>Ga0180430_10002925_pt1 | contig 15034 bp, 12 predicted proteins | sample SS_ome_9_FD_132999 | JGI IMG/M metagenome (GOLD analysis project Ga0180430, IMG submission 132999) | Hypersaline lake sediment archaeal communities from the Salton Sea, California, USA - SS_1_S_2 metaG | ecosystem: Environmental > Aquatic > Non-marine Saline and Alkaline > Hypersaline >... | reverse complement strand
TGAAGGGCCAGAAAGCGGTCGACGGATATGCGTGTCGAAGTTGAACTCTTCGGACTTCCCAGGCTCATCGCCGGAAAGTCAGAAATCACATTGAGGCTTGAGGACCGGGCCACCTTCCGAGATATTGTGCGAGCCCTGGTCCGGGAGTATCCCGACATGGTCGGAGACATCGTCCAGGCCGATGGAGAGTCGCTGCAAGCCCCCAATATCCTGAACCTGGACGGGAGGCGTATGATACAACCCCACGAGATGGACGAGAGCCCCAGTGACAGTGATCGGATCATCGTGATGTCTATGTCAGCAGGAGGTTAATTGATGGAAGGCTACAGTGGAAGGATTCTGCACATCGACTTGGCTGATCGAAAGACGTGGGTCGAGTCGAAACCCGAAGAATGGTACAAGACTTACATTGGCGGCGTCTCGATGGCAACCCGACTCTGTTGGGAGAACATCGAGTCGGGCTGCGACCCGCTGTCGCCGGGGAACCCAATCTGTATCGCCAACGGCCTCTTCGCCGGTACCCCCGTGCCGGTGGGTGGGAAGTACGGCATGGCCTCCAAGTCGCCGTTGACGGGGTTCATTGGCGACAGCCTGTCGAGCAGCTGGTTCACGGTCGCGCTGAAGCGCGCGCGGTGGGACGGAATCGTCATCCATGGAACCAGCGAAGACTGGATCAGGGTCCTCGTGGACGATGACAAGATCGAGTTCCACGACGCTTCCGATCTGGTTGGCTTGACCACCACCGAGTCGGAGGACACGATTCGGGAAGAGTACGGTGATGACCAGGTCCGATCCGCGGTTATCGGACCAGCCGGCGAGAACCTGTCGCGCATCGCCAACGTAAGCAACGACGGTCGAAAGGCAGGTCGCACGGGTCACGGGGCGGTGTGGGGCTCCAAGAAGCTGAAGGCGCTTTCCGTGCGCGGGACGAACGGCATCCAGGTAGCCGATCCTGAGAAGCTGCTTGAGCTTTCATACGACATTCTTCAAGCGGCGCAGGGACCGCATACACAGAAGTATCGGATCCTAGGCACCTCCTCGAACGTGCTGAATATGAACAAGCTGGGACTGCTGCCGACCAGAAACTACCAGGAAGGCGTGTTTGAGGAGGCTGAGCTGGTCAGCGGCGAGTACCTGCACGAGCATTACAAGGAGAAGACGATCGCCTGCGCCCAGTGCCCGATCGCGTGCGAGCAAGTCGGTTATGTGAAGGAAGGGCCCTACGCCCCTGCGATGGGACACATCGAGTACGAGTCGCTCTACGCTCTGTCATCGAACTGCGGCGTCAGCGATATGGAGGCCTCGATCAAGGCCATTGTCAACTGCAACGAGCTGGGTATGGACACGATGAGCACTGGCGTGACCATCAGCTGGGCGATGGAGTGCTTTGAGCGGGGCATCTTCACAAAGGAAGATTTTGCATGCGAGCGATACCCGGAGGGATTCGAGGCAAACTTCGGTGACGGCATGGCGATGGTGCGGCTGACCGAGATGATCGCCCATCGGGACGGGTACATGGGCAACCTTCTGGCCGAGGGGACGAAGCGCGCGAGCGCGACGCTGGATGAGGAGCGCGGCACAGAAAGCTACCAATGGGCGATGAATATCAAAGGCTTGGAGACACCGGGCTATGACGCGCGATCGCTCAAGACGTTCTCCGTCGGGCTGGCGGTGGGAACCCGTGGCGGGTGCCACAACCGGTCGGCGGCGTACGATCCCGACATCAAGGGCCAGGTCGATCGGTTCAGCGTTGACGAGACTCGAGGAGAGCTGGCAAGAAGCACGGAGGAATACGCAGCCGTGTATGACACGCTCCCTCTGTGTAAGTTCATTCGTCGCTGCTTCACGGGGAAGGCGGATCGGGCAGGAGCCTGGCCAGCCATCGCCAAGCTGATTAACGCCACGACGGGTTGGGACTTCGACTACGATGCGGTGGATTTGATCGGCGAGCGGGCGCATACCATGAAGAAGGCCTTCAACATCCGCGAGGGCTGGACGAGAGAGGATGATCATCTACCCTACCGGTGGCAGCATGAGCCCATGACGAAGGGGGTATCCGCCGGGCACATGGTGACCGACGAGGAATTGGAGTACCTCAAGGACCTCTACTACGAGGCCAAAGGCTGGACCGAGGAAGGCTTGATCCCCGCGGAGAAGCTGGTGGAATTGGGGATGGAAGATGTCGCAGAAGAGATTGGTGTATAGGAGATTATGATGCCTCTCCCCTCAACTTCGAAATACCAGTACATAGCGTGTGATCCAGAGAAGTGTGTCGGCTGCCAGATATGCGAGTACGTTTGCTCGCACAACAAGACAGGCGAGTTCAACACGTTCCGGAGCAGAATTCGGACCATACGGGAGCACAAGGTCCTGATGACGGCGGTGGCCTGCCGCACGTGTGAGGATGCACCTTGCGTGATCGCTTGTCCGCGGGACGCACTAACCCAGGACCCGGAGACAGGTGTTATACGCGTCGACGCAGGACGGTGCGACGGGTGCGCGTGGTGCATTGAGGCGTGTGACTTCGGCGCGATCTCCATCAACCCTCGGACGAAGCTGGCCGAGATGTGTGATCTATGCGAGGACGAAGAGGACGGTCCACAGTGCATCAAGTGGTGTCCGAAGGAAGCACTCGAGCTGACCGCACCTGATCGGAGAGCACAAAAGACCCGGCGAAAGCGGGCGATCGAGGAAGTCCTCAGGAGATAGATCCCGGCTGAGTCCGCGAACGGCTTAGAAAAGCAGAGTCTATTGTCAGGCGCGGTTGTGTCACTGGGAGGACGAGTCGGAGGATTTCCAGTGGTGCATCCGCGCCTGACGGTGCAGGTTTCAAGGCGCAGAAAGCGGGTCTGAGCGCTGACTCGGTCAGACCCGATACGTTCTTTTCAGGAGGATAGTATGGCAGGAGATAACGGAAACGAGGACGTGCGCACTGGCGTGTACGTGTGCCACTGCGGCAGCAACATAGCCGGGGTCATCGACCCGAAGGATGTGGTGGAATACGCGGCGACACTCCCCGGCGTGGTCCGGGCGGTCGACACCTCGTATGCCTGTGCGGACAGCGGTCAGAGTCTCATCAGAGAGGACATCGAGAAGTACAATCTGAACCGGGTCGTGGTGTCGGCTTGCTCTGTTCGAATGCACGAGCCGACCTTCCGCGCGGTAGTCGCCGAGGCAGGGCTGAACCCATTCTTGATGGAGATGGCCAATATCCGCGAGCAGTGTACGTGGGCCCATGGCCACGACGAGAAGGGAGCTTTGGAGAAGGCGAAGAGCCTGACGGCGGCAGCGGTGGCAAAGGCTCAATTCTTGACGCCGCTGGACATGATCAAGGTGCCGGTCACCAAGCGCGCTATGGTCATTGGAGGCGGCGTGGCAGGCATCAGCGCAGCTCTGGACATGGCCGACCAGGGCATCGAGACGATTCTCGTCGAGAAAGAACCTACCATCGGAGGGGTCATGGCGCAGTTGAACAAGACCTTCCCCACGATGGACTGTAGCATATGAATACTCGCCCCAAAGATGGTTGACGCGTCGCGTCACCCGAAGGTTGATGTAAGAACGTTCACGGAAGTGGAGCGAGTCGAAGGATTCGTCGGCAATTTCAAGGTCCAGCTGCGCGAGAAGTCGCGGTACGTCTACGAGGATCGCTGCAACGGCTGCGGCGAATGTGCAGAAGTGTGCCCCATTGAGGTGCCCAACTACTTCGAACTGAGCTTGGCCCCCCGGAGGGCGATCGATGTCCCTATGAGCCAGTCGGTGCCTCTGGTGTACAACGTCGATATGGACTCATGTATCGAATGCTACAAGTGCGTTGAGGCCTGCGGCGAACTGGACGCCATCGACTTCGGCATGGAGGATAAGTTCGTCTGGGAGGACGTGGGGTCGATCGTAGTGGCCACGGGATTCGACCACTTCGATCCTACGGCGATGTCGGAGTACGGCTATGGTCGTTTCCCCAACGTGATCACGGCCATCGAGATGGAGAGACTCAACAACTCCGCCGGCCCGACGGCCGGAAAGTTGATCCGCCCGAGCGACGGGGAGATTCCCGAGCGTCTAGCCATCATCAACTGCGTTGGTTCGCGCGACAAACGCTTCAACCCGTCGTGCTCCAACTTCTGCTGCATGTATGCAATCAAGAATGCCGTTCTGCTCAAGCAGGCCTATCCCGACATCGACCTCAGTATCTACTACATGGATATCCGCACACCGTCCAAAGGATACGAGGAGTTCTACAACCGCGCGAGAGAGATGGGCATCCGCTTCATCCAGGGGCGCCCAGGACTGATCACCGAGGACCCGGATACCGGCAACTTGTTTGTGCAGTCGGAGGATCGAGACTTGGGCCGGGTCACCGAACGTGAATACGACATGGTGATGCTGAACCAGGCCGCCGTACCTCAATCTGACGTCGACTCGATCAGCTCGGTCCTGAACATCGCTCAAAGCCCGGGAGGGTGGTTCATGGAGTATCACCCGAAGCTGCGGCCGCTCGACACCCCGACAGACGGTGTGTTCCTGGCCGGCGCGTGTCAGGGGCCGAAGGACATCCCCTCCAGCGTGGCCCAGGGATCAGGCGCAGCCTCACGAGCGGGACGGGTGGTCCACGCCGACGAGTGGGAGATTGAGCCCGTGATCGCAGCCGTGTGGGAGGACCGCTGCATCAGTGCCAAGGGGAAAAAGTGCGGCCTGTGTGCGGAGGCGTGCCCTTACGGCGCGATTGAGTACGAAGAGGGAAAGGCACCCAACATCGTCACCGCCAAGTGTCACGGCTGCGGCGGGTGCGTGGCAGAGTGCCCCCACAACGCGATGACCCAGCTGCACTTCACCGATGCTCAGATTCTGGCGCAGATACAGACCTTGCTGGCCGACAAGCCAGAGGAGAAGATTCTGGCCTTCCGCTGCCACTGGTGCTCCTACGGGGGTGCAGACCTAGCAGGGGTCAGTCACTTCGAATACTCGTCCAATGAGCGCGGCCTGCGGGTGATGTGCTCCGCGCGGTTGGATGCGGACTTCATCTACGAGGCTTTCCGCCTCGGAGCGGGAGCGGTTCTCTTCTCTGGCTGTCATCCGCAGGACTGTCACTATATCACAGGCCAGCGCGTGGGCGCGCATCGAGCAGAGCGTCTGTTGAAACGATTCGAAAGGATGGGCATGACGCCTGGCCGGTTCCGGGTGGAGTGGATCAGCGCCGCCGAGGGCGAGAAGTACGCCCGGGTGATCAACGAGATGCAAGAGGTGCTGGATTCCCTGCCCAAAGAAGAACTATTGGAGGAGATCGAGACCATGCGGTCGGATATGGCGAAGAGAGCTCGACGCATGCGCCAGGTGCCGCAGATCGAAGAGGCGTCCGACTTCGCAGACAAGATCGCGGAGGCATATAGGGCAAGAGAGCCACAAGCGGTATAGGATCACAGAGACCATAACGAGTTGACGATCCTCTCTTTCGTAACAGACGACGGTAGGAGAATGCTTAATGGCAGATCACAGTTCTCAAACTCAATCCTTCGCTGATCAGGTCCGTGCTATCCCCGGTGGCGAACATCTTGAGATGTGCTACTCGTGCGGGACGTGCGTCAGCAAGTGCATGATTCAACAGAAGGTGGAGCCGGAGTACAACCCACGCCGGCTGCTGCGCATGGTGATGATGGACATGCGCGAGGAGGCATTCGAGAGCCCAACCACGTGGCTTTGCTCCGCCTGCGACCTATGCTATCCGGCCTGCCCACAGGAAATCCACATATCGGGCGTCATCGGCGCGGTCAAACAGCTGGCTGTCGAGGCCGGCTACGAATCACCGCTGGAGACCGTCTCAGTGGACGAATCGCTGTGCTCCGGCTGCGGCATCTGCGTGATGTCCTGTCCGTACGAAGCGCCCCACCTGGTGGAGAAAGAAATCGACGGCGTGATGGATCGTCTCTCGGAGGTGGATGCGAACGCTTGTATGGGTTGCGGCATCTGCGTAGGGGCCTGTCCAATGGGTGCGATCGCGCGTCCCGGGGTGGCGAACAAGGAGATCCGAGAACAACTGGACTTCCCCAGACAAAACGGTACACCACGCATGGTTACGTTCGTATGTGACTGGTGCCTTCGGGCGGATGCAGACGTGGCGCTTCTTGAGAGCTATCCCGAAAACGTGCAGGTGGTGCACATTCCATGCACCGGACGCATCGACCCGGAGATGGCGCTCCTGGCGCTGGGTTCAGGCATCGACGGCGTGTTGGTCTGTGGCTGCGCGCCGGGTGAGTGCCACTACCAACGCGGCACAGTGGTCAGCAGCTGCAAGATCGGGCTGTTGAACCGGGCATTGGAGCAGATGAACATGGGTGACGGCCGAGTGCGTTTCGTGCAGATCGGCACACAGGAACGCGGCCGCGTCCGCAGCGAGATAGACGGTATGATGGAGCATCTGGTAGCCTGGAAGGAGGCAGAGTAATGGCGGGAGCAAAGCCCAAACTCGCATTTTACTGGGCGGCCAGCTGCGGCGGGTGCGAGATCACGATCACCGAGTTGGGGATGCAGCTCATAGCCACGGGAGAGAAGGTCGACATCGTCTTCTGGCCCTGTCTGATGGACTTCAAGTACAGCGACGTAGAGGCGCTGGAGGACGGCGAAATCGACGTCTGCTTCTTCAACGGGGCGATTCGCTCTAGTGAGAACGAGCACATCGCCCGGCTGATGCGGCAGAAGTCTAAGGTCCTGGTCTCCTTCGGGTCATGCTCCCACACGGGAGGGATCCCGGGCCTGGCAAACTTCTACGATGCTGAATCGATCCTGGAGCGAGTCTTCGATACCGCCCCATCGGTGGACGACTCGCGAGGGACCCGCCCCGCCCCATCGGTCGAGATGCCAGAGGGCACGATCGAAATACCCACGTTCTACGACCAAGTCCAGACGCTAGATCAGACGGTGGACGTTGACTACTTCATGCCCGGCTGTCCGCCGGTAGCTGATCAGGTGTGGAACGTCTTCCAGACGATTCTGAATGGGGGGCTGCCGGAGCGGCGGGCTACTATCGGTGCCGATGCCAAGACAAACTGCGACGTCTGTCCTCGGGAGAAGGGCGAGGGCGGATTCCGCGTGAAGGAATGGAAGCGGCCACACGAAGTCGAGCTCGATCCCGATGTTTGTTTCCTGGCCCAGGGTGTCATCTGCTGCGGACCGGTCACTCGAGCGGGATGCGGATTGCCTTGTATCAGCGGCAATATGCCCTGCCGTGGCTGCTACGGTGCCCCGGAGGGGGTCGTCGATCAAGGTGCGAAGTTGCTCAGCGCGATTGGCGCGCTGATCGACACCGAGGAGCCAGAAGCCGTGGCCGATATCATGGATACAGTTGTCGATCCAGCCGGGCTCAGCTACCGGTTTGGACTCGCCAACTCTCTCCTGAGCGCGTTGAAGTACGGGAACAACTCTGAAGAAGAGGGCAAAGTATGAGCCAGAAGATTAGCATAGACCCAATTACGCGCCTTGAAGGCCACGGCCGGATCGATCTCTTCCTCAACGACGATGGAGAGCTGGCTAACGCCTACCTGGTGGTCCCGGAGCTGCGCGGGTTCGAGAAGTTCTGCGAGGGCCGGCCTGTAGAGGAGATGCCGCGCATCACGCAGCGTATCTGCGGTGTATGCCCGTTGGCACACCACGTCTGCGCCGCCAAGGCGGGCGACGCGGTGTACGGCGTCGACCCACCGCCGGCAGCCAAGAAGCTGCGCGAGTTGTTGTACGCGTCGTTCTTCGTTGCCGATCATGCCACTCACTTCTACGCACTGGCGGCACCCGACTTCGTCGTCGGTCCCGATGCGCCGAAGGCCCAGCGCAACCTGTTGGGTCTGGTGCAGAAAGTGGGCCAAGATGTCGGGGCCCGTGTCGTGCAGCTGCTCCAGGAGAATCACGAGATCGCAAGCATCGTGGCCGGCCGCTACATCCATTCGGCCAGCTGCATCCCGGGGGGAATGAGCAAGCCGATCACCGAGGATGAACGGAAGCGCATCGTCGAAATCTCCGAGCGCTCCATTGAGACGGCCCAGTTCTCGCTCCAATTGTTCGATGACGTGGTGCTCCAGAACCAGGCCTACGTGGACATGATCTTGAACGACGCATTTGCCCACGAGACCTACTACATGGGTCTGGTAGACGAGAAGAACCGGGTCAACTTCTACGACGGCCAGGTGCGCGTGGTCGGCCCGGATGGTGAGGAGCTCCTCAAGTACAGCGCGGACAACTACCTGGACGTGGTGGCGGAGCACGTCGAGCCCTGGACGTATCTGAAGTTCCCCTATTTGAAGCAGGTGGGCTGGAAGGGGTTCGTCGACGGTCCCGAGAGCGGCGTCTATCGGGCCACGCCGTTGAGCCGACTCAACGCGGCGGACGGCATGGCGACGCCCAAAGCACAAGCTGAGTACGAGCGCTTTTTCGATACACTGGGCGGAAAGCCGGTGCATGCGACGCTGGCAACTCACTGGGCACGGCTGATTGAGCTGCTGTACGCCGCCGAGCGAACGCTCCAGCTAGCCGAAGATCCAGAGATAACCAGCAAGGAAATTCGGACCCTCCCGACCGAAACGCCCAGCGAGGGTGTGGGCATCGTCGAGGCTCCGAGGGGCACCCTGACCCATCATTATGTCACAGACGAGAACGGCCTGCTCGAGCGAGTCAATCTGATCGTCGGCACCACCAACAACTACGCCGCTATCAGCATGTCGATCAAGAAGGCGGCGCAGGATCTAGTGCGTGCCGGACAGCCTGTCGACGATGGTATGCTGAACAAGATTGAGATGGCTTTTCGGGCATACGATCCGTGTCTCGGCTGTGCAACCCATACTTTGCCCGGTCAGATGCCGATGATTGTGCGGCTCTACAACGAAGAACGAGAATTGGTACAGGAGATCCGTCGGGACTAGGAGAGGGTATGGCTAGACGAGGAAGCACGAAAAAACAGACCAGCGAGCGCGCGATCACGCTCACACGTGGTATGGTCACGCGCCAGTATCATATGGAATGGGACCTGGAGCGCTGCGTGGGTTGCGAGCTGGGACCTCTGGTCTGCCCCAAGGACGCCGTGGAGCACGTACCCGGGCAGATCGAGAACGGTCGGCTGGCGCAGAAGCCAGCTGTGGATATCGACGAAGAGGCGTGCGTGCTCTGCGGCATGTGCGAGGTTATATGTCCGAAGAACGCTATCACCCTCACCATCAACGGCGAGCGTGAGAATCCGGTCTTGGTGCACGACGCCTTCCCAGAGTTGATCCAGTCGACGACGTTCCGCAAGGATCGGTTTGATTGGACCAGGAAGGATTTCGTCATCGACAACTGCCCCACCCACGTGATCAGCTTCGATGAAGAGAAAGAGACCATGGTCGTCGATGACGAGCACTGCATCCGCTGCCGTCAGTGCGAGGTCGCCAGCGACGGCGCGTTCCAGGTCACACAGCCCTGGCAGGGTCGAGTCGAACTGCACCGGGATCGATGCGTTGAGGGCTGCCTTGCATGTGCAGACATCTGTCCAACGCGGGCGCTGACCATTGACGAGGAGAGCGGTGATCTGGCCCTGGCCGACTACTACTGCATCAAGTGCGGCGCCTGTATGCAAGTCTGCCCAATTCAGCCGGCGTACGAAGAAGAGATGGTAACGGTTGAGTCTCACGGCGTCACCAAGACAGTGGCACACCAGCGGATCGTCAACCGCGATGAGTTGCCGATCTGGGTTGAGCGGTGGCGCGTCCGCCACCAGCCGGTCCAGAGCGCTGCGTGGATCGAGGCGCTGACCAAGATGGCTGACGATACGGCGGGTATGCTGGAGATCGACAGGAAGCGGGCGCTGAGGCGGCGCGACCTCCTGAAAGCTCTGGCAGGCGCCAGGGCATTCCTCGACCTAGAGGAAGAGGCTTAGTCCTGCGGCGGTGGGCGGAGACCCAGGCAGGTTGGCCCTGTCGCGAGGTGCCCTCGCGACAGGGCCAACGGGGAACCGTATGTGACGAAATATCGACGGCAGAGGGGAGGCGCGGCTGGTCATGAGGCCGGTCCCCCTTTGCATAGCCCCTTCTTGACCCGCCCTGTGGTAAGAATGCGGGGCGAGCGCGGCAACTGCCTGGACGCTTGGCTCTCTGGATGATTATCATCTTAGCCCTACCTATTGCTCCCGTTTCGGACGTACCTCAGTCGTATGGCTGATTCCCTACAGACTGTCCGGACCAGATAACCGACCTCGGCCAAGTCTGGGAGAGCAAAGAAGTAGGGAAGCTTCTGCGGTTCCACGCACAGGTTAGGTCGGGGCGCCAAGGAGACACCAAGATCTACCTGAAGCGACCCTTCGCCCCGTGCCTGGCAGAGATGACACCTCCGCAGCCCGGAGCGGTATCAGTCTGAAAGGATCGCATGGTTGCTACTGGCACAGTGATTAACGTCGTGGCCGTCTTGCTGGGGGGCACCCTGGGCACCGTGCTCGGGAACCGCCTGCCGGAGAGGATGCGCCAGACGATCATGCATGCCCTGGGGCTGCTGACGATCGTGATCGGCTTCCAGCTCTCACTCGAAACGGCGAACATCCTCATCGTGCTGGGTAGCCTCCTCCTGGGAGGATTGCTTGGCGAGCTGTTGCGCATCGAAAACGCAATCGACCAGCTTGGACGCTGGCTGGAACGACAGACGGGCGCTGGGAACCCATCCGAGGGAAGAGCGCGCGCCGACGGTTCGCCATCCGGGGCGACGACGTTCAGCTACGCCTTCCTCACGGCAAGCCTGGTTTTCTGTGTAGGCCCGATGACGATCATGGGTTCCATTCAAGATGGACTCACGGGGGACTACACGCTCCTCGCGGTGAAATCCACGATGGACGGGTTCGCCAGCCTCGCGTTTGCCTCCACGCTGGGACCTGGTGTGATCTTCTCGGCCCTCACAGTCCTGGTGTATCAAGGAACACTTACACTGGGCGCTGGCTGGGCCGAAGCAGTCCTGACAGATCCAATGGTGGCTGAGATGACAGCGACCGGCGGCGTGCTCATGCTAGCCCTGGGACTGGGAATGCTGCAGATCAAGAAGATCCGCACGGGTAATCTGCTGCCCGCCATAGTGATCGCGCCAGTCATCGTTGCCGTGGCAACCTGGTTGGCCGCATAGCGTCGCATCGGACGCTGGCCCTCCCCTCCTGAGAACCCGGTACCTCTCGAGACGCCGATACTAACCAGCCGTCAAGCCTTGGACCGCCGCTCCCGCACCCTGCCCAAGAGCTCCGACGAGGATTATTCTACCGGTAAGCTTGTACGCAAGACGCCGGCGCGCCGAGGCTGGCTATGACGGGCACCTCGGAGCCACCATCGGACGGTCCCAGATGATTCGTCCGGCTGGAAAGGCTCTCCTTCATGCGCTATAATTGATCAGGGGATGGAAAGAAGGCTTGGCCAGCCCCTGACTGACGGCAGTCAACGGTAACGAGCGGAAGGGCCGTGGACGAGAGATGGTCCCTCCGGTTAGAGTCTGGGGAGTGACGGATGATGAACGAATTGTTTGACCTTTGGGAGAAGCCCGACGCTGCGAAGTATCTTGTTGCGGGCTGGTATCAGTGGGCCGATGCCGGCGAGGTCTCGTCTGGCCTCCCCCAGTATCTTATTGAGAGAACCGAGGCGCGGCAAGTGGGGGAGATCGATCCAGACGGATACTATCTCTTTCAGTTTCCTGGCACGCACGATCTGCTCCGACCCATGGTGACCCTGGACGAGGGCTATCGGGTGGCGTTGGAGGAGCGCACCAATGCCTTCTACGTCTCCGGTGAGACCGCGACGCCGTTCTATATCTTCATAGGCGACGAGCCCCACATGAACGTGGAGCGCTACGCCGAGGCATTTCTCGACGCTGTCGAGGATCTCGGCGTGGAGCGCGTTGCCGTCGTCGCCGGCGTCAACGGGCCGATGCCCTACGACAGGGACAGGGAGATATCATGCGTCTACAGCCTTCCCGAGATGAAGGAGGAGCTGGGTGGGTACGCGGTGAGACTCTCAAACTATGAGGGCGGTGCCACCATCGGGGTCTATCTGGCAGATCGCGCCGAAGAGCGTGACATCGAGTTGGTCTCTTACTACGCAATGGTCCCAGCCTACGACTTCTCTCAGGCCTCCACCGCGGTTCAGCGGGTATCGGCCGAGGAGGACTACAAGGCATGGTACGATCTCATGCGGCGACTCGACTACATGTTTGGGCTCGATCTGGATCTCTCGGATCTGGAAGCACGGAGCGAGGAATTGGTGGCGGCATGGGAAGCCCGGATTGCACAGTTGGAGCGAAAGATGCCAGACATCGTCGGTCCCTACATGGAGCGAGTCAACGACGAGTTCTCCGAGGACCCCTTCGATCCCCTGGGACAGGCCTGGGAGGAGGCATTGGGCGACATCTTCGACGACGCCGAGGATATGGGCTTGCTGGAGTGAGAAAGGTTGACGGCACCCTGGCGAAAACACGATGTGTGACGAGGTCGCTCGCTGGTGCAAACCGAGATCCCGCACCGCGACGCCCTCACGACTTGTCCCGGTCGCGTGTTCGTGATGCCCGATCAGTGCAGGAAACCCAACAGAATGAGGGGACGGACCCGTCCGGGGTGGCTTGCAGTGACTAAGGCGCATCTTACAGGACACGTGCAACGCACCGAGGACGTGGCGGTGACATCTCTGTAGTGCCCCCGCGGCGCGACTATTTGACTTCTAGCGCGGGTGTGCTAGCATGACGGTGCAGTATGAAGTGAATGGATGCAGAGCAAACGGGAGACTGTCCAGGCTTGCGGATGCTGGATGGTCTTTTTCTTTGCAGCCTACCCGCTTCATGAGACGCAAGCATTAGCAAAAAAGGAGCAAGTATGTTCGAGTTCGAAACTGAAGAGCAGAGTGAACTTAATCCTCAGGACGAGTCCGCGGAAGAGACTTCGCCCGAGGCCCAGGTAGAGGAAGAGACCTTCGCGGTCGATGCCGAGGTGGACGAAGCCTTCGAGACGGAGGGAGCATTCGACGAGGTCGAGGCTGAGGCGGATGAGGCCTTCGAGACGGAGGGAGCATTCGACGAGGTCGAGGCTGAGGCGGATGAGGCCTTCGAGACGGAGGAAGCATTCGGCGAGGTCGAGGCTGAGGCGGATGAGGCCTTCGAGACGGAGGGAGCATTCGGCGAGGTCGAGGCCGAGGCGGATGAGGCCTTCGAAGCGGAGGGAGCGTCCGACGAGGTCGAGGGGACGGAAGAGACGGAAGATACGGAAGAGACCGAGGAGGCCGGGGGGAAGGTTGAGGGAACCGTCAAGTGGTTCAGCAACCCAAAGGGCTACGGCTTCATCTCCCGCGAGGGCGGTGAGGACGTGTTCGTCCATTACTCCGCGATCCAGGGCTCCGGGTTCCGCTCGTTGAGCGCAGGCGAACGCGTCGAGTTCGTCGTCAAGGCGAGCGACAAGGGGCCGCGGGCCGCCGAGGTGCGCTCGCTTGAACAGGACGTTGGAGCGGGTTGGCTGTAACTACACCAAGCTGATCCTGGCTTAGATCACCGACCGCACGGCTCATCCGCAGGCCGTGCGGTTTTTTGCATCCGTGGCCAGGACGTGGTAGCATCGGTAGGGTATGCCCTCGCAAACAGGAACGCGGAGCAGTTGCCAGGTCAAGCTTGTGCTGGTCACGTCTGTGGCGACCGTCACGATTCTGATCGGCGCATTCATCGCCGTTAACGTCAATCCAAGCTTGGCCGCGCAGATCCTGGGCCTCGACCCAATGGGTCCCTTGTCCGGGGTGCTGCGGCCTGAGACGCCTCTGACAGCAGAGGGCGCACCTCTGGAGGTCGTCGACCTCGTCTCCCCGTCCTTGATTGCCCAACCGCTTTCGGTGACTCCCGAAGATATCCTACCGGGCGGTTTCACCACGCCCCCCCTGATAGGTGATGCCACGAGGCCGGGCAAGACCACGTATTACGTGACAATCAGTGAAGAGGGCTTGAACCAGCTCCTTCAAGAGCACCAGCTGGCTGGCGGCGGGGGCGGCGAGAGCGCCGGCGGTACTCGAGTCGATCTGTACCCAGGCGCACTGGTCCTCTGGAGAGACCTTGATCTCGGGCTAACCGAGCACCGGGTGGGTCTCCTGCTAATGCAAGAGGGAACGACGCTTTCACTCGAGCCTGGCGGGCTCCTCCTGAATGATGAGCTGTACGGCATGCCGGAATCCCGTTCGCTAGCCAACATGTTTCTACCAAGAGGCCGCCGGGTGCAGCGGGCGCTCGACACTCTGGTGGTCACCGGACCACTCCCCGGAAGAGCCGGCGCCAAGGCTCTCTATCTCCATGAAGACCGTCTGACCATCGCAGCTGAAGCTGTGTACGCGCTCAGCTCTCTGGCTGATACCGGGTGGCGGTTCCTGGAGGCGGGCCTCCACGTTCGGGAGATCGAGGTACCGGCCAACGCGGAGCGGGGCAGCGAACGCCTGCGCATCGTCCGGTTGGGACCTTCGACGTTCGATATCCGCATCCACTACGATCCGGCGAATCCCAGGACCGTTTCGGACTGGGCAGCCGAGTCAGGTGCGCTACTGACCGTAAACGGGAGCTATTTCAGCCAAGAGAGTGACAGGGGCTTCGAGACAATCGGACTCCTGGTAAGCGATGGGCAGCGCTGGGGCTCACCTCTCCGGGACTTCGCCGGCATGCTAGCGGTCCGTCAGGACGGGCAAGTCAGCGTGCGCTGGCTCCGCCACCGACCATACGACACCGCCGAACCGCTGACCCAGGCTTTGCAGTCCTTCCCAGTCCTGGTGAAACCCGGGGGCATCATGGGCTTCCCAGCGGACGGCGACGACGGTACACCAGCGCGCCGTACGGTGGTTGGGCAGGATTCGGAGGGGAACCTCCTGTTTGTCCTTGCCCCACGCGGGACGATGAGCCTGCACGAGTTAGCCGTCTTACTCAGCGAACAAGGCCTCGGCCTAGACGTGGCCTTGAATCTAGATGGAGGTCGATCGAGCGGCATGTGGCTGAAGGGGACCGAGTGGGACGTAACCATCGACTCCGTCGCTTCGGTGCCTTCCGC
>Ga0180430_10002924_pt1 | contig 15039 bp, 13 predicted proteins | sample SS_ome_9_FD_132999 | JGI IMG/M metagenome (GOLD analysis project Ga0180430, IMG submission 132999) | Hypersaline lake sediment archaeal communities from the Salton Sea, California, USA - SS_1_S_2 metaG | ecosystem: Environmental > Aquatic > Non-marine Saline and Alkaline > Hypersaline >... | reverse complement strand
GTGCGGCTTGCCGACGATACCCAGGGTTGGGTCGAAGCGGGCTATGTGACAGAGGAAAAGCCGGTCAGCATGATGTTGCTGGAAGCCCAGGCTGAGTTGCACCAGCTGAAACAGAGTGGCGGCACGATTGACAGTGAGTCCGCGCAACTGAAACTCGAACTCGAAGCGGCCCGCGAACGTATCTCACGCCTGGAAAAGGGGCAGGCGGATTTGCTCGCCGCACGCATGGCACAGGGAAAACTCGAGGACTTGAGAGAGCGGGTACAGCAGGCGGTCGATATTCTGGGCGCAGAACCTTCCGGCCTGCTCAATCAGAAACCAGGCAGTGTGGTCGAACGTTTCCTGCCTTGGATTGCCAGCGTAGTGATGCTGATTGTCGGTTTTGCGGCCGGGGCCGCCCTTATCGATTACCGGGTGCGCAAACGGTTCGGCGGTATCCGGATATGACAGGAAGCTCCGAATGAGCAGAATCCTTTTGCTTGGCGCCTTCCTGTTTTTCATCACCCCGGTTCAGGCTGCCGAAGCTGAGCTGCCTGCGGAAGACCCGCGTTATGACCTCAACATCAAGGGTGCCGATAGAGCGCAGTTCCTGAGCGAGATGCGGCAAATGCTGGCCAGCATCCAGGGCGTACTTGAGGGAATTGCGGAAGAGGATCGGGAAAAGATAAAAAAAGCAGCCAGGTATTCAGGGATGCGCATGGCGCGTGCCACGCCCGCGCATGTACGCGCCAGCCTGCCAGCGGAGTTCAAACAGATCGGCGGTCCAACGCATCAGACGTTCGAGGAGATTGTGGTGCGTGCTGATACCGACGAGATGGAGGACCTGGTGGCCCTGACAGCGGAGTTGATGCAGAACTGTCTGAGTTGCCACGAGCAGTTCCGGGCGGATTGACTGCATCAGCTCACCGTCTTCAAAAAAGCTGTTGTTCCTCTTCGGGTTGAATCAGGCGGGCCCCTTCCTGTTCGGGGTTATTGACTTCACGGCTTACCCGATAGACCTCCAGCGGTGATGGGTCTGATGGCTTGAGCAGCGGTAGCAGGTCGTCGGTCTGCTGGTGACCGCGGTCCAGCCATGTGTCGAAGTTTTCCTGATCGAGAATCACCGGCATGCGGTCATGCACGGGCTTCACGGCCTCGTTGGCGTCGGTGACTATGATGCTGCAGGTTTCCAGTTCGTTGCCCTCGGCACCCATCCAGTGTTCCCAGATACCCGCGAACATGAGAAGTGCCCGGTCGGCACGACGGATGGCAAACGGCTGCTTGTGACCACGTCCTGTGGGACGCCATTCGTAGAAACCGCTGGCGGGTATCACGCAGCGCCGGTAGCGGAATGCCGCGCGATAAGCCGGTTTTTCGCCAACGGTTTCGGCACGGGCGTTGATCATGCTGAATCGTCGATCCGGGCCCTTGGACCAGGATGGCACCAGCCCCCAGCGCAGAAAGTCCAGGTGGGTCTTGCCCATGGCATCATTACGCACGACGGGAATGGGCTGTTCAGGGGCGATGTTGTAGCGTGGTTTTAATCGCACCTTGGCAGTCAGGGTGCCGACCAGGGCTTCAATCTCTTCGATCGAGGCTTCGAGAAAGTATCTTCCGCACATGCGTCGATGTTAGCGGATATCGCTTTTTGAGGGCCCCAGAAAAAACTAAACCGGCGTGAGCCGGCGTAGGAATTCTTGTTGTTGTGAGCGTTGTTGTTGATTGACAGGAATGATAATAGTGCATTTATCATCAGGTTACACGCATTTTAAGGCATCGACGCCACGCAGGGGTTTTGTGTGCTGCGTGCTGCCGGGCAATCCCAGGTCCCAGGCTGACCGGGTTTATCCGATGCCTATTGCAGTGCGATAGTGGTTGGGGGCTCGACCTCGCTGCCTGGCAAGGCATTCAGTGATTTCAGCGGGGCGGCATCAGGTCTGCGCCCAAAGCCCTTTCTTTCAGCCACTTCAATCCGGATTCGAGCGGTACTCGTTTTGCGACGCGCTGAGGCTCGATTTCCCTCAAAGGACTGCTGTGCTCGGCGAAGCGGAATGTGAAAGCGTAGAAGGGATGCTGGCCCATACGCAGGTCGGTGATGCTCGCGTAACGTCCATCGTCGGTCAACGCGTAGAAGCCCTTGGAGAATGTGCGAATCTGGTTGGCCTTGGCAAAGCCCTGGGTTGCCTCATCCAATGCCATTCCACGATCGTGGCTTAAAAAGCGGATCGGCCTTCCCGGCGCCTTCACGGGGTCCAGGAGTGAAAAGAAACCTTCCTGGTAGCTGTCTTCATGTCGCAGCACGATGCGCCACAGAATCGTGTTGAACGGTGTGGGGGTAACCAGTACTTGAGAAGCTTCAAGCCCCTCAGCCTCCGGTGCGGCCATCACTTGAGCGGTGACGTAGGCTTGCGCCCCGATTGCCCAACCCGCATACGTGCTCGAAAGTACCAAGCCCAGCGCGTTCCATCGCCGCCGGTTTCCGCTACGGACGATCATGGTGACCAGCAGGCCAAGCAGCAATGGCAACGTGTAGAGCGGATCGATGATGAAGATGCTTCCGAGCCCATAGGGCTGATCGCTGAAAGGCAGTGCCAAGCGGGTCCCGTAGATGGTGAGCCCGTCGAGCACTGAGTGTGTAAACAGGCCCACCAGGGTCATCAGCCACCATCGTGGGAACAGCCCCGTCGTACGGGTCAACACCGCCAGGAGGAAAGCGATCGGGCCGGATGCAAGGAGCTGCCAGAAAAATGCATGAGTCTCGGCGCGATGCAGCACCATGTCGTTGATGGCATCACCCTTGTCGATGAAGACATCAAGGTCGGGCAGGGTGCCGACGACGGCACCGGCCAGCGCGGCCTGCCAGACCGGGCGCTGTCTGCCCATGACCGCGACGCCTACCGCGGCTCCCAGGGCTGCTTGTGTTACCGAGTCCATCTGTTCGCCTTACTCAGCTTGTTGATCGAGTGTACAGGCTCAGACCCGGGTTTTACCGCTCCGGTTCAGTCGCCGGATTTGTCTTCGTTTTTGGCGGCATATTCGAACGAGTCATAGTGCATCTGTTCATCCGGTACGCCAGCTTCGCGGAATGCGTCACGACCCGCCTTGATCATCACAGGCGGTCCAGCCATGTAGACGTCGTAACCCGAGAGGTCTTTGATATCCTCCACAACCGCGTCGTGTACCCAGCCCCTGCGTCCTTCCCAGTCTTCGTCTGGCTCAGAGAGGACAGGAACAAAAGTGAAGTTAGCATGATCGCGCGCCCATTGTTCCGGCAGATCCGGCAGGTATAGGTCTTTTCTCGAACGCACGCCCCAGAACAGTATCATCGGCCGATCGATGCCGAGCTCGAAGGCGTGTTCAATCTGACCCTTGAGGGGTGCGAAGCCTGTCCCGCCACCCACGAATACCATCGGTCGTTCGGATTCCTCGTCGAGTACGAAGGTGCCATGCGGTGCCTCGATACGCAGGATGCTCTTGGCCTGCATCTGTTCGAAGACCCAGTCGGTGAATACACCGCCGTCAACGTGCCGTATGTGCAGCTCGATGTACTCGTCATCGTGAGGTGCATTGGCGATGGAGAAGGCACGGTGCCGTCCGTCCGCGAGAATAAATTCGAGATACTGCCCCGCCATGAACTGCAGGCGCTGGTTGTCCGGCAACTTCAGTTTGAGGCGTACCACGTCGTGCGCGAGGTGATCGATTTCCTGCACGCGGCAGGGTAGGGTCTTGACCTCAATCTCTGCGGCCGACTCGAACTCCCTCACCTCGATGGTCAGGTCAGTTTCCGCCAGGGCTGCGCAGGGTGCGCAGCGCCCCTTGGCTTCGCCATCCAGTGCCATCGGAAGAATATCTCCGGGGTAGCTGACTTGGCCAGACAGCAGGGGGGCGACGCAGGCACCGCAACGGCCTCCACGACAACCATAGGGCAATACGACGCCCTGACGTATGGCAGCATCGAGGACGGCTTCACCCGGTTCGACCTGGAATTGGTGGCCACTGGGCGAGACGGTGACAGTGAAACTCATGGCATCCCTATTCGCGGAAATGAGAGAATGCGGATTCTGCGTGATTCATTGAGTGATTAAAACCCGGCTTGATTATGTTAATCATCGGATGTGGCTACATTGGCGAGCGCGTTGCGAGGCGCTTGCAAGAGGAAGGGGAGCCGGTCGCCGGCGTGGTGCGTTCTCAGGCAGCGGCAGAGCATATAGGCAGCCTGGGTATACCGGTTATCCGTTGTGATCTGGATAGCGAAAGTTTGCCGGCCGGGAGCACCGAGGGGCAGCAGCTTTTCTACTTCGCACCGCCACCATCTGAGGGCAAAGAGGATACGCGCATGGCAGGTTTCCTCGATGCACTGGTGAATACTGGCCAGCCGCAACGCATCGTCTACATCAGTACTACTGGGGTTTACGGTGATTGTCAGGGTGAATGGGTGGATGAAACCCGCGAAGCCAACCCGCAGGTGGATCGTGCGCGCCGGCGTTTGCATGCTGAACAGCTGCTGCGAAGCTGGGTTGAACGAACCGGGGGTGAGCTGGTAATCCTGCGGGTCGCCGGGATTTACGGCCCGGGCAAGCTGCCGTTGGCACGCCTGCGTAAAAAGACGCCAATGGTGGCTGAGAGCGATGCGCCCTGGACCAACCGCATCCACGCCGATGACCTGGTGGAAATTTGCCTCGCCGCGATGCAGCGCGGCGGACATGGCGAGGTGTTCAACGTCAGCGATGGCGAGCCGGGCAATATGACCGATTATTTCAACCGGGTGGCCGACATGATGGATCTGCCCCGTCCCCCAGTGATCAGCCTCGCGCAGGCACGCGAGGAATTATCCCCGGGGTTGCTGTCTTATCTGGGCGAGTCGAGGCGTTTGGACAACACCAAGCTTGTGCGCGAATTGGGCGTGACCCTGCGTTATCCGGACTTGAGCAGTGGCTTGCCGGCCTGCGCGGAGTAGTCGGTGGGCTGCAATGGGACGCCCTGTCGATCGCCCAGTAACCGGCGGAACTCGTCAGCAGTCAGCGGTTTGCTAAAGCAGTAACCCTGGATCAGGTCCACTCCGTGTTCTCGGAGGTACCCCAGTTGCTCAAGCGTTTCGACCCCTTCTGCCACCACCTGCATATTCAGGCTGCGGGCCATGGCAATGATGGCATACACCAGCGATTCGCTATCGCGCTCGTGGCCAAGCCCCTGCACGAAACTCTTGTCTATCTTGAGCACCTGCATCGGGAATTTTTGCAGGTAGCTAAGAGACGAATAGCCGGTACCGAAGTCATCGAGGGCCAGCGTCACACCCATTTGGTTGAGTGCGTCGAAAACCTTCATGATGCTTGGGGCATCCTGAACCAGCAGGCTTTCGGTGATTTCCAGTTCCAGGCAATCAGCTGTCAGGCCAAAATTCACCAGCGCCTCGGTAACATTGGCCAGCAGATCGGTCTTGCGGAATTGTTGTGGCGAAATATTGATCGCGATGTGCAGCTTCTCGCTGGCAGCGGATGGCCAGCGGGAAAATTCGTTGCATGCCGTGTGCAGAATCCAGGCACCGATTTCGGGCATTAGCCCGGCCAGTTCCGCCAAGGGGATAAACTCTTCCGGCGATACCGCTCCAAGCTTGGTCGACTCCCAGCGCAGCAGGACCTCGGCTCCTGTGATTACGTGGGTCCGGGCGTCGACCTTGGGCTGATAGTGCAGCTTCAGCTCACCACGCCGAAGCGCCTGCCGCAGTTCGGTCTCGATGATGTGATTACGTTCTGCCTCCTGCTGCATCGCCGAGGTGAAGAAGCGATAACCTGTCTTGCCGGCTTCCTTGGCGTGGTACATCGCCGTGTCCGCGCATTGCAACAAATCGCCGGGGGTCGAGCCGTCGCGCGGGAAAATCGCGATCCCGACACTGGCCGTTGCATGGATTTCCCGGTTATCCAGCAGGTATGGCCGGCGGAAACTGGATGTGATCTTGTAGGCGATGTTTTCGGCCCGTTCGGCGAGCTGCAGTCCTTCGGCAAGCACCAGGAATTCATCGCCACTGATGCGTGCCGTGAAGTCGCTTTCGCGCGTCACGCGCCGCAGGCGTTCAGCGGTTTGTTGCAGCAACTGGTCGCCGGCCTTGTGGCCCATGGTGTCATTGACGATCTTGAAATTGTCCAGATCGAGGAAAAACAGGGCGACCATGCTGCCATTACGCTCGGCGCGGATGAGCGCAAGCTCGATCTCCCGCATTGCCATGCCACGATTGGGCAGGCCGGTCAGCTGGTCGAAGCTGGCGCGGTACAGTAATTCCTGTTCATGCTGCTTGCGTTCGGAGATGTCGATGATGACGCCGATCATGCCTTCCTGTTGGTCGCTCTCTTCGGGCATGGGGCTGAGGTGGACTTCAAAGCAGTGCTCCCCCTCCTGGAGCTCAAATACACGGGGTTCCCCCTGTAGCCCGGCAGTGATCTGTTCGTGCACATGAGGGACGTCACGCAGTTCATAAAGCAGGTTGCTGCCGAGTTCAGGGTGCTGCAGCCGGTTGAACGGTTCTGTGGGAGTGCTGGCGAAATTGACCACCCCTTCTCTGTTCGTGACCCAGAGTGCGACGGGTGCGCTGGAAACCAGTTCGCCAATCATTGCCTCGGCCTGCCTGAGAACCTGGTGTTTTTGCTGTTTGAGGTCGTCGAGCAGGTCCTTGTTGGTGTGGTTCAGATTTAGCCAGTTGCTGATTGACTCTGCGGTGTTTTTTCCGGATTTCAGGAGGAATGCCAGTAACAGAAGCGTCAACAGGCCGATGGCCACCTGCATTGGGGTGTTTTGCGCAATAGCGACCACGCTCAACGGCACCAGGACGAGCAAAACGTAATTCCGATACGCTAAAAAATCGGCCCGCAGGGCATTGAGTGCCCCGACACTCATGCCGGCCAGCACCAGCACCGTAAAGATCTGCAGCATTTCGTTTTGCGGCGTGTAGAACAGTACACCACCAACGCCCCAAACCGCGCCGGTGGCGGTGATACCGATACGGGCCTGGCGCAACCAGTGCTCAGTGCGCGTCCGTGGGTCTGATGCAGTCCGGTAACGCCATGCAGTATGGGCTCGGAGCAACAGAAAGGCGCTCATCAGCAACAGCCAGGGCACGTGGAGCGGTGAGGGCGCATGATGGGCGTGCAGGGCGATGAAAATAACCGCAACGCCGAAACTCATGCTGAGGGACATGGGGTAACTGCCGAACAGCAATCCCACCCGGTCGTGCAGAACCCGCGCCGTCAGCGTTTCGCTGGCTACTGTTGTATGTGCATCGTTCCCTGAGCCAGACATGAGCGCAGCCTCTTGCTTTGCCGAATTCATAAATCAGCTAGCGGCCGCCAGGGGAGAATCTTGATGCGGGGCGGATGTGGTGGCCTAGTGCGGCACGCTCAATGTCACTTCGCGTCCACCGTAGCCGTGCTTGGAATCATGCGCACGGATTTTCACCCAGGTGTAAGTGGGTTGGATGAAGATGCCGGAAAGGTTTCGGGTAAAGGGCTGTTCATGCTCGTGCGGGTGCCAGAGCACACGTTTGCCGAGAATTTCACCCTGCGGGCCCATGACTTCCCATCGATCGGCGTAGTGGCCCCAGCCGGTATCGGTATGGCGAACGGTTGCGGCAATGGTGAAATGCCCGTCCGCCTCCCGCTCGATCTCGGCCTGGAGGACGTCAGCCTTGCCTGCTGATACCTGCGAGGTCAGCAGCCAGCTGGATAGCAGCAAACTCAGTTTTGCTCGAGCCATTCGATCACCGGGTCCCATAGCACCACGTCCTGTGCAACGGCCGAGGGGGCCAGCTCAAACAGGCCCAGCCCGGTCTCCGCGGCCTTGATGTAGTTCTGGCTTTCGCGCAGGTGGGTGAGTACCGGTACCTCGAAGGTTTCGAGGAAATCTTCGAGCACCTGGTAGATGCGGGTGTTTTCGCGCACCCGGTTTTCCACCAGCGCAATGCGCGTCTGTCCTTTTTGGACGCGCCCGGAGCGGATCAGTTCCTCGATGAATCTTGCGACTGCGCGCATATCGATCGGCGAAGGCAGGACCGGAATCAGCAGCGCGTCGGTACGCCGCAGCAACGCGGTCAGGTCCGGGCCACTGGTGCCGGCAGGCGCGTCCATGATGAACACCTCGGTGCCGTGCGCCGCCCGCACGCCATCAGCGCTGGCGTCGAGCGCTTCGATCTCCGGTACACCATCGTAGGCTTTTCGTGCCTCGAGCCAGTCCAGGCTGGATTTCTGCGGGTCGTAGTCGGCGAGAGCGACTTTCCTGCCCTCGTCGGCGAACCAGGTGGAAAGGTTGGTGGCCAGGGTGGTCTTGCCACAGCCGCCCTTGGCATTGAGACAGAGGATGTTTTGCACTGCTTTTCTCCTGCTGAAAGTTGCAGGGATTAGAGCCAAGCGCCGCCCGGGATGCAAGGGGCAAACGGCCCGACTTCACTGGCAGCCCTCTAAAGGGCTTTCGGTGACCATTCTGGGGGTGACTCAACGGTCAAGCTGATGAGTCAGTCAATTGCGGATTCGATGGCATATTTAGGGTGGGCAGGTGGATGGCCTGTGCCTTGGAGATTCAGGGAGTCCGACAAAACAGAGGCTTTCGAATGGGTGCCGCAGGTTGCTGATCAGCGACAAAGGGTGCTTTTTGCCGGCCACATCGATGATGTTTCGAGCAGCGCGGACCGAACGGCCCGAGATTGACGCTCGCGCGGGAGTGGAGGACTATTTGGTCCGAAACCGCACGCACATCAGTGCCGAGAGGGTGATGCCCATGGCCAATCCACGAGAGCAGTGCGAGCGAGCGGTCAAGCCCGTCTCGCTTCATAAGAGCAGTTTCCTTTTTCAGCAGCATCGTTGTGCCAGCCTTCATGGCCGGGATATGAGGCTGCGCCTGGCTCAGCTGCCACTGATCCTGTTGCTGCTGTTGTCGACCCATGTGCTGGTTGCCGCTGAACCGGCAATTGCCAACTTCAACGACCGCGACATCCTGCAGGCACAGTACCCCGACTGGTTCCTAGGCAGCCTGTTGGACCTCCAGGATGACCTCGAGACAGCAGTCGACGAAGGCAAGAAGGGTATGGTCGTGGTGTTCGGCTCCAAGGGCTGCTCGTATTGTGCAAAGTTCGCGGACGAAGCGTTGAAGACGCCTGTCATCGCAGAGGCCATGCAGCGCAGTTTCGTGTCTCTGTACCTGGATATCTTCAGCGACCTGGAGATGACTACCCCTGAGGGCGAGGAGCTACGCGTAAGGGAATTCGCCAGACAGGTTGGCGCGGACTTCACACCCTCGGTCTATTTCTTCGACCCCACCGGCCGCGTGGTGTTGCGCCTGCTCGGCTACCAGTCTCCAGCGCGATTTGCCTTGGCGCTGAGCTTTGTGGCGGAGGGTCACAATGCCGACGGCAGTTTCCGCGAGTACTTGCTGGTGAACGCCCCGGTGAGGGCCAAGGCTTTGCGCGTGGACGACCCCTTGTTTGAGTCACCGCCATTTGATCTGGTGCGTCAGCCCATCCCGGCCGAGCAGCAGTTGATGGTTCTTTTCGACGGTCCCGAGTGCGATGAGTGTGCCTATCTGATCGGTACCTTGTTTCGTGATCCTCGTATCCGTCGCCAGCTGGAGCAACTGGAGGTCGTGCGGCTGCGTCTGGACGAGAATGTGCCGGTGCGCCGGCCTGGCGGCAGGGTCAGCACCGCGGCCGAGTGGCACGCTGAGCTGGGTCTGCACCGCACGCCGGCACTGGTTTTCTTCGATGAGCATGGCAACCGCACCATGACCTCGGATGCCCTGATGCTGTATGGCCGCCTGGACAACACCCTGGGTTTCGTCCTGAATCGCGCCTACCAGGAAGGTATGAACTATCAGACTTATGCCAGAACGGCGGCTATCGCCCGCGCCAAGGCGCGCGCGGAGCGTGAGCAGTGATCTGGCTAGGGCCCAGCCTCGAGCGTTTCATCCGGTGAGTGGAAACGCCCGCCTGTTTTGACTACCTGTGACTGACCTGGTTAGAGGCGCGGCCTCTGAACAGCCATGCATTGCCAAACGATCAGAGGGTGTGGGCTTATGCCAGCCGCCAAGTCAGATATTCATTTGCCCTGAGCGGGGTGATGCCTCCGTCGTGCTCGGCAGGTACAAGGTGTCTGTCCTTCACCAGCGTAATGACGTCGGTATTGCGCGGCAGGCCGTAAAAATCGGGTCCGAAATGGCTGGCGAACCCTTCCAGCTTATCCAGGGCACCGGCCGACTCAAAGACCTCGGCATAGAGCTCTATAGCAGCGTGGGCAGTGTAGATGCCGGCGCAGCCGCAGGCTGATTCCTTGGCGTGCGTGGCATGGGGGGCACTATCCGTGCCCAGGAAAAACTTGGGATTGCCGCTGATGGCGGCGGCAACCAGGGCCTCACGGTGCGTTTCCCGCTTCAGCACCGGCAGGCAATAGTAATGAGGCCGAATGCCACCACGGAACATGGCGTTTCGATTGTAGAGCAGGTGATGCGCGGTGATGGTGGCGCCGACGTTGGCCGGGGCTGCGGTCACGAACTCTGCGGCCTGGCGTGTGGTGATGTGCTCCAGCACCACCGTCAGCTCGGGTTGCCGTTGAAGTAACGGCGCCAGAATTCGCTCGATGAACACGGCCTCCCGATCAAACAGGTCCACGTCCGGGTTGGTTACCTCTCCATGCAGCAACAGCGGCAATCCCACCTCCTGCATCTTCTCGAGTACGGCCTCGACGCGGTGGATGTCGGTGACGCCGGAATCCGAATTGGTGGTGGCCCCGGCAGGATAGTACTTCACCGCATGCACAAAGCCGCTGTCCTTTGCCTTGACGATTTCCTCCGGAGACGTGTTGTCCGTGAGGTAAAGGGTCATCAGCGGCTCGAAGTCCATTCCCGCCGGCAGAACTGCCAGGATACGTTCCCGGTAGGCGGCGGCGTCCGACACGGTGCGAACCGGCGGGTTCAGGTTGGGCATCGCAATGGCCCGGGCAAAACGCCGAGCGGTGTCCGGTAAGACGGCGGCCAGCATGTCGCCGTCGCGCAGGTGCAGGTGCCAATCGTCAGGACGGGCTAGAGTCAGCGTATCCATGTTTCGTTCCCATTTCTCAAAAATCAGACCAGCGAGTACGAGAGGTACGAATGCTGGGCGTCAAGTCTTCAGCGTACCCCAAGGCAAAATCTGGTGACACCTGGCTGTGCCGTTTTTTGCGACATCAGCGCAGACCATTGGCAGAAATTGCTGCAAAGATCCAAGCCTTCAATCCTGATCCCATGGGCCTGACGTCCGGTCCCCGGGCCATTCCACCCAGAAGCCTTCATCTTTGGCTGCAATGCTATTGCCGTTCGCGAGCCGTTTCACGACCCATCGAAGCAGGAGACTTATCGGGCAGGATTTTACAGCCCGGTCTCCCGGAGCAAGGCACGATTTTTATAGCGAGACAGCACTCGGTAGCGTTGCAAAGTACCAAGGTCCGACATGTCGGCGAGTGCGAAGCTGGCGCGCCAGGGAATCGCGCTACCCTGGGTAAAGTGGCGGCAGTGCCTGCGTATCTTGCTTGTTTTCCTGGCCCTTGGCCGCATCCTGCAGCAGGGGCTGTAATGCGGCAAGTGCACTCAAGCCATCCCAGGTATCGCCTGTCGGTGCGTAAAGTGCCCGGTCGATCCCTTCGAGGTATTCGGCGCCCTGTGGTGGCAGGCGTTGTGCCAGTTGGCCAAGACGCCGAGGCGGATCATTCGGCCAGGTCGCAGTCGCCCAGTCGATCAGTGCCTCGCGTGCCCGGTGCGGATCCTTTTCTTTACAGGCATGCTCGAAGCGACGCAAAGCGTTGTCACCAGATTGAACGGAGGTGGCAGGTGTGCGCGCCAGCACTGCGTCATGGGTTTGCCTTCTGCGCCACCAGGCAAATATGCCCATCAGCCCAAGCAGAGCGAATGACAGCGCCAACCAGGGCCAGAATTTGCTGCTGGCGTCCCAGGCCTTGCGGACAGATTGCCACCAGGCACCCAGGTCAATATCAAACTCAATATCCGGCAGGAAACGGTCATGCGCCATCTGTGGTCCGTCTTCAACCGGTTCTGTGCCGGGCAGCACCACGATGTCTCGTGCAGCGAGCACCTCGGTCTTGCGCTCACCGGTGGTTGCATCCCACCAGGACAGGCTGACTTCCGGCAGGCGATAGTTGCCTGCGTGCCTGGCAACCAGGGCGTAGTTGAATACCTTCGTCGTGAGGAGCGTATTACCGGATGCCTGTGATGTGCTTACAGGGCGTTCCGGATACAGGTTGATTTCCTCGGGCGCGGCTTGTGGAATGTCGGGCAGTTGTGCTGCGGCGACCCCCTGCGCAGTGATCGTAATGCTACGCTTCACCGGCTCGCCGACGCGGAAGCCGGGCGGGTCGGGCGACCAGGTTTCGCTGAGGCTGAGCGATTCCGCTGGCAACCACGGGTTCAGGGTTGGATCCGGTTGGGGCTGTACGTCGAGTGTGATCTCGGGGCCGCGCAGTTGCAGCGGCCACTGGCTTTTCTTCTCCCGCACCTGGGCATTCAGCAGCGGACTGATGATCGAAAGGCGACCGCTGCGTTGCGGGAAGAGGGCAAAACGCCTTTGCAGCACGTGATAGCGGTAGCGGCCGAAGTAGGTGTTGTACTTCGTATCTGCACCCAGGCGTTCGACCAGTGTGTTCGAGACTTCCGGTTGGGTAAAGCCGACCTGGTGCAGGTCCAGGCGGGTGTATAACCGCACCGTGTAGATCACCTTCCCCTGAACGTAAGGCCGCTGCTGACTGACATCGGTCTGCAGCATCACGTCACGCAGCACCCGGTTGGCGGGGACTTGTGCGGCGGGGAATACTTCCAACACCAGGGGGGCAGAGGTGGCTTGGCCCATGCGCAGCGAGGGCACGCTCAACTTCCCAGGCTGCTTTGGCATCAACGTCAGCTGCCAGGTGCGCGTGTTGGTAGGGCGGCCGTTCAGGACTTGCATCTGCATGTACTGCTCGATGTTCGAGATGTCGAAGTCCCGGCGCAGCGGCGACAGGTCAGGCTGACCAGCGGCGTCGGCCTGCGCCATCAGGTACAGCTTCACCGACTGACCTTCGCCGATCTGTGTTCTGTCCAACCAGGCCTGCAGCCCATCGGCCATGGCTGCGATGCTGCACGATGCCAACAAAAGTGCCAAAAGGATAACTGCCGATGGGCATGCCCTGTTCGGCCTTGTTTTGCGCATTGATCCTACTCCTGCCGGCAAGCGCTGCCGGGCTCGTAACGCGCTGTACTGGGTTCAGAATATCAGTTCAGTATTGCCATCGGCAGCTTTGTTGGCAAAACATACCGCCCCAGACCCCGATTGGGCGGTCGAAAAGGTAACAGCCGTTGGCCCTGGAATCTTTGCCACGGCGCAATCTCAGCCGCTTCCGCCACGGGTTGCACCCGAGCAGCCGCTATCGTCCACGCGCAAGGCAACGCCGGCTTGCTTTCATGATGCAGGTTCTTACTCAACAGGAGCTTTGACTCGAAAGCGGCCGCGAAGATTGGCAGCAGTCGAGTCGTTTTGGGGCTGGAAACGGTCATCAGTCCCATTGTGTGGCCCGGCTGGCTACAGGCTTACCTGATCAGGACAAGACGTGGTCGTTCAATGCCTGAGGAACTTATCGTGCAGGCAGGTGCCTTAAATGATGTTCTTCACTCGCGTGTTTAGCAAAGCCAGCGTGCTTGGGTTTTGCATATAAACGTTGCTTTCCGAGATGCAGCTAGATAGTGTGAACAATCTACAAGTTCTTTTTCTGCTCTATTCCGCCCTTATTTCGCTGTTTCCTCAATAGATACACCCGAATCGAGCTACATAGTGTTTTTCAAGATTTGTGGTGGCCGTTCACTCGCAAGAGGTGAACATTTTTTGTTCAAAATTGAGGTATTCAATCTGATGTCAAACAGACAAACCGGAACCGTCAAGTGGTTCGACAATGCAAAGGGTTATGGCTTTATCGAACGTACGGGTGGCAAAGATCTTTTTGTTCATTTTCGATCGATCGCGGGCGAGGGCCATCGTTCTCTGATAGAGGGGCAGGATGTCCAGTTCTCGGAAGTTGCGGGGGATAAAGGTCCGCAAGCCGAAAACGTCGTGCCCTGTTAAAAATGGCCTTGCCGCGTGTTCGGCTGAAAAACCAAGCGATACGGTTGGTTCGTATGGCTTGGTTCAATTGTTCGGAAACCTGACCGAAGGCATAGCAAAGTGATCACCCTAGCCGTTTGTGGACTTCCGATATCAACCACCGAAGAAAGCCTCAGTGAGATGTTCTCGGAGTTCGGAACTGTAAGATCTCTCAAGGTCATCAAAGACCTGCTCACCAATGACTGCAAAGGGATTGCATTTGTTGGTATGGGAGATCTCGAAGCTCAAGCCGCAATTGCCGGACTTGATGGAAAGAAATTTAGAGGACGTCCGATACGTGTCGGGCTGAACTGGCCTTCAAACTCGCGCGAGCGCACAGAGAAATGAAACTACTTGTTCGCAATCTGGCACGTAGTACCACTGAGGCCAACTTGCTGGAGATGTTCGAAGCTTTTGGGACAGTCCAGTCATGCAGCCTGGTAGTGGATGCGAACACAGGCAAATCCAAGGGGTTTGGCTTCGTGGAAATGCCACAACCAGGGCAAGCCAAGGCTGCGATGAAAGCGCTTAATTCAACGCAAGTGGATGACTGCACTATCAGGGTCAAGAAGGCGGTACCCAAGCCTTTGCAGGAAGCCTAAGTACTTCGGCCTAGATCCTATGCCTGGCGGGCCAAGCAACTCTTTCAAGCATCCCAAAAGGCATGCGGCTCGATTTCCCGGATTCGCTGAAATCGCTGCTGAAGATTTCGGCCGCGACTCTTATCAGCGGCTGCCACCTGGCCTTCAGCCAAAAACATTGGAAATGCTTTCGCTTGAGTATGCGACTTCGGCAGTAACTTGTCGTCGCGTCCAAAAATCGAAATGGCTTGCCTTCACCTGGGCTTTCAGATGCAGAAACTCATAATCTTCATATTGCTGTGTGTGATTGTTTATATGATGTTCGGTGGCGAATCTTCGCATGACCCT
>Ga0180430_10002923_pt1 | contig 15040 bp, 9 predicted proteins | sample SS_ome_9_FD_132999 | JGI IMG/M metagenome (GOLD analysis project Ga0180430, IMG submission 132999) | Hypersaline lake sediment archaeal communities from the Salton Sea, California, USA - SS_1_S_2 metaG | ecosystem: Environmental > Aquatic > Non-marine Saline and Alkaline > Hypersaline > Sediment... | reverse complement strand
ATACGATGACCGACCGAACCACCGGTGTGCCTGCTTTCTTTAAGCGTGGACATTCCTACCCGAAAATGGACAATGAGGTGACCCTGACGGGCTACTCGTCCTACCAAGAACGATCGAAAGCTCCCTTGATCTCATGCCAAACCAATCGTACTACCCCGGAATAGACTTTTCGCGGACTACGGGGTTGCGATCGGAGTCCGATACGCACCTCTAGAAACAGAGAGTGCGGGCGGTTGGGTCGTAAGGACGCGAAAGTCTTTGCTGACGGCAAGATACAAAGAAACCCCAAGAGCTCTCACTCTCGGGGCTTAGTGTTAACCAAATGACTGCGGATAGTTCGCAATAAATCATCTGCTCCCCCGCGAGGACTCGAACCTCGAACCTAGCGGTTAACAGCCGCTCGCTCTACCAATTGAGCTACGGAGGATCGTCATTCAAAAGCCGGCCAGCAGCCAGCTTCCAAATCACAGATCGGAAACTATAGCCGGTCACCTTCTAGATGTCAACCAGTAGCCTCCTCCAATATAAAACGAGCCTAAATCGATGCGCGGTTCTGGCCTGAAACGAGTCCACGGGGTACCTCGACCCCGTTCATGGAGAGGGATGAGAACTACCCTGGCCGCCCCCCAGATCAAAGCCACAGAACAAGTTAGGAGCTTTCTGGACGCCGCTCCGGCCAGAGATGCTGGCAACACAGGATCACTTCACAATGATCATCCGCTGCAAAACGGTATCGTCCAGCGTCAGCAAGCGCCCAAAGTAAACACCTGGACTGACGCGGGCACCTGATGCGTCGCGGCCGTCCCATTCCACCCTACCGGCAGCATGGCTCTGCGGGCCCGAGAGAAGAGTCCTGACCCGGCGTCCGGCAATATCGTAGATCTCAATACTAACCTCCCCCGGCTGTGAGAGCTGATACCTAAGGGTAGTAGTGCCATCGAATGGATTGGGTGTGGGCGGCATTAGAATGGTTGCACTAGTCGGCAATGCATCATCTACACCCGCGGGATTGCAGAAATTAGGGATGCAACTATCCCATTCCGGATGGAAGAGACCCTCGTTGTACGCGCAATCCATTGGAATCATGACACCGCAGTCGGTATCCATACAACAGACGGAGGTGGTTGGTGTGGGAACTTGCCAGACAAAGATGTTGTCGACATAAAAGCGCCCGTCGTAATTGGCGTCATTCAGGCATCCGAAGTAAATTGCACCGATGCCCGCATCGACCACGTCATGGGGCTCATTGTCAACAACCAGTTCGCCATCCCAATAGAGATCATAGACACCTAGATCCAGATTATATACGGCAAGCAACTCATAAGCACGATCAACTTCATAAGTGCCGACGTTGCCGACAGTCCCGCCCTCATCCGAGCACAAGACTGATCCGGATGAGGTGAAACTCAGCTGGAGGAACTTCTCTGCGGCGCCGCCCTGGTTTTCACGGATGCCCACAGAATAACTATCAATCTCATCGAACCAGAGATGAGAGAGGAGATAGAGCTCTCCGCCGATGACCTCGGCATCTCTGAAGAATTCAAACCTGGCGCTGCCAGCGGAGTAATCGTCATTATCCTGTATTTCTAGAGATGGCGTGTGATGCGGTGTTTCGCGAACGACTGCCGTGACAGTGCTGCCAACATTCATCGGCTCTCCAACCTCAAATCCACCGGTACCGATTGGGGCATTAAGCGTTTTGTTGTTAAAGTTGGCTTGAAGGAATAAGTAGGGAGGAAAGTGATCGGCGACATGGATGTCGTCAACGTAGAAGGTGCCCTCCGTATCGGCGTCATAAGTTGTACCGAACATAAAAGCGCCTATTCCATGTGCTGAAGTACCGAATGATTCGTTTATCAGCAGAGGGGAAAGATCAAACCAGAGATTAAAGGTCCCGGTATCCATGTTGAAATCGATCCACAAGGGGTAATATCTGTTGAGATCGTACGTACCGATTTCCCCGTAGCCGCCGCCGTCTGTATTGTACCAAATTTCACCAGCTGAGTTAAAATTCAGAGTGAGGAATGTATAGGAACTGGTTCCTTGTTCACGGACATTGACAACGAAACCTTCATACTCATCAAACCAGAGATTACAGCCCATTATACAGCGGCCTGTCGTGACCTCCTGGTTGCCAATGAATTCAAAACGAGCAGCTCCAGCCAAGATGGTACTGTTGTCATCTAGCTGTAGACACGGAGTTGGCATCGCGTGATTTTCAACTGTCGCCAAGACGGATGAATTCACCAGAGTTGGTTCATTGGCTTCGGCGCCGCCAGTGCCGATGAATGCGCCCAGTGGTTTATCGTCGAAACTAGCTTGGAGATAGATCTCAGCGGTAGCCGATGGGATGGCGAAGAGAAAGGTGAGAAGGAGAATCAGCAGGATTGAGGTTTGGGTTTGATGGAAATTCATTACGCCTCCCGAGGTTGTTTACTTGCTCTGTACCAGATCTTTTGCCTAAGTTGCTTAGTTGTTATTTTAGCTGATTATTGGAGTATAAACAAGATTTTGCTTATTGAGCCGTTCTCGGTATGCCTGAGATTACATTGCTTGGGAGCTTCGCCGAGCCAATGATAGTCTTCACAAGGCTTCAGTCTTTTCATGAGGATTGTGAATTGACTCACTTCACTTTCACACACCAGCCCTGGTCTTGGATTTGCTGCAATAAAAAAGCCAATTATCCCCCAACCTCCTTGCCGGGCATGGATTTGAGGAGTATAAACAGACCGTATCGAATGCCTGACAGGATGTGACCAGAAGGGAGCTTGAATTCGATGCAAAAGATTCTCCATATCGCGGACCTTCACCTCGGCTTCGAGCATCGCTATTTGGGGCCCCATTCTGCACAGCGGGCCGAAGAGGCTGTCCGGACCTTGGAGCGGCTGGTCGACTGGGCGCTGGATGACGCGAACGAAATAGAAGCGGTCCTAATAGCCGGCGACCTGTTTGAAACCCATGATCCCAAGGCGCGACTGATCGGGCAGGTGGTTACAACCTTGAAGAAGATCCCCGCCTCGGACCGAGTGCTGGTGACGGTACCGGGCAATCATGATGAATACAGCTATCCCCAATCGGTCTACCGCTCCCACGAGCGAAACTGGCCGGGCGTTCTCGTGACTAACCCAAGGCCAGCGAAGGTGACGAGTTTCAAACTCAACAACCGCAATGTCTCCATCTATTCAATGGCCTACACCGCCGGCCTATCACCCCGCCGGGTGACAACACTGATGCCGCCAGATGGCGAAACTAACAGCGCGATCAATAGTGGGTCCGCCGAGGTGGTTAAGACAGACAAGACGACAGATGCGAACAAGCCAGACGCGGCAGGCGATGAGATCAAAATCGCCCTACTGCACGGCACGCTTGATGCGGACCCGTCAGATCGCTCATATCGAATCGACAGCGGCGCCCTACGCGATGGTGGCTTCCATTACGCCGCACTGGGGCATCAGCACAGGCCGAGTGAAACGCGAGCGGGCGACTGCTTGGCCGTATACCCAGGCATCCTCTGCGGAAAAGGATTCAATGATCCAGGCGTCGATCGCCTGACTGTAGTCGGCTTCAGCGGCAACCGGCCGGTCGTCGATCAAGTTCCCTTCCTGGTTCGGCCGATCGAAACCCGCGAGATTGATCTGGGCCAATATCAGACTCAGGAAGAGCTGATCACCGATCTACTAAAGAGTGAACAGAAAAACCTGATCCTGCGGCTTGAACTGACCGGACCCAAGCCAGCCGACCTCGACCCCGCGCATCTCATGGGTCGTTTGCAGGACTGCTACTTCCATTTGGAAATCGATGACCGATCTATCGAGATCTCACCAGAGGAGATCTCCCGGCTGGCGCATCAACCAACGATCAAGGGAATCTTCACGCAGCTGATGCATCAGAGAATGAAAGAAAGCGAACAAGACCCCAAGCAGGCGGAAATCAATCGAATCGCCCTGATGAAAGGCCTGACAGCCTTTGAAACCATCCGCGGCCAGCGATAAGGATGGAGCAAACGATGAACCGAATCTATGTCAGAGAGGTTGAGCTGGAGGGCTTTGGACTCTATCGCGATAAGACCAGGTTCGACTTCGCGCCGGGCCTGAATGTCCTGATCGCGCCGAATGAGACGGGTAAATCGACCTTCATGAACGGTCTGCTGGCGACCCTGTTCGGCTTGCCTGAGAAGAGCGATGCTGAGAGTTGGGGCACGACCCGCTACCGCAATTGGGAGAGCCCTCTTCATTTCAAAGGACGGATATCACTTCACACATCTCTCGCCTGGCATCAGATCAAACGTGACTTTGCCACTCACGCCGTTCAGTGGTCGACCATGGCGCTGACCGATCCTGAATCTCCTCTAGCGAGCAAAGGCTCCGCAAGCAAAGGAGAGTCACTAACCACCAATCCAGGTCTGACCCCACTGGCCCTGCCAACGAAAAAGGACTGGCAGCTGCGTTTCGATGAGGAGCATAACCCGGCCGGGCGGGGTGAGCAGGTGCGCCGCTATCAAGATTACCTCCATGAGCTGCTGGGGATCGAAGACCGGGAGCTATTTCTACTCACCTACTGCTTGACCCAGGATCCAGAGGACCGGCCTGCCGATGAGATCGATTTCCGCACCCGCAAGGTGCCTGATAGCGTGCAAGGGCTCATCAGCGGTAGCGGCGGCCAGATCGACGAGGTGCTAACCCATCTGTATGAGTCCTTCGGTGACATCTCGATGGGCACCGCCGATGCCGGCTTGATCCGGCCGGGCAAACATCAAGCCCGCAATCTTCGAAAAGATGGCCGGCTGGAAGAGGTCACCAAGAAGCTCAAGGAACTCCGGGGGCAAATGGCGGGAGCGGAGATCAATCTCGAGGATCTGCAGAACACACAGGAGCGGCTCGAGATAATCCGCCGGGAAGAAGAGGAGTGCCTGAGCACCCTGACCGAAGACCGGCAACTGATGACCGCTTGGGATGAATGGTCGCGCGCCCGCAAGGAGCAGCGAGTCCTGCTGAAGCAGATCGACACGATAAGCCGCGCCCTGAGCGAGTTAGAGAATCAGCAAACGTCTCATCGCGACAAGGAGCGGGAGCTGGCTGAGCAATATGCCGAATATCTCGCGAGCGGTTTTCCCTTCGCAGATAAAGAGAAAGAGTTGACCGCGCTGATCGAGCAAGAACGGGACGCGCAGCAGAATCGCCAGACTCTGGATGAAGCGCTCGATGTGCGGCGGACGGTGGAAACTCAATTGGCGAAGAAAAAGCAGGTGATCGCCGACGAGCTAGCGCCATTTGAAACCAATCCCGGCCTGCTGCGCGATTACGATCGGTGGCAGGAGATTCACTTCGATACGGTCAAGCTGGAAACCGGTCTCGGTGAGCTAGCCGCCGCCGAGGCCAGGCAAAAGGAGATCATCAAACGCTATCAGCGGTGGAGCCGGCTGGTCGATGATGAAGCAGGCGCTGGCGAAGTAGGACCGGGAGCGAAGCTTGTGCAAATGCGCCGCACAATCCCGACCTGGCTGGGTCATCTGAAAGAGGCGGAGCAATTGACCAGCGAGTTGGCTGATCTGGAGAGCGCGCTGAGCGGCGAGCTGGCGCCGGCCGGAATGGTTTCCGAGGAGTGTCGTCAGGAAGCCGAAGCCTATAGGGATCGTCACCAGCTCTACCGCATCGAAGCGGATAAATCGGCGCAAAGAACCGCAGACCTGCAAAACAAACGAGATCAGCTCATCAGCCTGGAAGCGCAAACATCCGAACTAGCAGAGGGCATCGAATCAAAACTCTCAGGCACTGAGTTTGCCAAAGATGCGGCGAGTGCAGAGGCCGAAGAGCAGGATCAGCCGCGGGCGATCTCTGACGATGAAGCTCCCGCAGAAGCTTTGGCCGGAAACCAAGGTCTCTTAACGCCAACCTGGCAACAAGCGCGCCAACTACTTCAGAAGAAGGATCAGAGTGAGCGTGAGCAAGCCGCCCTATCCCAGCGGATAGAGGAGGCGCAGGCCAGGATCCGCACTAGTTGGTGGCGCAAGCGAGGACTACCGGCGGCGATCGCGATGATTCTCATCGGTGCTGGCGGTGCCGCTGCCGGGCTCATCATGGATCTGTCGTTATTGTATAGCGTCGGTGGTGGTCTGGTGATGGGACTTCTCGCCGCCGTGGTGACAATCTTGATCCTATCGAGGCAGAGACTCGATGGAGAAGAGCGCGAACAGAGAAGTGCAAAGGGGCGCCTGACGGCTGTGCGCCGGACACTGAAAGGCGTCAATCAGAAGCTCCTGGATCTAAGCGACCTTGACACCGAACAGGTTGATGACCTGCTGGAGAAGCTGCGCGACTACGAGCGCCTGGCGGCCGATCTCGCCCCCCTACAAGCCATCGCCCCAACTGAAGCTGAAGTGACTCAAACTGATCAGCAAGCGAATCAGGCCCGGGCGGATCTACTCGCCTTTGAAGAGCGGATGCGTAGCTTGGGTGATAAACCTCACGAACTGGTGACGCGTTGGCAGGAGGCGGACAGACGCGCCGGGGAGATTCGAAATCAGCTTGAAGAGCTGAGTGAGCAAATCGGTACACTCGATTGGGCAGAGTGCCAGCTCGATCATCTGCCTGAGAGTTGGGCTGACATGATGCGCCTTGGTGATGTCATTTTCGATCTGGTTCCCACCGCCAGACTTGAGCAAGCGCCGAGAGAACCTGGGAACTCACACCTCGCTCCCTCAACTGGAGCCGACCTGGCGCGAATCCTCAGCCAGATTGATGATGAAATGTGGGACGGCTGGATAGCGGAGGCTAAGTCGCTCGAGGAAGCGGCGCGGGAGTTAGCCGAAACAACTATCCGCCGCCAGACCCTTGAAGCGGGCGGGCCGGATAGGCAGTCGCGGCTGGATCATCTGCTTGCCCAGGAGAAAAAACTGGCGACTAAATGCGCGCCCTTCACGCTCGAGAGTCCGCGGGGAGAGGTTGCGGATGCGAATGAGGTTTATCAGCGGATTCGTCGTGAGCGAGAGCAGCATCAGACATCGCTAACCGGCCTGCTGGAGAAGATCCCTGAGCTTGAAGAGAAGGTGGCCTCATCGAAGTCTCTATCTGATGGGAAGCGCGATACGCTGCGAGGATTACTGCAGCCGGCCGGCGGAGATCCCGCAGCAGCTCTTGAGCGCTTGCGGCGGGCGAAGCAGCTGCGCTTTGAAAGTGAAAAGGAGTTAGACGCGATTGGGCAGGTGATCCAATCCCATGACTCCGATTCGATCGAGGGATTGCAGATCAAGCTAACCGGAGTGCGCGAAGAGTGGCGGCAAGTCTCCTCCACTATCAGTGCGCACGATGAGAAGTTTGTACAACTGCGTGAGCTGGCAGAGGCCGATGCCGATGAGATCCAGCGGCAACACAGCGATCTGCGCGGACGCATCGAATCAAATGAAAAGCAAGTCACGACTCTGCGAGAGAAGCGCGAGAGCGTTCAGAAGCGGGCATCCGATGCCAGGGCAGAGGGCGACCGGGTCGGTAATGCCGCGATCCTTGAACTTGAAATCGCTGAGCTGGCAGATGAGGAAGCGCGTTTATATGCTGAGCGCGATGCCCTCGAAATCGCCTTCAAAACAGTTCGCGAGGCCGAGAAGCAGTTCAGCAAGACTTATCGGGAACGGATGGAGGAGCGAGCGAGGACAATCTTCCAAGAGATTTCTCTGAAGAGTAACCGCTCTGTTCAAATAGATGAGCAGTTTCAGATCCAGATCGTGGAACAGGGCGGGCAGCCATGTGTCCTCCGGCAGCTGAGCCAGGGCGCGCGGGATCAGCTGGCGATCGCGCTGAGGCTGGCGGTGGCAGATCTACTTGCGGATGTTGGCAGGCCGCCGCTAATTCTGGATGATCCATTTCTGGCATTCGACCCTGAGAGATTGGAGGCTGTGCGTAGTTCGCTCGGCAGATTGGCGGCTGACCGCCAAGTGATTCTTCTCTCCCACCGCCCCGAGATGAGCGATTGGGGATATGCCGTAACACCAGTCTAATCACTGCTTTCCGCCTCTGCGGCGGCTGGTCTGAACCAACTGGAAGCAGGGCAACTTACTGGCATTGAGCTAGTTATGGAACCAGCTCTTGACTTTCAGTTTGATATCGCTAAGAGTACTTCCTATTCACCACAGGTGAGTCGGTTGTCATCAATGGGCTCAGGTGGTTGGACTAATTAGAAATTTGACTCCAAGGCTGGGTGGGTATTCGGTATCAACCAGCAAGCAGGATGCTTATTTTTTTTCAGGGACGAATCGGGGCAATCCCGAGTCCCACCCGTTTTACTGGTCCGGCGCTTCTTCATTTGAAGGGGCGCCGGTCTCTTTTTGCATTAAACCGACCATGAGTGGTAAGCCATCCTTCTGCCAAGCATCGACCTGCCGCTCAGGAACATATTCTTCAGCCAGGGGAAAGCTGTTAATCTGTTTATCAATACCCGCCTGGAGGAATGAATTGACCCAATGATAAACATCGTGCTTGCGAATCGTCGCGCGAAGCCGGCGCATACGGTATCGCCTCTCTTCGTTTGACATAAAGACAGACTGATAAATCGCCCGGCCCACATTCTCGATATCGTAGGGATTAACTACTATCGCGCTTTTGTGCAACTGAGCAACGGCGCCGGCAAACTCGCTGAGAATCAGAACGCCGTTCTCCTCGATGTTTGATGAACAGTATTCTTTGGCCACGAGATTCATGCCATCTTTTATGGGCGTGATTAGAACGACCTCTGCGGTTCGATAGTAGCCGAGCAGTTCCTGACGCGAGAGATGGCGATAGATATAGTGAATAGGCACCCATCCAGAGCGGGTGAACTGCCCGTTGATCTCGCCCACTTTGCGTTCAATCTCGATCTTGAGATCCAAATACTCGGGGATGTTAAAGCGGCTTGGTACGACGACTTGTACAAGCACTATCCGTTCGTGCAGCTTGGGATATTTGGTTAGCGCCAGGCGAAAGGCTTCGAGCTTTTCAGGGAGACCCTTGGTGTAGTCAAGCCGGTCAACGCCAAGGATAATATGGCGCTGCGGCAGATCTTCATGGATATACCAGGCGCTGTCGGCCACTTCCTGACTCGCCGAGAAGCGTTCGAACTCTTCAAAATCGATACTGATCGGAAACGCCCCGACCCTTACTTCGCGCGTATCGGTCTTGATTGTGGCGATGCTGCCCCGGCTCTCGATAGCGACATCTTTGACCAGTGTCCGCACGCAGTGAATGAAGTTGCGCCGGTCACGCAAGGTTTGGAAGCCAAGCAGATCAAATTCCAGCAGATGATTCAGGATCTGGAATCGCCAGGGCAGTTTGAGAAAGATATCCAGCGGCGGAAATGGAATATGCAGAAAGAAGCCGCAGGATGAGGAGACGCCGATATGGCGCAGGTGGCTAGCCACACTCATCAGATGATAATCGTGAATCCAGATGAAGTCGTTGGCATTGGCTTTCTCTGAGATTGTATAAGCGAATCGGCGATTAACCTTCTGGTAGGTCAGCCAATAATCTGGATTAAAGTTACAATGGGATTGTAGATCGTGAAACAGGGGCCAGATGATCTCATTGGCAAACCCGCGATAGTATTTCTCAAGCTCTTCTGCGGTCAGGGAAACTGGGCGCAGCGAATAACCGGTGTTCTTTGTCGCCTCCTCCAGAAGCGCTTCCATTTCGGCTTCGTTTTCATCTATCGAGCCAAGCCAGCCAATCCAGGTGCCGCCACGATTACGAAGCACCGGCGCCAGGGCCGTGACCAGCCCTCCCGATCCAGGCCGGATCGACCAGAACCCTTTATCATCCTTTTCAAGAACGATGGGTAAGCGATTGGAGACAATGAAGAGCCGGCTGCTCTCATCTTCGCTCGCCTGGTGATCATCGCCATGAGCTTGATCTATCTCAGTCATCCGAGCTCCTCTCGGTCCAAGTAGCATCTGTTCACATCAGCAGCCTCGCGCTCGATCACGAAGCCATACACTCGAGCGACGCCATGCGATTTATCTGTTACCAAGCGGTCCCATCTGCGAATTCAAAGAGATGGTATGCCACTGCGCCAGGAAGTGAACCAGCTCCTCGGGCGGTTTGAGCCAAACTTCAGCCGCCGTCTCTCTAAACTGAGGGCGCACTAGAACCGGAAGTCCGCGACCTGCGATCGCTTTGAAGGCATCTTCATCAGTGGCATCGTCACCCAGGAAGGCCACTTTGGTGCCGGCGGGAGATTCGGCCAGAATTGCCCTGACCGCGTCACCCTTGTCTTTGCCAGCCGGACGTAGCTCCAATCCGCCATCGAACTCGAGCAGAGAGATCTCATCGCTTGGCGGTCTACTCTCCCACCAGGCGGAAAAATGTCGCCGCCGGTTATCAATCTCCGCGTCGTTATAGCCTCGCCAGTGTAGGGCGATTCCGGCCGGCTTAATCTCGCTGTCAGAGTCCCAGCCCTGGTTTCTGAGAAAGGCGGCGGCTTGATTTAGGAGCAGCGTCGCCTCCTGGCTCAGGGGAGCTTGTTGATAGGTCCCATCGGGCAACAGACGCTCCCAGCCGTGGGACCCCCAAATCTCAGGCGGCCGGTTCATACCCAGGAGAGGCAGGAGATCCTTGATCGCTCTACCTGAGATGATTACCAGGCGCGTGTGGCGGGCATCAAGGATATTGCGCAGAATCTCCCTGACTCCCTCATAGGGAAAGGCGCGGTCCCTGGCCGGGCGAAATGGGGCGAGCGTTCCATCGTAGTCGAGCAGAAGCACTCGATGGGGCGCCTTTTCCAGCTGCGCGATAAACCGAATCCGTAGGTCGCTAATAGACATATTCACAATAAACTGTACGACGTTGTAACCGAACAAACAAGTTGGATTCTCCCTCTGACAGAATCGATGTAGAAAGTTTCAGGATTAGGGGTTACGCCGCTAAAGAGACCACGCGCTCCCGACGATGATTGTTGAATATATCGAACCCGCATTTCTCATTAGACCTCACGGCGAGGACACAATGGATAAGCCAGGTGACAAATGCGGGCAACTTAGAATCGACTTAGAAGCGATAGAGGAGATTATGAGCAGAATCCTAGGACAGCTAGTTTTAGTGGGATATTGCCTGGTTACACTTGCCTGCCCGGCCAGCGCCGGGTGGCCCTGCAGCACTATCCCGGCAATCGACTTCCTTTCCATCGGCCTCGAAACAAGCTCGCCAGAGAATGAGATCAACACTCCCCCGTCACTACTGGATCAAGCCGGAAGCCGCAAGCCGGCAGTGATTCACAGTCCTCCGGCCCAGTATCCTCAAAGCGCGCTCCGGTCGGGATCGGAAGGTCTGGTTGATGTCGAGGTCGAGATCGATCCTAGTGGCCAAGTCGTTGATGCCCAAGTCAACTGGAGTGACACGACTTGGGATTTGGAAGAGGCCGCGCTGACTGCGGCTCGTCAATTTGTCTTCAGGCCGGGCCGGCAGAATCAGATGACCGTCTCCTGCCGGGTGATCATCCCCTTTAGTTTTGTGCTTGAATAACCTCGCCATCTCAAGGCGGCTGCAGCTTACCCCAACTGGATTCTCTCCGCCTTGCCGTGAGTCAGTGCCAGCATCAGGGTCAGATACTCGCGCAGATGCCGGGTCAACAGGAAATTCTCCCGAACGAACTCCTTCGCCTTAGCGCCGATCTCTTCAAGGCGCTCCTGACGGCGGAGGAGATATCGAATCCGCATCGCCGCCCCCTCGGGCGAATCAACGAGGAATCCGGTGTGATGATTAATCACCTGAAGGCGAATCCCGCCTGTATTGCCGCCGATAACCGGCTTACCCTTCCAGAGCCCTTCGGTCACTGTCAGGCCGAAACCCTCTTTGACCGATTTCTGGATCACAATATCTGAGGCGCGCTGGAGGGCATTGATTGTGCGATGGGCATCGCCGGGCAGGGAAAGAATCTTGATGTTCTTGTCATCACCGGCGGCCGCCTTCACCTCCTCTAGGACCATGGCACCCTCGGGATCATCGGTGGCGGTTCCCCCGGCGAGGACCAGCTGCAGCGACGGATGATATTTCGTTGCCAGCTTAAATGCCTGAATCACACCAACGGGATCCTTGAAGCGATCGAAGCGGGAAACCTGCACCACCATTGGACTATCCGGATCGAGGCCGAACTGGGAGTAGACCTTTTTGATCTCCTTCTTTGGGAGATCGACATTCTTATCACTCAGCGGATCGATACTCGGCGGTATCAAATACTGCGGGTGAGGCAAAGGCTGGGCGAAATTCGCGAGCGAGAAGATCGAGGCGTCATACTGCGAGACGAAATTGCGCAGGTACTGCCAGATCGGGCGATAGGGCCGGCTGACATCGATGTGACACCGCCAGACCCATTTGCCGCGGCGCTTCGGGCAGAGCTCGATCAAAGGCGCTGGCTGCGGGTCGTGAATGATAACGATATCAGCATCTTCGAGCTGCGGCCGGAGTTTCTCAGCGTTCTGGACATTGGTACTTTCAAAATTCTCTAGGAGTCGGCGCGGAAGATTGACCACGTTGCCCTGGAGGCCATTGTGAAAGCCTTTGGTGCACTGATAAAACTCATCCTCGCCGGTGATCACTTCCCAAGATGTTTCAATCCCCAAATCCTGCATCAGGGGTACTAGCTTGGCCAGGATCTCAGCCACGCCACCGCCGACACGGGTGGAATTAACATGAACCACTTTCTTGCCCTGCAGCTGTTCGGCCAGCTGCTGGAGCTGGCTGATGACATCGCTACCGACAACATCTGTATAACTGTGGATTCCAGGGGCTTTCTGGTTGGTCATTTTCCCACCCCCTTAAAATAGTTCGATAGGATTGCCGCCAATTCACCGCGAAGCTCACTCAGACTAGAGAAAAATGGATCGATGTCCGCAATCTGTTCGCTGAGATCTTGATATCTGTCACCGAAGGGCGATCCATAGCCCGATAGCCAGGATCGAAAATCATCGATGCCATCAAGCGTTCGCCGCCGGGCATCGATTAGATGATAGAAGATCGAAGAGGCTGACATCGCCGGCACCGCCTGCACCAGATCTGATGGATCGGTGATAATTCGGTGGGTGTCGAAGACAACGATCTGGGAGGTGAGGAAATTGAACTGCATATCGCTTTTGACCCAGGTGACATGCTCTTCTTCATCCAGCCGGGTCTCGATCGCCTCGATCAACTCCTGGCGCAGCTCCTCGAGATTGCTGTGCGCGGTGGGATCGATGACGCCGAGCCGCTCGGCCGCCTTGCCATCGCGCAGGGCACGATGCGCCCAGGCGGCGAAATCATTCAGATATTCAGGGTCATCGAAACGCGGCTGCAGGCGCGAGCCCCAGAAGTGATAGTAGATCGAACCTTCATCTATCGTTTGCAGGATATCTCTAACTTCGCGTAGATTCTGCGCTCGCCGGCCGGTTGCGATAGCGATGAGCGCGCAATCCTTGACATGGAAGACATTGTTGGGGGCGCACTCCTCGCCTGTTTGAGCTTTATTGTTTGGCACTCCTTGTGCGTTTTTCACCTCGACCTCCTGTCGATTTATATGAGCTTAGCTCAATTTGACTTAGTATATGCAATTAGGACGGCCGGTTGCTAGAGATATCGCTCTGCTCGGCGAGAGTCCTGGGGTCAAGAGTCCTGAACCCAGGACTCTTGGAGCGGTTTGAATAGAGCAAAATGAGCCAAGGGGAACTAACCCCTTGGCTCACCGTCATGTGGTCAATTTTCGGTCGGTGTGGCCCGCCAAGCGAGCTAATTGCTTCTACCTATTTCAGCGAAATCATTCGACGAGTCTCAGTCTTACCGCCCCAGGTTATCCGGTAGTAATAAACGCCACTCGCCGCTGACGCTCCGTTTTGATTCGATCCATCCCAGGCGACTCGGTAGACACCAGGTTCGCGATCCGCATCCACCAGAGTCCTGACCAGACGGCCGGTAGTATCGAAGATCTTCAGAACCACACGCTCAGACGAGCGCCCTGCCGGGATTCCATAATCGATATTAGTACCATTATCAAATGGATCGGGAGTCGCTGCGCCGAGATAGAAGGCCGCCGGGATCAGCGCCCCTTCGGGAGCACTCGAAGCATCAACGTGCGCCGATAGGGATGGATCACTCTCGTTACCGGAGAAATCGGTCGCCGTCACCTTGTACCAGAACTCCCAAGTCTCTGGTAGGTCACTATCGGAATAGGCCGGGGTGATCGAATATCCGATCGGAACATCTGGCTCGAAGCCCTCTTCGGTGCCCCGATAGATCGAGTAGTAGTTGAGGTCACCTTCGACATTGGCAGTCCAGGTCAGATTCACCGCTCCCCCCTCATAGTTCGCCAGGAGACCCAGGGGAATCTCTGGGTAGAGATTATCTACCGAATAGCCGCTATCAGGGGGGCAGTCAAAGTAAGTGAACGGATCGTCTGTATATGCCCGGACAAAGAAGACAGACCAGCAGATCCCCTCGTCGGCCGTTGAATCACAGACCGTGTGAGTTTCGGTGGCATAAGTCTCTTCCCCGGACGCCGGAACATTCATCACGCAAACCCATTCACCTGGGGGATATTCCCGCCCGCTGAATAGATCGAGTTTTTGCTCCGTCTCGGCTTTGAGCAGATACTCGTCAACACGCCGCCACAGGCCGTAAGAGGTGACGGTATGCTCGTTTTCCGGCGCATCATGGAACTGGCGACTCCAACTGACACGCACATTGCGACCCTGGTCATTACCGATGTCCGCAATCGAGGTCAGCTCGAAGCCACAACCAGTGCCTAAGGCGCCAATCAGGCCGCAGCCCCCACCGGGAGCGCAGGGAGATTGGGCATATAGATGCAGATCTCCACTAGCTAAGTCGCAGAAGAGCGGGTTCTCGCTGAAATTACCGTTGATACCCTCCTGACCAGCGATGCAGTCGGCCCAGTCGCCTCCGGTGTTGTCGTAGAAATCACAGCAGGTCATGACGGGGCTAGATGAAACGCAGTCTATTGACGGACCGCCGTTGTGGGCGACAATCACATTGGTAAATGTAGCTTCGGAATATGCACAATAAATTGTCGCCCGGTGGGTGGGTGATGAGTTTCCACT
>Ga0180430_10002922_pt1 | contig 15042 bp, 10 predicted proteins | sample SS_ome_9_FD_132999 | JGI IMG/M metagenome (GOLD analysis project Ga0180430, IMG submission 132999) | Hypersaline lake sediment archaeal communities from the Salton Sea, California, USA - SS_1_S_2 metaG | ecosystem: Environmental > Aquatic > Non-marine Saline and Alkaline > Hypersaline >... | reverse complement strand
TCCTCCATTTTCCAGAAAACGGGTTAGAAGTGTTAGTGTGGAATTATCCATGTTTTCCATGGTCTCGGGAATTACTACCAGGGAATAATCGCGCTGCCCCACATTCAGCTTATTTCCTTTTACGCTTCCCAGGGTGTTCAGCACATATTCCGAACCCAGATCGTATTCCAGGTGTTGCTGTTCCATCCGGTAAACGAAGTTTTTAAAGCCATAGCCTATGGAGTAAATTTTTCGGTTTCTTTCCTGGCGTGAGAAGTACATCCAGGCAGAGGTAGTGGGCTGCAGCACCAGGCTATGATTTATTTGCTCACCGGCCGACATGGCCATACTTACTCTTCCGATGTAATCGCCCATTAGTTTGTACTGTTCCCACCAGGGTTCGTGGTAGGAAAAAGAAGGGGGGTAGTCGAATTTTCGTACCCCTTTTAGGGAGTAATAGGAGAGATGCTGATTCACAAAATTGACCCCCAGCACGCATTGCCAGTCCACCAGCCTTTTCTGCTCCTCAAAATCCATTTCCCAACCGCCTCCGCCGTAGGTTTCACTCAGGGTGCGGACCCGGCCGGCCTGGTTGGCTGCACTACGAAGCTCCCTCACTGCGCGGTCGTTGCCAAATTGCCTGCCCATGCCTTCCGGTTCCAGTTGGTTTCCTAACATATCTATACCCGGCGTCTGGTGCCAGATATAAAAGGCGGATTCGTCAAAACCATGGGTGGGTTCGGGCCAGCCATGCTCCCAGTAGTGTCCGGTCCAGGACAGGTTTTTTTCGTCGCAGTATTCGCTCCAGGGAATGGCCCAGCGTTCGAGGAATAGTTCCAGAAGCAATTCGTAGAAATCGTGGCGGACTTTCTTCCAGTCGCCCGTCTCTTCTATCAGAGAGGGCAGATGCAGCCGCAGGTCATAGTCCCATCGCTTTTGGAATACTTCCCAAAGATCGGGGGTCCAGCGCATGAAGGTGCCGGCCGACATGGCGGCCTCCAGGTTGGGCTCATCGGTAAAGATGCCTGATACGGTCTGTCCAAAATCCGCTGCATTTCGTTCGTAGCCCTCGGTCATGGTAAGTTCCAGGAACTTGTCGGTGACTCCGGGGTAAAGCAGGTCTACGTAAGAATATCCTCCGTACCAGGGTGAGTTACCGGGATAGGTCTTTTCGAACACATAATAGAGGCCCTTTTTGCCTTTCTCGTTTTCAAGAGAAAGGGTAATGTCCTCGAAACCCTCTTCTGTGGATTTTAAGACCACTTCCAGATCTTCCGAAAAGGTGCCTTCGAGTGTTTCACGAATATCCACCTTCAGACCGGAACCATGCCGATAGGAGTCGGGCATCTCTGCTGGCACATGACCTCCGGCAAAGCCGGAAGGATAGGAATTCTCGTCGTAGATCCACACCTTCATATCCAGCTCTTTTCCCTTCTGAACAGTATAGTCGAAGAGCTCAAACCAACTATCGGACAGGTATTCGGTGAGGAGGCCCGGACGGGGATGTACAAATACTCCTCCGATTCCGGCCTTTTTGAACTCCTGCATATGCATATCGATCCCTTCCCTGCTGATCTGCTCGTTCCAGTCCCAGAGTGGGGCACTGCGGTATTCCGAGGGCGGATCAGCAAAAAGCTCTCTTAGCTCTGTTGCTGAATCGAGCTTGTCAGATTCGGTATGGGGTGTGCACCCGAAAGCAAAGAGAAGAAAGGAGACAAAAAGAAGCTGTCTGGGTAAAGGGGATAAGTTCATAGTAAGGGTTTTTGGATCATTGCTGATCTAAAAGTATCCCTTTTCTCGAAGAAAATCCAGTGAATGCTAAGCAATCCAGAGAAGTTTCTTTTCCCAGCGCTCCTCCAGACTTTCCATAAATGATTCATGAGTGATACCCAGCATCATACCTCCTCCCGAACCATTAAGTTTTATGTAATACTCGTTGGAGACCAGACCTTCTATCCACAGGTCCACGGCATTATCCGGGATCATTTGGCGGAAATGCTTAAGCTGAAAGTCCGAAACCCACTTTAGCATCATGGCCGGATCAGCTTCCCGTTCACGCAGAAGGGCTTCAAGCAAGAGCTGATTTAAGGGCAGATACTCTTCTTCCATGGCCCGCTTAAATCCGGGGTCCTCCATCTGGCTCAAAAAGTGCTTCACCAGCGGACCCGTATCAAATCTTTCTTCCGAGTTAAGCAGGAAAAAGCGGTAAGCGCCGGGCAAGCTGGCCGGATTAAAATCCGGTGTTTCGATACTTCCGGAGCTCTTGAAGCGTAAAGCAACGCCGGTGTGGCAGGTAAGGGCATCCACTCCGGAACTCTTTCCGTGGAAGAAGGACTCGATGAGAGCCAGGTCCTCTTTTTTTTGCTTCAGACTCAGCTTATCCACTCCCGGAAAATACAAATCGTAGATAGCTGCGCTTACGGTGCCGGAGCTGCCCAGTCCAAATCCAATGGGAATGTCCAGGTCCAGCCAGTGCTTTTGCCGCTTGGCAGCAAAGTTCTCCAGATCGGGGCTGGCATGGAAGTTTCCGGGAGGAATATCCTGCAGGTATTCATAGATCTTTTCAAGGTATTCAAAGGACTGCTGAGCCTGCTTTTCTTTTCCGGGGGGGATGTCTTCGACCGGCCGTACGAGGGCACGAAAGCCAGTGAAGGGAATGGTGAGTGCACTGCCTCCAAGGATCACAGCATATTCGCCCACCAGCATGACTTTCGCAGGATACTCGTGAGGCTTTTTCATGGTCCTGTTCTTTTCGGGCCTGAGCCTATCTGATCGCGGATTATCCTGCCCTTTTCACAGTATCTGGCTAATTCGGATTGGATGAAGGATTCCACCTGCGGGGCATCGGCCTCTGCATAGAGAAGGTGTACGTTGGCCCCGGCATCGAGGGTAAATCCCAGCCTGTGCCCTGTGTCTTCCCTGTAATCTCTGATGAGTTGGATGATGGAAAGGCTTTCCGGCTTCATGAGTATATAGCCTGGTCTGCCGGTCATCATAAGGGCATGAAGGCTAAGTGCCTCTTCCTCCACGATGGAAATAAATACCTGCCAGTTTCCTTCTTTCATCGCTTCATAAAGCTGCCTGAGATTTTCCCGGGCCTGCTGAAAGCGGCTTGGGGCAAAGGGATGAGATTCCATAAATCCATGTCCCTTGCTGCTGGAAATCTTTTTGGGTCCCGAATCCACGATGAGGATGGCATCTCTGATCTTGCTGAAGCCAGGGTGAAAGTCCTGGACGGGAATGGCATATTCATCGCTGGAATTTCCCCAGTGACGGTCTTCCCCCCAGAGGGCAAAATGAGGATATATGGAACGGGAGGCACTGCCCGAGCCAAGTCGGGCTAAGCGGGAGGCTTTTTGCCAAAATTTTTCACTGTCCCTGGTACCTGTAATTTCCGCTTCCAGCTCGACCAGGCAAAGTGCCAGTGCTCCCAGAGCGGACGCGCTTGAAGCAATACCTGAGGAATGGGGGAAGGTGTTCTCTGAATCAATTTCCAGATGGCACTGGGCCAGGAGGGGAATATGCGCTTCCATTTCCTTCAGGTAGCTGACAATTCGGCTTTCGAACTCAGGTGCCTCTCTGCCCTCAAAGCGAAAGACCGGTTTTTTTCTCTTTTGTCCCGGGTCGTAAGAATACCGTAGATTTGTGATGGTTCGTGCCTCCTGCAGGGTCATGCTCAGGGAAGGATTCCTGGGAAGCTGTACAGGCTTTTTGCCCCAGTATTTGATCAGTGCGATGTTGGATGGACAACTCCAGGCGATGGCTCCCTCGCGAGCAGAAAAAGATGCTTCAAGAGCCATAGACAAGATCCTTGTAGCTGAACCTGGTTTGAAGCCCAAGGCCGTCCAGGTAGTTAAACAATTCCTTCTCCTCCTGATCGGTGGCGATCAGCACAAAATCACCTCCCCAGGCCCCCAGGGATTTTACGCTGCCCTTCAGACCGGGAAAGGTGGTTTCGGCCACCCGTTTTATTCCGGTCAGTCCGGCTATGTTTTCTTCATGTTCCTCCATCAGCTTCCGGAAATCTGAGAGATTACTGCACTCAAGCATGGCCTGGGTCAGGGAAGTTATCTGGCGAATATCCTCCGGCTCGGGAGACAACTGACCGGCCATCTCGGTGAGATGCTTACCGGTAGCCTGTTTGTTTCCCAGCCAGACAAAATACAGACTGGAGGCAAAGGGTGGCTGAAAGGGAACCACCTGGTAGCGGGGCTCATTGTTTCTGAGACTGTAGAGGATGGCCTGGTCAGCAGTGGCACAGGCTACATCGTAGCCTGATCCTTTGGATGTGCTGAAGTGAAGGTCCAGTGGACTGATCCCGGCCCACTGTCCCATCAGGGCTGTCAGCGTGGAGCTGCTTCCGAATCCCCATTCGGGGGAGAAATCCAGGTGGGTTTCCACATCCCATGCTCGCAGCTCGGTTTGAAAATGGGGCTCCAGGTTCACGCAGGCCCTCAATAGTTTTTGCAAGTCCAGGGCTTTATCCTGGTCGCTGCTTTCGACCAGCTCGAGAGTGGTAAGTTTGAAAACGGCGCTGAACCAGCGATCTTCGTTGTGATAGGCTCTCCAGGACAGGAGGGAAGGATTGCTGCTTTTAATTTTCTTAAGGGTCTGGCCTTTTTGCAGAGGTATTGCCAGAGCAAGGGATCCGTGCAGGACCATATATTCGGCACTGATCAGTAGTTTGCCACGGGCCTGGAATTTTTTCATCTCTTTGGGTTTTTACTACGTAAGTTATCCAGAAAACCGGCCAATTCCGAATAGGAGAGGGTACGATCGTCAAAATGTTTTTCGGCTTGCCTCGATTCTTCCATGCTTGCTTTCAGTTGTCGAAGCATATTTCCCAGGTGCATCTTCATATGGCCCTTTTGAATGCCAGTGGTAATTAAGGACCTTATGGCGCTGAAATTGCTGGCCAGACCGGCAGCTGCAATGACTTCCATCAGCTCTGAGGCAGAAGGATTGCCCAGGATCTCCAGGGAAGCTGCGGCCAGGGGATGGATTCCGGTCAGGCCACCCACGGTACCCACCGCCAGTGGCACTTCCAGAGTAAAACGAAAACTACCTTCGGAGAGCTCCAGCCGAGAAAGACTTTGATAACTTCCGCTCCTGCTTGCATAGGCATGTCCACCGGCTTCAACAGCCCTGAAATCATTACCCGTAGCCATTATCACTGCATCCATGCCATTAAAAATCCCTTTGTTGTGGGTGACTGCCCGGTAGGGATCGTGGTGGGCAATATCTATCGCTTTTCTGAACTTCCTGGCGAACTGATGAGCAGAAAGATCCGGGCTTATATTCTCGAAGATGCCGATCTCATTTTCCACATGGCATAGTACCAGACTTTCCGGAGTATAATTGGACAGAATGGACATAAGCACTTCAAGTTCCCCCTGTAAAGCAGTTTCTTTGATCACGGTAATAAGCTGATCAGCAAGCGCTTCTAGCACAGAATTGATGAAGTTCGCTCCCATGGCATTGGCAGTGTGGAAGGTGACAAAGAGCTGGAAATCCTCAGGGAGTCCGGATTTAGCCGCGCGGATCTCCATGCTTGTGATGCCGCCTCCACGCTCCTCCATCCTGCGGGTAAGGGGACTGACTGACTGAAGCAAGGCTTCCCGCCGGCTTTCGAATACCCTGAATAGCTCCCCGGGATCGCCTGTCCAGGTGAAATGAATCTGTCCCACCTTGCCAGTGCCGGTCACAAGGGCACTAAATCCTCCGTGACCGGCCCAGAACTTTGCTGCGGAAGAAGCTGCTGCAACCACCGAGCTCTCCTCGGTGACCATTGGGAGGGTCATCAGTTTTCCATTGATGAGGAAATTTGGGGAGAGGCCCAGTGGCAGGTAGAAGTTTGAGACCGTATTTTCGCTGAGATCTCCGTACACGTCCTGTATATCCGAATCGCTATGAAGATGCTGGTCCAGAACACGCAGGGTGTTGTCCGAGAGTTTGCCCTCTTCCTTTAGCCAGGCCAGCTTCTCAGTTCGGGAAAGTTTTGAAAATCCATGTATTAACTGCATCCTTTACTATTATTTTCGCAGGCCAGATCCATGTGATCGTTGTTCCTGAATTCGAGACTTTCCATGACCGCTTTACTTTATGCCCAAATGGCGGGAGATGACCATGCGAAGGATCTCAGAGGTTCCTTCACCAATCTCCAGTATTCTCTGATCGCGGTAGAACCGTTCAATGGGATTCTTTTTCATTAAGCCATGAGCACCGTGGATCTGTAAGGCATCGTTTACAACCTCCCTGGCTATTTCTGAGGTGTATAGTTTGGCCATGGCTGCTTCTTTGCCGAAGGCTTGTTTATGGTCTTTCAACCAGCAGGCCTTGTACAAAAAGCTGCGGGCCAGTTCTATTTTGGTAGCCATGTCGGCCAACTTGAAAGAGTTGCTCTGGAAACTTCCTATGGATTTCCCAAACTGCACCCTTCCGGCGGCATAATCCCTGGCCATTTCGTAGGCACCCTGTGCCAGGCCCAGCCCCATGGCTGCGATGGATAGCCTGCCTCCATCAAGCGTTGAAAGCATGATCTTGGAGCCCATCCCTCGCTCACCCAGGAGATTTTCCTCGGGGACCTCTACCTTCCTGAACTCCACGATGCCGGTATCGGCACCCCTCCACATCATTTTGGACTGGATAACTTCTGTATGATAGCCCGGTGTATCCCTGTCGACCAGCAGGACTGACAATTCCTTTCTTCCCCCGCTCAGCTCACCGCTTACTGCCTGGACGGTTACCCCTCCCGACATGGGCGAGGCTATATTGGTTATGTAAATCTTTTTGCCCTGGATGGTCCATTTTCCTCCCTGAAGTTTTGCTGTGGTCTCCGTATTGTTGGAATCGGATCCGGCATTGGCTTCTGTGAGGCCAAAGGCCCACAGTTTTTTACCGGTGCTTAGTCTGGGAAGGAACCTTTCTTTCTGCGCTTCAGTGCCATATACAGCGATAGGGGCAATTCCCAATGAATTATGGGCAGCCACGGTGGCCGCCTGTGAAGCATCCACGCGTGCCAATTCTTCCACGGCAACAATGTACGAGAGTGTATCCAGACCCATGCCTCCATAGCGTTTCTCAAGATTGAGTCTCAACAGACCCATGTCGAACATTTTGTCCGTTAGTTCTTCCGAGAAGGATGAGTTTTCGTCCAGATCGGGGGCAAGTGGTTTAATTTCTTTTTCTGCAAAGTTTCGCACCTGTTCTCTAAGTTCCTGGTGCTCCTTCGTAAGTATAGGATCGATCATAAGGGAGCTAACGTAAGAAGTATTTGGTTTGTTTGAACTAGTTGACCCGGAATCACCTTTATTTGTTTTACTATGACCTCGTTTTCTGCCAACAATTTATTCTCCATTTTCATGGATTCAACGACCACCAGGGGCAGGCCTTCAGCCACCCGGTCGCCTTCCTTCACCGGAATATCCACAATTCTGCCATTCAGGGGAGCTGATAATTCTCCCTTCCCAGTGCTTTTTGGGAAATTGTCTGATCGGATGTATCTCCGGTCGAGAACATCCAGCCTTCGGAATGCAATATTTACACCATCCAGGTCGAGATAAATCTCAGATTGCCTGGTAAAAGCCCAAAGTTTCAAGCTTTGCCCGTTCACCAGCATATGGTAGTTCCGTTTATCCTGCTTTACCAGCCGGATTTGTATTTCCCGGTCAGCAATCAGGAAGAGCATCTCGCCAGTTTCCCGGAGCTGCTTGTAATTGACCTGGTAGCTGTCCTGTCCCAGGCTAATGGTGAGGCTGGGCAGCAGACGCCAGTGGCCTAAAACATGCCAGGGCGATAGCCTGTCTCTTTTCTTCACCTCATGGATACTGTTCAGGGCGATAAAAGCGGCCACTGCAGCAAGAATCTCCCTGTCTTTCCCGTCCTTTTGTTTTTTCAGGGATGAAATAAGGGTAAGACTTTCAGCGTCGAGGAGGCGGGTATGAATTCTGTTCTCCCGAAAATGCCTGGACTTGAGCAAAGCCAGTAGGAAATCGCGATTGGAGTGAAGTCCGGCAATATGGATTTCTTTCAGAGCAGAGATCATTCGTGTACGCGCTTGTTCACGGTTATTACCCCGGACTATGAGCTTACCAAGCAGGGGATCGTAAGAGCTTACTACCTGGTTTCCTGTCTTGTATGCATTATCGATTCGCAGGTCTTTGTTTGCAGGGAGGTCGAAGGTGTCCAGTGTTCCGCTGGATGGAAGAAACTTTTGCTCGGGATCCTCGGCATAGAGGCGGACTTCCAGCCCGTGTCCATCCATCCGGATTTCTTCCTGGGAGAAGGAAAGAGGGAGCCCCTGTGCAATCCGGATCTGCTCTTTAACCATATCCACACCGGTAATCAGCTCCGTCACCGGATGTTCTACCTGAATACGGGTGTTCATTTCCATGAAATAGAAATCCTGATTCTCATCTACCAGAAATTCGACGGTCCCGGCGTTGGTGTAATTTATGGCAGCAATTAGTTTCAGCGCTGCCGAAAAAAGGAGCTTACGGGTATGTTCCGAAATATGGCTGGAAGGCGCCTCCTCAATGATTTTCTGATAGCGCCGTTGCAGGGAACACTCACGTTCATACAAATGGACACGATTCCCATGCTCATCGGCCAGCACCTGCACCTCCACATGGCGCGTTTCTTCAAGGAAACGTTCCACGTACAATTCGCCCGAGCCAAAGTAGTTGAGGGCTTCTCTCGAAGCTTCTCCGGCCTCCTGTTCCATTTCATCCGGCGAATTTATGATCCTCATGCCCTTGCCTCCTCCTCCTGCAGCTGGCTTAATGAGCAGGGGATAGGGAAGCTCTTGTTGATTTTTCAGCAAGGCACTCAGTTCACCGCTTTGTCCCTCAAGGATTGGAATTCCGATCTTCGAGGCCATATCCCTCGCTCTGGCTTTGTTGCCCATCTGGTCGATCTGCTCCGCGGTCGGACCAATAAAGGAAATTCCGGATTCTTTGCATGCCCTGGCAAAATCCGCATTTTCGGCCAGGAAGCCATAACCTGGATGGATGGCATCTGCCCCGGACTCCCGGGCAATCTTCAGGATGAGTTCGATGTTGAGGTAGGTCTGTGCCAGCGAACCCGATCCCAGGGAAAAGGATTCATCAGCTTCTGAGACGTAGGGAAGCTCCCTGTCGTTCAAGGCGTAGATGGCCACTGATTTCATCTGCAGTCCCTGAATGGAGCGGATGATCCTGGAAGCGATCTCTCCCCGGTTGGCTACCAGTATCCTATGGAAATTACGACTTTTCATTCCACCTGGGTAAGCGTTTTTCCAGAAATGCTTTCATGCCCTCCTGACCTTCCGCAGATTTCCTGAAGTCTGCTATGCTGCGGGAAGTATAGTTGTCAATTTCATCCGGATCCTTCATATGCTCCAGCTGTCTTAAAACCTGCTTAAGACCAAAAAGTGCGTCTTTGCCTTTGGACAAGAGTTCTCCGATCAACATTTCAGTGTTTTCTTCCAGAGCACCTTCGTCACAGATTCGGTGAATCAGTCCTGTGTCCTTAGCTTCAACGGCCTTGATGGGTCTGCCCGTCATCATCCATTCCGAAGCCCGGCTGATGCCTGCCTTCCGCACTACATAGGGTGCTATGGTGCTTGGGACAAGTCCCAGTTTGAGTTCCGAAAAACTAAGCACCACTGAGCTTTCAGCCACCACAAAATCGGAAGCCGCAAGCAGACCGATGGCTCCTCCGGGGGCCGGACCTTTCACCGAACAAATGGTAATTGCCCTGGACTCCCAAATATGCCTGAAGAGCCCTGCCAGTTCCCGGCTCTCGTTTCTTAGTTGATCTTCCGGAAGCTCTATTCCGGATTGCATCCATTGAAGATCAGCTCCCGAACAGAAGTGGCCGCTCGTTGAGTTAAACACAATCAGGCGTATCCTCTTATCGGTGTTCAGCTGTGAAAGGGCAGTGCTGATTTCCCGGATCATGGACAGATTTATTGCGTTGCGGACCCGGGGCCGGTCCAGTGATATGGTGGCCACTGCTCCTTGTATGCTCAACTTTATGCTTTCGGGCTTATCCAAGACCAGTTTTTTTTCTTGTTTTTACTATTACATGCGGTATACCCCCTTGCGACGGGGACCGAATTTCTTATTCAGTGACATGGAGATGGAAAGGGCCAGAATCTCCCGGGTACTAGCCGGATCGATGATCCCGTCATCCCAGAGACGTGAGGTGCTGTAATAAGCCGATCCTTCTTCTTTGTACTTTTTCAGAATGGGCTGCTCAATTTTTTCGATTTCCTCCTGGGAGATACTTTTGCCCTTAGCCTCCAGCTGATCTTTCTTTACCGTGGAAAGAACCCGGGCGGCCTGTTCTCCTCCCATGACAGAGATTTGGGAGTTTGGCCACATAAAAAGAAGGTGGGGATTGTAGGCCCGCCCCGACATGGCATAATTACCTGCTCCGAATGAGCCGCCGAAAATGATGGTGAACCTGGGAACCCGTGTATTGGCAACCGCATGTACCATTTTTGCTCCATCCTTGGCTATCCCGCCATGTTCGTATTCTTTTCCCACCATAAATCCGGCAATGTTCTGCAGAAATACAATGGGCAATCCGCGGTGATCGCAGAGCTCAATAAAATGCGTTCCTTTCAGGGCAGATTCGGAAAAAAGTATGCCGTTGTTCCCGACTATGCCCACCGGATAACCCATGATCCGGGCAAAGCCGGTTACCAGTGTACTGCCGTAGTTTTTTTTGAATTCAGAGAATTCGCTTCCGTCCACCAGTCGGGCAATCAGTTCGCGGACGTCGACGGATTCGCGGTGGGAAGCGGGAATCAATCCATATATCTCGTCCATGCTGAAGAGAGGGTCCCGGGTAGCTTCCTGCTCCAGGACCTGACCTTCGGAAAGTTGAATGGTTTCAAAAATATCCCTGCATATCTGCAGGGCATCCTCGTCGTTATCGGCCAGGTGATCTGCCACACCGGATATGGAGCTATGGACTTCGCCTCCTCCCAGGTCCTCGGAACTTACTTCTTCGCCTGTGGCTGCTTTCACCAGGGGAGGACCGCCCAGAAAAATGCTACCCTGGTTCTTAACTATGATGGTTTCGTCGCTCATGGCAGGCACATACGCACCTCCTGCAGTGCAGGAGCCCAAAACCACGGCCACCTGGGGTATTCCCGCAGCCGAAAGCTGTGCCTGATTAAAAAAGATCCGGCCAAAATCGTCCCTGTCGGGGAAAACTTCAGCCTGATTGGGCAGAAAGACTCCGCCCGAATCGACCAGGTAGATACAGGGCAGGTGGTTCTGGAGGGCAATCTCCAATGCCCTCAGATGTTTTTTTATGGTTTCCTTTACGTAGGTCCCGCCCTTCACTGTGGCATCGTTGGCAATGATTACCACTTCCTTTTCATGCACAATACCTATTCCGGTGACTATGCCCGCTGAAGGGAAGAGATTGTCGTACTGCTCATAGGCGGCCAGGGGACTGAGCTCCAGGAAAGGAGTATTGGGATCCAGGAGTAGATTGATACGATCCCGCACCAGTAACTTTCCCCTGGAAAGGTACTTCTCCCGCACGGCTTCAGGACCTCCGAGGGATACTGACTCCAGCTTTTTTTGTAAGGAATCCGCCAGCTTCCTGTTGATCTCCTGTCTCTCCTCAAAAAGGGCCGAGGAAGTGTCGATGTTTGATGAAAGGCTTTTCATTACCACTCAAACTTCACTCCAGTCAGCTTTTCTGATTCCTCCCAGAGGCTTGCTGCATCCTCCAGATTATGCGAGGCTTCGTTGGAGGGCACCACCACAGGGTATCCCTTCCATTCGCGTTTGCCGTCGGGCCCGTAGTATTCGCTTCCTTTTACCTGGGGGTCCACCGAGGCCCTGATCTGGGGTAAAGCGCCCATGGCCTGGTCCTGAGCCATCCTTTTAAACAGGGGGGTCAGAATGATAAACAGGAACTTGCCCTGCAGGTGATTTGCCAGATTAGTCATGGCCACACCGGGATGGGCCGCTACGGTTATGGTATTTTTATTGGCTGCTTCCAGCTTTCTTTGCAGCTCATAGGTGAAGAGAAGATTGGATAGCTTGGATCTGCCATAGGCCTTCATGCTTTTATATCCGCCATTTTCATACTGAAGATTGCTGAAATCCATCTCTCCGTTCCTGTGTGCTCCGCTGCTCACATTCACCACTCTCGAATCCTGGGTATTGAGGAGGGTATCCATCAACAGGCCGGTAAGCGCAAAATGCCCCAGATGATTGGTCCCAAACTGGCCTTCAAATCCATCTTTGGTGGTAAAGTAGGGGGTCATCATGATCCCCGCGTTGTTCAGAAGCACATCCAGCTTCTTATATTTTTTCTTAAAAGAATCTGCAAAACTCCTGACAGATTCCAGGTCGCCCAGGTCGAGCTGCATGAGTTCGATTTTTCCATCCGGCTTAGCTTTCAGTATCTCATTTTTCGCTTTCTCACCCTTTTCCATTGTACGGCTGGCAAGAACCACTTCAGCCCCTTTTTCTGCGAAGGCTTTCACCGACTCGTATCCGAGCCCGCTGTTTCCGCCAGTTACCACTAGGACCTTCCCCTTCAGATCGGGCATATTCTCCACTGTCCAATTCATATCTTCGTCTTCTAACTGAATGATTAAAAAAGATTAACATATAATCCTGCATTATGTTCTCAACTAGTTCTTTGAGCTTGCCCGGGATTTTATGAATGGATTAACTCCCAGAGAACGAGTGCTGGCAGCGCTGGATGATTTCCTGAAGAAGCCCTCCGGAAAACATCCGTGCCTTTTTTGACGAGGCTCGGAGTAATTATCCATTCCGGTAGATTCCCGGCCTTTCAAGTGTAAAAATCCCACTCCTCATGCTTCCTGTAACATAGGTTACAAGCTGGCATTTTTAAGGGCTCTATATTCGCACTGTGAAATAATTAACAACATTAAACTTTTTTAGATATGAGTATGTTTTGTTTTCAGTGTCAGGAAGCGGCAAAAGGGAGTGGTTGTACCATCAAAGGTGTATGTGGTAAGAGCGATGAAGTTTCCAACATCCAGGATCTCCTTGTTTTTTCAACCAAGGGTATTTCTGTACTGGCCCACCTGGCCAGACAGCAGGGAATGGAAACCAGCCAGGCAGACAGCTATGTGTTTGAGGCACTCTTTCAGACCATTACCAATGCCAATTTTGATGAGAAGAAGATTTTGGAGAAAATAAGGGAAGGACTGCTTATACGCACGCTTCTTCTGGACCAGATCAATGACTCAGGTGTACAACTGCCCGGAGATCTTCCATGGCAGGCCACATGGAAAGCCGATTCAGACGAGTCGATGCGGGATTTCAGCCTTATGGTAGGCATATTGAATGAAAAGGATGAAGATATCCGTTCTTTGAAAGAGCTTTTGGTGTACGGAATCAAAGGTATGGCTGCTTACGCGGAACATGCCGACAACCTGGGCTACACCAACGACGAGGTATTCTCATTTATGCACAGGGCCCTATCGGAGACCACCCGTTCGGATATAGGAGTGGATGAACTGGTAGCTCTGACCCTGGAGTGCGGGAAACACGGTGTGGATGTAATGGCCCTGCTTGATCAGGCCAATACGGAGAGCTATGGAAATCCCGAGATCACTTCGGTGAATATTGGGGTAAGAAATAATCCTGCCATCCTTATATCCGGACACGATCTGAAGGATATGGAACAGCTGCTGAGTCAGACCGAAGGCAGCGGGGTGGATGTCTATACCCATTCGGAGATGCTGCCTGCACATTACTATCCGGCCTTTAAAAAGTACTCCCATTTTGTGGGTAATTATGGCAATGCCTGGTGGAAGCAGACTGAAGAATTCCGCCAGTTTAACGGTCCGGTTCTGTTCACTACCAACTGTATTGTTCCGCCGAAAAAGGACTATATAAATCGCGTATACACCACCGGTGCATCTGGATTTCCAGGATGTACACATATTGAAGCAGACAAGGACGGGAAAAAGGATTTTTCAGCCATCATCGAGCATGCCTTATCCCTTCAGTCACCCACAGAAATTGAGAGTGGAGAGATCGTGGGTGGTTTTGCCCATAACCAGGTATTACAGCTTGCCGACAAAGTGGTAGATGCCGTGAAGAGTGGTGCCATCCGGAAATTTGTGGTGATGGCCGGTTGCGATGGCCGGGTCAAAGACCGGTCCTACTACACGGAGTTTGCTGAAAAAATGCCAAAGGATACCGTTATTCTGACCGCCGGTTGTGCCAAGTATCGTTACAACAAGCTGCAGCTCGGCGATATTGGCGGAATTCCACGGATGCTGGATGCCGGACAGTGCAACGATTCCTATTCACTGGCAGTGATTGCCCTGAAACTGAAAGAAGTGTTCGAACTGAACGACATCAATGAGCTGCCCATAGCCTACAACATTGCCTGGTATGAGCAAAAGGCAGTCATTGTCTTGCTGGCCCTCCTGTATCTGGGTGTGAAGAATATTCACCTTGGGCCCACTCTTCCAGCCTTCCTGTCACCTAACGTGGCCAATGTGCTGGTGGAAAAATTTGGTATTGCAGGAATTGGGACGGTGGACGAGGATATGGAACTTCTTGTGGACCGTAAGCCCGAACCATCCGACAGCTAGTGTCTGAAAGGCGATTTCACCAAAAGAGACTGTATCAGTGGCTACAGTCTCTTTTTCATTTATAACATCTTAGTATATTGCGACAAACATTAGCTATGAAAAGACCATTAATACTTGTCCTGTTAATGATTATTTCGCTTCCGGGTTTTTCCCAGGACTGGCCCGACTGGCGCGGTAAAAACAGGGATGCTGTCTGGGAGGAAAACGGAATCGTAGAAAAATTCACTTCTGATGCTTTACCGGTTAAATGGTCGGTACCCATTGGACCCGGTTACTCCGGACCAACGGTATCGGAAGGAAAGGTGTATGTGACTGACAGGGTGGAAAGACCAGATCAGCTGGAACGCGTCTTATGCTTCGATGAGCAAAGTGGTAAACAACTCTGGGTGCATCAATATCAGAGTTACTATGAATACATCGGTTATCCGGCAGGACCCAGGGCTTCGGTGGTTATTTCCGAAGGGAAAGCCTAT
>Ga0180430_10002920_pt1 | contig 15054 bp, 16 predicted proteins | sample SS_ome_9_FD_132999 | JGI IMG/M metagenome (GOLD analysis project Ga0180430, IMG submission 132999) | Hypersaline lake sediment archaeal communities from the Salton Sea, California, USA - SS_1_S_2 metaG | ecosystem: Environmental > Aquatic > Non-marine Saline and Alkaline > Hypersaline >... | reverse complement strand
GTGATACATGCTCGTCCGTTAATAAATAACTATAGGGCCAATAATGTTCAAGAACGGAAGCAACGAGAACGGTCCTATAGCCTCCATCATAGGCAAATAGATGAAAACAAGCACACCATTTTTAATAAGATTATTGATTGGGATGCTTCTGACCACAGCATGTAATGGGTTAACCGGTCCAAAGCCTACCAGCACGCCAGATCCCTGTCCAAAAGACGTTCTTGAGACAATTATCTATGATTTTGAAGATCTAAAACAGGAGATAAATGCCCTTGCGGCAGTAGCTGCTGACACACCAGCAGAAGATCTTAAGCCGATCGTTCTACAGATGACGGAATTGAAAGAAGATATAAAGGGATATGAATTTCCTCTCTGTGCTGCAAGAGCTCAGTCGGCATTACAAGAATTTTCCTTATATACAGAACAATGTTACTTTATCAAGTATGTGGAATATATCAATGAGAAATCAGGCGTAGAATCTATTACTGATTATGATGACTTTGACCGTTGTGATCGGGCGCAGGTTTATGGGGAAACTTTGGATTTGTTTCTCCAAGAACTGAAAGAGATGAGCGCTACAAAATAATCCATATTAAAGATTTGTTACAGTAAGTTTATGCAGCTGTATCGTAATTCCCTCCAGGGTGTTGTGAGGGAACTAATTATTGTTGTCCACTTTTAAAATATAAATCACAAGGTCTTTCGGGTGGTTGACAGTTTAATAGGCTTGCTATTTACGATTTACGCACAACGCCACCAGTCCTGTCCTTCGATCAACTTCAACTCTTCCAGGCTGGCCTTGATCAGCGGCGCCGCTGATCTAGCCCGTACTGCTGTCAGCAGAATTGGATTGCGGTGCTTTCCCCATTCTCCCATTAGTTCTCCAACTCCGATGATCGGCTTGCCGCGCCGAGTATTTCCGATTTTCTTTTGGTCTACCTCTACAAAGCCAGCAAGCGGCAACCCTTCCCGGACCAGGTGTTTGCTCAATCTTCTCCCTGTCATACCGGCGCCCCACACGAAAACGGCGTCCCGACCTTGGGCAGGACCTTGAGCGATATAGTGTGCCTTGGCCCGCAAGAAGTTCTCTACAGAGTACCGTGAGTCCTGGTGCGTTAGCCTAGCGGGATGCTCATGCCATTCCAGCAGAACCTCGGGAATCTTGGCAAACTGGGCTCCAGCCAGGTAAAAACGGAGCCACATGTCATAATCCTCCGGCCAACCGTGGTCCCGATAACCGCCAAGATCCCGGATCCAGGATCTTCGAAAAGCGGCGCAGGGATTGGCGATGGGGCTTTCCACGAAGATCTCGCGGGTGATATCTTCATGAGTGACCAGGGAATTGAGCCAGTCATAATAAAGCTGAAATCCTTCCCCGATCTGATCTTCAGGGAACCCTTTAACAAATGACCCCACTACAGCGATTTCAGGATTCTTCAGTAAATAATCGCGCTGAAGGTCGATTCGGTCAGGGTGGCAGCGGTCATCGGCGTCCATCCGCACTACGATCTCCCCCCGGCAGAATTCCAGACCGATGTTGGCGGTATCGACAACACCACTATGCGCTTTCGGAACGTAGATGAAGCGAGGGTCTTTCTGGGCCCAACCGGTTAGCAAAGCGCCGGTCCTGTCGGTCGAACCGTCGTCAACGCAAATAACTTCAAAATCCGGATAGGTTTGTTTACTCAGGGAGGTTAAGGTTTCCTCGAGGGTTGCGGAGGCGTTATAACAGGGCAGCAGAACGGAAACGTCTGGCATGCCTCACTCGTCTGGATGCAGGATCTCGCCCGCCAACTGATTGAGGGTTTTGATCTCTTCTTCGGGTGTCTGGCTGACCCGCCAGTACTCATTCAATAACTGCTCAGAAGTCAAAGAACCAACGCTTTGATATTTTTCAAGCCTGATCCTGGATTCGTACTGGGGCTGTTTCAAGAAGTGGAATTCAAAACTATCCTTGACCAGATCTCGAATGGAATTCTCATCGATCAGCGGATCCCAGGCCTTGGGATATTCCAGCACCAGGCGGGTAACCGCACCTTTTAGTTTTTTCTGGGAGGGCAGCGCTTTTTTAACCTGCTCGGTAATATCATCACTGGAGCTGAGCGTCAGGCTGACATCCACAAAAGGACGGATATTCTCTAACCGGCGCCAGTCCAGTTTTGTTTTCCCTTTCTTAATATCAGCGATCAGGAAATATTTTTCATCGGCTGCTTCCCCAAAATTCACCCGTTCGATCGATCCGGGGTAAACCACCGGGGGATGTTTACCGGCGTTGAGCTCCTGTTTCTTGTGGATGTGTCCCAGGGCGGTATAGTCCAGCCTGGAATCACAGGTGATCGATTTGGGCAGGATGAAGTCTTTCCCCAGGCTGACCGAACGTTCGGCGCCGTAAGTGGCTCCTTCAACAGAAGCATGGGCAGCCAGAACAGTTGGTATGGCCGGGTCTGCTTCTAACAGCCAGTTATTGATTTCCTGAGAGATTTTCTCTTCCATAGCCTGGTAGAGAGTTTCGGTATCCCTGGTTTTCATTTCCAGATCAGTTGCCATGGAGGATCGCGAGATCCAGGGTAGGGCAATCAGCTGGAAATCCAGGGTTTTTTTATCCGATGAAAGTTTTGAGAGAACTGAACTCGAGAAGAATCCAGGTTTGTCAATGATCAGCACATGAGGAACCTGCAGGGTGCTGAATTCGGTCAAGGCATGGGCTCGCCCTGCTGCAGGAGAGATATCATGGTTGCCCACCAGCAATATGGTCGGGATGCCAGCCTCGCTCAGGCGCATGATCCGCTGGCCCCATTCTCGCTGAAAAGTGGGAGCGGGGTTTTGATCCTTATAAGCATCCCCGGCAAATAACACACAATCCACGTCTTCCTGGATAGCGTTATCAATGATCTCGTCCAGCGACTTCAGAAAATCCAGGATGCGCAGGGGCAGGCCGCTGGTTGGATCTCTGCGGCCATAGTTGGCGATATCGATATGAGCATCTGCAAAGTGGAGTATGCGAGGCATAATATTAGGGGTTTGAGTCCTTTATTTCTTACTCGTCAAATAACAGAACACTGATCTGATACAGGCCGGCTCCGAAATTTGGGTTAAGCCAAACCGATTGATAAAGATCCTGTTTGGCCTGGGCTTTGTTACCCAGGGCATAGTGCGCCAATCCCCGCCAATAGAGGGATTCTTCCAGGGTATCGTCATCGATGGTCTCAAAGGTGAAGTTGGCCAGGTTGATCACATCCTGGTAGCGGCCGCTGTAGTAATAAGCCTTATACGGAGAGGTTTGATACCAGGTAATGCGGTAGGGGCGGGTAGTATCGTCATCCACTAGCTCTCCGTAGATCAGGTAGGCCGCATCGAAGGCCTCGGCAGCATCCATATAGTGTTCCATCATAACCAGACTGGTGCCTTTATTGAAGTAAGCGAAGAACTGGTCCACTCCGTCCAGGTTCTGGATCTCGGTTTCAGCAATCTCCAGGGCGTTTTGATAGGCCCAGGAAGGATCGGCCCAGGGACCTAAAAGGCTAAACACCTCGTCCTGTCGATCCGGCGGATAGATCACCATAAATAGATAATTGAATCCCCGCCAGCCTTCCAGGTAGGTGTCATAATCCACTCGCATGTTGTAGCCAGGTTCCAAGTAGGCATCCTGGACAATAAATTCCTCTGTCCCATCATCATAGCCGGTAGTGAAAAGATAATGGCCCAGCCAAGCCACTTTGCCAGTGTAATCCTCTTCGTAATAGCCTTTTTCCACCAGCACCGGGAAGCCGTTGGCGATCAAGGTTTTGATTATATTTAGATCTCCCCCATGGCGGACATAGATATTGAAATCAGTATGATCCACAATAAAATCTTTCATCTCGGAAGGCATGACGTTTTTATCATACCGGCCCTGTTGGGTGAAATCCAATTCTGGGTCATTAATGCCTGGTTTCACAACCCGGGCGATATCGTCCCTGTCCCCGGGCCAGCCCCAGAAATTGAGAGCCATAGACAGGTTGGCAGGGCCGCAGTAGTTCCAGCGCTCATGTTGATCGACATAGACCACACCATCCAGTATGGTCTGCTCAGGCAGGGGCGTGACTGTTTGATCCGGGGCCACAGCTGTCGGATCAGTGTTTGTGTCCTCCAATGTGGGTTCGGCAGTTTCCGGCACAGCTACCACGACCGGGGTTGCCAAGGAAGTTTCTCCCCCTGGGATAAAAACAGCCTCATCAGGAGGATTAAGGGCATAGGTCAGACGCGTTTTCAGCTCATCGATCCGCCAGGACAGCCTGTCTTTGACAAATGGGATTTGATAGATCAGGGCTGCCAGGATGATCAGGAGGGGAATTAGGAGCAAAAACCTGGTCTTGGATGGTTTTTTCATGATGTGGAGATTATAACATTCAAACTCCAACTGTCATTGCGAGCAGAGAACGCAGTGAACGACAAAGGAATCTCCTGGAAGCCGGGACTAAAGTCCCCCCTACAGGCCCTCACTATGCTCAGGCCGAACGTCCGCCTGCGCGGACGTTTAAACTTGCTGTCCATCCAAATCCCTGAGAACTTCGCTCTGCTCAGTGTCGCACTGACATGTTAGATGAATGTCATTGCGAGGCGATCGCGCAGCGATCAACGAAGCAATCTGAACAAAGGAATTCTGAAATTTACTTCTTTAGAATCAAATTACAGTGGACAAAGACTTCTACCCTTTGATTTCTAGAGAATTAACTAAACTACAAAATGATTTAATTGAGATTGCTTCGGGAAAAACACCCTCGCAATGACAGAATAGTGAAGATCAAGGAGGGACTCAGTCCTTATTTAACGGGTCCTCAGGTTTATGATCCAACACCTGCCTGGCCTGGGGGCCGTCCTTGGCGGGGCCAATAATGCCCTCAGCAGCCATGGTTTCGATCAGGCGGGCTGCCCGGGTATAACCGATCCGCAACCGGCGTTGGAGCATCGAGATCGAAGCCCGGTCTTCCGCCCGGACCAGCTCGACCGCTTCTTCCCACATGGAGTCGAATTCGGTCTCTTCCTGCATATCCTCCCACATTTCTTGTTGTTTGAGAGGAATGGCTGGCATTCTGGCATCGGGCTCTCCTGCTGCGCTGGTACCCCCGATCGGTCCTTTGATCTGAGCGCCCAGGAAGCGCCAGTACTTCACCAGTTTATCAATTTCAGTATCGGATACATAAACACCCTGCAAGCGGACAGGCGCTGCAGCGTCAGGGGATTGGAAGAGCATGTCACCCCGACCGAGCAGTGTTTCGGCTCCGGGTTGATCGAGGATGACGCGGCTGTCAACGCCGGAGGCGGTGGCAAAGGCAATCCGGGCCGGGAAATTGGCTTTGATGAGGCCGGTCACTACATTGGTGGAGGGGCGCTGTGTGGAAATGATCAGGTGGATGCCTGTGGCCCGCGCCAGCTGGGCCAGCCGCGTGATGGCTTTTTCGGTTTCCGCGGGAGCCAGCATCATCAGGTCAGCCAGTTCGTCAATGATCACTACCAGGTAGGGCAGTTTTACACCGCCCTCTTTGATAGTTTTTTTGTTGTAATCGATGATATGGCGAGCGCCGGCTTCAGAGAATTTTTGATAGCGCTGGTCCATCTCACGTGAGACCCACTGCAAAACACCCACGACGCGCTCCAGGTCCACAACAACAGGCGCAAGCAGGTGGGGAATTCCGTCATAACCGGAGAGTTCCACCCGCTTGGGGTCAACCATGATCATACGCAGGTCATCGGGGGTATTATGGAGCAGAAAGCAAGAGATCAGGGAATTGACACACACGCTTTTACCGGAGCCGGTGGTTCCTGCGATCAGCAAATGGGGCATATCTGCCAGATCCGCAGCAATCGACACGCCGGAAACATCCTGCCCGAGGGCAAAACGCAGAGGGCTTTTCTTCTTTTTGAAAAAGGGACTTTGAATGGCATCCCGCAGGGCGACCAGGGAGATCTCTTCATTGGGCACTTCCATGCCGATAAAGCCTTTCCCTGGAACAGGCGCTTCCATACGGATGCTTTTTGCAGCCATTGCCAGAGCCAGGTCATCTGCCAGGCTGGTGATCTTGCTGACCCGGACGCGCCGTTTTTGTCCCCGGACTTCAACGAAATCTGGTTCAACACCAAACTGGGTGATGGTCGGTCCGCGGTTGATCTCCACCACATGCCCTGGAGATCCAAAGGAGTCGAGAGTCTCTTCTATGATCGAAGCCCGGTGTAGATCAAATTCCTCGTTAGGTTCAATATCAATACCGATATTCAGGATATCTGGCACATGGGGCAGGACCCAATTCAGATCCGGGATCGGATCATGGAACATGGAAGGAGTATCGCTCTTTCCTACAGTGACTTTTGGAACCGCCGGGGTTGGTGTCTTAAGCTCTGGGACTGCCACCCGCTGAGGGGGAGGTTGCTGGAATGGAATCGGTTTTTCCCGGGGAGGGAAAAGTTTTTGATAGAGATTCTTAATCGCATTAAAAAACCCTGGTACCCATTGGAAAAGCTCCAGGACCGGGATGTTCAGCGCCAATGAAAGGCTGAGCAGAATCCACGCAAAGAGGGCGATGGCTGTGCCGGCAGTTCCAAAGGTAGCCTGCAGCGGCGCCAGTATGTATGCTCCAATATATCCACCACCGATGCCGATGGATGCTATATATTTGGAAGATAGAAAATCCAGCGGGAAGGTGAAAAAGTGTATTGTGGTCAGGCCCGCCAGGAATAACAAACTGATACCTGTGGTTTGTTCGGGTGCGAATTTTGGCGCACCTTCTACTTTCCGGAGCAAAATGAGAATGCCACCCCCTAGAAGAAGTATTGGCAGGAAATAGGATCCCCAGCCAAATCCCTTGCGGATCAGGGTGTATAGATCAGCCAGCAATTTTGTGCTGCGGCTGGAGAATAAAATAATACCGGACAGCAAACCCACAGCGGTCATCATCAACCCGGTCAGGTTCAGGTTGCGTTCCGGGGAAGGATTCGCCGCTGTTTTTGGCTTGGTTTTGGGCTTAGATTTCGATTTAGGCGTACTTTTTTTGCGTGCCTGGACCATATTTTTGCCTTCCTGCAGTGCTTTTCGAATTATAGCATGATTGTTTGTCCAACTGTCATTGCGAGGAGGGAGTTTACTCCTGACAGCTTGCCCAGAGCAGAGCGAAGGGAAGCTTTCTCCCCAATAAAAAGGAAATTGTTTCGTCCCTCACTTAGTTCACTCTACGCAATGACAGTATTTCTATCCCCCCATCTCCCAGTCTCCTTGTCCCCCTCTTACCCCTTCTTATCTCTCATGCGGTAAAATAAACGCAGGTATTATCCAAAATTTGAGGTAAAAATTGTTCGAAATCGTTTTCTTAGGCACATCCGCTTCTGCTCCTTCAGTACATCGGGGATTAACTTCCCAGGTAGTACTGCGGGGAGAACATCGCTTTTTAATCGACGCTGGTGAAGGTACCCAGCGCCAGATTCTGCAGTCCGGGTTGGGTTTCAAGCGCCTCGACCGAATCCTTGTCACTCACGGCCACCTGGATCACATTCTGGGTTTGGGTGGGTTGATCTCTACCTTTGTCCGCTGGGAAGCGATGGATAAGATTTTGATCGCTGCCGGAAAATCCGCCCTGGGACGCATCGATGACCTGATCTTCGGTGTGGTGTTGAAGGGAAATTACCCTCCGGTGGATATCACTCTCCAGCCTTTGGAAACAGGCCTGCTTTTTGATGAAGGTGATTTTACAGTCAGCACTTTCCCGGTTTATCATCGCACCCCGGATTGTTTCGGGTTTCTGTTCCAGGAAAAATCCCGCCGGCCGTTCTTGTCTAAAAAAGCTGAGGTGCTAAAGATTCCCCCAGGACCCTGGCGGGGAGAGTTAGTTAGTGGAAAGGAAGTAACCCTGCCTGATGGACGTGTGATCAACCCTGAGATGGTCCTGGGAGATGAACAACCGGGCACTAAACTGGTTCATGTGGGTGATTCGGGCAGAACGGATAACCTGCTAGAAGTTGCCCGGGATGCAGATGCCTTGGTGATCGAGGCCACTTATTTGGAAACTGAAAAGGATCTGGCTGAGCAATTTGGCCACCTGACAGCCAAACAAGCTGGTGAATTGGCCCGCGAGGCCGGAGTGGGGACCTTGATCCTGACCCATATTTCACGCCGCTATCGGGCCGATCAAGTGTTAGAAGAAGCTCGGAGTGTTTTCCCGAATGTATATGTAGCCAGGGATTTTGATCGCTTTCAAATTAAGAGAGGAGAGGTTGAGAAGGTCTAAAGATAATTAGTGGTAGGCTAGAATAAACTCAACAACTAATTTCGCCTGAAACTCCTTTCCAGCACTATTAAAATGATATTTATCCCGGTAATATTCCGGATGATTTAACAGCTCCTGATAGAGATCATTAATTTTGACCCCGTTATCCCCCAATATTTCAAAAGCAGCTTGATTTCTGAGAATGACATCCTGGTTCAATTTGTCCAGGCGTTCTAAGTTTTCCTCGACTCTGATCGGAGTAGTTGTACACCAGATAATTAATGCATCTGGCGCAAGATTATCAAGGATCCTTTTTACATCTTCCAGGCCTTTTTGATACTCCTCGATCGAATAATCCCATCCATGCAAGCCGTTATTTATGTTAATGATCTCAAAATCATAACGATTCAAGATAGTCGATAATTCGGTTTGATAATCTGGATTACCTAAGAACTTGGAAGTAACATAATAGCCCAGGTAAAATTCCTGGGATAGATCTTCCTGAATGAATGGGTAGTACCCTGCTGTAATGGAGTCTCCCACAAAGAGAATCCGTGGTTTTTTGGATTTATTGGCGTTTTCAATCCAGATGTTGGTCCAATCATCATTCTCAAGTTTTACTTCGGTTTGGTCTGCATCCATTGTTGGGGGTGGATCTGTTTGGATGACTTGTCCGGGGGGAGTATCCGTCTGATTTGACTCAGCTGGCACTGGATTGCAGCTAGAGCAGATTAAGATAAGGAATAGTAATAATCCTGTCTTCTTCATAAATATCCTCAACTCACTCCATGAGTGATTTGGAACCATTATACTTGGATATTCTTCTCGATGCCTGAGGGATGATAAATAGAAAAACAGGGACACAGCACTGCATCCCATTAGATCAGTATTTATTATTTCATTTCTATAGATTCAGCTAGAGTGGTAAATATATCCAAATTGGCCAGGTCTACCCGGCTGAAATCATCCTTCCAGTTGTCAGGGTCCATGATCACAACTTGATTGGGAGAGCCTGTGATCCGCAACCAGTTCAGATCATCATCGAAGGCCATGATCTCCCGGAGATAAACCCGTTCGGTCTGGGCAGTTTCTGAAAGAGTGCTAATGTATTCCAGGCCCTGGAAATCTCCCAGGGTGATTTCTTTCACTCGAATAGTTAGGGACCTGAGTGTGGTGATCGATGCTCCATTTTCCAGTTCCAGTAGGCCGAGATAGGCATCGATCCAGCCGCTGTTGATGAAATCATCCCAGGTTCTGCCCTCGATATTCTCAAAGTATTGAATGGTGATGTAATAGGAATCTGGAACCGTAGTGACCTGGTCCTCCCTGCTTGTGCCGTAGGGATACACCACGTCTGATCCCACTACGAGGCGCAGGGAGCCCTCAGTCTCATGTGCATCCGGGCCGTACCAGGAAGATGGATAGAGATAACGGAAACCGATGGTTTCATTGTTATATTCCATCCAATCGCCAAAGGGGTTTTCGGTTGCCTCGGGTGATGGTGTGGGATCAGGCAATTCCAGAACTGTGCTGGTGGGGATATGTTCTTCAGTACTTTCAAGCACAGTTGCCGAACAGGCGCTCAGAACCAGGCCGGCAATCAAAACGGCAAGAATGAAGAAACTGAAGAGGGAATATTTATTACTTTGTCGATTATTCATGATTCTCTCCCGACTGACAAATGACCACTGTAACATGATATATCATAACTCAAGACATCCGATTTAACAAAGACTCTCGCGGATGATTTTCCGCGAGAGTCTTTACAGACAGAGAATTGTTATCTGCCAGGGGTTAGATACGTCAAAGTATATCAATAGATCACTTTAATTCTTAAACGCATATACCCCAAACCAGATTAAGAATCCAGCATGCATCACCACCATGCTCCAGCCCATGATGTTTAATAGACCAGCCAGTTGACCGACCACGATAAAAATAGTACTGATAAGATAATAAAGGAATAAGCTGCGAACAGCCGCTTTCATCAGGTCCGTGCTTTTGCTGCCGCGAGCGTACCACAGCAGGGTGCATAATGCCAGCAAGGTGGAGCCAAACAGCCTTGCCATAAAGATCAGTTCGGGAGTGGATGCCACACCAAAGTTGCCGAGCAAAAAACCAGGTACTGCGATGAATCCAATACCGAAGATCAGCTCCACAATAAAGGTGACGGTGAATAAGGTTCCCATACTATTCCTCCTTTGAATGAATGGATAACAATACTTTCTGAAAAAGAGTTATTCAGAAATATGTTAAGAATCAAGGAATTACAAAAAAAAATGAGGTGTGCAATTGTGAAGCCAGTGATCCATTTCCCCCAGGATAGATGAATATATTGTTCCTCTATAATTTCAGTATAGCATAATTAGTTAGGGAGATTGCTTTGCTTGGTTAAAAATTGCACCCCGTGGGAAGGGGAGCTTCACTCTCTATTGCATCTGGAAAAACCGGTGGGTTTTCAATGAGTAAAAACCCCGATTTTACAGATCCTTTCATTATATTTCCCCCATACCCGTGATTTTTCATATGAGCTCTGATGTATACAACGGTATCCTCTTCTATAACAACCGGACCTCCAGAGCGTGTAAAAGGCTGTTCATTGATGTGGCTGTGCAGCAGGATCCGGCGGTAGATCAGCTCTCCATCTTCTGCAAGGACCTCCCACCAATCGGCAAATTGCTCACAGCCGGTATCCGGACTGGAAATACCAACAGAGATTTGATATTGATTAACTTGGCCAGCGGCTGAAACTGAAACCACGTTGGCAAACAGATCTTCTCCTTCCGGTACTATCTCTCCCTCAATTTCCTCTTCGACAATAATCGTTTCTGTTTCCCTAATATTCTCTTCCTCAGGAAGGGTTTCTGTTGGTTCTGGCTGGTTTGTGGGTGTATCCAACGGGATCTCTGCCCCTGAAACCTGGTCAGTTCTTCCTGAGCAGCTTGTCAATAACAGCAAGGTTGATAATAGGAACGGCAGTATTAATTCTTTATAGTTGATTTTAAACATGGATTGATCCCTTGATCAGGAGAGTATTTTCAATTGATCGCTTCGAAGATGAATAAGGTTTAGAGTCCGGGGTTTGCGGATATCTTACTTTTCTCTTCTTCCCAGCGCAGGTGGATCTTCCCAATCGATCGGGCCTTCCTTAAAGCGGTATTTCAGGCGTGGCAGGACGATCTCTCCCCAGGCTCGGGTGAAATAATCAAAAGCCTGGTCCCACTCGCCGCCCTCACCCCAGCCGTCATGATCCAGGCTGACAAGGGTCTCATTTGGTTTCTTACTTTCCAGATTTACCATTACGTGGGTCATCTCTCCCCGCACAGTCGGTAGGTTGGGTGGGGTATTCCACGTAAATGACAGCATCTTTTCTGGCTGAAGGGCCAGGATGATCATGCCCTCACCACCCTGTTCCCCGGGAGGAGCATCCAGATTGAAGTACATTTCGTAAGCGCCGCCGGGTTTCAGGTCGATCTTGCAGTCAGGAGCAAAGAAGGTTTTTGCACCCTCCTCCGTGGTCCATGCCACCCAGGTATCACTCAATGAGGCGGGGATTGAAATTCGATAAGACATTTGTTTTTTCATGAAATTTACCTTTCCAATCAGGAGAATGATTTCAGTATAGCATAGCAGGTGGGGGTGATCATTCTCAAAGTGTCTCGATGTTGCTTAAAATGGAAACTGTTTTAATGCACGATAATGATGGGGGAGTTGGATGACATTATATTCATTATAGATTCCATGACAGCTAATTATGTGTCGATAGCATATTTTGGCTTATGAGAATGAAATAGATACGTTTGTTTACTGGCCGTACGTACTCAACTTCCCCCAATTCTCTTATAAATTGGCAACTTGGTGCTGGTTCTATTTCGGCAGGTTTCAATCATGGGAATTGGATCATCAGTGATTGTCGATGATATTTTCCAGCTGCTCTCTGTTAATAAATTCGATTTCTGTCCGGGTGACTTTCAGGAATCCTTGATCGGCAAATTGGGACAGGACTTTGCATACCATTACAGGAGTAGTACCGATCATAGTTGCCATTTCATCGAGGGTTAAGTCTCTCTCTACATGCTCATCACCGCTTTGCTGGTATTGTTTTAGCAGCAGACGAGCTACTCGGCTGGCAACCGGCTGAAAAGCCAGGTCTTCCACCATGTCGCTGGCCTGGCGCATTCGTTTTACAAATAACATGGAAAGGTCCCACATGGCTTGATTGTTTCTTCTCAGGTAGGGTAAGACCCTGTCCCCTTGCCACAAAAACAAGTCGCAACCGCCATCGGACTCCAGAGTAGCTGGCAGTGGTTCTCCATCCAATATCGTAGGACTGCAGAACAAGGCCCCGCTTTTAAGTCGCAGCGCCCCCAGCGCCCTTCCCTGGGGTGATATTTTATGCGTTTTTAATATTCCATTCTCAACCAGAACAAGATACGGCCAGACCTGGCCTTGCATGGCAAGAAATTCCCCATTGGAGAGTTTTTTGGGATTGGCAAGACGGGCAAGATCCACGTGATCTTGATCTGAAAGTTGCCTGAAAATGGGCGTGTTTTTTAGTAGCGTCGATGAGCAGGATGCCATTTTTTTTCCTCGTTACTTACCTAAAGGAAATGACAGTAGAAATCCGTGCAACTAAAATAAGAACAGTAATTAAATTATAGCAGTATAAAGGAGAAGAAAAATGGAATCACAGGAATTTGCTCCCAAGACAAGGCTTTATCTGGCCATACTTATGGCTGCCTTTGGTCTCTTTTTGCTCACTGCTGGAACCTTTTTAGTGCAGGGTTCAATGGATGCCATTCTGGCTCGCGTAGTGCCGAAAATTCCCGAGGAACCGTCATTTGCCATGACAGCCAAAGTGCTGCCGACATTTTTTATCATCATGCGAGGAATAAACTTTGTCGCTGGTATCACCCTGATCGTGACAGCTTATTTCTTTAACAAAGGAGAGAAGTGGACCTGGTCCGTTGCCCTATTAGCCTCGGCATTGCCAACGATTTTTAGTGTGCTGCATAACCTACCGCACATCGTGCAGTACAATCGTCCGCCAGCTGCAATTTCCATTCTTGTCATCGGGCTGGTCACATATCTGTTAGTTCTGTTGTTAAAACCTGGGACAAAAGTCCAGAAATGGGCTCGGTTCTTGGTGTTCACACTGCTGGGTGTAACCGCAGGCCATATTAATGTGTTGGTGATGCACAGCCTGAAGAATATCATCACCCGGCCGGATGCACCGTATTTTTCTGACCTGATGTATACAGTGTATACCTATGAAGGGCCGGTCAATTTTATCGCCTTTGTTTTTTGTATTCTGGCGATTCCCTTTTTGGCCTCTGAGAATAAAAAGTTCACTGGATGGATGTTAGCTTTGATTGCGGGTTTGTCAGTCGCCTTGGCGAATTTCCCAACTCATTTCATCCGTATGCAGACCTCAGACTTTTTTGTTGGCGGCTCATTGGGTTTGGCTCTGGCAGTCTGCTGCCTGATCCCGGCGTTCCGGAAAGCATTGCTTGAGTAAGAATGATTGCAGCGTCTCCAATTAAAACATCCCCATTCTGCTGATGCAGGGTGGGGATGTTCTCCAAATAGGGAAAGCACATGAAATCTATATCAACAACCCTGATAATTATCGCTGGATTTCTGCTGGTAGGTTGCATCAGCTCCAGCTGTCCGCCAGATACAGTGACGTATCTGAGCTCTCCTTTTCCTCCGGAGGATGCAGACCAATCATCCCTTTCCCAGATAATTGAGATTAATGGTGAGGATGTAGACGTGGATCGGGTTATAACCGGAGCGGTCTGCAACGATACCTGGGACGGTGTGATCTATCTGACATGCGATATTCAGATTCCTGCCTGGGAAAAGGACCCATTTTTCTTCCAGGATTGTGATTTGAAGATTGAGGAGGATGCGGTTGTATATGTTGAAGCACATCGGGATGAAGCTTACGATGAAGGTTGCAGCTGCCATGAGTAAGGGGGAATATTTTAACCTAAAAGCACCGCAAGATTTTTTATTGTGGTGCTTTATGCATGTATATAAAATATCTCTGATTACCAGAGTCGGGACAGGGAGATCTCATAGTCATTAAAATTCCCGAAAAGTAATGAATAAATATCACCTAAATATCAAGGACAAACACAAATGAATGTGACGGTACCTCCCATTGTGCCGCCAGCTGCCGCACAGGCACTTGCTCCCAGGTCTTTTGAACAGGTTTTTTTTGTGGATGGATCATTACTTGGCGATTTGATCAGCGGCGGCGGTGCGATGATTTCCAATTCGTCTAGCGGACCTTCAGCAGCGCCAGTTGAGTCTGATGTCCAGCAATTCCCTCTTGCCCCTGGATTTGGTATCACCCACCAGCGAGGCTGATGATGATTACGTCCCAAGATTTGCACTTCTTGGCCCGCAAGGAAAGTGGCCACCTCTTCATACTCGGAGCTGGGCCCTTTCCGGCAAAAGGCGTTTTGTGAGAATGTGAACTTTGTGTCGGGAGCTTGTGAATCAAGTGGACAATCAAGTTCGGCCGCATTGAAAGACGATCTAAAATCTTCCCATCCATCGGTTTGCAAGGTATTTGTGTAAAAAAGATTCGAGGCGTCGTAGTTGGCCTGGGCATCGTTCATCCCTGACTCGACGATTGAATGATACAGGTCGATATCTGGCGCTCCTCCCTCTTGGTGGAGACTTATCTCAATGCATGCCAACCAGAGCGGTTTGATAATTTCGTCAATCATTGTGCAGTAAATCTTTACGTTCTCGTTCATGCTCTGGAGGCTGTCTGTGTAGTAATGAGGAGGAGTATTAAACATTCCCT
>Ga0180430_10002919_pt1 | contig 15062 bp, 11 predicted proteins | sample SS_ome_9_FD_132999 | JGI IMG/M metagenome (GOLD analysis project Ga0180430, IMG submission 132999) | Hypersaline lake sediment archaeal communities from the Salton Sea, California, USA - SS_1_S_2 metaG | ecosystem: Environmental > Aquatic > Non-marine Saline and Alkaline > Hypersaline >... | reverse complement strand
TTTGCCTGTCTGTTCTTTTATCCCTGAGTCTGCTGGGAAAATCTCAGGATCAGGATGAAGAAGCTCCAAAACCCGGCACTGTATCGGCAAAAATCTACACTCACTTCAATTACAGCCTCGATAAGTCCAATCCGGCCACTGCCTTCGAGGTCAGAAGAGCGTATTTTGGCTATAAAAGGGAGCTGGATAAGCATTTTTCCGCCGAAGTGAAACTGGACATAGGTAGTGTGGACGATCGTTCGGAATACAGCCTGATCTACCGTTACAGCTATTTCAAAAATGCCTACCTAAGCTATCAGAAGGGAAACATAAAAACCTGGTTCGGACTTATGGATATGCTGCAGTTCAAAGTTCAGGAAAAATTCTGGGGTTACCGGTATTTATACAAATCCTATATGGACGAGTACCGTTTCGGATCCAGTGCGGACCTGGGAGCAGGTATACAGTATAGCCCCTCAAAAAAATTCACGGCAGATCTGGTTCTGAGCAATGGAGAAGGCTACAAAAACCTTCAGTTTGACAATATATACAGGGTCGGGGCCGGAATTACGCTTCAACCCATGCCGGGACTTACCCTCCGGACCTACTATACCATCCATACAAGCGAGGTTCACCAGATGATTTTTTCGGGATTTATTGGCTACAGATTTGAAAAATTCAGAATTGGCGGTGAATACAACCATCAGCTGAACTACAAGTTTAATCAGGATCACGACCGTTTTGGCTATTCCCTATACTCCACCTATGAAATCTCTGACAGGTGGGAGGTTTTTGCCCGCTATGATCAACTGTATTCCAACATCCTCTCAGAAGAGGATCAGCCATGGAATCTGAGCAACGACGGAAGTGCAATCATCAGTGGTGTACAGTATTCGCCTGCGAATTTCGTTAATTTTTCCCTGAACTATCAGGATTGGGTGGCTTATGCCAGGAACGGCGGATCTGAACCCTTCCTCTACCTGAATATAGAGATCGTATTTTAATAAGGGAAGACATGAACATTAACAGAAAATATCTGATCCTGATTAGTTTGTCGCTGGCTCTGGCAATGATTTCTTCCTGCAGAAAAAGCAATTACACCATCGATGAGGTGGAATCCATTACCGACCAGGGAGGGGGAACAGGAACGGTGACCTGGACCAGCGACAAAGAATACGTTCTTAATGGCTTTGTATTTGTAAATGACGGACAAACGCTGACCATTGAAGCCGGGACCGTAGTACGTGCCAGAACCGGACAGGGTAGCCTGGCCAGTGCTTTGATTGTGGCCCGCGGGGGAAGGATTATTGCAGAAGGAACCCGGGTGAATCCCATCATTTTTACAGTAGAAGGAGATGATCTGCAAGGCAGCGTTCCGGTGGAAGCCAGGGGCTTATGGGGCGGTCTGATCATCCTGGGAAATGCGAGCATCAATACCGAAGCAGGAGAGGCTATGATTGAGGGAATCCCTATCAGTGAACCCAGGGGTATTTATGGGGGAAGCAACGACGACGACAACTCGGGAATTTTACGCTATCTCTCCATACGCCACGGGGGCACAAACATCGGGGAAGGCAACGAGATCAATGGACTCACCCTGGGTGGTGTAGGGCGGCAGACCACCATCGAATTTGTGGAGGTCATTTCCAATGCGGACGACGGAGTAGAGTTTTTCGGGGGAACGGTAAATTGCAAAAATCTGGCCGTTTCCTTTTGTGGAGACGACGCCTTTGATCTGGATCAGGGATACCGCGGAAAAGGTCAGTTCTGGCTGGGGATCAACAGCACATCAGACAAATGTATTGAGATCAATGGGGGTCTACAGGCCATTCCTGCCCTGCCAGGCAGTCATGCCATCATACATAATGCTACCCTTATTCGACATCCCCAGCAAGCAGTGGCCCATGCGGTTCACTTCAGCAACTACGGAGGGGGAATGCTAAATAACTCCATCATTCTGAATCCATCAGAGGGTGTTGCCCTGAAATATTCCGAAATCCAGGGAGATACCTGGATGCTATTTGAATCGGGGCGTCTTGCGCTAAAAAGCAACATTCTTTATCCAGACGCTGATCAGGCCATTCCTTACCGGACTTACTCCGACATGGGTGAAGATCTGAGTCTACAAAATCAGATTCTGGCCGATTCAGCCTTTTCCTGGTTGACCAGTTTTGAGGATCCCGGTATTTCGGATCTGGACGGCTACACGCTGCTCCCTCCCACCACAGAATTTGATAACATGGCAGAGTTTGAGAGCGATTGGTTTGAGGAGGTAAGCTACAAGGGGGCTTTTGGATCCAACAACTGGATCGAAGGATGGACCCTGCTTGATGAGTCGGGTTACATAAATGATTGACGGATAGGTTGATTCAGCTAACCCGATGTTCCTTACGGACCAGGTCAAATACGGTTTTAACCGGTGAAAAGCTTTCTACGGGTACTTCCACAAATATGCTTAACCATCGTGCCATGGCACCGTTCCACAGGCCGGGTAGTTCCAGTGCTTTCAGCGAACGTCCACCCATGGATTTTTCCGAAATAAAACCCGTATTCGGATCCACGTAGTGAGTCAGGTTGAATTTTTCCCCCTGGTAGTCGCGAATGCTGCAAACCAGGTCGACCGGATTAAAATGAGTGGATTCACGCACCAGCAGGGCCTTTTCGGGATCTTCCAGATCGATCTGAGAGGACTCCACGATTTGCAGGCTTATTTCGCCCGATTCGGATCGAACGTAAAAGGGTCCGCCGCCTGGTTCTCCTTCATTCCGTACCATGCCACAAACCCTGATGGGCCTGTTCATGGTGCTGATCAGCCACTTTCTGAGTTCTGAGGCATCCCATTGATCCAGAATATCGGGAATGGCCAGCCCCAGACGATCGTGCAGATAGTTCACCATGTGATCCATCCTTGTTTTTTCCACCTTCTCATCGCCGTTCAGCTGGGTGAGATAGTAGAACACCTTGGATCGAACCTCCAGTAAAAAACCTCCCAGAATCTGCTTGTATTTCACCCGGAGGTTTTTTTTAGCATCAGGAGCCACGTTATCAATATTGCTCACAAATACCAGGTCGGAATCCAGTGCATCCAGGTTCCTGATAAGAGCTCCATGTCCCGCAGGTCTGAAAACCAAAGACCCATCGCTGTTGCGGAAGGGTTGATCCTCCAGGTCTACAGCCAGGGTATCCGTTTCGGGTTTTTGAAAGGAAAAGCTTAGATCGATGCTCATCCCCGTTTCTGCTTCAATGAGGGGTAAAATCCTGGCTGCTTCCGTCTGAAAGCCATCCAGGTGCTGTGGTGAGACGGTAAGATGTATCCTTACCATTCTCTGGCGACCTGCACAATATTTAGCTGCTTCACGCACATGCTCTTCAAAGGCCGTTCGCCTGTCTTTGCTGTTGTACTTATGAAACTTCAGCAGACCTTTGGGCTTGCTTCCATAATCCAGGCCACTTTCGTCAAGAACCTGGCGAAGAATATCAGCCGGTGCAGCTTTATCCTTTAGTTTGAGGTCCTCAAAAAAGGGATATTTATCCAGTTTTCTGAAGAAAGCTGCCACCTCCTTATGCTCTTCCAACCACTCCTCCTGCTGCTCAAGCTTAAGTCCTTCCAGGGCCTCCAGCGCTTCATACAGAGATTTAAACATACGTGTGGCGGCACCGGAAGCCGGTATAAAACGACACATCTGGAAATCAGGGGCATTATCCAGAAATACATCCAGGAAGTGCAATTCATCTCCTTCGGTGAGTACCTGTATGCCCTTGCCGGGATTGGCCGGCATGGTAATATCGGAAGGGGAAAATCCCTGGGTAAAATGCTTTATCTGTCGATTGATTTCGTCTATATGGATCCCTTTGGAACGGATCTGCTGAAGGTCTTTCTGGCTGAACATGGCTATTCCTTATGTGCCTAGAAAGATAGAAAAAGTTTCAGATTTTCACCCCGTTTTTACCAGCCTTTAAGGCCTGAATATTCAGTGCTACTACCTCCTCCCCTTTCTTGCCAAAGAGAGTATTCAGAGCGCCTTCCAGGCTTTCCCGGGTGAGTCCCAGGTAGTCAGAAGCTGCCCCAAGCATTACTATATTGCTTACCTTCTGGGAACCAAGATCCCTGGCGATGCTGGCCGCATCGATTATTACATGGTTCTCCAGTTTCCTTATTTCCTGGAAAAGTGCATCCTCCGCAGGGTAGTCATCAATGTTTTCAAAAGTCCGGCTGCTTGTCACAACCCACCCGTCTTTGGCCAGGAAGGGCAGGTATCGCAAGGCTTCCATGGGCTCGACAGACAGAATCATATCACATTGACCTTCCGGGATCAGGTCAGAGGCTATGGCTTCATTGGAAATACGAAGATGCGATTGCACAGCCCCTCCCCGCTGACTCATTCCATGCACTTCGGCCTGTTTCAGGTAAAGGCCTGACTCCACGGCAGCCATCCCTATTACGGCAGCAATGGACAAAATTCCCTGTCCCCCGACACCTGCCAGTATGATATCCTTTTTCATGATTCTAGACTTTTGACTTTTCAGACTTCTGACTTTTCACACGGCGTGAAGCAGTTTGAATACATTCCCGCTGGGCGATGATTACCGATACTCCTTTGTATTCCAGTTCTTCAGACACCATAGTCCTGTTCTCCTCATGATGCTTACGCAGGGGATTCATGACCCTGATATGCTCCTCCTCTACTCCCAGGCCCTTACATATTTCCAGCAGCCGGTCGGTGGCATGGGATTCTTGTCCACCCGTCATACCCGTGGTGGAATTGTCAGAAATGATGATGGTTACGGGAGTGCTCTCCACCACTGCATCCAGCAAACCTGTCATCCCCGAATGGGTAAAGGTGGAATCTCCAATGACAGCCACAGATGGGTGAACCCCAGCATCCGATGCTCCCTTGGCCATGGTCACGGAAGCTCCCATATCCACACAGGAATTGATGGCATTGTAAGGAGGAAGGGCTCCCAGTGTGTAGCAACCAATGTCTGAGAAAACCCTTCCGGGCCCGTAGGGCTCCAAAGCTTCTCCAAGTGCCTGGTAAACATCTATATGACTACAACCCTTGCAAAGAGCCGGAGGCCTGTTTTTCACGATGTCCGGAACCTCCCGGCCGGCTTCCACCTCCAAACCCAGAGCCTTTTTAACCAGTGTGGGAGTTAGTTCTCCATCACGTGGGAGTGCTCCATCGAGACGTCCGCAGATCTGGTAACTGTGGTCCAGGACACCGACCATGCCTTCCTCCAGCATGGGTGCACCCTCTTCAAGTACCAGCACCCGGTCCACTTCTTGTACGAAGCGATTCAGCATATCCGATGGCACGGGGTACTGGGATATTTTAAGCACGGAATGGTCCAGATCTGAATGAGCAGCGACTTCCCGGTAATAATTGTAAGCCAGTCCGCAGGCAATTACCCCCAGTGAACCGTCCTTGCCTTCTTCCACCCTGTTGAGTCCCGAGGCCCTTGCTTCCTGTTCCAGTTTATCCTGCGTGGAAAGAAGCAGTTTATAGCGTTGTCTGGCTATGGAGGGCAGGAGAATAAATTGCTTTGAATCGCTGGGTAATTTGACCGGATTCTCATCCCTGATCTTGCTTCTTTCCACCGAAGAACGAGAGTGAGCCAGGCGGGTGGTAATCCTGAGCATCACCGGCAAAGCATATTTTTCTGATAAATCGAAGGCGTAGCAGGTCATATCGTAGGCTTCCTGCTGTGAGGCAGGCTCCAGGACCGGAACCATGGAAAACTTGCCGTAGAACCTGGAATCCTGTTCATTCTGGGAAGAATGCATAGAAGGATCGTCAGCCACCACCACGACCAGTCCCCCGTTCACTCCGGTCATTCCGGCATTGATAAAGGCATCTGCAGCCACATTTAGACCCACATGTTTCATGCAAACCATGGCACGCTTCCCCGCATAGGACATCCCCAGTCCGGCTTCCATGGCGGTTTTTTCATTGGCCGACCATTGAGCGTGAACACCCCTTTGCCGGGCCTCCTGGGATTTCTGAATATATTCAGTGATTTCTGTGGAAGGGGTCCCAGGATAGGCATATACCCCTGAAAGGCCTGCATCCAGTGCTCCCTGGCCAATGGCTTCGTCTCCCAATAATACAAATCTGGACATGAACAACAGCTTTTTGAGTTGCTCAAAATTACCTAAAATAAGAAAGGGCTTAAGCTATTCTAAAACATGCTTAAAGAACCTGTTTTCGACTGGATCTCCGAATATATAAATCTGTTTATCAAGAACTTATTGTAATAACCAGGCGGCGGGATCCACCCCGATTCCGAAACTCACCCAGATAGATACCCTGCCAGGTGCCCAGGTTCAGTTTTCCCCTGGAAATGGGTATGGTGACCGAATGTCCGATCAGCGAGGCCTTCAGGTGGGCAGGCATGTCATCGGCTCCTTCATAGATATGTGAATACAAAGGATGGTTCTCGGGAACCAGATGATTCATAAAGGACTCAAAGTCGTCCCGGACCGATGGGTCTGCGTTCTCATTGAGGGTCAGTCCTGCAGATGTATGCTGAATAAGCACATGCATAAGGCCCGATTCCGGCAAGGGTCCGGCTGCTTCCTCTACCTCACGGGTTATCAGATGGAATCCACGGGGATAAGGCCTTAGAGTAATTGTATACTGATTTATCATGGTCCTCTCAATTAATGAGTCTCAAGAAAGCGGGGTCAATCAACTCATTTGCTGACGGGAATTGTAAAACAGAATGTACTGCCTCCATTTGGATTACTTTCCACCCATATTTCACCTTTATGCAATCCCACAAACTCCTTACATACAATAAGTCCGAGCCCGGTGCCCTTTTCACCCAGAGTTCCATGTGTGCTGGTATTTGTATCAAGAGAAAACAAATTTTTCATAGTGTCTGAAGTCATTCCAATGCCGTCATCTTTTATGCAAATCGTTGTACCATCATGCTTCTGAATTGCACTTATCACAATATTTCCCCCTTCGTTGGTAAATTTGATGGCATTGGATATCAAGTTACGCACTATGGCATCCAACATATTTGCATCGGCCTTAAGCTCAACACCTTCTTCAATATCAACCTTCAGTTTTATACCTTTCTTTTGCGCTTGATAGGAAAGGGATTTCAAAACCTTATTGGCTATAGCATGCAGGGTAAGTATCTCAGGATTAAACCTGATTCCCTCTATTTGTGTACGGGCCCATTGCAGAAGATTGGTCAATAAATCGAAGGTTTCATTGATATTATTATGCATGGATTGAAGGATCTCTTTGAAATCCGGATCGCTTTTATCATCCAGTTTCTCAAGCAATACTTCACTTAGTCCACGGGTGGTCCCCATCGGACCCTGTAAATCGTGCGAAATGATTGAGAACAGTTTGTCTTTGGTAATATTTAACTCCTTCAGCTGCTGGTTACTGCGCTGTATCTTCCTGTTAAATAGATATATAACGATGGCTAAGACCAGTGCAAGCAATATTCCTATGACCATTACAACCTGAAAGGTTCTTTGCTGTTGTATTCTCAGAGACGAGATTTCGTTCTCCTTTTCCAGTTCCAAAATCTGACTGTTTTGTTCATCGATTTCATAAAAAGCCTGAAGCTGCTCCATTTTTACGCTCGCCGCTCTAAATAATAGATCGTTCTGAATTTCAATTACTTCATTTTGATAAAAACTCGCTTTTTCAAGCTCATTTATGCTCATATAGATTTCAGCAAGTTTCTTACAGATGTCCAGCTGGATTTTTTTCTGCAGATTTGTTTCTGCCTGCTGGAGTCCCTGCTTTATGGTAATTATTCCTTCTTCCACCTGACCTGTAGCTACCTGGCAAAGCCCCAGGTATTCGTAATTGGCAGAATAGCCCATTACATCGTCTATTTCCCTTTTCAGATCCAGCGATTTTCTTAAGTAATCTTCAGCCAGCGTATAATTTCCAGCAGAATATTCGATCTTCCCGAAGATGGTAAATGCACTGGATATGCCGTATTTCGAATCTCCTTCGGTATGTATACGTAAAACGATATCAATGCTGGAACGAGCCTTGTCGTGATTTCCCAATCTCAACTCCTGCAAGGCTATTTGTTCCTGGCATATGGAAACTCCATTTTTATTGCCATCCATGGAGGCGAACTGCTCATAAATCCTTAATGACTCATAAAAATAATCAAGAGCCCTCTGAGGTAGATTTATGTCGGTGTATATCCTTCCAAGCAAATAATTTACCCAGGCGTTTCCTTCTTCATAATTGGCTTTGTTATAATTCAAAGCGGATTTAATGTTATACTCAATGGCTCGGTCGTACATCCCGTTAATACGGAATATGGTCCCCATCATAGAATAAACTGAACCCATTATTTTGAAGTTCTCAGTTTCTCTGCATGCTGCCAGAGCCTCAGCGTAGGTTTCCAGAGCCTTAACCTGGTCACCTTTTTTATACTGGTTAACACCCTGTCGGAATAAAATCTCTCCCTTGTACTCCACTTCAGCAATTAAATCGGATAGGAATAAAGCAGAATCGTAGTAGGCCTGAGATAAATCGAGCTCCTCTGATCCCATAAATACCCTCCCATGGACCAGGAAGGCACGCAGTTGCAGGTCAATATCCCCTATTTCCTTAGCACTTGACAAAGCTGATTTTGCAAGTTCTTTTGCTTCCTGATTGCTGTTTTCGAAGATTAGAAGTGCAAGTTCTAATTGAGAAGTTATCTTTTCGGCTCCGTTTCGCTCTTCTATTTCCAATCGTAAACTATCGGTTTTTCTCTGCTGAACCGTATTTGCGATTGCAGTGCTTCCAAAAATGAATGGTGCCAGGATAAAGAGGATTGAAAAAATCGGAAAGGGATTTTTCATGCTACATCGTGGTTTAGATACCCATCCTGAAAATAATTGTCACTAAGCTTACAAAGATATAAATGTGGGACTGTCCGGCGGCATTTTTGATAAATATTCTGGCAAAATAGCTAATTCTCAGCGGACCTTAGAAAGAACCCTATAAAAAATGAGCTGTCTGAGCTTGCATCTCAGGATTATGGAGGTTTGAAGCTACATACCTACCGGTAGGTATTGTCCTTCGGACCTGTTCAGGCTTTAATCAGTTTGTAAATGCTGACCCAAAGGTTGAAAATCTCCTTGCTAAATTGCTTCAGCCTGTTTTCCAGGATTACCTGAATGCCTAAACCGTCCTTGGAGGAAATAAAAAGCCGGGCAATTTCCTGAGAGTCGATGGAACTGAGGATTTCGCCGCTGGCTATGGCGTTTTCAATAACTTCAATCCAGGTTTGTTCTTCCCGAAACTGGATCTCCTGCATCTTTACTCCGAAATCCGGCAGGATGCGCAGGGCATCAAAAGCGAAATAATAATAGGACAGGGATATGGTTTTTTCCTTCACGGCATCCTTAGTCAATCGGTCGATTTGCTCGGACAGGACCTTTTGATAACCTGTCATAAACATTTCCAGATGAACCTTTGGAAGTTGCTCATAAATATGATCGCTCAGACTGATGAAATAGCCATCAATGACTTCTGTAAATAATTGTTCCTTTCCATCAAAATAGTGGTAAAAGGCACCCTTTGTCAGGCCCACTTCCTTAACGATTTCTTTCAGCGACACATCTCTGTAGCCCTTTTGAAGGAAAAGGGTGAAAGCTACATTTAATATTTTTTCTTTGCTATCCATAAGTACCATACCTACCGTTAGGTATGTAATATAGCAAGAATATTGGTAAACTTCCAATTATTGCAAGTGTTAATATTTCGAAAAAATATTCCATAAATACAGCCGCTCGGTCTGATACCACAGTTTTTTATCTACTTTTGGCGTATGTTTTTAGGCACACATAGGGCCGGTATGAGTTTGCTGATGGGAATGATACTCCTCGGAGGAGCCTGGATTAATGTGGATGCACAGAGAAAAAGGAACAGGGATCAGGAAAAGCCTCAGGAACAGGAACTGGTGCAATTTTCCGGTATTGTAAGGGATTTGCAGCATCGCGTCCTGCCTAATGTGAACATCATTATCCTGACAGACAGACGAGGCACGACTTCCGACCGCAGGGGCATGTTTTCTTTTGTGGTCAGACCCAACGATACCATACTCTTCAGCCACATGGGACACAAGGGAACCATACACGTTATCCCTGATTCCCTGGGGGGACAACAGTACCCTGCCGATATATTTATGGTCAGTGATACCTTTCAGCTGGCCGAGGTAAGAATATATCCCTGGAAAACCTACCAGGAGTTCAAAGAAGCCTTCCTGGCTCTTGATCTCCCTGATGATGATGAACAAAGGGCTTATCACAACATCGCCTTGATTAAAACCCAGATCAAGATGAATGATTTTGGCCCCAGCCCCAACATCAATTTCCGGGAGGTGATGAAGCAACAATACAACCAGCTCTATACGGCCGGTCAAACGCCCTATTATACCATATTTGATCCCATGCGCTGGGCCAAATTCTTCGATGCCCTGAAGCGGGGCGACTTCAAACAGGATGATTAAAAAGCTCCTGCACAATTTCGGGCTTATTTCCTCAGTTAGTACTATATTCGAGAAACATCTGCTAGTGGACTACCGCCTGTCACTAATTTCGCTTTTGCTTGGCCTGGCCATGGTAACGAATGCCCAGGAAAAGGCTATGCTCACAGGAAGTGTGAGAGACAGCATCGGAGATCCTGTGGAATTTGCCTCTGTGGCCTTGCAGGGGACTGGAGTGGGAACAGTGACCCTGACCGATGGCAGTTATTCCCTGGAAATTCCATCGGGGCGCTCCTACACGGTTGTTATCTCCTGCGTGGGCTACCAAAGCAAACAATTTGCGGTCCGGCTGAGAGCAGGTGAATCACGTAATCAGGACTTAAGCTTACTCAGAGATGTAAGGGCACTGAGAGAAGTATCGGTGAGCGCCAGGCAGGAAAGGGCCTCTACCTTCCAACGCATCGATGTGGAGGATCTGAACTACATGCCCACCACCACGGGAAAAGTAGAAACCATCATCAAATCACAGGCCGGAGTAAGTTCCAACAATGAGCTGAGTTCCCAGTATTCAGTGAGAGGTGGGAATTTCGATGAAAACCTTGTGTATGTGAACGATGTGGAAATCTACAGGCCGTTTCTGGTGCGTTCCGGGCAGCAGGAAGGCCTGAGTTTCGTGAATTCCGACCTGGTCTCCTCCATCAAATTTTCGGCCGGAGGCTTCGATGCCCGCTACGGTGATAAGATGTCCTCCGCTCTGGATATCACCTATAAAAGGCCCAGGTCCTTTGGAGGATCTGCCACCATCAGCCTGCTTGGGGCATCTGCCCACCTGGAAGGGGCTTCAGCTACCCAGCGCTTCACCTTCCTGGCCGGTTACCGTTACAAGACCACCTCCTACCTGCTTAATTCCCTGGAAACCAGTGGGGATTACAAACCTCAGTTTTCCGACTTCCAGACCCTGCTAACTTACCAGCTCAGCAAAAAAATGGAAATTTCCTTCCTGGGAAATTACTCTTCCAATCTCTATCAATTTATTCCCAGCACGCGGAATACGGAATTTGGTACCAAAGACCTGCCCCTGAACCTGAGGATCTATTACGATGGCCAGGAAGTTGACCGATACGACACCTTTCTGGGAGCATTATCTCTCAAATGGACCCCGGTAAAAGGTCTGTCGCTGAAATTCACCGGATCAGCCTTCCGGACCTCCGAAGAAGAGACTTTTGATATCCAGGGACAATACTGGATCAATGAGCTTGACAATACCGTAGATTCTGAAACCTATGGAGACTCCATTCTCAATATTGGCGTGGGAACCTCCCTGGTACACGCTCGTAATTACCTGAATGCCATAGTAATATCTGGATCACATCTGGGCAGCTACCGCAGTGGGAACAATCTCATGCAATGGGGTTTCAACTACCAGTATCAGGACTTCGACGACCAGATTAACGAATGGGAGCTGCTCGATTCTGCAGGCTATGTGATACCCTATAACGGGACAGATCTTAGCCTGACAAAATCGCGAAGATCCAGCAATGAGTTAAGCTACGACCAGTACAGCGCTTTTGTACAGAACACCCTGGAAATCAACCGGGAGAACGCCGATTACTTTCTGACTACCGGTATTCGTGCCAGCGTATGGAACTTCAACCGGACCACCATGATCAGTCCGCGTTTTACCTTTAGTACCCAGCCCAATTGGAAACGGGATATGATGTTCCATATTTCCGCAGGATATTATTACCAGCCCCCCTTTTATAAGGAGATGAGGATGCCTGACGGCACGGTAAATCCTCAGATCCGCCCCCAGCGTTCCATTCACTTGCTGGCTGGAGGAGATTTCCTGTTTACTCTGTGGGACAGACCTTTCAAGCTTACCGGGGAAGCCTGGTACAAATGGCTTAACGACCTGATCCCTTATAAGATTGATAATGTCAGGCTATCCTATGCAGGGGAGAATATTTCACAAGGTTATGCCAGGGGAATCGATTTCAAATTAAACGGTGAATTTGTACCCGGTGCCGAGTCCTGGTTCACCCTCTCAGTGCTGCAAACCCGCGAAGACGTGGAAGGAGATGTGATGCTTGAATGGAACGGCAGTGATTTCATCCGGAAACCTGCCGGTGAGTTCCCCAGACCTACCGACCAGCTATTTTCCTTTGGACTCTATTTCCAGGATTACTTCCCCAACCATCCGGGATATAAGGTACATCTGAATGCATTTTATGCTACTGGCCTTCCCCTGAGCAGCCCCAATGATGAACAATACCACAGCTCACTCAGAATGCGACCCTATCGTAGGGTGGATATTGGCTTCTCCAAGGTGATCAAAAGGGAAACCGATGTGTGGGGTGAGCGTAATCCGCTCCGCTTCTTTGAAAGTATATGGATCAGTGCGGAGGTCTTTAATCTCCTGGGCATCAAGAATGAGGCTTCCTACCTGTGGGTGCGTACCATATCCGACCAGCGAGGAGTTCCGGGCATGTTTGGCATTCCCAACTACCTCACAGGGCGCAGGTTTAATCTGAAGGTGTCAATCAGTTTTTAGGGACTATTTACATCTTCCTGCCACCAGGAATTTACTGATTTCCAAGCGACTTCGTTCCTTTTCCTCCCGGGCAGCTAACTCTTTAGGAAGTGACGAAACATCCCCCTTATAACCAATGGCCATCATGGCCATGGGTTCGTAACGGGAGGGGATCACCAATTCCTCTTTGGCCCGTTCCACATCATATCCACCCATCTGATGTACCATCAGGCCCATGTGGGTAGCCTGGATCAGCAAATTGCCCACTGCCATTCCTGCTTCGTAAAAAGCCAGTCTGTTGGGTCTGTTCTTATAGGTAGAAATAATCTGGGCCAGGGGCAGAACCAGAAGAGGCGCAGTTTTGGCCCACACCTGGTTTCTCTCAGAGAGAAGGCCCAGAAGAACCTTATAATCAGGCATGTCACTGCTGGCAAAAATAAATCGCCAGGGCTGGGAATTCCTGCCTGAAGGAGCCCATTTGGCAGCTTCAAAAAGCAGGTGAAGTGTTTCGAATTCCACTTTGCGTGAATCAAAGGCCACCGGACTCCATCGATCGGTGATAAGCTTGTGTATGGTATCCATGTTTTACAGAATAGAAAGTGAGTATTATTACCCTTTATAACAGTCATACCTTGAGAAAGGTTTTATTACCTTTACAAATCGTTAAAATATTCACATCAGAATTTACTTATTATGAATTCACAAGACTACATCCAGCGAGAAGACAAGTATGGTGCGCATAACTATCACCCGCTTCCCGTGGTGCTTGACCGCGGAGAAGGTGTGTACGTTTGGGACGTAGAGGGTAGGAAGTATTATGATTTCCTGTCTGCTTATTCAGCTGTTAATCAAGGGCATTGCCATCCCAAGATAGTGGGTGCCATGACAGAACAGGCCGGAAAGCTTGCTCTCACATCCAGGGCATTCTACAACAGCATGCTGGGCGAATTTGAAGAATATATCACCAAGTATTTTGGCTACGACAAGGTGCTGCCCATGAACTCCGGTGCAGAAGGAGATGAAACCGCCATAAAACTCTGTCGCAGATGGGGCTATGATAAGAAAGGCATCCCGGATAATGAAGCCAAAATAGTTGTATGCGAGGGTAATTTCCACGGACGTACCATCACCATCATTTCCATGTCGACCGATCCGGATAGCTACAAGGGATTTGGTCCCTATACCCCTGGATTTGTTACCATACCCTACAACGACACCGACGCACTTGCCAAAGCTCTTAAAGATCCCAATGTGGCAGGTTTCCTGGTGGAACCCATTCAGGGTGAGGCAGGAGTATATGTGCCCGACAGTGGCTTTCTGAGCAAGGCCTATGAGCTATGCAAGGAAAACAATGTACTCTTCATTGCCGACGAAGTACAGACAGGACTGGCACGAACAGGAAAATTGCTGGCCTGTGATCACGAAGAGGTCCGTCCGGACATCCTGATCCTCGGGAAAGCACTTTCAGGCGGATTATACCCTGTATCCGCCGTTTTGGCGGACGATGACATCATGCTCTGCATCCAACCCGGCGAACACGGATCTACCTATGGGGGAAATCCCGTAGCCGCCAAGGTAGCCATTGCCGCCCTCGAGGTAATCAGGGAGGAGAAGCTGGCAGAACGTGCCGAGGAACTGGGCGAGAAATTCCGGGCAGCACTCAGAGACATTGATTCTCCAATGCTTGAACTGGTTCGTGGTAAAGGACTTCTGAACGCCATCGTTATCAAACCCACCAATGGTAAAACCGCCTGGGATGTTTGTGTGGCCTTAAAGGAAAACGGACTCCTGGCCAAACCCACCCATGGGCACATTATACGCTTTGCTCCTCCCCTCGTGATCACGGAAGAGCAGCTTATGGAGTGTGCCGACATCATCGCCAGGACCATTGCCGAGATGAGCTAAGCAGAACACTTTCTCAGGTCACAATAAACAAAAAACTCCGGGACATCCCGGAGTTTTTTTATCTAACACTTTACGCTCTAACACTTTCCATTCTAACATAGGCGAAGCCTATACTTTATCTTTTTATATACTTTCGTGTCGTATTGGTCTCAGGTCCTTCGATCTGAAGAAAATACAGGCCCTT
>Ga0180430_10002918_pt1 | contig 15068 bp, 12 predicted proteins | sample SS_ome_9_FD_132999 | JGI IMG/M metagenome (GOLD analysis project Ga0180430, IMG submission 132999) | Hypersaline lake sediment archaeal communities from the Salton Sea, California, USA - SS_1_S_2 metaG | ecosystem: Environmental > Aquatic > Non-marine Saline and Alkaline > Hypersaline >... | reverse complement strand
ATGGGAATCGAGAACAACGGCGCGCAGGCGGGCAATCGCTGGGACGATGCGAATTGGGCATCCATCGTCCAATACTTGCATTACGACCTGAGCTCGAAGCTGTCGCTCGGAGCACGTGTCGAGTGGTTCTACGATCCCGATTACGCTCGTGTTTTCCAGACGCCGGTAGACAGCGAAAACTTCTCGGGCGGCAACGTGATGGGATATACGCTCGGGCTGAACTGGCGACCGAACCGTCGCATCTTGATTCGAAACGAAGTCCGCTGGGATCAGTCGAACATTCGCGGCAACCAGGCAAGCGGCATCGCCGGTCTGTACAACGATCGCAGCTCGACGAATCAGTTTACGGTCGGACTCGATTTCATCTTCTGTTTCTAGTGACCAGTCGCTTCCGACAGTTAAACCCATCATTACTGGCACCCCTAAAAAATGAAGCTTTGCGTTGTTGCAATCGGTGGATTATAATCGGGATAGTGCGTCCGAGCCATTTCCCGATAATTTACCGACCGCGTATCGCAAAAAAAGCATGGGGCAAGCCAAATGAATTCAATCAGCAAACTTCCTGTCGGAATGCAAACCATAACGTTTGCGGTTTTGTTTCTTTCCGTGGCGATCAGCTGCACTGAAGGAGCGGAGGGCGATCGTCCCAACTTGATTCTTATCATCGCGGATGATGTCTCGGCGACCGATATCGGCTGTTATGGCAATTCGGACGTTCGTACGCCGAACCTCGATCGAATGGCGGCCGAGGGACGAAAGTGGACCCGCGCGTATCTAACCGCTCCGGTTTGCAGCCCGACGCGATGCAGTATCATCTCGGGCCGATATCCCCATAACTCGGGCGCTCCGGAACTCCATACCGCACTGCCCAGCGGTCAGCCGCTCTTTCCGCGTCAGCTGAGGAAGGCCGGGTACTGGTGTGCGCAGGCGGGCAAGTGGCATTTGGGGCAATACGCGAAAGAAGCGTTCGATAAGGTCGTCGACGACAAGAATAAAAATGGAGTCGGTGGCGAAGAGTATTGGGTCGAGCTGCTCCGCGAACGTCCGCGCGAGAAACCGTTTTTTTTATGGCTCGCCGCGTTCGACGCACACCGTTCGTGGCAGCCCGATCCGGACGGTACACCGCATGATCCGAAAACGATTCGCATTCCCGATCCGCTGGTCGACACACCGCAAACGCGTGCCGATCTCGCTGGCTACTACGATGAAATTCAGCGTCTCGATCGTTATATCGGCAATGTTATTCAGGAGCTTCGAGATCAAAAGATTCTCGACAACACGCTGGTTCTTTTCATTTCCGACAACGGCCGACCGTTTCCTCGGGCGAAACGCTGGCTCACCGAAGAAGGAATGCGCACGCCCTGGATCGTCCATTGGCCAAACGGTCTGTCAGAGACCGGCGACGTTTGCAACGAGCTCGTTAGCGTAATCGATATCGGACCGACATTCTTGAAGCTTGCCGGTGCTGAGGTTCCCGAAGCCTTGCAAGGTCGCGACTTCTCACCTCAGCTTTCAGATCCCAATTCAAGTATTTGCGATTACGTCTTCGCCGAGCGGAATTGGCAAGTCGAATATTGCCACGAGCGCGTCCTCCGCCACGGGCCCTGGAGCTACTATCGCAACGAAGCACCGGACCTGGCACACTTCGGTTATGTCAATGCGACGTTCCCGGGTTATCTTTTCCCCGGTTACGTCGACCTGTGGAAGAAATTCCAGTCGGGAGAGCCGCTCACCGAGGCGCAAAAAAGCGTCTTCCTTCAGCCCCGTCCGCGCGAGCAGCTATTTAATCTTGGTAAGGACCCGATGGAAGTTGTCGATCTGGCAAACGATCCGGCACACGCGGAAACGCTCGTTAAGCTTCGCACCACAATGGACGAGTGGATCAAAAGAACGGGCGACACACGACCACCGGCCGGCCGCCACACCCCGGATCGACACGATCGCATCACGGGACGGCGACTCTTTAGCGCAGGGCATCCTGGACCAACGAAGTACGAAGCCCCCGGTCAATCCACCGACGCGGCAAAGATCAACGACCCGGGCCCGCGATAGGCGAATTTTGCAAGTAAAACGGAGCAGCCATAAATGCAATTGAGCTAATCCAATCAATCGCTATTATTCGAAATTGTGAAACAAGCATCAGCAAATCATCTTACTGGCTGATTAATTTCTAAACTCATCTTCATCAAGCTGCCTGCACTCATACGATGCCGGCAATGCTATGAATACAAGCCACTGCTGGAAAGTCATATTTTCACGCCGCCAAGCTCCTTCATCAGTTGCCTCCCAAGCATGAAGTACTGCATTACTTGCGTCAAGAAGATTACCGGTTCGAATGTACTTTGCTGCCAATACGATTCCTGAAGCTATCGGTCCAACCATACATATGATGCAATCTTTGATTTCCACTCCATCGCGAGTGGCAATCACGGGCTCGAACATTCGATCCCAATTTTCAGGTTCAACATCGTTATACATGTATTGGGTAAGACTCTCGTGCACCTGTGCAACGCTTGGATTGTCACAACATGACAACCAGGCAGGCAGAATAATCTTCAGAGCATTCAAACATAGACACGACACACGTTTATGAGTAATTGAACCTATAGGCTGATCGCCAAAAGCGCGGACGATCCCATAAAAAGGGTCGTAGTCACAATTGGCGTTTGGCGTAATATCTAGACCATTAACAAGCTTATGCGCCGCTTCACGAATCGGCAGTGGCAACCTTGAATCGATTCGATCAATGCTAATGTAGTTTTCTTCAACAAGTTGAGAAAACAATCTTGCAGCTAATTCTTCGACATCACAATCGTTAGAAAGATCTACGGCAATACAGAAATTATTAAAATATGCATCTAATTTGCGGCCTGCAAGGCTATCGTCTATCCGCCACCATCCATGAAGAATATGCCCATCATATTCTGTTTGGATTTCGCCGCTACGTCGTGTTGTTTTATAATTCCTCGCCATCACCACATCCAATCATTATATCCTAAATCAACATCCCACCCGTCGCGTCGATCGTCGTGCCGGTGATGTTGAACGCTTTGTCGGAAACCAAGAACGCGACGAGGTAACCGATCTCTCGGGCCTGGGCGAATCGGCCGACGGGGATTCGTTTTTCGTATTTTTCTCGGGCGCCGTCGACTTCCCATTTGTCGCGGTTGATCGGCGTTTCGACCATGCCCGGCGCGACGCCGGTGACGTGAATGCGGTGCGGCGAGAGCTCGCGGGCAAGCGTACGTGTGAGCATATTGATCGCCGCCTTGCACGTCGCGTAGTGCGAGTGACCGGCCGTGTTGTATTGAAAGGCCGACTTCGACGAGATGTTGACGATTCGCCCTTCGCTGCCCGCGTCGATCATACGTCGCGCGACCGCCTGTGCGAGCATCGCCGGACCGTTGAGACAAATATCGATGACGCGGCTCCACTCGGACGGCTCGATATCCATGAAAGGCTCGGTCGGCCAAACGCCGGCGTTGTTGACCAGGATATCGACGCCGCCGAAGAGCTCGACCGTCGCGTCGACCAGCCGGTCGATTTCACCCGACTGCGTAAAGTCGACCCGCAGTGCCGCCGCATCAACGCCGTGCCGCTTAGCCATCGATCGCGCGACTTCTTCGGCCTCGGTCTCTCGCTCGGGATTGCAATAAGTCATTACGACCCGCACGCCTTCCTCGGCCAGCACGTCCGCAATCCCCCAGCCAATACCCGACGCCCCGCCGGTAACAATCGCCGTCTTATCACGTAGATTCAGTTCCATAGGTTCACCATCAAAAACTGCCCACTGCCTACTCATCAGAAAAAACGGCCCCGCATCGAACGCGCCCGCGATTAAAGGGGAACGATCGACGCCGGGCCGAGTTATTATCGTTTCGCGATCGAGGTCGCAATCACTACGAGACGAACTTCTCGATTCGATCGAACGCCGCTTCGAGGTTCTCCATGCTCGTCGCGAACGACGCACGGGCGAATCCTTCGGCGCCGAATGCCGAGCCCATCACCATGGCGACCTGCTGTTGGCCGAGCAGCTCGAGGCACCAGTCGGTCGAGTTGTCGACCTGCGTGCCGTTGTACTCTTTGCCCAGGTGGTCTTGGATGTTGATGAACGCGTAGAACGCGCCACCCATGTCGGCACAACTGAGACCGGGGATCGACTCGACGCGACCCTTGACGAACTCACGTCGCTTGGTGAACTCACCGAGCATGTTGACGACGCAATCTTGCGGACCGTTGATCGCCGCGATCGCCGCGTACTGCGCGATGCTACACGGGTTCGACGTCTCTTGGCTCTGCAGGGCGCCCATCTTCTTGGCGACGTTCTCGGGCGACAGCGTCCAACCAATCCGCCAGCCGGTCATCGCGTACGTCTTGCTAACGCCGTTAACGATGATCGTGCGATCGGTCAGGTCGTCGCGAACCGTCGGGAAGCTGGCGAACGTGTAACCCGGATATACCAGGTATTCGTAGATTTCGTCGGCGACGACGATCAGATCATTCTCGAGAACGATATCGGCCAGCGCGCCGAGTTCCTCGGGCGAGTACATGCTGCCGGTCGGATTCGACGGGCTGCAGAGAAGCAGCATCTTGGTCTTATCCGTAATCGCGGCCTTGAACTGCTCGGGCGTCAGCTTGAAATCATCTTCTTGCTTGGTTTCGACCACAACCGGAATCGCGCCCGTAAGCTCGATCAGCGCGGTGTAGGTCACCCAGTAAGGTGCCGGAACGATCACTTCATCGCCAGGGTTGAGCGTCGCCGTGAACGTGTTATGCAGCGCGTGCTTCGCACCGTTCGATACAACACATTGGGTGGGCGCGTACTCGATGCCGTGACGCGAGGCATGCTTTTCAACAATCGCCTTCTTCAGCTCGGGGATACCACTTGCGACGGTATAACCGGTATGACCGTCACGCATCGCCTGGGTCGCTGCTTCACAAATGTGGTCCGGAGTCACGAAATCGGGCTCGCCCAAGCTCAGGTCGTAAACCGTCGTGCCCGAGGCTTTGAGCTCTTTAGCCTTGGCGGCCATTGCCATGGTTGCAGAAGGTTGAAGGGCTTGAAGCGTTTGGGAAATGGTAATAGACATCAGATCGGGCCTCCAAAATGGTAAAATACAGGAACAAACCTATCGTTGCGTGTTGACGAACTACAGCTCGTGCTGGACAATATGCACTTCGACCGGCACAACCGGTCGATGATTTTCATTTCACGACGATAATCATAGTAATTTATCTACCTTCTGAAAAGGGGCTACCGATACAATTCATATCTGCCCCAGACTGCGCAGATGACCTACTATCTCAAACAAGTGTAGCAAATAGCTAATAGTAGGTGCAGTTTTTCTTCTTAATACAGTAGATTTTATATTGTGAAATATTTGTATTAGGTAGATTTATACCTGGCGAACGACGACCGAGACAGAAAATTGATAGAAAACAAGCGAATCGGAATTTGGCTCATCGGTGTTAAAGGTGGTGTTGCGTCCACTTCTGTAGTGGGTCTACTGGCCTTTCAGCGACAATTGAGCGATCCGATCGGCATAATCACCGAGATCTCGCCGTTTTCCGAACTTCCGATTCCTGCCTGGGGCGACCTGGTCGTTGGCGGACACGAAATCCGCCGCACATCGCTGGTCGATGAAGCGGAGCTGCTGGTGACCGAGAGTCGAACGGTCGAGCGCGACATGTTCGAGGCTCTCCGCGAACCGCTCGCTGAAATCGACGGTCGTATTTGTAAGGGAACGCTCTATCGATCGGGCGACGCGATTCGCGAGCTCGCCGATTGGGACGTCCCTGAAGACGCGACTGCGGCCGACGCAATCGCGCGAATCGCAGACGATCTTCGAGCGTTCCAGGAAAACGAAAATCTCGACCAGACGATTGTCATCAACGTCTCGTCGACCGAACCGTGGGTCGACCCGACCTGCCTTCCGGCAACATGGGACGAGCTTGAAGCGACGCTTGGCGACAAAGATTGCCCGCTTCCGCCCAGTTCGATCTATGCCATCGCGGCATTTCAGACCGGTTGTTCGTTTATCAACTTTACGCCATCCCTCGGATCGCTCGCCGAAGCGACCCGCGAGTTGGCCATCCGTCAACAAGTATGTCACGCAGGTCGCGACGGAAAGACTGGCGAGACGCTGATGAAGAGCGTACTCGCGCCGATGTTCGCCCGACGTAATTTGGACGTCATGAGCTGGGTCGGGCACAACATTTTCGGCAACATGGACGGGCAGATTTTAGACGACCCGGCCAATAAAGCGACCAAAGTGACGAGTAAAGATCGCCTCCTGGGCGACATCCTTGGCTACCAGCCGCAGACACTCGTAACGATCGAGTACATCAAAAGTCTGGGCGACTGGAAAACGGCCTGGGATCACATTCATTTTCGCGGTTTCTTAGGAGCGACAATGTCGCTTCAATTTACTTGGCAAGGCTGCGACAGTATCTTGGCCGCCCCGCTGGTCCTCGACCTAGTTCGATTGACGACGGCGGCGCGACGGCGAGGATGCGTCGGTGCGCTCGATTTCCTGGCCTCTTTCTTCAAGAGCCCGATGGAACCCGACGCGACCGGTGGCACACTGTCTACGGTACCACCTCCGTTCGACGAGCAGTTTCAAATACTGACCGAATGGGCAAGCCGTGAAATCAACGAAAACAATACAGATTAAGAAATCAGAGGTACACGAAAGTGTCCAAGAAAAAATCAACCTCCCGATCGTCGCAACCGAAGCGATCGGCACCGAAAAAGAAAGAGGCGCAAGCAAAGTCGTCTCGAACACCTTCCGATCGCGAATCGGAAAACAAATCTAGCGGCGGAAGAAAAAAAACGAAATCAACCAAAGCGACCCGCCAGCAAACCACACAGTCGGGCGATCCCCCGAAGCGAAAAAAATCGAAGCGGAAATCGACCCGACGCGGCGACGCCCAATCGTCGAAACGATCACCCGCAAAATCTCAGTCTCGCTCGGCTTCTCCAAAGAAGAAGAAAAAGTCTGTTCGACGCGAACCGGTCATTCCGGATAAGATCCCAGGGGCGGTCAATTACGCATACCAGATGAAGCTGCGTCACGATATCGACGATGGACTCGAAGAAGAAATCCGCGAAGAGATCGAAGAGGATCTGCGAGATGAAATCGAGACCGATCTTCGCGACGAGATTGAAAACGAACTGCGGGACGAGATCGAAAAGACGCTGACCACGCAGATCACACGGCGTGTCGAAAAGCGGCTCCGCGCGGAACTTACACGCGAAATCACCGCCGAGATAACGGCGAAGCTCGAAGCGAAGTTCGGCGCCCAAGCTTCTAAGCCCGATGTTGAACCTGAACCAGAAGCAGCACGAGAAGAAGAGCCCGCCAAGCCGAAGCGGAAGCGGTCGCGACGTCGAAGGAAAAAGACAGCCGAAGCGGTTGAACCGCCCGCCGAACCTGTTGAACCGATCGAGGAAGCGCCACGCGAAGAGGTCGAACCGCCGCCGGCAGAACCTGTCGCGGAAGCAGAATCCGTCGCCGAGGCGGAATCTGTCTCTGAAAAGCCGAAGCGAAAACGATCGAGGCGGAAGAAAGCTCAGCCCGCGCCCGAGCCGGTCGCCGAAGAGCCGAAATTCGAGCCCGCCAAAAAACGTAAGCGACGCGAGCCCAAAGAAGAAATTGAACCCGCAGCCGAGATCGAACCGGCAAAGCCGAAGAGTAAACTCGGCGAGCCAACCCTCGACAAGGCAGGACCGTTCGGCGACATGCTGCTGACGCCCGAGATGCGTAAGTCGCTCGCGGCGGCCGACTACCTCGAGCCGACACCGATTCAGGCCGGTCTAATTCCACTGGCATTGAAGGGACTGGACGTGATGGGGCAAGCCCGAACGGGCACGGGTAAGACCGCCGCGTTCGGCATCCCGCTGATCGAGAAGGTCGAAATCCAACCCCGCGGTCAAGGTCCGGTAGCGATCGTGCTTGTACCGACGCGTGAACTGGCGGTCCAGGTCCGCGACGAATGCACGAAGCTGGGCGAGCGTCATCGCACGCGAATCGTCGCCGTCTATGGCGGCAAGCCGATTCGTCAGCAGATCGAACGCCTGCAGCGCGGCTCGGAGATCGTCGTTGGCACGCCCGGCCGTGTGCTCGATCTACTGTCCCGCCGCGCAATGAACTTCGCCGGAGTTCGGTTCGTCGTTCTCGACGAAGCGGACCGAATGCTCGACATCGGTTTCCGTCCGGACATCGAGAAGATTCTGCGTCAGTGCCCGGCGTCGCGACAGACACTGCTCTTAAGCGCGACCATGCCGCCGCCGGTCGTGCGGCTCGCGAAGCGTTACATGCGAGATCCCGAGCAGCTGAACTTCTCGCCCTCGGACATCTCGGTCGACACGATCGAGCAGCATTACTTCACGGTCGACCCGAAGCTGAAATTCGACCTGCTCGTCGAGCTACTCAAACGCGAGCAGCCACGGCAAGCGATCGTCTTTTGCCGCACCAAGCGGGGCACCGACAAGGTGCAAGTGCGTCTGTCGCGTGTAATGAAAGACGTGGCGACGATTCATGGCGATCTCGCGCAATCGACGCGCGACCGGGTGATGAAAAAGTTCCGCGCAGGCGAGGTCAAAGTCCTCGTTGCGACCGACGTGATCGGTCGAGGAATCGACGTGACGACGATCTCGCACATCATCAATTACGATATCCCGCAGTTCTGCGACGACTACGTTCACCGCGTCGGTCGAGCCGGCCGAATGGGACGCGAGGGAATCGCCTACACGTTCGTTTCGCCCGAAGAGGGACCGGAACTGACGCGAATCGAAATCCGCATCAACCGTCTGCTAAAACGCGACGAGATGGAAGGTTTCGACGCCTGTCTAACACCTACGCCCGCCCGCACCGAAGAACCGTCGGCCGAGGGCGAGGAACCGACCGAAGCGGCGAAACCGAAACCCGTTTATGGCAAATCGGGCAAGCGATATCGCCGAGCCTTGTAAGGCTAGCAGACGGTAAAGAATATCGACGTCGATTCGATATCCATAATTTTTAGCCGTCGATCTTGATCGACGCTTGGCGGGCAGCGAGAATATCTGCTTCTCCCAAGCGCCGAACAAGTTCGGCGGCTAATTTTCATTATCTTGCGAGAACCGAGTGATTGACTTTTTAAGCAAAGCGATCCGAACTCAAGGAGCAACCGATGAACATCGTCGCGATCGGTGGGGGTGAAATGAAAAGCGGACAAACGATGGCGATCGATCGATTCGTCGTCGATCTGACCGGCAAGCGATCGCCCCGTGCGCTCTTCATTCCGACCGCCAGCGGCGACGCTCTGGGGTATTGCGACTCGTTCGATCAAATCTATGGCGGCAGGCTCGGATGCAAGACCGACCGTTTGCTTCTGCTCACATCGACCGACGACCGAAAATGCATGAAAGAGAAGATCGGCCAAGCAGACATCATCTATGTCGGAGGCGGTAACACGTTGCGGATGATGAAGTTTTGGCGAAAGCTGGGCGTCGATCGCCTTCTTAAAAAAGCCGGTCGACGCGGAACGGTCCTGGCCGGGCTAAGCGCGGGCGCGATCTGTTGGCACGCCTTCGGGCATAGCGACTCGCGGAAGTTCGCCGGCGCGCAGGGTTGGTCGTTCATTCGCGTTCGCGCACTCGGGTTCCTTCCCTTTACGTATTGCCCTCATCTCGATGCCGAAAATCGGCACGACTCGTTCGCCGACATGATCCTGCGTCGCGGTGATAGCGGTCTCGCGTGCGATAACAATGCGGCGATCTGGCACGACGGCGATCGGTCCGTGGTGAAAACTTCCCGCAAGCGTGCGGCCGCGTATCGATATCTCCGCGAAGACGGTCAAGTCGTTGTCCAGCGCTATCGCGACGGCGAAACGATCGACGTTGACTGAGGCGGCACGATCGACACAACCGTTTCATGCTGCAATAAGCGACGACGGACGTGCAACTTCTCATCCGTGTGCTATGGTTCGATAGCAGGCGCATCTTTGAATCGCTCGAGCATGCGCCACGCGATCGAACGATAAATGTCTCGGGAAATCTGTCTGACATTTCTCTTTTCACACGATCAACACCGCAGCGTCGAGAATCATCATGTCTTGGAAAGCAACCCTGGAAAAAGTCGCGGGCGCATCGTCCGATCTCTTTACCGTTCGCACCATGAATTCCGAAGATCTCCAGCTCGCCATCGATTGGGCAGCAACCGAAGGATGGAATCCCGGGCTCGATGACGCGGCCGCCTTCCATCAGGCCGACCCGCGCGGATTCTTCATCGGCGAACTCGAAGGCGAGCCCGTAGGTGCGATGTCGGCCGTGCGATATCCCGAAGAGTTCTCGTTCATCGGCCTATTCATCGTTCGCCCTGAATTCCGTGGACCGGGGTTTGGATCGCGAATCGCAAACATCGCATTGCGCCATACCGAGGGTACGCTGACGGGCGTTGACGGCGTGTTCGAAAAAGAGTCGTCCTATCGAAAGTTCGGCTTTAAGACGGCGCATAAGAGTTATCGATTCGAGTATCGACCCGACTGGTCGATCGGGCACAAATCGAAAGAGACGAACCGAATCCGCCTGGCTGAAGAAGTTTCGTTCGATGCAATTACGCGATACGACCGGACATGCTTCCCTTCCTGTCGCGACGCGTTCCTGCGTGAGTGGCTGACGATGCCCCAAGCGAATTCACTCGTAATGGTCGATGGCGACGAAATCACGGGACTGGGCACGATTCGGACTTGCCGCGAAGGTTACAAGATCGGCCCGCTCTTTGCCGACGACGTCGACCGCGCCGCGGATCTACTTCACGCGCTCACCGATTTCGCAACGCCCAGTCAGCCAATTTACATCGACATGCCCGAGATCAACGAGCCGGGCATGCAGCTCGCCCGAGCGCTAGACATGCACGAAGTTTTCGGCACGGCCCGGATGTACAACGGCCCCGCGCCGGACATCCATCTCGATCGAATCTTCGGAATCACGAGTTTCGAGCTAGGGTGAGCAACTGCCGTACGGGCCGGTCAATGCTTCTGAATCCGAAGCTGCCCGCATGCGCCGCCGACTTTTTGTCCCTTCGAACGCCTGGCCGTTACGGTTAATCCACGGGCCGACAGCCGTTCGACGAGCGACCGCATGTGCTCAGCCGACGGGCGACGCAGGACGAGATCATCGGTCGTTCCCTCGGTCTGGTTGTACGGAATCAGATTCAGAAGCGCGGGACGACCACGAAGCAGACCGACCAGTCGGTCGAGATCTTCCGGCCGGTCGTTAATCTCAGGCAGTACGATGTATTCGTACGTTACGCGACGACCGGTCTGGTCGAAATACTCGTCGGCGGCAGCAATGATCGCGTCGATGCCAATCTTCTCGTTGACCGGGATCAGCCGATTGCGAAGCGTATCGTCGGCCGCGTGCAGAGAAACGGCCAAGTGATAGGGTGCGTCGGCCCGCGCGAGCCGACGAATCCCGCCGGGCAATCCGACGGTCGAGATCGTAATCTTCCGCGCACCGATACCGAATCCCTGATCGCCGTCGGTCACGTCGCGCAGCGCGTCAAGCAGCGCGTCGAGGTTCGCCGTCGGTTCGCCTACGCCCATGACGACGACATGATCGAGTCGCCTCGGTCGTCCAGCCACCTGAAGATGGACGAGCTGCTCGAGGATTTCGCCCCGCGTTAGATTCCGCACGAGCCCTGCCGCGCCGCTGCAACAAAAGACGCAACCCATCGCACAACCGACCTGCGTGCTGATACACGCGGTAATCGTCTCCTTCGATTCGCTTCCGAGGAGCACGCACTCGATCCGCTCGCCGTCGCTGAGCTCGACAAGCAGCTTGGTCGCTTCAGGGTCGAGCGACAACGTCTCGACGACGCGAGACGAGAGGACGGACCAGGAGCTCGCGATTTCTTCGCGCAATCGCTTCGGCAGGTCGGTCATATCGTCGAAGCTCGTCGCCCCGCGCTGCAACACCCAACGACGAATTTGCGCGGCCCGATACCCGGGCTGACCGATCGCCTTCAGCCGCTCGACCAGCCCGTCATGCGAGACGTTGAGAATAGGAAGTAAGGGAGTAAGGGAGTCAGCGTGTGAGGGCATTTTTGTCTACGATTGAACCTTGAATTTTCGATTCCGCAAGTTGGAACTCGAACCTAACAAACGGCAGTGATTTTTCTTACTCCCTTCAAACACCGCTACTCGGCGGAAGCCTCTTCTGGCTGATGGCGAAGCAGCAGGTTGATCATCTCTTCCATTTGGACCGCGTATCCATCGACGAACCCGACCCAGACTTTGCGAATTCCACCCGTCTTGTCCATAATGAATGTTGTCGGATATCCTTCGAAGGCGACCACGTTTTCAAAGGCCGATTTCGTTACGTTATCTTCATCGTAAAAGACGGGCAAACCGTCGATCTTTTGCAAATCGAGCGTCGACTTGACATCATCCGTCAATTTGGGTTTCTCAGCCTTAGTCGACATGTACGAACCGGGATAGGCAACCGTCACGATTCGAAAGTTCGGGTTGTAAGCGTACTTTTCCGAGAAGTTAGCCAGGTACGGAAGCTCGGGCTTGCAATACATGCACCAAGGTCCCCAGAAATTAACCAGGGTGACTTGCCCCTCGAGCTTCTCGAGTGTAAGACCCTCGTGTGCTTCGAATAGCGGTTGAAGCTGGACCTCTGAGAGCCTTGCAACAACCGGCGGTAGATCGGCCTCCGCGACCGGCGGGCCGACAGGTTCTGCGGGCGGAGGTTCGACCGGCGGGGCAGGTTCCTCGGACGCTTCGGGACAACCGGTGAGCAGAGCAACGGCAGCGAGCAGGATCATCAGGCCGGCCGCGCGTTTTACGTGGTATAGTTTACGAATCAAGGTCGACATCGGCAGATCTCCTTAAGCGGTGGTGACGGGCGGGACATCCAGGACGGAACGGATCGACGAATCGGCCGTCCGGTCGATATATTCATTATAACCGGCCGGTCAAGTTCGATCGAACCTCACCCAAAGGATACCAAAAAGCCGGCAACGGCTCCAGCCCAGTCGACCCTGGGAATAAAGATTTCACCCCCTAGCGGCCGAAATGCCTAGCGGGTAGATTATTAGAGACCGACACCTGGGATTACACCCGCTAGGACGGATTTCAATATCCGTCGAGAGTCGATGTCGTCTTTCGTTTTCGGTTTGGGATATTCAACGTCGAAGTGATTTACGCATTTAGCAAGATCGCCATCAATTATTGACGGACACGGAAGTCCACCCTACATTGCACACCAAAAATCAACCACCATGCAATACGAAGTCGAACTGAAATACCCGGTCCCCGGTCACGCTGCTATCCGCGAACAGCTTCAGCAGCTCGGTGCACATTTCCACACACCGCGGATCGAGATCGATCGCTATTTCACCCATCCGTGCCGCTGTTTCGGCGAAACGGACGAGGCGCTTCGCATCCGACGGATCGGCGACGACTGCTTCATCACGTATAAGGGGCCAAGGCTCGATAAGAAGACCAAGACGCGGGTAGAGCTCGAGTATCCTCTTGATGCGCCCGACTATATCGCAGACGTAGTCGAAGACGGCGCGCCGGTCGAGAAAAAACTCGCCTGCTGGACGCTACTGCTGGAAAAGCTCGGATTCGGTCAGCTTTCCGAGGTCCGCAAAGAGCGGCACGCAGCCGAGCTCGTGTGGCACGACGAGCCGGTCGAGATCACGCTCGACGACGTCGATCGGGTCGGCACTTACGTTGAGCTCGAATGGGTGACCGAAGAGCACGCGCTGTTGGACGAAGGTCGCGCACGCGTCCTCTCGCTGGCCGAGCAACTCGGCCTGGCCGACATGGAACGACGAAGCTATCTCGAATTACTACTATGTCGCAAGGCGCTGTCCGATGAGTAACCTGCCCGAGAATCAAGAACCGCAGGACGTAGAGATTCAGGTCGGCGCCGCCGTTATGTTTACACTGGTCGAGGGCGGCGCGTTCTTCCTCGCGATGTTTCTCGGCTGGCTCTTTTCGATCCCGACACTCGATGTGATTCACTGGAACTGGCAAGGCGTGTGGCTCGGCCTGGCCGCCACCGTGCCGATGCTCGCTCTCTTCGTGCTCTGCCGTTTCGCACCGTGGCGACCGTTTCGCCATCTGACACGACTGGTTCGCCACCTGCTAATTCCGCCGATGCGAACGTGCCGACCGCACGAGATCGTCATTATCAGCGGCCTGGCCGGGCTGGGTGAAGAGCTCCTCTTCCGCGGCATCCTGCAAGGGGGAGCGTTTCTACTGCTGGTGAAATGGCTCGACCCGACGACGTCGATCATCCTGGCGGTCGGCTTCGCGTCGATCGCGTTTGGAATTGCGCACGCGATCACTCGTCTGTATCTAATTCTCGCCACCATACTGGGTATCTACCTGGGCGTATTGTGGCTTTGGACCGACAACCTGCTGGTCCCGATCGTCGCCCACGCTGCTTACGACCTGATCGCCATCACCTGGATGCTCCAGCACGAACGACGGTTAGAACAACGAAAGCTTTCGAAAAACGAGCAGCAATAGTCGATCTACCCTAGCGGTTTCGGCGTCGAAGGAATGCTGCAACGCCGAACAGGCCAAAGGCAGCCAAGGCGAAGGTTGAAGGTTCGGGAACGACGGCCAATTGAAGTAGCGTGCCGTTGCTACCGCCAGCGATCGCTTGGAGCTCGAATGGAGCACCACCGGTATCGAAATACAACCCCGAGAAATCAATCGAACCGGCATCGATCAAGTTGAAAACGTCACCGACTTTTGGCGACAGACCGTCTACAAACGAGACGTCGAGAATCCCATTGAGTACCGCGTCCCCTTCAACATTGACGAAGTCTTGGCCGTTCGGACCGATTTCAAGGCTCAGGATTTCACCAGGAGCTTGATTGAAGTTGGCCAATCCGAATGCCTCGACTTCGGCGAGGGACAATGGCGCGTTGAAATTCTGCTCGATGCGAACGACATCGCCGATCGTGTTCGGCGCGAGATTCACCGCCAAGCCTTGTCGGCCATGAGTTTGATTTCCTGTACCACTTGCGACACCATAAGCGGTGCTGTTGCCACCATTAGGT
>Ga0180430_10002917_pt1 | contig 15068 bp, 11 predicted proteins | sample SS_ome_9_FD_132999 | JGI IMG/M metagenome (GOLD analysis project Ga0180430, IMG submission 132999) | Hypersaline lake sediment archaeal communities from the Salton Sea, California, USA - SS_1_S_2 metaG | ecosystem: Environmental > Aquatic > Non-marine Saline and Alkaline > Hypersaline >... | reverse complement strand
TCTTTGCGATCGTCGCACTCTTTGCGATCGTCGCACTCTTTGCGATCGTCGCACTCTTTGCGATCGTCGCACTCTTTGCGATCGTCGCACTCTTTGCGATCGTTGTGTTCGTTCTGGGGGGCGGCATGTTCTTGGTCAGGTGCGGCGACCGACGCCGACGCGTTGTACGACGGAGCCGCGCACGACCACCCCAGCAAAAAAAGTACGACAGGGGCCAGAATCGAAATGGCCTGATAACGCATTGAACCGTGCTTCATGATTGCGCCTCCCGTAAAGGTTTCCCCGAATCGTACACGAGTGGAGAGGGATCGCAAGTTTCTTCATCTGTGTTGGTTATGCGATCACTTAGAGGTGAAGTCAGCCCCACGTGGGGCCGCCCCGTTTTCGGACTCAAGCCGGATGTCGGTCCTCTTCGATATAGAGGTGTTGTCGTTTTGTGAAAAGGAAAAGGGATGCCCCAAAAAGGATTCTTGAACATCCATCTTCTCGTCGCCCTCTTGTGCGCCATCGCCGTCGGTCTTTTTGCGGTCGTTTTTTTCTGCTCGCCGCGGGCGGCCACGGAGGAGACGATCCTTCCCTCACAGCGGCAGGCTCTTGCCGATTGCAGCGTGTCGGGAAAAGACTGCTTCGTCATCGACGATCCTCTTGTTACGGCGCCCGTCGACCTTCGGCCCCTTTCGAAAAAGGAGACCGGCGAAGTCACAGCGGCGGCGCGCACCGACGGGCGCATCCGCGCGCGTGTCGTCGACACCCACACGGGGCGGCCGATCGCGGCGTTCAAGGTCTGGGTCAGTAAGGACGGCGGTCAACTCGCCGATGGGGGGTGGACGTCCCGGCCGGGCGAATTCGTGCGCAACGATTTCGGCATCGTCGAGCTCGACAACATCGACGCGGGCACCTGGACTCTCCTTATCCGCTGCCCCGGGTACAAGGATCTCCTCGTCCCCGATCTCGCCGTTCCCCAGGAGCGGGAGCTCCTCACGCTCAGTCTGTCGCGCGGCACGCATATTTGCGGCACCGTGATCGACAGCCACGGCAAGCCGGTCCCGAAGGCGCGGGTGATCGTCAAGTCCCTCTCCGGCGGGCGGACGGGTTTCGATTCTGATCGGACGGGCCCCGAATCCGGGCTGGTCTACAAGAAGATGACCAACAGCGACGGCTTTTATCTCGTGGGGGGGCTGACCGCCGGCGCCTACGACGTCTTCCTCGAATCGACGGACGATCCCTCCGACTGCCGCCGCGGCCTTTTTGTGGCCGAGGGCGGGGGACTGACCATCGACCTGAGCCTGCCCGTGCGCAACCGGATCGAGTTCCGGATCGGCTCCGCCGCGGGCGGGCCGTTGAAAAAAGCCTCGGTCCGCCTCTACGCCGAGGGCCGCCGCTTCAACGCCACCACCGACGGCGAGGGGCGTGCGGTGATGGAGCGCATTCCGCCCGGCGCCTACACACTTTCCGTCGTCAAGGGGGGCTTCTACCCTCTCAAGGAAGAGTTTTCACTCGAGACGCTCGAGGGCACCCACGCCGTGAACAAGAAACTCAAAGCCGCGCCCCGCAACGATCACTGATCTATTTATTCTTTTTTCTTGTCATACCAGACATATGTCTGGTATGATGCGCGACCCCCAGCAGAAAGGAGCTCGAAATGGGTCGCACCCCGCCCGGCCAGACACGGGAGAAGATCTTCCGGTTCATGGAGAAACGCCTCATCTCGGGCCAACCGCCCACAATGCGCGAGGTGCAGGACGCCTTCGGTTTCAAGGCGGTCCAGACCGTGGCCGAGCACCTCAAAGCTCTTGTGGCCGAAGGACGGCTCCTTCACGAAAAAGCCAAGGCGCGCGGTTTCCGTCTTCCTGACGGTTTTGGCCCTTCGGGCCCGCCGGTCCTTGTTCCTGTTCTGGGCCGCGTGCAGGCCGGCGCTCTCGACCTGGCCGTGGAGGAGCTCGAGGGGTACATCCCCATCCAGTCGCGCTCTATGTCTCAGAGTGTGTCCCAGAATGGGGCCGACGAGTTCTTCGGCCTGCGCGTGCGCGGCGAGAGCATGCTGGGCGCGGGCATCTTGCCCGACGACGTGGTGGTGGCGCGCCGCCAGCCGAGCGCCGATCCGGGCGACATCGTTGTGGCCCTCGTGGGCGAAGAGGCGACGGTCAAACGTTTCAAGCTCCGCCGCGGGCGCGTCGAGCTCCATCCAGAGAATGCCGCCTTCAGGCCGATCGTGCCCGACCCGCGCGACCTGTCGATCCTGGGCAAGGTGATCGAGGTCCGGCGATTTCTGGAGGGCCTCTTCTCATGAGCCTCATGGGCAATGAAGCGCTCGCTGCCAGGGGGGTGACCCGCGGCTTTTCGGGGAGTGACCTCCGAGCCGCCGATGGGGCGGTGGCGTCTGGAAAAACGGCGTGGCGCCTCGACAACTTCTACGGCCGCCTTGCCGAGCTGTCGGGCAGTGGGGCGAGCGCGTCGCTCACCCTCGCTTTTAGCCTCGTGTTCCAGGCCCAGGAGAAGGCCGAGCCCGTGGCGTGGATCGCCGACCGGGTCAGCGCCTTTTACCCGCCCGACGCGGCCGCCGCCGGGATCGACCTCGACACTCTCGCCATCATCCGCTTGCCCAACAAGCAGCTCGCGCCGCGCGCCGCCGACCAGCTCATCCGTTCGGGCGCTTTCGGCCTTGTCGTGCTCGATCTTGGCGCGCGCGCTCAGGTTCCCATGGCAGTGCAGACGCGCCTCGTGGGCCTCGCCCGCAAGCACGGCACCGCCATCGTCTGCCTCACCGAGAAGGAGAGCGATGAGCCGTCTCTCGGATCGCTCGTCTCCTTCCGCGCTCAGGCGGTGCGCAAGCACCGAATTCAGGCGTTGCGCCAAGGCGCGTACGGCCTGAAGGTGCGCGTGCTCAAGGACAAGCAGTGCGGCGTGGGGTGGCGCCACCAGGAGGTGTGCGGTGGAGTGGATGGCCTGTATTGATCTCCCCGCCTTCTGCCTCCAACTGCTCCTGCGCCGGGAGCAATCGTGGCGGCAGTTTCCGGCCGCCGTCGTGGAGAGCGACAAGCCGCTGGCGCTCCTCCTTCACGTGAACGAGCACGCCCGCCGCAAGGGGATCCTTCCCGGAATGCGTTACTCGGCCGCGCTGAGCCTCTCGGGCGCTCTGCGCGCCGCTCCCATCTCGGCCGAGCAGACCGAGCGCGGCCTGGAGGAGGTCGTGCGCCTTCTGGGACGCTTCACGCCCGAGGTGGAGCCGTCGCGCGACGATCCCGGTCTTTTCTGGGTCAATGCCACCGGTCTCGAGGGGCTCTTCGATTCTCTCGACAAGTGGGCGGGCCTCATTCAGGACGCCCTGCGAGAGAAGGAATTCGAGGCGTCGGTGGTGGTGGGGTTCAGCCGCTTTCTCACGAGCGCTGTGGCCAAGGCGCGGCGCGGTGTCACGGTCCTCGCCGACCGCGCCCTCGAGGAAGCCGCCGCGCGGCGCGTTCCGCTCGACCGTCTCAGCCTTCACCCGCCGACGCGCGAGATCCTGAAGAAACTCGGCGTGCGCACCCTGGGCGCCTTTGCCGACCTGCCGCCCGAGGGGATTGCCAAGCGCTTCGGCAAGGAGGTCAAGCTCTTGCACCGCCTTGCGCGGGGCGAGATGCACGAGAGCTTTCGGCCGATCGAGCTCGAGGAGCCGCCGCGCAAGAGGCTGATCCTCGACTACGCCGAGAAGGACATTGCGCGCCTCATTTTTCTCATCGCGCGCCACCTCGACCCGCTGCTCCGGGAGCTCGCCGGCCGGGGCCAGGCGCTCTGCGAGGTCGAGCTCGAGTTCCGTCTCGACCGGAAGGGAACGCTCGCCGAGTGCGTCCGCCCCGCGGCACCCACTCTCGATGCGCCGCAGCTCGTCGATCTCATCTATCTCAGGCTTCAGTCGGCGCTGCGCGAGGACAGGGTCGTGGAGCTGACGCTCACCGCCCGCGGCGTGAAGGCGACGCGCGCCCAGCTCGAGCTCTTCGCCGAGCGCGCGCGCCGCGATCTGGCCGCCGCTGACCGCGCCCTGGCGCGCGTGCGGGCCGAGTTTGGCGACAAGGTCGTGGTGCGCGCCCGGCTGCGCGAGGGGCACCTTCCCGAGGCGCGTTTTGTTTTTGAGCCCTTCGGGCGGATGAAGAAATCCGTGTCATGCGATGCTAGGCCACCACGGGCCGGCGCGCCTCCGCGCGGTGCGGGGCTCGTGCGGCGGATCCTTCTCCGGCCTCTGCCCCTTCCGGCTGGGCCGCGCCACACGCCGAGCGGGTGGATGCTGCGCAGCCTCGGCCGGGGACCGATCGTGCGTGTCCTCGGTCCCTACATCGTGTCGGGCGGATGGTGGCAGCGTGCCGTTCACCGCGAATACCACTTTGCCGAGACCAAGGAGGGGGAGCTTCTCTGGGTCTATTACGACCGGGGCCGCAGGCGGTGGTTCATGCAAGGGCGGGTGGAGTAGACCGATGGCCTACGTGCCACTCTGGTGCAAGAGCAATTTTTCCTTTCTCGAGGGGGCGTCCCATGCCGAGGAACTGGTCGAGGCGTGCGTCGACCTCGGGATCGACGCCCTCGGCCTCACCGACCGCGACGGTGTTTACGGCGTGGTCGAGGCGCACCTCAAGGCGCGCGAGACGGGCATCCGCCTTATCATCGGCGCCGAGATGACCGTCGACGACGGCTCGACCATCGTGCTCCTCGCCATGAACCGCGACGGCTACCGCAATCTGTGCGCGTTGATCACGCGCGGAAGGCGGCGCTCGCCCAAGGGGGAGAGCTCGGTCACTTGGAAAGAGGTCTGCGCCCAGGCCGATGGGCAGATCGCGCTCTGGGGCGGGGAGAGGAGCTTGCTCACAGGGCGCGCTGAGCCGGTCTTCGTGGCGCACGATCTCAAAGACGCTTTCGGCGACCGGCTCTATGCGCTCGCCGCCCGCCACTGGCGCGCCGAGGAGGTCGAGACCGAAGCGCGTCTGCGGCGGCGTGCCGAACAGTACGGGTTCCGTGTCGTCGCCGGCCACGAGGTGCTCTACCATCAGCGGAGCCGGCGCGATCTCCAGGACGTGATGACCTGCATCCGCCACGGCGTGACCCTCGCCGGCGCCGGGCGGCTCACGAAATCCAACGCCGAGCATACCCTGAAGACACCGATCGCCTTCGACCGTCTCTTCGCGAGCGATGCGGCCGCCGTGGAGCGGACGCGCGAGGTGGCGGCGCGGTGCGACTTCTCCCTCGACGAGATCCGCTACCGCTACCCGCTCGAGAAACTGCCCGACGGCACGACGGCGTCGGAATGGTTGCGGCGGATCACCTTCGACGGCGCGCGGGATCGCTTCGGCGGCCGGGTGCCGGCGGCCATGAAAAAGCAGATCGTCAAGGAGCTCGCCCTCATCGACGAACTCGACTATGGCGGGTACTTCCTGACCATGTGGGAGATCGTGCGCTTCTGCCGCGCCGAGGGGATCCTCTGCCAGGGGCGCGGGTCGGCTGCCAACTCGGCCGTCTGCTATTGCCTCGGCATCACCGCCGTCGATCCGGTGCAGATGGGGCTCCTCTTCGAGCGCTTTTTGTCGCGCGAGCGCGCCGAGCCGCCCGACATCGATCTCGACATCGAGCACGAACGCCGCGAGGAGGTGATCCAGCACGTCTATGCCAAGTACGGCCGCACCCACGCCGCGATGGTGGCCAACGTGGTCCGATACCGGACGCGGTCCGCCCTGCGCGAGGTGGGCAAGGCGCTCGGCGTGGCCGAGACCTCGCTCGACCGGCTCGCCAAGCTCACCTCCCACTACGGCGCCATCGTCCCGGAAAAACTCGTTGCCGCCGGCCTCGATCCCGCGCTCCGGCCCCATCAGCATCTGATCCGCCTCGCCAACGAGATCCTCGATTTTCCGCGCCATCTGTCGATCCATCCGGGCGGGTTTTTGCTCGGCCACGAGCCGGTGAGCCATCTCGTTCCGATCGAGAACGCCTCCATGGACAAGCGCACCGTGATCCAGTGGGACAAGGACAGCATCGAGGCGCTCGGCCTCTTCAAGGTCGACCTCCTCGGGCTCGGCGCGCTCCACCAGCTGCACATCGCCTTCGATCTCGTGGGCGAGCACTATGGCGAGGAGCTGTCCATGGCGGCCATCCCGGGCGACGACGAGGCGACCTACGACATGATCTGCGCCGCCGACACGGTGGGGGTCTTCCAGATCGAGAGCCGCGCCCAGATGTCGATGCTGCCCCGCCTCCGGCCGCGCAAGTATTACGACATCGTCATCGAGGTGTCGATCGTGCGGCCCGGTCCGATCACGGGCGGAATGGTCCACCCCTACCTGCGGCGTCGCAAGGGGCTCGAGCCGGTCGTCTATCCTCACGAGAGTCTCGAGCCGGTGCTGAAAAAAACGCTCGGCGTGCCGCTCTTCCAGGAGCAGGTGATCCGCCTTGCCATGGTGGCCGCCGACTACACGCCGGGCGAGGCCGACCAGCTCCGGCGCGACATGGCCGCCTGGCGCCGTTCGGGGCGTATCGAGCGCCATCGCGAACGGCTCATCGGCCGCATGGAGGCGAAGGGGATCGAGACCGCCTTTGCCGAACGCGTCTTCGAGCAGATCAGGGGCTTTGGCGAGTACGGCTTTCCCGAGAGCCACGCGGCGAGCTTCGCCCTCATCGCCTATGCCACGGCGTGGATGAAGCGCCACTATCCCGACGTCTTCGCCTGCAGCCTTCTCAACGCCATGCCCATGGGATTCTACGCGCCGGGCGTGATCATCGACGACGCCAAGCGGCACGGCGTCGAGGTGCGGCCCGTCTGCGCGCTGCGGAGCGTGTGGGACTGCACCCTCGAACCCTTGCTGCGGCCGGCCGACGGAGGGCGGCTCTTTGCCATGCGCGTGGGCTTTCGCTACGTGAAGGGGATGCGCGTTGCCGACTGGGAACGGCTCGATCGCGCGCGCCGTGAGCGGCCCTTTACGTCGCCCGAGGACTTTGCCGATCGCACCGGAATGGAAGACGGCGCCCTCGTGCGCCTCGCCGAGGCGGGTGCTTTTGTTAGTCTGTCAAAGAACCGCCGAGAGGCGATCTGGGCAGTGAAGGGCCTGGCCCGCACCGAGAAACCCGCCCTCGGTTTGAGTGGGCCGGAGCGCAGCCCCGATCTCGCCAAACTCGACCTGGCTGAACGGGTGGCGTGGGACTACCGCACCCAGGGCCTCAGTGCGCGCGCCCATCCGCTCGCGCCGCTACGCGGCGCGCTCGAAGCGCGCGGCCTTCCCGACGCACGCCGCGTCAACACAATGAAGAACGGCCAGCGCGTCCGCTACGCGGGCCTCGTCATCTGCCGCCAGCGGCCCGGCACCGCGTCGGGCATCGTATTCATGACGCTCGAGGACGAGTCGGGTTTCGTCAACGTCGTCGTTTTCAAAAAAGTTTTCGAGCGCAACGCGATCTTCATCAAGACGACGGGGTTTCTCGGGGTGGCGGGGAAGATCCAATCGGAGGAGGGGGTGGTTCATGTCATTGCCGAGAGGTTCTTTGCGCCGGGCTCCGGGCGGGCCGACGGGGTGGGGGAGGTGCCCGAGGTGGAGAGTTATGATTTTCACTGAATTCGTTTCAAGCGAAATGCGATTGTTGGGAAAGAGTGGTCCAGCGAGTTGCAGGTGGCGTTTCGTGCCGTTGTAAAAAGTAGAACCTCTCGCAAAGACGCCAAGACCGCAAAGATCCCAAAATCTTGAGTACTGGCAAATGAAATCGGATTTACCCCCGCCACCCCGTATGACCAGATCCGTTGTTAATGACAGGAGTTGATGTATATTATTGTTAGATCTGAAGGCGACTTCAGGAATCGCCGCTTGCGTCGATTTCGTCGAAATCATCGAGATCATAGATGCCATCGACGAAGCGCACACAGGGACCAAGCCAATCTCATCGGGAAGGAGATGTCAGATGAGTCATCTTTGCCACACAAAATGGGGGAGATTTAGCTCGCGCACACTGCAAAGCATGATGGAAACGGTAATCGTGTTCCTCGTTTTTTTTGCAGCGCCCTGCGTCGGACAGCAGTTCGAGAACCACAAGCTGCTCGCCCCCGACGGCGGAGACGGTGACCAATTCGGCTCTTCGTTGTCGATCTCCGGATCAAGAGCTCTCGCGGGCACAGCGGATGAAGACATTCTCGGCCAGAACTCGGGCGCGGCTCGCATCTTCGGCTACGACAGCGCGTCGGGAACGTGGCTGAAGGAAGCCAAACTGATCGCCTCCGATAGTTCCAATGGCGACTATTTCGGCTACTCCGTTTCGATTTTGGGCGACAAGGCGATCGTGGGCGCCCCCTTTGATGACGACTATGGCCCCGATTCCGGCTCGGCATATGTTTTCAGCTACGACAGCGTTTCGGGAACGTGGTACGAGGAAGCCAAGCTGATCGCCTCCGATGGCGAAGCCTTAGACGAATTCGGTCGGTCCGTCTCCATCTCCGGAACCTGTGCTCTCGTCGGCGCCTACAGAGGCAATGGCATTGTGTCCGATTCCGGGGCGGCCTATCTGTTCCGCTATGACAGCGTGTCCGGTACATGGCAGGAGGAAGCCATACTGTTCGCATCTGATGGCGCGGACAGTGACAGGTTCGGTGCTTCGGTCGCCCTGTATGACGACTGGGCTCTCGTCGGCGCCGTCTCGGACGATGACTACGGTGTCTCCTCCGGCTCGGCCTATATCTTTGCCTACGACAGTGTGTCGGGAACATGGCGGGAGGAAGCCAAGCTGCTCGCTTCCGACGGCGCGGCCTGGGACTATTTTGGTGAATCGGTCGCCATCCACGGAGACAAGGCACTCATCGGATCCTCTGGTTCGGGCAACGACTCCGGCTCAGCTTATCTGTTCTGCTATGACAGCGTGTCGGGAACGTGGCAGGAAGAAACAAAACTGACCGCCTCCGATGGCTCTGGGGGTGACGCCTTCGGTGGCTCTGTCGCCATCCACGGCACACGAGCTCTCGGTGGCGCTTATCTCGCCCACAACCAGGGTGACCGTACCGGCTCCGCATATTTGTTCGTCTACGACAGCCCATCGGGAACGTGGCAAGAGGAGGCCAAACTCCTCGCATCCGATCGCGAGCAACATGACCATTTCGGAACCGCAGTCGCCCTCTCCGCCGACAGGGCGATCATCGGCGCCGAGTGGGAGGACACCACCGATGACGATGCCGGCGCGGCTTACGCTTACGATTTCAACAGCGTTCTGGCGATCGATGTCAAGTGCAACGGTGAGGACCAGAACGTGATCGTGAACAGCGGCGAGAACGCCACCGTTACCATTGACATCAAGAACGGTTACCATCCCGGTCTCGAGGGGGATCTGTGGGTGGCCGCTGTGCTGCCCTTCTCCGGATGGGGTGTCTGGACATGCGGGCCCTTCTCGAATCCCCACTGGATGCCCGGAACAGGAAACGTGTACTACACGGGACCGCCTCTCAACCACGCGGCCACGGTGTTCGATCACACCGTGCCCCCGGGAAACTACAAGGTCTATCTCGCCGTGGATATGATTCCCGATGGCGTTATTAACCTGGCCGCGCTCTGGGACTTCGACGTGGTCGATTTTATGGTGCAGTGATCGGATAGGAGGAAGCAAGATGAGCATTTTCAATCGCACGGTGTTTGCGAGTTCGGGCCGGGCCGTTCTTCTGCTCGGGGCGATTCTCATTTCTCTCGCCTTTCTCGCGGCGCCCTGCTGGGCGCAGCAGTTCGAAACCGACAAGCTGCTCGCCTCCGACGGCGGCGCGTTTGACGGGTTCGGCAACTCCATCTCCCTCTCCGGTGACTGGGCTCTCGTCGGCGCCTGGTGTGACGACGTAAACGAATGGAACTCCGGCTCGGCCTACGTGTTCGCCTACGACAGCGTCTCGGGAATGTGGCACGAGGAAGCCAAGCTCGTCGCCTCCGATGGTGCGGATGGCGCATTTCTCGGTTGTTCCTCCGCGCTTTTCGGGATAAGAGCCCTCATCGGTGCTTATGGTGACGACGACAACGGCGATGAGTCCGGCTCGGCATATCTTTTCGTTCATGACAGTGTGTCGGGAACGTGGCAAGAGGAGGCCAAGCTGCTCGCATCCGATGGCGCGTACGGCGACAATTTCGGCTATTCGGTGGTACTTCACGGTGACCGAGCTCTTGTGGGCGCCGCCGGCGACGACACGGAACGCGGTTCGGTCTATGTGTTCGGTTACGACAGTGTTTCCGGAACCTGGCAGGAGGAGGCCAAGTTGATCGCCTCCGATGGCGCGCCTTATGACCGGTTCGGTTGTTCGGTCGCCCTTTACGAGGAGAGAGTTCTCATCGGCTCCAGGTATGACGACGATAACGGCAGCCTCTCCGGATCGGCCTATGTCTTTCGCTACGACAGCCTGAATGGAACCTGGCATGAGGAGGCCAAACTGGTCGCCTCCGACGGCGACGCGGAAGACCGTTTCGGCGGTTCGGTCGCCCTCTTCGGGGACAGAGCTCTCATCGGTGTCTATGGCGACGACGACAATGGTTACAGTTCCGGCTCGGCTTACCTGTTCGTCTACGACAGCGTTTCGGGATCATGGCACGAAGAGGCCAAGCTCACCGCCTCTGACGGTGTGGACGATGACCGGTTCGGCTATTCGGTCGCCCTCCGCGGAACGAGAGCTCTCATCGGCGCGCGGAACGATGACGACAATGGCGGCGATTCGGGCTCCGCCTATCTGTTCGAATACGACAGCGGGTCGGGAACGTGGCATGAGGAGGCCAAGCTGCTCGCCTCCGATGGCTGGCACTGGGCTGGGCTGGGCTGTTCGGTCGCCCTCTCGGGCGACAACGCTCTTGTCGGCGCGCCTGGATACACCGGCGAAACCGGTCAGGGGACGGGCGCGGCCTACGTCTACGATTTCACCAGCACCCTCGCCCTCGACGCCAAGTGCAACGGTGAGGACCAGAACGTGATCGTGAACAGCGGCGAGAACGTCACACTCACGATCGACATCGACAACGGCTATCACCCTAATCTCGAAGGCGATCTCTGGGTCGTGGCGATTCTGCCGATCCCGGGCTGGAACACCTGGACCTACGGGCCGTGGATGAATCCGTTCTGGCGCTTGGGCGCGGGAAACGTGTACTACACCGGGCCGCCTCTCAACCACGCGGCCACGGTCTGCGACCAGCCCCTGCCCCCGGGGAGCTACAAGCTCTGTCTCGCCGTGGATGCCGTACCCAACGGCGTCCTCGACCTGACCGCGCTCTGGGACTTTGACGTGGTCGATTTTACGGTGCAGTAAACAATGGTGCCTGACGAAGAAATGTGCTGATGTCGTAAACTTCCGCGGAGTACGCGAAAATATTTGCCACAGGTTTATTGACCGGGGCTTATTGACGATCAATAGGTAGGGTGACAGGACTTCGAAGCGCTTGCGATAGCTGTTTTGACACTTCTTGCATAGTCGCTATTTCTACACGCAAAGGTTGATCTCGTATGATTCCACTAGTCGCCCTTGTTCTTAGGTCGGCGATAGTCCGAATCTTGCCATCGGGATGTTCATGCTGAGTTTTAAATTCGATAATCACGAAAATTCGACAATCACGACAACAGGTAGAGATTCCGTACGGTTCGAAAACAAAAAGAGGCCCTTTTTAAAGGAACACAACGGCGCGAATCAACGGCGCGGTTTGCCGCCCCCGGGGGGTAGGACGGCTTTGTCCTCCGAAGCGACCCATACAAAACGTGACTGCGATTTACTTCCCTTGTAAGTGGGAACCCGGAACCGCCGCACATGGAAATTGCAGTTCACCAAGAGCTGTTCGTAATTCTTACTCGGCCCAGCCGACCACACCGCAAGGCACCCGCCGTCGCGGAGCGCGCGGCGGCAGGCGCCGATTCCTTCGCGACCATAGAGACGTTGGTTCCCTGAATCGGTCATCGCGCTGGGACCATTATCGATATCGAGCAAGATCGCATCGAATCTGCTTTTGGAACGTGAGATAAGCTCGACGACATCACCCGTCTTGAGGTCCACCCGTTCGTCCTTTAGAGGGTGGCCGTTGAGCTCCCCAAGGAACTCACGATTCCATTCGACTACAGCATCCAAGAGTTCGCACATCACCACTTTGGCGTGGGGGCTGAGCATATCGAGAGCTTGGCGCAGGGTATAGCCCAAGCCCAGGCCGCCAATGAGTATGCTGGGCGCCTTGCGACCAGCCAGAGGCGAACAACCGAGCCGCGCCAGCTCCAGTTCCGACTCATGTTGACGACTGTTCATCAACTCCTGACCGTTGATCCCGATTGAGAAATCACGGTCATGCCGACGAAGCACCATCTCGCCTCCGTCCGGGGTTCGAGCTTCAGCTATTTTTACTCTCGGTTTCATAAATGGTGCCGGTACATGAAAAGGTCAACCGCTCTTTTTTAGGTCCATTTGTTGATTGTGCGCGATCAGAACAGATTGATCAAGGAATTGGCGATCGTTGCCCTAGTCGTGCCAAGTCATTGTATCCTTTACACAATCAGTAGGGGATGAACTTGAGAATGCCAATTATTTTATAACGACCCTCTTCCACAAAATCAATTTCCTTCATTGGTTTGCGGAGCAGGTTAGGCTTCGAGGCGCGAGTTCCCTGCGAACAATGTGCAGATCTGACCGGCCCCCAATGTATGATGCACACATCGCGTCCTTTGATGCATTTTTTGCATCATTGTGCGGTTTGGCATTGAGCCCTGCAAGAGCCTTTTCACGGGCATAACGACTCACAATCGAAGAGCACGGCGAAGCCGAGTCCGAATCGAATCGCATGTGACGTCAGGATCAAAAACACAACGTGTTACTCGAATTTATCAACGCCTAATAATTTCTGAATCTGCCCCATGTACTGCCAATAGAAATCGCCGTCTTGCTTGAGCCGTTCCCTGTTATCTTCATCCAATTTGATCGAATAGTCCTTGTTGAAAAGTACATGGCAGAAGAACTGGTAAACCAGCTGTTCTTCTCTCGGAAATTTCGAATAGTCGATCTCCGTGAAATCACTCACCGATCCTTCGAATATGTACGTCTGGATTCCGATGTTCAGGTCGAGAATGTAGTGATGTAAACGCTCGACGAAACAGGTTGGATCATCTCGGGTGTTACCCCATTCGAGCCACGGAAGAATATCGTAGCCAAAATGCTTGATCGGTTCCGTTTTATTCAAATAGTAATTGAATGAACCCCGGTTGTAGCTATTTGTCACGAGATCCCCATTCTCGTCATAGACGGCTTCCGAGTAACCATATTCATCCTTCTCCTCCCTGAAGTAGATTCGGTTCTTGGACTCTCCTCTCATCTTGTGAATGTTGTTTTCATAGGTGTGCTTCAGGATGTAATGGATCAAAGATAATTCATGCGCCGAAGGAACGTAGGATCTGTCAAAATTAAAACGCCGGAAGTTCTGACCGTCCAATATGTCTCGAATAGAAATTTTGTCAGAGTCCGAACAGCCTGGGAAGGCAAGAAAGAGGGCGATGAAAAATGCAACGAACTTACAATTCATATTCATCTTCTCTATGTGTCGACCGTGTCATGTTCAAGCCCGTCAGCGTCGAGTCGGAACTCAGTCCGATGCACATAACGATTTGATCGGCCGCGTGTATTTTGCGTCGGCTGTATTTGATTGTCAGAGAGATACCCGATACGGCTCACACGATCTAAATTATAACGTGAAAAAGTCCAAAAATGAACGGGGCGCTATCTGCTTTCCAAAATTCCTTTTCATCCAACCGTTTTCTGGCGGATTCGTCACTACAACACGCTACCGCAAAACTTGCAGTGGCATGCATCGGATTCGTGACCTTCAGCGCTGCACTCCGGGCAGACCTTGGTGGAAACGTTACGGCCGAAAGCACGCGACATTTCCACGGTCACAATGCCGGTCGGTACGGCGATGATTGCATAGCCGAGAATCATCACCATCGATGCCAGCGTCTGGCCAAGAACTGTTTGAGGCGAAATATCGCCATACCCGACCGTGGTCAAGGTAACGATTGCCCAGTAGATGCTGCGTGGAATGCTGGTGAATCCATTGGCCCCGCCCTCGATGACGTACATGAGCGAGCCGAAGATGACCACCAGCGTCAATACGGTGTAGATAAAAACAGCGATCTTGTGGCTGCTCGCGCGCAGCGCTTTCATGAGGAGTCGCGCCTCACCGAGATAGGGGACCAGCTTCAGGATCCGGAAGATGCGCAGGATGCGCAGAATTCGGATGACCAGCAGGTACTGGCTTCCCGGCAGGAGCAGGCTAACGTAGGTGGGGATGATCGCCAGCAAATCGACGACTCCATAAAAACTGAATGCGTATTTGAGCGGCCGGCCGACACAGATAAGCCGCAAGAGGTATTCGACGGTGAAGACGATCGTAAACAGCCACTCGATCCCATAGAGAAAGTTGCCGTAACGTGACCGCACAGCGCCGATACTGTCGAGCATCACCGCCATAACACTCGCCAAAATGGAGACGATGAGCAAGACGTCGAATCCTTTCCCCAAAGGGGTGTCGGCCTCGAAAATCACTTCACGCAAAACTGTTCGCCAGTGGGCGTTCGAAGGCGCCACCTTGGGTTGATCGTCCTTTAGCCTTTTCAAGGTCTCACTCCTGTCGATGTTGGGCGGAATCAGGCGAATCGCCTAACGCTTGAGATAACCTACCGAAAATGGGAGAGCTTTTTGTACTGACGCCTATTGAATACTTCCTTTTCCCACCATTTCAGACTAGGGTCTCCAAATCTGTCCTCCTGAAGTTTGGAGTAATCACTTAAAAAGCCGGAGTTTGGTGGAGTGGTGGCACAACCGAACAGAAACGTGACCGAAATTAACAACAACACTTTGATGATAAAAACCCGCGGTACTTGTGCATAGAGCACGAAACTATTTTCCTCGTCTTGGGTAATTAGGATTATGAGATTTGAATATTACCGGCAAAGTTGAATTGTGCTCGCTTGCTGGTATCAATTCAAACGCATTGTAGATGATACTAATTCTCAAATAATTGCATATAAAAGAACTCACCAACCTCAACCCATTGAGTGGGCTTCAAATCAATAACGGCCTTGAGTCTTTCATA
>Ga0180430_10002916_pt1 | contig 15070 bp, 13 predicted proteins | sample SS_ome_9_FD_132999 | JGI IMG/M metagenome (GOLD analysis project Ga0180430, IMG submission 132999) | Hypersaline lake sediment archaeal communities from the Salton Sea, California, USA - SS_1_S_2 metaG | ecosystem: Environmental > Aquatic > Non-marine Saline and Alkaline > Hypersaline >... | reverse complement strand
GCCTCCGCAGGGCCCCAATTACTGGGATGAAGCCGAGATGCACCGGCTTCGTTTCAAGAATCCGCGGTGGCGGAACGGAATGGTTCGCGCCATCGAGCCGATGGTCAATGCCGGGAGCGACGACGTGCGCATACTCGACGACGACTGGACGGTGATCACCGCCGACCGCAAGCTGTCGGCGCACTACGAACACACCATCGTCGTGAACGGGGAGGTGCCGGAGATTCTGACTCCTCGTCCCCGGGCTTTCGAAACGACTTCTCTCACCGGGGAAAAAGCATAAAAAAACTGGCCATAGGGGGGGAATCGAAGGTTGCGAAAAAAAAATTGTATGATACAAGTTCCGTCCTCGCGCAAAAACCGGGAGGACGAGCGTTGTCAGCGGGTGCCGGGAGATCACGATCCGGTCGTGTGCGGGCCCGGGAACGCCGAGACGAAGATTTTCCCATCGATCCGATGAAAGTGAGACCCTCAGTGAAGCGTTTGTGCAGTGACTGCCGGATAATCCGGCGGAAGGGCATTCTGCGTGTCATCTGCAAGAACCCGCGCCACAAGCAGCGGCAGGGGTGAGTCACCGGCATCGATTCGGGACGAGAGAGGATCAGGAACGAGAGAGCATCAGGAGCGATTTACCCACTTATCATGGCACGTCTACTCGGAGTCGAAATCCCGAACGAGAAGCGGATCGAGGCATCCCTTCCCTACATCTACGGAATCGGTCGCACCACGGCGAAGAAGATTCTCGAAGAGGCGGGTGTGGATCCCGACATCCGGACCGGTCAACTGAGTGAGGAGCAGCTCGCCAAGATCGCCAATGCCATCACCAACGGTGGGGTAATGATCGAGGGCGATCTTCGCCGCGACATCCAGGGGCATCTCAAGCGAATCACCTCGATCAATTGTTACCGGGGCTACCGGCATCGGCGGGGACTGCCCGTGCGCGGTCAGCGGACGTCGACCAACGCGCGGACCCGCAAAGGGAAGCGGAAGACGGTGGGCGTGATGCGAAGCAAGTGAACCCTTCCGGTAACGGCAATTTATCCCATTTGACGAATCATGGCGGACGAAGAGAAGCCGGCCTCCGAGGCCGAAGAAGAGGTGAAGGCTGGGGAGGCTCCGGAAGCTCCGCAAGCTCCGGAAGGTGCGAAGACCGCGGACGAGGCGGCGGTGACAGGGGGCGTGGAGTCGCCCGTTTCCGGCGAGACCGAGGCGGCCCAGCCGGCCGGAGGTGACGGGGCGGAGGAGAAGAAGGAGGACAAGAAGCCCCGCACGGCAGAGGACATCTTTCTCGAGCTGGAGGGCGCCGAGGGCGTCGAGAAACCCAAGATTCTCAAGGCGAAGGGAAGCAAGAACGTCCACGAGGGCATCGTCCATGTGGCGGCGACCTTCAACAACACCATCGTCACTGTTACCGATCTGAGCGGTAACACCATCGGGTGGTCGAGTTCCGGGAAAATGGGTTTCCGGGGGTCGCGCAAGAGCACGGCCTACGCCTCGCAGCTCGTATCCCAGGACGCCTGCCGCCAGGCGATGTCTCATGGGTTGAAGAGCGCGGAAGTCCGCGTCAAAGGCCCCGGGGCGGGGCGCGAGTCGGCGGTGCGAGCCGTGCAGGCGCTCGGTATCGAGGTGCTTCGGATCAAGGATGTGACTCCGGTTCCCCACAACGGCTGTCGCCCGAAGAAGGCTCGGCGCGTCTGAATCGATCTATTTCGAGAACTCTTTTGCTCATTCACAGGCATGGCCAGATACACAGGTCCCACCGATCGAATCAATCGCCGTTTCGGCATCGCGCTCTTCGGTCCCTCGAAAGCGCTCGAACGTCGTCCCTATCCTCCCGGTCAACACGGCGCGCGTGGCGGCCGGAGAAAGCAGAGCGATTATTCGATCGCCCTCGCCGAGAAGCAGAAGCTCCGCCTGCAATATGGCATCATGGAGAAGCAGTTCCGCCGCTATTTCCAGGAAGCACAGCGGAGGCGGGGGGTGACCGGTGACGTGATGGTCCAGCTTCTCGAGACGCGCCTCGACAACGTCGTCTACCGTCTTGGGTTGGGAAACACGCGCCGCGCCGCGCGGCAGTTCGTCGGTCATGGTCACATTCTCGTGAACGGGCGCCGGGTCGATATTCCCTCCTACCAGTGCAAGCCCGGTGATGCCATCGCGGTCCGCGAATCGAATCGCTCGCAGCAACTCGCCATGCGCATGGTCGACCTCACGCAGGCTCGCCCCGTCATGGACTGGCTCACCTTCGACAAGGACAAGCTGCACGGCACCGTCGATCGATTGCCCGAACCCGACGAGGTCGATACCCAGGTGAATGTCCAGCTCGTCGTCGAGTTGTATTCGAAGTAGCGCCCACCCCGTCAGTCTTTTCTGAAAGCGGTCTCGGGGACCTTTGTCACGTTTTTGTCAGGCGGAAAACGGTGATTGATTGAATCGCGGCGGAGTGTAGGGTCGGGACTTTCCGAAAATTCCATGAACACCAACACCCCTTTTCTGTCTTGCTTCGTCGTCGTTGTCGCCGCGGTCTCTCTCCTGCTGCCGGGTAGTCTCTGTGCCCAGGAATCCGATGAGGACCGGGCTCGCCAGATCCTGGAGGACTATAGGGGCGCTCTGGTTGTCGTGACCGTGAAGGGTGTTCTCAAGGCGACGACATCGGGAGAGCCGCTGCCTGACCGGGAACAACAGCGCAGGACGCTCGGCGTCACGATCCGAGACGACGGTCTTCTCGCGGTTTCGAATGCTGCGATCGACGCATCGGTCGGACTCGAAGGACAACAGGCCCGGGTCGAGGAGGACATCGTGAAGATCCAGAGTGCATCGACCGAATTTTCGGACATCGAGATCAGCTACGGGGACTCCACCCTCCTCAACGGGAAAGTTGTTCGTCAGGATGTCGATGCCGATATCGCCTTCATTCTGCCCGACCCCGCCGAGGCGAAGGCGCTCGACAAGGATTTCCCCAAGATCGACCTGACCCAGTTCGCCGCTACCGCGCAGACCGCCGATCAGGTCGTGGCTCTCTCCCGATCCTCGGCCGTCTACGGCTACATGCCCACCATCGTGATGGGACGGATCACCGGGGTGTTCAAGGGAGATCGCACGTTCTTCGTCACGGATGCGGGAACCGCGCAGGGGGTCCCCGTCTTTTCACTCGACGGCAAGCCGATCGGATTGACGGTGGTGCGGATCGTGAGCGGCAGACCCTCCGGTGTGCTGGGCACGCTTTCGGCCGGTTCGATCCAGGTCATGGCGAATCTGGCTCCGACGGAGTAGAGGTGAGCTGTGCGTTGTGGGGCGGCGCTGCGGCGTCCGGTCCGGTTCTCCCGTCCTGCCCGAAAACGAGCATGAGTGAGGCCTACCGGAGCCTGGTCGAATTGTCCGATGAGTTGGCGGTGATCAACAGCGCCTCCGCACTCCTCGGCTGGGACCAGGAGGTACTTCTCCCCCGAAATGGGGTCGAACACCGGGCGCGTCAGCTCGCCTGGATGTCCGGATTGAGTCATCGTCGCTGGACCGGTGAAGAAGTCGGGGAGTGGATCGCTTCCTGCGAGTCGGAATTTTTCGGCGACGGGCCGGAGGCGGCCAACGTCCGCGAGTGGCGTCACGACTACGAGCGGGCGACGGCTCTTCCCGTCGAACTGGTCGAGGAGTTCGCGAAGACCCAGTCGTTGGCGAAGGTGGCGTGGGCGTCTGCCCGGGAAAGTTCGGATTTCGGACAATTCGCTCCTTTTCTCACCGACCTGATCGAGCTGACACGCCGGAAGGCGGAGCACTGGGGTGGGGGCGGCAACCTCTACGACGTCCTTCTCGACACCTACGAGAGAGGAGCAAAGGTCGCCGATCTGGACGGATTGTTCGGACGCTACCGTGATCAGCTCGTTCCTCTCGTGCACGAGGCGGTGGAAGGAAACCGCTTCGACCAGGCCCGCCTCCTCGGCGACTATCCCGAGGAAAAGCAGGAAGCCCTCAACCGGGAGGTGGCGGAGTCGATCGGGTTCGACTTCGAGGCGGGCAGGATCGACACGGCGGTGCATCCCTTCTGCTCGGGCATGGGGCCCGGTGACGTGAGACTGACGACGCGCTACGACCGGACCGATTTTCGGAAATCGCTGTTCGGGGTGTTGCACGAAACCGGTCACGGCCTCTACGAACAGGGGCTCCCCGCCGAATACTACGGGCAGCCGGTGGGACAATCCGTTTCTCTCGGTGTCCACGAATCCCAGTCCCGGCTCTGGGAGAATCACGTCGGGCGCAGTCCCGCCTTCTGGGAGAAGTGGCTTGGCCGCGCGATCGAGTACTTTCCCGGTCTTTCCGGTGTGACCGTCGAAGAGATGGTCGCTTCAGTCAATCAGGCTTCGCTGAGTCACATCCGCGTGGACGCAGACGAGGTGACCTACGATCTGCACATCCTTCTTCGCTACGATCTCGAGAAAAGGATTTTTGCCGGTGAATTGGCGGTCGAGGACATCCCGGCCGCCTGGAACGAGGAATTCGAGAGAATGTTTGGTGAGAGGGTGAAGAACGACACCGAAGGCTGCCTCCAGGACATCCACTGGAGCATGGGCATCTTCGGCTATTTTCCGACCTACACTCTCGGCAATCTCAACGCCTCCCAGTTGTTCGCTGCCGCGATGAACGATTCGCAGGTGGCGAACGGCTTCGATCGAGCCGAGTACGGTCCTCTGCTCGACTGGATGAGGAAGCGCGTGCACGGGCAGGGGCGACGGCTTCTTCCGGCGGATCTGGTCGAGCGTGCCAGTGGAGCATCCGTCTCCGAGAATGCTCATCTCACCCATCTCAGGAAACGCTACCTGGAGAGATGAGGGTGTGGTGGATCGTCGCCGGTATCGCGGTCGTCGCGGGGCTTTCTGGTCTGAGTCCAGGGGCACGTGGCACAGACCGGGCCACTACCTTTGACGAAGAGGCGGCCGCGCGCATCACGCCGGGCCAGCCCAGTGTGCGGGGGGACGATCCCGCATGGTTCTTTCTCAACAGCGAGTTGCGACAGCGGGCTCTCGGTGCCTTCTGGATGAGGCCTTGGGAGGAAGTGGCGAAAAACGGAGGCGATCCCACGGTGGCGATTGGGGCGTTTCGGGATGCTCTCGCCGAGAGAGGCGTGTCGCTTCTGGCCGTGCCGGTGCCTCTCAAGTCCACCGTCTATCCCGAGAAACTGGCGGAGTCATTTGGGCCGGGCGATCCTCGCTCGACGGCACCTTTCGTGACGAGATTGCGGATGGAGGGACTTCCAGTCACCGATGCGGGGACCTGGATGAGGGAATGGCGGGCGGAGAATCCGGCGTCGAAATGGTTCTGCGCTCAGGATTCTCATTTTTCTCCCGACGCATGTGTCGCCTTGGCCGGACGAATCGTGGATGAGATGGGAGATCTCTCTGTCGACCTGGCCACGATTCCTGCCGAACGCCGGGTGAGTGCGGAAGCCACGAGCCGTGGAATCCTCTCGATCGAGGGAGACCAGGTCCGGGGCAGCAAGTGGGAGGGGAGTGTCGAGAGGGAGGCGCTCGACGTCCGATTCGTGAGCCGGGGAGATCCGGTCGAGCCCTGGCCGGATAGCCCGGTTCTCCTGCTGGGTGACAGTCACACGCTGGTATTCCAGGAAGGGGAGAAGGCGGGGATGCATGCAAGGGCTGCCGGCTTGTTCGATCACCTTTCCCTCCGCTTCGGGTTCGCTCTCGATCGTGTCGGGGTGAGAGGGTCGGGCCTGGTCGAAGCCCGCAAGCAACTGTTCTACCATGCGGCGGAAAACCCCGGCTACTGGGACTCCAAGCGGCTCGTCATCTGGGTGTTCAGCATCCGCGAGTTCACCCAGTCGCAGGACCGTTTCATCCCGATTCCTCTCGCTCCGTAGCGAGGCGAATCCGTGATGCCCGCCGCTCCCGGGACGCCGGGTGGTGGGGGCGGGTTTTGTTTTACTTTGGCCCGCACTCTGCTACCCTCGGGCCCACGTTCCGGATGGACCTCTCACACACAGCGCCGATCCAGCCGCTCAACCAGTATGCGCGCATCGAGCCCGCGACGCTGGAGGATCTTGCCAGCCTGGTCGACCTGACGATGGCGCTCTTTGAAATGGAGGAGGACTTCACTCCGGACCGGGACAAGCAGGAACGCGGTCTGAAGGCCATCCTGGAGCAGCCGAACCGGGGCCGGATTTTCGTTATCCGTACCGACTACGAGATCATCGGCCAGGTGAACCTGCTCTTCACGATCAGCACCGCGATGGGTGGTTTCGTGATCATGCTGGAGGATTTCTTCATCCACCCGGACTTCCGGGGCCAGGGGTACGGGACGAAGCTGATGGAATACACCTTCGACTTTGCGAGGCGCAAGGACTTCCTTCGCATCACTCTTCTGACCGACAAGATCAGCGAAGAGAGCCAGCGGTTTTTCCAGAAGCTCGGATTCGCCTACTCGAGTATGATCCCGATGCGGTTCACCCTCGAACCGTGAGCGCCGGAGAATCCAGGTCCGCCGATGGGCTTGATCGACTGTCACAACCATCTGCAGGATGAGCGCCTCGCGGAGATGCGGCCCCAAATCGTGGAGGATCTACGATCGGAGGGCGTGACCTGGTGGGGTGTCGCCGGTACGTCGGAAGATGATTGGGAGGAGGTGGCGCGGCTCGCCGAGGCGCACCCGGAAGTGATGCCGAGTTTCGGGCTGCATCCGTGGAAGGTGGAAGGGCGGTCTCACCGCTGGAAAGCACGCCTCCGGGACTGTCTCGAGAGATTCCCCGGGTCTGGTGTCGGTGAAATCGGTCTCGACAAGTGGATCCGGGATGCGGATATCGACGATCAGAAAGTTGTCTTCCGCGAGCAACTCGCGATCGCCGCGGAACTGGGTCGTCCGGTCACGATCCACTGTCTCCAGGCGTGGGGTAGTCTCCTCGAAGAGTGGCGTGCCTGCGGCGCCGGGATTCGGGCCGTGCTCCACTCCTTTGGAGGTCCGACGGAGCTGCTCGACGACTTTGCCGGAGCCGGCGCCTGGTTTTCGTTGTCCGGTTATTTTTTTCGCCGCGACAAGAGAAGAAAACTCGAGGTTTTCCGGTCCGTCCCCGGCGATCGTCTTCTCCTCGAGACCGACGCCCCGGACATGGCACTGCCCGCCTACCTCGACTCCCGGGGCGGAGCTTTCCCGGGCGACGGCGCGGAATGTTCGGTGAACCACCCGGCGAATATCACCGTCGTGTACACGGAGGCGGCCCGTTTTCTCGGCGAGGACGTCGGTTCGCTTGCCGAGCGAATGGAGCGCAATGCGGAGAGATGGTGGAAGGGATGAAGACCTTCAATTTCCGAGGGCCGACTCGACCGCGAGGGCTTCGAGGGCGGATCCGAGAGAGTCTGCCATCTCGACCGCGGTGAGGGACACCGGTGCGCTGCGCTTCTCTTGCACTGCGAGTTCGGCGGCCCGTCCGGTCAGCCAACTGCCTACACAGGCCGCATCGTGCAGGGACAGCCCCTGGGCGATGAGGGCGGCGCACGCTCCGGTGAGAACATCGCCCATGCCGCCGCTCGCCATTCCGGGATGTCCCGTCGTGTTGAGTTCGACCGGGTGGCCCGGGGTGGCGATCACGGTTCGGGCTCCCTTGTGGAGGAGGGTGGACTGCCAGGATTCCGCCAGGGCCCGGGTCACGGCGGTGCGTTCTCCGGTCCGCCGGGTAAGGCGGGCGAGTTCTCCCGGATGAGGCGTCAGGAGCCGGGGGCCGCCAAAGCGCCCTGCGATTTCGCCGGCTGCTCCTTCGCGGGCGAGGGCGTTGAGTCCGTCGGCATCGATCACGAGTGCCCGTGTGTCGTCCCGGATCAAATCGACGAGCCAGGGTGCAGGGCGGGAACCGAGACCGGGACCCACGGCGATCACGTCGAGGGGAATTGCCGCGAGGGAATCCGGGCCCTCCAGCGGATGAACCATTGCTTCGCAGGGGGCGCGAGCCGCGACGATGGGATAAATTTCGACCGGGACGAACAAGCTGACGAGGCCGGCGCCCGAATGCGAGGCACCAAGCGCGGAGAGGACGGGTGCACCGGAGAAACCACGCGAGCCGGCCACGATGCCGATGCGTCCCGCCTTCCCCTTGTGGAAGTCGAACGGGCGGCGGGGCAAGCGCGGATACAGGTTGGAGGGAAAACAGAGCCGGATGGACTCGTCTCCCCGCGCCGGAATCTCGGGCAGGGGAATTTCGGCGATGCGTCCGACGTGGTCGATCGCACGGTCGGCAACGATTCCCGACTTGGGAGCACAGATCGAGAGTGTCACGTCTGCGACGACCGAACCCTCGTACGGCTCTCCCGAATCACCGTCGAGTCCCGACGGAATGTCCACCGCGAAGGTGGTGGCTCCCTCGCTGAGCCGAATCCGGTTCATTTCGTCGGCGGACTGCCGAAGGGGACCGGAGAGAGGACCTCGTGCGCCGATGCCGAGCAGTCCGTCGATCAAGACCCGGGAATCGGAACGGTCCGGTGAATGGCCCGGTTCATTTCGTAGCGCTTCGAGCTTGATCCGGGCCAGGCTCGACATGCTTTCCGGAGGATGGGACAGGTTCACCTCGACGCGCCATCCCCACTTCCGTAGCCAACGTCCCGCCACGAGGGCATCGCCTCCGTTGTTGCCCTTTCCGCAGTAGACGGTGGCATGGCCCGGACGAGGAAAGAAGCGGGCGATCGCTCGTGCGCAACCCCATCCCGCCTTGTCCATCAACGGCTCGGCCTCGATTCCGGTGGCGAAGAGCCTTTCCTCCGCCCCCGCCATCTCGCGGCACGTCACGATCATGGCGGCACGATACGGGGGCTCGCGACGGGGTGCGAAAGAAAAATTCGCACGGCCGGGTTGGTCACAGGCGGCGCCGGTAGGCGAGAATACCCCTGGCAATGCTGTCGGCGACGACCTGGCGGAACTGGGCTTCCAGCATCGCGCTCCGTTCGGTCTTGTTGCTGATGAAACCGCCCTCGACGAGGATACAGGGATGGCGCGTGTGGCGCAGCACGGAGAAGTTCGCAGTCTTCACGCCACGGTCGACCGCTCCGACATTGCGGATCAGCTCTTTCTGGACGAGATCCGCGAACAGGCGGCTACCCGAACTGCGATAGTAGGTCTCGATGCCAAGCGCCTCGGGTTTCCAGCTCGAATTGAAGTGCACACTGACAAAGATCGCATTCCGATGCTTGTTCGCGATGCGTGATCGTTCGCGCAGTTCCACGAACTCGTCGGTGTCGCGAACCATCACGGTGCGGAAGCCGGCCTCCCGGAGAGAGCGTTCCAACCTGCGGGCGACATCGAGATTGATGTGTTTTTCGTAGACGAGCGAGTCGGACGCTCCGAGATCGTGCCCTCCATGGCCGGCATCAATCACGACCGTATGGAATGCGAGTGCGGGGGAGGCGGAGCAGAGGGCGAGACCCAACAGAAAGAGGGAAAGGAGAAGCGATCGTGATTTCATGGTGACGCGTGGGGCAGAGACTCAGGAGCGCGAGTGGAGTGAATCGCGGGTCTGCGGTCATCGACGGATCGGGAAGGCCTTCGCCAAGCAAGATTTCGTGTTGTCGCAGACTGGACGTTCGAGACGGATGGATATTGTGGGTTTCGATTAGGAAATCAGGAAAAAAGCGGGATATTTTCTACGTTAATCATAATTATCATACTTTCAAAATAGAATCAAGGGTTCTTTTTACGGGAGGTATCGCGCCGAGGTGCGACTTGCATCGTCACGTAGTCTTGACCTGCGCCCATCCCTTCGTAGTCTTTCCTCCTTCTGGCATCTGCCACACGCCAGGCGGATTCTCCGGAGCGCCCCGCTCCAGAACCCCTTTTTTTCCAACCAGACATGAACCCCTCGACATCTCTACTTGCCTCGATCGCAGCACTCGGGCTGGCTCTTGTTACCGACCTCGCGGCCCAGGACTCGGATGGACCGGCAGCAGCCGTACCGGAATCGCTCCAGGAACGCATCAGCTACTCCTACGGCATCTCGATCGGCCAGCAGCTCCGGGACCGGGAGATCCCGATCGATCTCGACCAGTTTCTGGCGGCTTTCGAGACCGCATTGAACGGGGGGGAGTCCCTTCTCTCCGAGGAAGAGAGAAACGAGGCCTTTGATCAGATGGCGCAACTCAAGGTAGACGAGATGAAAGCAGCAGGAGAAAAATACCTCGCGGACAACGCGAAGAAAGACGGGGTCGAAGTGACCGGGAGCGGGCTTCAATACGAAGTTCTCGCGGAAGGCGATGGTCCCAAGCCAAAGGAAACCGACCGTGTGACCGTGCACTACCATGGGACCTTGATCGACGGAACCGTCTTCGACAGCAGCGTGGAGAGGGGAACGCCCGCCACGTTCGGCCTCAACCAGGTCATTCCCGGGTGGACCGAGGGTGTGCAACTCATGCCGAAGGGCAGCAAGTTCCGATTTCACATCCCCTACGACCTCGCATACGGGGAACGGGGAGCCGGCTCCGATATCAAGCCCTACAGCGCGCTCGTCTTCGAGGTGGAGTTGCTGAAAATCAACGGAGAGTAAACGGCGAACGACTCGCCGGTATGCGCGAGCCGGGATGAGCGTCGAGATCATCGTTTCCGGTGGACAGACGGGGGTGGACAGGGCCGCCCTCGACTGGGCGCTTTCCCGCGGAATCGCCCACGGCGGGTGGTGCCCGGAGGGACGCCGAGCCGAGGATGGGCCCATCGACAGCTGTTATCTGTTGAGGGAGACGCCGTCCTCCACCTATCCGCAGCGCACGGAATGGAACGTGCGGGACTCCGATGCCACGGTGATCTTCTCCGTCGCGGCCGTGCTGACGGGAGGCTCCGATCTGACAGCGAACTTCGCCCGCCAGTGGCGGAGGCCTTGGATCCACCTGCACCCGGGGCAGAAAGATGATCCGGCGGAGGTTCTGCGTGCTTTTCTGCGGGACAATCGCGTCACATCGTTGAATGTAGCCGGGCCGCGTGCATCCACCGATCCCGGTGCGGCTGGGTTCGCGCGCGCGGTGCTGGAGCGGGCTCTCCCTACTTCCGACTCACAACCTCACACTCGCAGACCACAATCCCAATCGAAACCGTCCATGGAATCCCAGACGATCGCCCCACAGACGACCGCTCCCGAACCCGACAGCAAGGAGGCAATCAAGGCGGAGATTCTCGCCAATCTTATCCGCAACCAGGCCCACGGTGCCGAGACAGCAACCGTCCACGACTGGTGGCGGGCCCTCTGCTTTACGGTGCGCAACCGGGTGCTCGAGCGTGCCACCCGCGTACGTCGCGAGCATCGCCTGCTCAATGCGCGCCGCGCCTACTATCTCTCGCTCGAGTATCTCATGGGCCGGCTCCTCGAGAACAATCTCGTCAGTGTCGGTCTCCTCGACACCGTCCGGGACGCGATGACGGAGCTGGGGCAGGACTTTGACGCCGTGATCGAAGAGGGGCCGGACCTCGGGCTCGGAAATGGTGGCCTGGGCCGCCTCGCCGCGTGCTTCATGGATTCGCTCGCGACTCTCGACCTGCCCGCGGTGGGCTACGGCATCAACTACGAGTTCGGGCTCTTCCGCCAGCATTTCGAGAATGGCAAGCAGGTCGAGGGACCCGACGAGTGGAGACGCTTCGGGAATCCCTGGGAAATCTGCCGGCCCGAGTACGCGGTCGATGTTCCCCTCTACGGTAAGGTGGAGATGGAGTTCGACTCTCTCGGCCAGGGCAAGCCGGTGTGGAAGCCCTCGCGATGGATCCTGGGCGTCCCGTGGGACATCCCGATCGTCGGTTACGGCGGGACCACCGTGAACTACCTCCGCCTCTGGGAGAGCCGCGCCTCGCAGGAGTTCGATTTCGACGTGTTCAACCGGGGCGGCTACGTCGAGGCGGTGCGGGAAAAGGCCGAAGGCGAGTCCGTGTCCCGTGTCCTCTACCCGAATGACTCGACCGCGGCCGGAAAGGAGCTGCGGCTCGTCCAACAATTCTTCTTCGTGACCTGTTCGCTCAAGGACATCCTGAAGCGGCACCGCCAGTCGAACGACACCCTGCGCACCCTGCCCGAGAAGGCCGCGGTCCAGTTGAACGACACCCACCCCGCCATCGCCGTGGCCGAACTGATGCGTCTCCTCATCGATGAGGAAGGCCTCCCGTGGGCGGAGGCATGGGACATCTCTCGCCGGACCTTTTCCTACACCAATCACACCCTGCTTCCCGAGGCGCTCGAGAAGTGGAGTGTCCCCCTGTTCGAGAAGGTTCTCCCCCGCCACCTGCAGATCATCTTCGAGATCAACAGCCACTTCCTCGCTCAAGAGGTCGAGGCGAAGTGGCCGGGCGATACGCGCAAGAAGGCCGAGCTTTCCCTGATCGAGGAGTCCCAGCCCAAGCAGGTCCGGATGGCCTACCTCGCGCTGGTGGGCAGCCATACCACCAACGGGGTCGCCGCCCTGCACACCGAGCTCCTGAAAAAGCACCTCTTCAGCACCTTTCACGAGTTGTATCCCGACAAGATTCAGAACAAGACGAACGGCATCACCCCGCGCCGTTGGCTCAAGGTGTGCAACCCCGACCTCTCGGCCCTGATCGACCGGAGTATCGGTGCCGACTGGCCCGCCGATCTCGACCGGCTTCGTGAGTTGGAGAGATTTACGGACGACGCGAGTTGGCGGGACGAATTCATGGCCATCAAGCGCCGGAACAAGGAGCATCTCGCCGGGATCATTCGGGACAAGTGTGACGTCGCGGTCGATCCAGCGGCCCTCTTCGACGTGCAGATCAAGCGACTCCACGAATACAAGCGCCAGCACCTCAACCTGCTCAACATCCTCACCGTCTACCGGCGGCTCATCCAGAATCCGGACCTGGATATCCCGCCGCGGGTCTTTCTTTTCGGTGCCAAGGCGGCTCCCGGATACGTGCTCGCCAAGGAGATCATCCACGCCATCAATGCCGTCGGGGCGAAGATCAACAGCGACGAGAGAATTCGCGGCAAATTGAAGGTCGCCTTCCTGCCCAACTACGGCGTCAGCCTGGCGGAGTCGATCATTCCGGCGGCTGATCTGTCCGAGCAGATCTCCACCGCGGGCAAGGAGGCATCCGGGACCGGCAACATGAAACTCGCCCTCAATGGTGCGCTCACGATCGGTACGCTCGACGGCGCCAACGTCGAGATCCGCGAGGAGGTCGGTGACGACAACATCTTCATCTTCGGCCTCACGGTCGAGGAGGTCGAGGACCTTCGCGCCCGGGGCTACAGCTCGTGGGACTACTACTGGGCCAACGAGGAACTCCAGGCCGTGATCGAGTGGCTGTGTTCCGATGCGTTCGCCCCGCGGGGAACGTTCGACGGAATCCGCCGCAGTCTCCTCGATCACGGAGATCCGTTCTTCGTACTCGCCGACTACGAGGCCTACGTGAAGACGCAGGAGGAGGTGGATGTCGCCTTCAAGAACCAGGAACGGTGGGCGCGCAGTGCGATTCTCAACACGGCGCGGGTCGGCAAATTCTCCAGTGACAGGACGATCCGGGAGTATGCCGACCAGATCTGGAAGCTGGAACCGGTGGCGGTGTGATGGCCGGCACGACCTCCGCTCCGTTGTGTTTCGAGCAGGGAGTGGATCCGCCCGGCTCTCCAGGCGAGGGAGCCGGGATCTCGTGATACGGATGAATTCGGAAGGCGACTAGGTGAATGCGGTGTCGGCCATCGACGAGGTGGCGGCGCGGAACGTGCTGCTTGATTTCGAACTCATCGCGCTGCTCGCGTTGTTTATCGGGCTGATTCTGTATGCCGCCGGTCGACGGGTGACGGGCCGGTTGGCGGAGGGGCCGGAGTGGATCGCCCCCTTCGATCTCGTACTCGTCTTCTTTCCGGCCCTGATGTTTCTCATCAACCCGGTGATCCAGGTCCTGCTGCCGGCGGAGGCGGTTTCCGGTGAAGCGGCGGCGGAGGTCGAGACGAACGGCGATCCGTCCGGGGTCCTGGTCGTGAACCTCTCCTACTTCGGATTCGTCGGAATCCTGACCTGGTTCCTGATCGAATGGCTGCCCGGGAGAGGTGTCGTGTCCGTGTGTGGACTGAGGCGCCTTCCCCTCTCGTCGATCGTCTTCGTCTCCGTCCTCGGTGGCATCGGTTCCGTGTTGCTCTGCGGATGGATCATCGGAGGCGTGTCGCAGGGCTTTCTCCGGGAGGTATTCGACGGCGACCTGGCGGAGCAGGAGCCGGTGAAGATGTTCAAGGAATCCACCTCGATCGCACCGCTGATCCTTTCTCTTCTCCTCGCCTGTGTCGCGGCCCCTCTCGTCGAGGAGCTTCTCTTCCGCGGCTACTTTTTTCCCGTTGTCGCGAAGTACACGAGCACCTTCTTTTCGATGGTCGTCACCGGTGCCCTTTTCGCGGTGGTACATGGAAACCTGCCCGCACTCCTTCCGCTCTGGGGATTCGGCATCATTCTCGCGGTCGCCTACGAGCGAACCCGTTGTCTCTGGGTGCCCGTCGGAATCCATGCCGTCTTCAATGCGGCCAACGTGCTACTGTTGTTTCTGCCCTCGAGTGCGGGCACCTCATGACGGGAGAATTCGAGTCGACGGTTCGCGATGCGGGCGAAGTGGCGGTGGTGCGCCGCATCCGCTCCCTCCTGTCCGGGGGGGAAGGACTGGTGATCGGTCCGGGGGACGATTGTGCCGCGATCGCACGTGACGATACCTGGCTGGGACTCCTGAAGACCGATTGCGTGATCGAGGGGGTCCACTTCGCGCCGGGAACCGAGCCGGAACGTGTCGGCCGAAAGGCGATGGCGCGTGCCCTCAGTGATATTGCGGCCATGGGAGGTCTCCCCGAACACGCTCTCATTACCCTGGCGACCGGGCCGAAACGCTTCGTGTCGGAGATCGAGGGATGGTACCGGGGGATGGTGGACATGGCAGCGCGGTTCGGTTGCACGATCGCCGGAGGGGAAACGTCGACTCTTCCCGGGCCCGGTGCCCTCATTGCCGTCTCCCTGACCGGGCGAGTCGAGCGCGATCGATGCCTGCGCCGGGGTACCGCAAGGCTTGGCGACCGGATCGCCGTGACCGGACGACTCGGGAATTCCTTCGAGTCGGGGCG
>Ga0180430_10002915_pt1 | contig 15071 bp, 15 predicted proteins | sample SS_ome_9_FD_132999 | JGI IMG/M metagenome (GOLD analysis project Ga0180430, IMG submission 132999) | Hypersaline lake sediment archaeal communities from the Salton Sea, California, USA - SS_1_S_2 metaG | ecosystem: Environmental > Aquatic > Non-marine Saline and Alkaline > Hypersaline >... | reverse complement strand
TCCTTAGTGCACTACCAGGGGTGTAACAGGCACGAACTTAATTGCCAGCGCTACAACCAGGGCGTAGATCGCGATCGCTTCCGCGAATGCGATGGCCAGGATCATATTGGTAAGAACATCACCAGAGGCTTCCGGATTGCGTCCAACAGCCTCCATGGCTTTGGCAGCCAACAAACCGATCCCGATTCCAGGACCTAAAGATCCCAATCCGATGGCGATGGCTGCAGCTATTTGAGTTGCGGCTTCATACGACATGCAATTATCTCCTTTAGAAATCTACCCTAATTACTAATGATGCTGTGTTGCCATCTGATAGAAGATCAGTGACAGTATTGAAAAGATCAACGCCTGAATAGCGCCAACAAATAATTCGAGAGCATAGAACACATCTACAACCAGGAATGCGGTCAGGAAGCTGATCACCATCAAAAGCACTTCTCCCGCGAAGACATTGCCAAATAAACGGAATGCAAACGAGATCACCTTGATGAATTCACCCATCAGCTCAAGAATCCCTGCAAAACCGTTAGCGCCTGCAAGCAGTGGTTTTAAAAATCCACTGTCAGGGCCAGCGCTGAAATTGAAGTATTTCTTGAGGTATTTTGCTCCCTGGAATTTAAACCCATAATACTGGGCAGTCACCTGGGTGATCAAAGCCAGCCCGACAGTTGTGCTCAGATCAGCCGTTGGTGACCTGAAGATCGGGATGAGCTCTAAATGACCATGGTGCTCATGCCAGATTCCAATTGATCCCATACCTGGAAGCAATCCAGACCAGTTTGATAACAGGATGAAAAAGAAGAATGATCCGATCAACGGGAAGAATATTCCGGCTTTTTCCTGACCGACGGTTGTCGCCACAAATGAATATACTGCCTCGTAAATCGCATCCACGGTGATCAGGAAACGGCTTTCCGTTCCTGTTCTTTCCGCTTTCTTTACGGCGCGATTATAGAAAAGAGCGATGATGATCAGGATAAGAGAAGTCATGATCGCGGTCGGCAACGTATTGGGTATCCCATGGTCAAAACCAGGAATCGGTAAATTGATCGGGATCAATTCTGCCGCCAGGCTGATCACTGGCAATTCCTTACCTGGCATCACAAAGCCGTAATAGGTCAAGGCTAAGGCTGCCACGACAACAACCAGACATCCAGGGCTAAAACAACCTTTTCCCTTCTTCTCTTCTTGTTCCTGGTGTTCCTGTTCGTTTATATCCTTATCCATACTGACTTATTCTTCCTTTTTCTTTTCATCCAGACGTTTCTTGACCGTCGTTTGCACCCAACGGTAAACAAGAAAAACACCGCCGCCAAAACCTGCCATGGCAAGCAAGACTGAAAATAGAATGATTGTATTGAACGCGCGGTCCAGTAATAAACCAATTCCAAATCCCAGTATGACCGGGAAAGCGATATATAGGCCTGCCTGCCCTGCTACAGACATCACCCAGATCCGCTCCTGCCACTTAGTATCCTGGTTGGTCTGCTCTTCACCTGTATTCAATTAGAACTCCTGATGGAAACCTGAGCTTGTTGTATTTTACTCACAAGCCAAATGGCTGTCAACCAGACAGGTTTTCCTGGTTAATTTATCAACATACATACTTCAAGTTACGCAATATGAAACCTCAGGAAAGAACAAGCTTCAATGAGGTCTGCACAAAGTTAATGAAGGGCTGGGCATAAAGGCCCATCAGTACTGTGAAAATACAAGCCAGCACAAGGACTACGGCCAATGACCCAGGCACCTGAACCTTCTCTCTGTCCGGTTCATCCAGGGGCTGGAAGAACATAAAGCGGATCACATTCAAGTAATAAAAACCAGCTATTACACTGTTAATGATCGCGACCAGTGCCAGGAAATAATATTCCACACGAAGGGCTGAACCGAAAACAAGCAGCTTTCCAATAAAACCACCTGTGCCTGGAATACCGATCAGAGAGAGCAAAAACACGACCATGGTACCAGCCAAGATCGGAGAACGTTTGATCAGGCCCGCGTAGTCTGCAATTTGATCTGAGCCTGTCCTATGCTCAACCGCAGTGACAACCGCAAAAGCACCAAGATTGGCAGCCAAATAGACTAAAAGATAGACCAGAATGCCGCTCAGGCCGTCAAAAACTGTCCCTAAGGCGCCGCTTTCCCAGGAGACTAGTCCAATCAGGATATAACCTGCATGAGCGATTCCTGAATAAGCCAGCATTCGCTTGATATTCTTTTGACTGATGGCGACAAGATTTCCCAATGTCATGCTGATGATCGACAATCCTGTGATCAAGGCTGCCCAGTTCATCTGGAATGCGGGCAGAGCGGTGATCATCACACGGATCAAAATCGCGAATCCGGCTCCGATCGATCCTACAGCCAGAAAAGCTGTCACCGGTGTTGGCGCGCCTTCATAAGCATCAGGGGACCATTGATGGAATGGAGCAGTAGCTGTTTTGAAACCGAATCCCACCAGTATTAAAACTATAGCCGGGTATATGGCCCAATTCAGGGAGGGATCGATTCCAGGTAGATTGCGAGCGATCTCAACCAGATTCGTTGAAGCAGTCGCTCCGTAAAGGAGTGACATGCCGTAAAGCATCACAGCTGATGCCAGTGATCCATATAAGAAGTATTTAATGGATGCTTCACTGCTCTTCGGATCATATCGGAAGAAACCAGTCAGGATGTAAGAAGATATACTCAGCAGCTCAAAAGCGATGAAGATCATCACCAGGTCAGATGACAAGGCCAGGAGCGATATGGCAAAACTGGCCAGAAGGATGAAACTGTAATATTCACCCTGATAAGGTGTTTTCACCTTCATATAAGCCATGGACAGCAGAGTGATGAAGACCGCTACCAGGGAAGCAAAGATCTGGAAGAAGAGGGAGAAAGAGTCCATGGCGATCATACCGCCCAGGACGGTCATCTCTATAAATTCCATCCAGCCATACAGATAGATGGAAATTCCCAGGGAGATCATCCCTCCTGCTAGTGCCAGGTACGGCAGCCATTTCTTCTCTTTGGATCCCACCAGATCGATCCCAAAAACCAGCACAACGCTCAAGAAGAGGACCAGCTGCGGGAGTAGAAATAAGAAAATTTGCACGGTTATTGCCTCTCTTTCTATCGCATTAGAAGTTGCTGATCAAGGCTGTCGAAACAGCGTTCAATAATCGAGTGATCAAGGAGGGATATAAACCAACCAAAACCATCAAAATGATCAACGGCCACATAGTGACTTTCTCAAATGTCGCCATATCTGTGATCTTCGCGTTGTGGGTAGCAGCATCCCATTTTTCCTGATCAAACTCACCCAGGAAGACATGCTGGATCACTTTCCAGAGGATGTAGGCAGCAGTGAATACGAGACCCAGGATTCCTATCATGGCAAAAACCGGGATGATCGCGAAAGTGCCCCGGAATACAAACAATTCACTCCAGAAACCAGCCAACCCTGGAAGGCCCAGGGAAGCAAAACCGGTCACCATCATAATACCGTAGTAATAAGGCATTTTTGCGCCCAAGCCGCCGAAGTCTTTGATCTGGCGGGTGTGGGCTCGATCGTAGATCATACCGACCAGGAAAAACAACCCACCCGTGATAATACCGTGAGTGAATAGCTGCAGTGAAGCTCCATTCAACCCAATGACAGCGCTGGTGAGCACTTCCTCACCACCACCTTGCACCATCACACTCGCAGCGGCTGCGCTGACACCCAGGGTGACATAACCCATGTGGCTGACCGAGGAATAGGCAATCAGCCTCTTCAGGTCCCACTGCGCCATACAGACCAGTGCTCCATAGACAATGCTGATCACCGCCAGGATGGGGATGATCGGAACAGTATAGGAGAAATACCCAAATTGCTCCGGGAACATCGGTAAGACGATGCGGATCAAACCGTAGGCGCCCAACTTAAGCAAAACGCCAGCAAGGATGACACTGCCTGTTGTTGGTGCTTCAGTATGTGCATCCGGGAGCCAGGTGTGGAATGGGAAAATTGGAACTTTGATCGCAAACCCGATGAAGAAAGCCCAAAATGCTACCGCTGCTACAGTGAAATTCCCCGCAAAGGGCCTGGCAGCAGCCGCTTCCAGAATGTCGAAGGTCCCGGTGTTGAGATAGACTGCAATGATCGCCAGCAGCATGGCCATGCTTCCTGCCAGTGTATAAAGGAAGAACTTGATGGATGCATAGATCCTTCGTTCTCCACCCCAGACACCAATCAAGAGGTACATAGGAACCAGGCCAATTTCCCAAAAGACATAGAAGAACACAAAATCAAGGGAAACAAAGACACCGGTCATACCAACCTGGAGGAGCAGGAATAGGAAATAATACTCCTTGACGCGATCCTTGATGGTATAGATTGAGTAATACAGGCACAAAGTGGATAATAGCGCGGTCAAAACCAACATCACAGCGCTGAGTCCATCCACACCCATGCGGTAATAGACATCGATGGCCGGGATCCAGGAATACTCTTCCTTGAACTGCATCGTTCCGGGATCAGCCTGGACCACGATATACACATAGATAGCCAGCGCCAGGGGAATGAGGCTGAGTATTGTAGAAGCCCAGCGGATCAGGTTTTCTTTTGATTTCGGGATGATCAAAACGACCAGGGAAATCAATAAGGGGACAAAAGTGATTGCACTCAAAACTGGAAAATTCATCATATTCTCCTCGTAATTCGATTTGGCCTAATAGACCAGGTAAATGCCAATAATTGCCAGCATGGATATTAACAGGATCAACAGGTAGTTCTGGATTTTGCCTGTCTGGATCGGGCGGAATACATTCTCTCCAATCCAACCGGTGACATAAGCGATGCCATTGACGATCCCGTCCACTACCTTCAAGTCTGTGATGCCGCCCAGATCCGACAACTTCACACTGGATAGACCGGTGAAATTGACCAGGCCATCAACGACCTTTTCATCAAACTTATTGAATATATTGGAAATACCGCGTGTAACCGCGCCAACTCCATTCACTATCGGGTTTATGACCCAGTTGTAGTCAAAGTTATAGAAAATATCAGCCAACTTGATAGAACCGTTGATAAATATGGCTTCGTATATCTCATCGAAGTAAAAACGGTTCTGCATAGCTTTATACAGCCAACCCAGACGGATCTTTTCCATCCCTTTCTTGACCGGGTCCATCTGACCAGCCTCAAGGGGCTTCCGGCCGTAAACAAACCAGCCCAACCCCAATCCGCCTATTGCCAGGCCGGAAGAAAGCAGCATAACCGGTATGCTGAGTGGCGTTGAAGCATACTCGTGGCCTACAAAATGATGGAAGAAGTTATTACCATATCCCACGATCTCTTCCGGTATGCCCACCCATCCCAGAGTGATGGCAAAGAACGCCAGAAGTATCAAGGGGATGGTCATTGTATTTGGTGTTTCATGAGCATGCTCAGCGTGATGGCTGCGCGATTTCCCCAGGAAAGTCAGAGAGATCTGCCGGGCCGTATAAAATGCGGTCAGGAAGGCAGCAATCGTCAGTAAAAGCCAAACAAAGAATGGCCAGGAAGCTGTACCGTAGTGCATGAACTCTTCCCAGGCATGAGCAAGGATCTCGTCCTTGCTCCAGAAACCAGCTGTGATCAATGGGAATCCAGACAGAGCCAAACCACCCGCCAGGAACGTCCAGAATGTCTTGGGCATTTTTTTCCGCAATCCACCCAATTCCATCATATCCTGCTCGTGGTGGCAGCCAATGATCACTGAGCCAGAACCCATGAAGAGCAAGGCTTTAAAGAAAGCGTGAGTGATCAGGTGGAAAGTGGCCGCCACATAAGCGCCAATTCCCAAAGCTGCGATCATATAGCCCAATTGGCTGATAGTAGAATACGCCAGCACCCCTTTAATATCGTTCTGGGCGATGGCAATGATAGATGCGAATATTGCCGTGAACGCACCAATAAATGCGATAATATTCATGGTCGGGTTATGATGTCCCAACTCGACAACGATATTCAAGAGCGGGAAGATCCTGGCAACCAGAAAAACACCAGCGGAAACCATGGTTGCAGCATGGATCAATGCGCTGACCGGTGTCGGGCCTTCCATGGCATCCGGCAGCCAGACATGCAGCGGAAACTGGGCAGATTTTCCAACAGCTCCACCAAAGATCAGAACCGCGATGGCTGACGCGGCTGACCAGCCGCCAAAGATCGGCAAGGCCGGGGTTTCAGCCAAATGAGCCAAAAATTCATGATTGAATAATGTACCTGCGTAGCTGAGGGTGCCGGCCTGGGAATACAGATAAATGATGCCAAGGACCAGGAACAGGTCTCCAACTTTCGTGACCAGGAAGGCTTTTAACCCTGCCTGCCGTGGAGTGATCTTATTGGGATCATCGTAGTTCTTCTGGAACCAAAAACCGATCAGCAGATAAGAACTTAGTCCCATGATCTCCCAGGACATGAACAGGGTCAGCAGGTTCTCAGAGATCACCAGGCCCAGCATGCCGGTCGCGAATAAAGCGATATACGCAAAGAAGCGGGAATAATAAGGATCAACTTCATCCGTGCCGTATCCCATATAGCCCACTGAGTAGATAAAAATCATCAAACATACAAAGGGCACCATGAAGAGAGCAATTGCCATCAATGGATCGATCCAGTAACCTATGTTAAAGACAGCCGTGCCGGTCTCAAACCATGGTACTGATTTATAAACAGGATGTTCACCGAGATGAGGGGTTGCTATGGCACTGAACACCACACCCCAACCCACCAGCCAGGACAGCACCATTGAGCCGATGCTGATACTGTGGCTGAGTTTCCTGTTTTTCTGGGTAAAAAGGATAATGATCAAAAAAGCCAGGAAAGGGAAAACTGGAATGATCCAGGTTATGTTGAAGAAGAATTCTTTCATATATTTCCTCTTTTACTCTTTCAATAAATCGATCTCTTCCACAACCACTGTATCGCGGTTGCGGTAGATCGCTATCACCAGGGCCAAACCCACAGCAACCTCTGCGGCTGCTACAGTGAAAACGAATAAAGCGAAAATCTGGCCGGTTAATTTTGCCGGATCGATATAGCGCCAAAACGCCACCAGGTTGATATTGACCGCATTGAGCATCAGTTCGATGCCCATTAAAATTCCTATCGCGTGGCGGCGGGATAAGACACCGTATAACCCAATACTGAATAATGCCGCTGCGAGGACTAAGTACCAGCTAAGAGGAATACTCATTCTGCACTCCTTGACTCTTGATCTTTTTCCCTTCCGATCAGAATCGCTCCAACCAGGCCAGCCAGCAGCAGAACCGATGCGATCTCAAATGGGACTACATAAGTGCTGAGCAATTCTTCACCCATGAGCGTGATCGGGTCCTGAGGCACCGCGCCTTCAACTACAGGCCAATTGGCGCTGTATACGAGCCAGCCAAGGACACCAAAAAGGACCAGGGCGGCCAAAACTGACCAGATCCACTGATGATTGCGCTGTTCCATATCCTTGCTCATCAACCTGCGGGTCAACATGATCGCAAAGATGACCAGGATCGCAATAGCGCCAATATAGATCAGAACCTGGATCACTGCGATGAAGGGCGCTTCCAAGAGTACGTACACTCCTGCCACTCCCACGAAGGCGAGCACCAGGTAATAAGCGCTGTGGAGAATATTTTTATTGGTAACGACAGCGATTGCTCCACCAAGAGTCACCAGACTGACTGCCGCGAATACGAATACTGGAACCATAGATTTATCCTTTAAACGCCTACTTGCTTTTCGTACCTGGGGGAACCGCAACAGGCCTGTTGGCCGGGAAGGTTTCCCGCTCTACAGCCGGTTGGGCTTTGCCAGCCAGGAAAAGCGAAACCAGGAGAATGAAAATATTCAACCCGAACATTATCCCGACATAGATCCACCGGGCCGTGCCAAATTCCAACAGAACCCGATCAGCAATTGCGACCGCAACCAGATTTATAAAAGAAACTGGAATAAGGAATTTCCAGTTTAGATCAAGCATTTCATCAATTCGAATACGGGGTAGTGAGAGCCGGATCCAGGAGATCGCTAAGTAAACCACAAAGGTTTTAACGTGGAAATAGATGAACCCCAGGATTGGCCATTGAATGGCCATTGGCCCACCCCATCCACCCAGGAAGAAGATTGTGATCAAAGCTCCTACAGTGTATTGATGAAGGAACTCGGCTACATAGAACATACCGAATTTCATACCAGAATACTCAGTATGGTAGCCAGCCACTAGTTCAGACTCTGCTTCCAGAAGGTCAAACGGCGCTTTACCGATCTCTGCCATACAAGATATCAGGAAGATCAGTGCAGCTAGAGGGGCGACGATCAAATACCACCAGGGCTGCTGAGCAGCGATAATATCTGATAATTTCATGGAATGGGTCAGCAGCACGGGAACCAGGAGGGATACCACCATGGGAATCTCATAGGAGATCAACATGGCAACAGATCGGGATGCACCCAGAAGGGAATAACGGTTATTAGATGACCAGCCAGCCATCAGGATCGCCAGGATGCCAAACGCGCCCACCGCGATGATGTACAGCACACCAACATGGATGTCAGCCCCAAGAACATTTACAGCAAATGGAAATACAGCCCAGATCGCTAATACCGATGCGATAGCGAGGACAGGCGCAACATTATAAAAACCTTTCTCTGCGCCCTCCGGAGTGATGTATTCCTTGGTGAAGATCTTGATAATATCGGCAAAGGACTGGAATATACCAAAAGGTCCCGCTCTATTGGGTCCAAATCGATCCTGGATGCGTCCTGCCAATTTCCTTTCGACCCAGATCAGTGCGATCACGATCACAAAACAGATGATCACAACCACAACACTACCTAAAGTTTGAAGGATGAAGAGGGTTAATTCCTGTGATGCTCCCCACCCCAGCATCAGGTTTTCAAGCCAGTTTTCAATCAGGTTAATCAAATCAGCCATGAATATCTCCTGCAAATACCTGGCATTCCATCAGGACCAGGCCAGCACGCCTTTGCGGATCGCGTAGATCAGGCCTGCAAATAGAATAGCGATAAAAAGTACACCTTCAAGGACTGCAAATAAAGGAAGTTTCCCCAGGGAAACCGCCCAGGGGAACAGGAAAATCGTTTCAATATCGAATACGAGAAAGATCAGGGCATAGATATAATACTGGGATTTCAACTGAACCCGGATATTGCCCTTAGTCTCAATGCCGCATTCGTATACTTCTTCTTTGCGTTTACTGGGCTTTTTAGGGGAGATTAAGGCCGGAAGGCCAACTGCTACGATAGGAACTGCCACTGCTACAACCAGAAAAATTGCGATGTACACCCAATAAGAAAGCATATCTTCTCCTTGCTCAGATACTGTTCATGAGGGCACGAACAAATCATTACATCAAGTGAAGATTTTACCACAGAACACATCAGATTTTCTTGGTCAGAGACCTGAAATCGAATAGTTTTCCTTATCCTTGATATGACTTTTGTTTATTGGCCATTCCAACGATTTTTCAATCGATCATAGATTGGAAAGATAGCGGTCAGCAAATAATCCCGGCGTTCCCCCGGTATGCCAGAACAAAATGGTCTCCCCCTGCTTGAAGAAGCCTTTCCTGATGAGATCGATCAATCCAGCACCAGCTCTTCCTGTATAGACCGGATCAAGAAGAATGCCTTCATTCTCTGCAAACAGGTGGATGGCTTCCCGATCCTTATCATTCATGACCCCATACCCTTCACCCGTATAATCTGCGTTCACCAGAATATCCTTACGGGAAATTTCCAATCCCTGGCCTAGTTGATCTGCAAGTTCCTGGATGATGGTTATCACATTATCCTTAAGTTTGCTTTCTGTTTCATCCACACTGATACCATAGATCTTTGAATGAAAACCATGCCCCGCGCCAACAACCAAGCCCGCTTGAGTACCTCCCGATGATGAAGCAAATACAATCCAATCCGGGAGTTCATTTTTCATTTGCTCTTTGAACTCGTTCATAGCTTGATAATAGGCATAAGCACCGATTGCATTGGATCCGCCATAGGGGATCAGGTAAGGATTCTTTCCACTTCGTTTCGCATCGTCGAAAGCTTTGCGAAGCGCTCTATCCCGATTGGCCTTATCTGTCCAGATGATCTTCGCTCCCAGGATCTGATCCAGAAACAGATTAGCCGAAGCCTGGGCAGGTTCAGGTCCTACTAAAACCAGGATGCACTCCAGCCCGCAGCGGGCCGCGGCTGCTGCAGTCTGGCGGCAGTGATTCGATTGGGCAGCACCTGTTGATAAAACCAGATCAGCACCACAATCAACAGCCGCTGCTAACAGGTATTCAAGCTTGCGGGTCTTATTCCCACCGAAAGCCAGTCCGGTCTGATCATCCCTTTTTATCAGCAATTCTGGCCCATCCAGCAGTTTCGATAGACGCGGTAATTTTTCAATTGGAGTTGGCAAATGGGCCAGATCAACTTTTGGGAACATTCCCTCACCTCTTTTTAAAGCACTTAGTTTTATTCTTTTCTACTGATCCTTCTGGTTTGACGATTTCCAAACCAGCGCATCACACTTAATAATCTGGGGATCCAGTGTGTAAATAAACCATAATACAACGGTTTGGCAGGATAATCCCAGGCCCCCATAGTCCGGACAACTTCTCCCCCAAAACCTCGTTTGAATCGATAGACACCCCACATCGAATCGGTTTCTTCAAATTTGTCTGGTGCTCCCCACATATCATAGACCTTGCAGCCCTGTGATCTTGCCCAGCGCATCGCTTCCCACTGGATCAGATGTGGGGCCATTTTTTCGCTATGCTCAGGCAGTGACATGCCGTGTAAGTACCAGGCCCGGTTGCCAAAACGGAAGATGACTGCGCCAGCAACTGATTGGCCCTCATATTCTGCTATCAAAGGTTGAGCATAAGGATCAATCTCCGTGCGATCACCCAGGAATGCACGCCATAGAATCTGATAATAATCTTCATTCCTGATCGTGAATTCACCCCGGACAGAAGTATTGGCATACATCTGGAACAAATCAGCCAGATCTTCTTCATCTCCCCGGCGAACCGAAATACCTTTTCGTCCAGAGAGCCTGATATTGTATCGAGTCTTGGATTTCATCCTGGCCAGGATCTGATCCTCTTCTTCAAGCAGATCAACCAAAACAGAATTCCGGAATTGGATTTGGTCCGCTGAAAACAACCATCCACGCTGGCTGATATCATCCAGGAATTCCTTGCCAACAGCGTTCTCGACACATCCCTCTTCACCAGGCACTCCCCTGCCCAGTTCCAGGTCTGGATCGATCTTCAACTGGATCGTGTTTGCCTGTTTGGCATAAAGCTCCATGTCATCCAGGACCTCATCCCTGATTGGTTTGTTCATCCAATCCTTCAGCATAGGGCCCTTAGGAGCATACATCACTGATATTCCAGGTAAGACCTGACGCTCAAGGATCAAAGAGGCAGCTTCTGGGTTTATATCCGGAAAATCTCCAGACCTTGATGCAATCAAATCCAACCCTTGATCAGCCGCTCCCCAAACCAAATAGTGTGCCGCCCAACCCGAATGGCTTTTTACGTCTGCCCATTGGGAAGTTTGTAATAAATGGGGAGAGTCAAACTCCATAATGATCTGATTCCAAGATTTCTGAACCATCGATTTCTAAACCCCCGCTTTTATTTTGGCCCGAAGAGAATAAAGGAAATACAAAGCCGGAAGATATACCCTGTCCCAGGGGCCGCAAACCCTCTTCACTGCTCCGCCAAAGCCGCGCTTAAAACGGTAGACACCCCACAAACCATCATTCCGATTAGTGAATTCTTTTTCTAAAGTATCCGAGTCTTCATCCGGAATACCCCAAAGATCATAACTCAAACATCCTTGCTCCCTGGCCCAACGCATGGCTTCCCATTGAATCAGATAAGTAGGCATTCGCTCACGATGCTGATTGGAGGACGCACCGTAAAAATACCAGCTCCGTTCACCTCTGACAAATACCATGATGCTCGCCAAGGGAATGCCCTCATATTCAGCCAAGAATAGTTGGCATTCTCCACTTTTATGGAACAGTTCGTATGCCAGCTGGTAATACTCTTTGGTGTGGATTCCAAAAGCAGCTCGATCAGAAGTGCTTTCCAATAATCCGTAAAAAGGTTCTACATCGTTCAGTTGGCAGATCGAGACCCCTTTTTTCTCAGCCAGGCGGATATTATAGCGAGTTTTTGATTTCATATGGGCCAGGATCTCTTCCTCACTGCCATTCAGACCAATCAGAACAGTTCGGGGAGGTTGGATGCTGTGGGAACTGTGCTTATATCCTGCGGGGGAAGGACATGGCTGAGAACCATCCCCATGCCAACAGTCAGGCTCGATCTTGAGGAAGACAGCTTTCCGCTGGTGGCAAAGATCATCCAAATCCTTTTGGAAACCTATCCAATCAGGATGATCAAAAATCTTACCTTCTAAAGAGATCGGCCCCCGTGGTAGATATCCTATCTGAAACCCAAAAGGAATCTTCTGGAATAATAGCTGAGCGCCTAATTTTCCATGAACCACCCAACAGCTTTCCCATCCGAATTTGGACTTCAGCTCTCCCCAGGCAGGGCTTTGCAGAATATGAGCCTGCGGATAATCATTGAGGAATTCGTTCCATTCTTGAAGGGAGACTGTGGGCATAATTTTCTACTTATGTAAATTACACGGATCGGGATATTTTCATCCAGGCAGCTGTTTGTTCCAATCCATCAGCAACACTTGTTATTGAAGAAAACCCAAGCAGCGCTTGAGCCTTCCTGGGATCACCCAGGGAGCGATTGATATCCCCGGGCCTGACTTCCTTGAATTCAGGTTGAATTTTCCGGTTATAGATTATTGCTAATGTTTCCAGCAAATCCAAAAGATTGATCTCCTGGCCTGAACAGATATTGATCACATTTCCCGGTGCTTGTACGGATTCGGCAGCCAGCAAATTCGCCTGGACAATATCAGATACATAAACGAAATCCCGCGATTGCAGTCCATCACCAAATATCACCGGTTCACCCTCGTTTTCAAGCGCACTGATGAATATCGGGATCACCGCCGCATAATCTGAGGCTGGATTCTGACGGGGGCCAAAGACATTAAAATATCTCAATGCGACCACGTCCAACCCCAGGTCAGTGGTAAATAAACGGGCATAGATCTCATTGATCAATTTTGAAGCTGCATAAGGGGATACCGGATCAGGATCTTCATCTTCAGAAAGAGGTACTGAGTCATTCTCCCCGTATATTGCTGCACTGGACGCCAGAACCACCCGTTTTACTCCAGCCGCTCTGGCTGCAGACAGCATTTTACCTGTCCCATTGACATTGATATCGAAGCAGGATTCCGGATCTTCCATAGATTGAGGGACTGATACAAAAGCAGCCTCATGGAAAATCAAATCTACTCCTTCAACCGCAGCAGACAGAATCGCACTGTCACAAAGATCCCCAGTGATCAATTCTATCTTTTCAATATTATGCTGAAGGTTTTCTAATTTCCCAGAGGAGAAATTATCCAGTACGCGGACTTTATCTCCACGCGCCAGCAGAGCATCCACCAGATGCGACCCGATAAACCCGCCGCCGCCGGTCACAAGTGAAAATGGCATAGAAATTATTTTCCTTTTAAACCAAAGATTGTAGCTGGCGTGCCTAAGATAATGCGCAGGTCCAGTAAGATAGTTCTATTTTTGATGTAATACAGGTCAAATTCCAGCTTATCGATGGTTTCATCGACAGTCTCTGGATAACCGTAATTGATTTGAGCCCAACCAGTTACCCCAGGTTTCACCAGAAGCCTGGCCCGATAGAATGGGACTTCTTTCTGCAATTTATTGATCAAGCTGGGCCGCTCAGAGCGGGGACCAACCAGGCTCATTTCACCTTTCAGAACATTGATAAACTGGGGGAATTCATCCAGGTGTGTTTTGCGGAGAAAACGGCCAAGCTTTGTGACCCTCTCATCTCCTTCACTTGCCCACTTGGCCTTGCCGTCCACTTCTGCATCTTTGACCATTGTTCTGAATTTAATGATCTTATATGGTTTTGCGCTTTGGCCCAGTCTTTCCTGAAGGTAAAAGATCGGCAGCCCATCATCAATAAAGATCAAGATCGCTATTGGAGGAAGCAAGATCAGGAAGATCAACACACCGATCAGTCCCCCCAACAAGTCCATAAGCCGTTTAAGAACATGATACGTGCCGCTGACACCAGTATCATCTACAAATGATCGCAGGATCCAATCCGCTTCCAGGATTCGAATGGGGACTGTTTGATTCAGATCTTCGTAGGCCACTGGCATCCGGGTGATTTCTATTCCCCTCTCCTGGGCATCCAGCAAAGCCTGGAAAGTACCACCTTTGATCACTCCAGTAATAGCTACGATGATGTCAGTGATCTTTTCTTCTCTGATCACATCCAGAAGATCAGGTCCAGAACCAAGTACTTTGTACCCTTCAATTTCCTGACCTAATTTACCAGGATCATCATCAATAATTCCTATCACGAAATATGGTTTAGGATCGTTCTCATTATAAGATTGCAGCAGGATCCTACCAGAAACTCCACCACCTACCAAGAGCACTCGAGGCAAAAAAGTCTCTGAGGTTAATACCCTAATATAGAAAAACCGCCATAACAAAGTAAAGATAACTGAACTCAGGATGAAAACCGCTACTCCAATACGAGGTAGTGACTCAGATGGTGATGTGAAATAAATACCCAGATACATGAAAGAACCGATCAGGGCTGCCGTCGCAACACCCTGAAAAGTATGGTTCCAACTGCCAGCTTTGCGGACATCATAGAGTTCGATCATCAAGAACAACCAAATGAACGGCAGCAGGTAGAACCAACCTGGCACCCGATCCAGGATAAATCCAACGGTTACACCTTGAGGCTGGGCCTGATTTCCCCAGATCAATAAAGAAACGATCAATGCCAATATTTCCGCAAGGACATCGCCATTCAGCAACATCACGCGTCTTTCTACAAAACGGAACCGAAAGCGGCGCTCTTTTTGAGGATCAAACGAATTAGGACTCATAATGTCTCAGCAG
>Ga0180430_10002914_pt1 | contig 15073 bp, 13 predicted proteins | sample SS_ome_9_FD_132999 | JGI IMG/M metagenome (GOLD analysis project Ga0180430, IMG submission 132999) | Hypersaline lake sediment archaeal communities from the Salton Sea, California, USA - SS_1_S_2 metaG | ecosystem: Environmental > Aquatic > Non-marine Saline and Alkaline > Hypersaline >... | reverse complement strand
GTGATCGTGATGACAATAGCGGCATAGAACAACCAGCGGTTCTGTAATTCCGGAACTGTTTTTGTCACTAAATAGATCAACAATATCCATCCAGGAATTGCCAGTATCAAAGATATGGGCAGGAAAGTTTTTACTGGAGGTGAGCCTTTATCATCCATGTTTCAAATTCTAACATAGAGTTATCTTCCTTGAAGGATGCAGCTCTTGGTGCAATAAACCTCTAGAATCCATTAACGCCTTGTGAATCAGCAATGAATTATTGGTATTCTTGCTAGTATTTTTATCATTCAGAGAGTGATTAAAGTGTCCTATATAGCTGAGATTCAAGTAGACGTGTTTCATTTACATGAATGAGTTTTTTATCTTTTGTGAATGTGTTAAGAATAGGAAATCAGGTTTTGGTGCTACCCCCATCTGTAGGGGTTGTCGAATTCCTTAACCCCAAATCAAGCGGGAAAACACTACTAAGGAGTATATGAGATTATTCTTGAATATCAGACCTATTCCTTAAGATTACTAACCTTAATAAATCCATTTTCTTTAGGGGGCAGGATTGCCCATGTCACCTTCATCCGTTAGAATTAGTCTTGAAGCGTTCCCCCATTTTGGGATTTTCAAAAATTCAAAGTACGACTGATCCTGATGTTATATCAGGCCTTGGTTTTTACGGAAGGGGAGTTTCCGGAGATCAAGTATACTTCTTTCTTGAAGAGGTGAGGAGGACTGGGTTCATGGAAGGAAAGCAAGCTTGGCAAGCTGCCCTTGGCCAATTGCAATTAGAGATGCCAAAAGCGGCTTTTGATACCTGGGTTCGAGATGCAGAGCTGATCTCGGTCACCGATGGTGATTTTCAAATTGGTGTTCACAATGCTTACGCTCGTGACTGGTTAGACAGTCGCTTAAAAAGCACCATTACCAAGTTGCTTAATGGAACGATGAACCGCCCGGTGGATATCACATTCGTGATAAATAACGGCAGCAAAAAACCCACTTCCCAAGATCAAATCGAAATGCTAGATTCTCCCCAGGTTGAAGCGCCCCGGGTTGAGAACTCCCCTCCTCAACGTGTCTCTATCAATTTCCGCTATAACTTCACAAATTTCGTAGTTGGTCACAGCAACCGCCTGGCTCACGCTGCTTCATTGGCTGTATCTGAAAAACCAGCCCAAACATACAACCCTCTTTTCTTATATGGTGGCGTAGGATTGGGAAAAACCCACTTATTGCACGCAATAGGTAATATGTGTCAGGTTCAAGGGTTAGAAGTGCTGTATGTATCCTCTGAAGAGTTTACCAATGATTTGATCACGGCCATTCGCGGTCACACAACTCAGGCTTTCCGGGAAAAATATCGGAGGATCGATGTCCTTTTAATCGATGATATTCAGTTCATAGCTGGGAAGGAATCAACCCAGGAAGAATTTTTCCACACATTCAACACCCTTCATGGGCAGAATAAGCAGATCGTGATGACCTCAGATCGACCACCAAAAGCCATGGTCACTCTTGAGGAACGACTGCGCAATCGATTTGAATGGGGTTTGGCTGCCGATATCCAGCCACCAGACTTTGAAACCCGAGTAGCAATACTCCAATCAAAAGCAGATCGAATGGGTTTCGATATGCCGGATACAATCCTGGAAAATATCGCTCAACGGTTCCAGACCAATATCAGGGAACTGGAAGGGGCAATGACTCGCTTGCGGGCTTATGCTGATCTAAGAGGTATGGTCCTCGATGAAAAACTGGTTGAATATGCCCTGGCAGATCTGATGCCAGAAACGAAGGAAATCGAACCTGAGCAGATCCTCAATACCATTGCCCAGGAATATGGCATATCAATGGAAGATCTTTTGAGCCACAGCCGCAGCCAGCGAGTAGCCTTCCCCCGGCAAGTAGCAATGTATATGTTGCGAGAAGAGAGTGAGTTGTCATTACCCAAGATCGGAGAAATACTGGGCGGTCGAGACCACACGACGGTGATGTATGGCCATGATAAAATTACAGATCTTCTGGAAAGGGATAAAAACCTGCGTCGGAAGATTGTCAACATCCAAGAAATCCTCTACTCCCCCGTAAGTGCAACGATCTAGAGAATTGGATTAATAAAAAAAACCTACTGAGGATCACCAGTAGGTTTTTTTTATTTAACTCTTTTTGTCCTGATCCTTATTTCTTGACCTTATCTTTTGGATCCAGGTTTTCAATTGCCTGGACCAGCGGAACCAGGGAAATTCAACAGGAGTAGGGTCTTCTTCTGGTTCAGGCCAGGGATCCAGGTCAAACATTTTCCGAAATACGTATAAACTCAGCAATTTAAGCGTGGCCACAACCGGAGCAGCCAGGAAGATTCCGACTAAACCCATCAGGCTGGCCATTAATAAAGCAGCAACTAACACAGCGGCTGGGTGGATATCCAGAGTCCGGCCTAAAAAACGTGGAGTAATGTAATTATCAAAGATAAAATTAGTGGTCAATGAAATCGCCAAAACCATGAGCGAGTATTGCCAGGGTAGCATACCAAAGTAATTCATCGGTTGAAAAAAGGTTACCAACACCATTACTATGGATGAGGTCCAGGAGCCGACATAAGGAACAAAAACTGCCAGGCCAGTTAGAGCTGCCAGGGCAATCGAATATCTAACTCCCAGCGCAGAAAGGATGATGAAATAGACAACGAATACCATCACAAAGATGATAAATTGTCCCCTGAAAAAAGAGTCCCAGATCATTCTTAGCTGGCGAGTCATGCGACGTATATCATAATCATACTGGGGGATCTGATCGAGAGGGAACTCACCTACACGTTGGGATTCTGACAGTATAAAATAAGCCACAAAAACAATGAAGAAAATCCTGCCAATACTTGCCGCCGCTCCAGTTGCCAGAGATCCTACTATCGATCCCGCCTGACCCAGCAGCGGTTGGAGGGTTTCAAGCAGCCGATTGGCCAGATCGTTCAAATTAATGATATCTTTGATCCCATACTGTTCCAGAAAGATGGTGAGATCGTTTGCCAGATTAGGAAGATTCTCGGTAAATTCCTGAACAACCCTCACCAGTCCGGATGCCTGCTGGGCGATAGCCAAACCTGCACCAGTTAACAATCCGATCAACAAGATGATAAAGAGAAGAAAAACCAGAGTTGTACTCATCCTCCAGGATAAACGGGTTTTTTCTGTTAATATAGCTACAATTGGTTGAAACAGATAGGTGATGATAGTAGCCAAGACCAATAGCGATACGATAGAACGGTAATAAATAAAGATCCCGGCGAGAATAGCCACCAGGGTTAATCCAATCACTAATCTTGTTGTTGTCCCCCAAGAAGGAGAACGTTGACTTTCTGTTGTCATATTCTATATATCCCCTTAAAACTTAATTCTCCAATATTGAATAGGGTTATAGTGTTGTATTTGGACAATTCTTAGTCAGAGAAAACACCTCACCGACTACTACAACACTTCATCCCTCGATTAGGTTCGCGATGACAATGATTCTTTTATTATCAATCCTATACGGATAACAAGAGATCAAAGTTGCAATGGATTTATCTGTGGATTCCAGGTATTCCACCTGGTGGGGCTCAACGATCAAAACATCTTCCACAACATATGTATAGCTTTTTCTCTCGGAGAACAAGATCACCAGGTCCCCATTTTCCAGCTGATCCAGGTCCCGGAAGATCTCACCCTGGATATCATTATGGGCAGATAACACCACGTTCCCGATCTCACCCGGATTTACAGAATAGATAGCATGACCAACTCCTTTTTTCAACTGTTCTGGTCCATCCCCTTCAACAACTGGGACATCCTTGTTGATCGCGGGAATCTGCAATCGAATGGCGTGATTAGGACCAGGAGTCGGAATTGGAATTTCCCAATAGGATTGAACGACTGGTCTGAGATGTTCTGGAATCTCTTCGATATTAGGTTGACTGCCGCCAGGTGAATCAGGTGGAGTATGGCCCCCCGGTAGAACTACGGCTTTGATCAATGGTGTCGCCGTCAATGTAGGCTGTTCCAGGGCCAAGGCAACTTCTCTGTTCAATTGCTGGAGTATATCCAACCCATTAAAAAGCACGAATACTAAGCCTAAAACAGCTAGAACCTCGATTGCCAGCAGGAATCCATCCACAACCTTTTTATTTCTCTTTTTTCCTTCATCAACAGGATCCGGAGGACCTTCTCCAATGGGTGATGTTGTCCTTAGATCTTCCCAAGTTGTTTCTTCTTCATCAGAGACCAAGCGGACTACTCTTCCTGTCTCGCGATAACGTTCAATGCGCTCGTTTCTGCCTGAGCGTTGTTTTTCGATCAGCAGCCTGCGCAGCTCATTAATTGATAAATCTCGGGGATCTTTCTTTTGTGCCACATGAAAATTATAATCTGGGATTTAGCACCTGCCAAGTCGGGATGATTTCTTGCGGGATTCTAATACTTCAGATAATAGCTTCGAATATGAGGCCGTTCAGGAAAAGACAGTATAATATTCAAATTGTTTTCAGGTAGACCTGAATGACCTGTCGGGAGAATTAATGAAGTTCTTGTTAGGTGATAAAAAGTTCCTCAATACCATGCTCAAGTTGGCCAGTCCGATCATCCTTCAAAATTTAGTGTTCTCCTCCCTAAATCTGGTTGATGGGGTGATGATCGGGCAACTTGGAGAAAGTGCAGTTGCTGCAGTCGGAGTTGCCAATCAGGTTTTCTTTCTGGTATCTTTGTTATTTTTTGGCATTGGTAGTGGGTCAGCGATCTTCGCAGCTCAATATTGGGGACAAAAAGACACTAAACGCATTCAGAGTGTTCTGGGCTTAAGCTTATTAATGAGCATAAGCGGCGCATTGATCTTTTCATTAGTGGCAATCCTCTTCCCTGTTCAAGTGATCAGTATCTATTCAAAGGATCCAGCAGTCATATCCCAGGGCAGTACTTATCTGCAGATCGTAGCTTTCAGTTATGTGATCACTGCAATAACAAATAATTTCGCATTCATTTTAAGAAGCATTGAAAATGTCAAACTTCCCCTGCTTACCAGCCTGGTTGCACTAAGCTTGAACACTGTGATGAATTACGGGTTGGTATTGGGAAATTTCGGATTGCCGTCATTAGGAGTGAAAGGTGCAGCCATTGCCACTATCATCTCCCGCTTAATAGAAGTTGTGTTCCTGCTGGTATTAATCTATCGCAAAAAACTTCCTGTGGCGGCAAAATTGCGATCATTATTGAATTTTAAGATTTTGCCAATCATCAAGTTTTTCAATACTACACTACCTGTTATAGCAACAGAAATCGTCTGGTCATTCGGAATCACTACCTATAACGTGGTTTATGCTCGAATCGGGACTGAATCTATTGCAGCTGTGAATGTTGCTGGTACTTTGGACAAGATTATCTTTGTGGTATTTATCGGCTTAGGCCATGCATGCGCGATCATGATCGGAAACCAGATTGGTGCTGAACATAATGAACTTGCTACTTCTTACGCAAAAAAATACCTGATCTTTGGAGCAGTAGGAGCTGCAATATTTGGATTGATCATGTACATATTTGCCATCCCTGCGCTGTCGTTTTACAAGGTATCAGACATGACGATCAATTTCACAACTAAACTGATCGGATTAATGGCCTTGTCATTGCCGATACGGTCATTAAACCTGATCTTGTTAATTGGTGTTCTTCGCAGTGGCGGGGATACAAGAGCCGCTTTTGCCATTGACGCCGGATCGGTTTGGGTTATTGGTGTACCCATGGCATTAATTGGCGCTTTTGTTTTAGACTTGCCGATCCACTGGGTTTATTTAATGGTCTTATCGGAAGAAGTTATTAAACTCGCTCTGGGTCTATACCGCTTCTACTCCCAACGCTGGATCAATTATCTAGTTGCCCCGGTCTAAAGACAAAGATACACCATCCAGGTTATGCTAGAATCAAAAATATCAATGTCAAAGGAATAATCAAATGGATCCACGAATACAAAATCTCGCTAAGATTCTCGTCAACCATTCTGCCCGGATCGTACCTGGTGACCGAGTTCTTATCGAAGGAAATATTGCCGCGGAGCCCCTAATCAGGGCGCTCTACCGGGAAGTACTCAACCAGGGCGGTTTCCCCTACCCGATGGTCAAGATCACAGAACAGGAAAAAGAATTATTAACCTACGGAAACGATCAGCAAATCACTCATGTGGATCTTCTTCGCCACCAGGCCTACAAGGATTTTGAATCCCGCTTCCGGATTTATTCTTCCACCAATCCCCAACAATTATCAGATTTCACTGCAGATAAACAGGCCCTCTACAATCAAAGCCTCTCTCCCATTCTGGCCACTCAGTTAGAACGGGGTGCTACAGATGAGTTTAAGTGGGTCACAACTCTCTTTCCCACACAAGCCTATGCTTCCCAGGCCGGAATGAGCCTGGAGGAATATGAGAATTTCGTATACAGCGCCTGCCTGGCGGATCAGGAAAATCCAATTGAGAAATGGCACCAGGTCAAGGAAGATCAAAAAAGCTCAATGGCCCTTTTTGAAGGACAAGATCAAATCCAGTTGAAAGGACCAAACATTGATCTAACTTTATCCGTTAAAGATCGAAAATTCATTAACTGCTATGGTACAAGCAATATGCCAGATGGGGAAATCTTCACAGGACCGGTTGAAAATTCACTCAATGGCTGGGTGAAGTTTACCTATCCCGCGATTTACGGTGGGGTTATGGTGCAAGGGGTTGAGCTGGAATTCAAAGAGGGAAAAGTGATCCGCGCATCCGCAGAAAATCAGGAGGATTATTTACTAAAACTGCTGGATTCAGATCCGGGAGCCCGTTATGTGGGTGAGTTCGCAGTCGGAACCAATACCGGAATTCAACAATTCACCGGAAATATCCTCTTTGATGAAAAAATCGGCGGGACGATCCACATCGCCCTGGGGTCAGCTTACCCAGAAACGGGCAGCAGCAACCAAAGCTCTATCCACTGGGATATGATTTGTGATATGCGCGAGGATTCAACTATTACTGCCGATGGCGTTCTGGTCTATCAGAACGGACAATTCATCTACTGATATTAGTATTTTTCGGAGGGATCATGCCAGACAATGAAAATCTCCTTTCTCTCTCAAAAGAAACCTTAATTTTAATGCTGGAGGATTCAGCAAAAAATTGGCTGGCACATGATGGGCTCTGGTTCCAGGCCGTTGAACGTCAATACGGTATGGAAAAAGCCATCGAACTTGACAAGGAAGCCTGGATTTCTTTCACTCAGATCGAAGCAAAAAGAATTATGCGCCGCCACAGGATCGAGCCCGGAGGAGGACTCCCAGCCCTTGAAAAGGCGCTGCAGTTCCGACTCTACGCCCGGATCAATGAGCAATCCGTCATAGTAGTTGATGAAAAAACACTGCGTTTTGAGATGAATGATTGTCGAGTCCAGAGTGCCCGTAAAAGGAAAGGCCTGGATGACTTTCCCTGCAAACCAGTTGGCATCGCTGAATATACCTATTTTGCCCATACTATCGATCCCCGGATCAGGACTGTCGTGATCGGCTGTCCCCCAGACCCACATCCGGAAGAGTTCTACTGCGCCTGGCAGTTCAGCCTAGAGGAAGATCCAATCCCAATTGAAGAATTGATATGAAAATAAACAAAGGACGAAGTCCCTTTGAAGGGACTTCGTCCTTTGTTATATACCTAGGATCGAGAGGAATCCTACTTCGCGTGCCAGAAACCCCGTTGGACGGCAACCACATCCTCAGTTGTAATAAATGCCTCCTGATCCACATCCTTAACAATTTTTTCGAAATGATGAACCTGGCTCCGGCGGATACTGGATGTGATCACAGAAACCATTCCATCTTTTCCGCGGCCTGGAATTTCCGTAACGGCATAATTATTTTCTCTGAGGACTTCCAGTATCGCTGCCCCCCATTTTGGACTGATCACTCGAATTTCCGCAAAACCAATCGCGAGCTTATCTTCGATCCACATCCCAACCACATTGCCTGTGGCAAAACCCGCCGCATAAACAACTACATTGATTATATTATCTATATCCGCTAAAACAAATACAAAAGTCAAAACCCAGATAGCAGAGTTAAAAAACCCCAACATCCAGACCCAGAACTTGTTGCTGCGGAGGGTAAGGATCAAACGCAGGGTATCAAGGCTGGTTGAAATCACGCGGACAGTGAATATTAGAAGAGCGATCAGAATGCTCTGAGCGGTGAGTTGAAATGTAAACATAAGAATTCCTTATCTGCCCTATTTATTACGGTCCATCAATTCAAAGTACAGTTCAGTAGCATAGGCTTTGACCATCCTGCGCATACTGAATTCTGGCGCAAGCGTCCGGATGGATTCTTTCATTAACCCAATCCACTCAAGAGGTAGATCTCCAGGAGAACGGTTATAAAACAGGGGAATAATCTCGTTTTCAAGTGTATCGTAAAGACTTTCCGCATCCATATCATCCTGGAATTTATGATCCGCATGGCTATCATCGGTTCCGATTGCCCAACCATTTTTTCCATTGAAACCTTCACGCCACCAGCCATCCAGGATCGAGAAGTTCAAAACACCATTTACAGCTGCTTTTTGCCCGGATGTACCGGAAGCCTCATTCGGCCGTCGTGGAGTGTTCAACCACACATCAACTCCCTGAACCAAATACCTGGCCAGGTTCATATCATAGTCTTCCAAAAACACCAACCTGCCCCCACTTTCTGCCTTTTTCACTTTCCTGTATACGTTCTGGATCAGCAATTTCCCGGGTTGGTCTGCAGGATGGGCTTTTCCGGCAAAGATGATCTGGACTGGCATGTTGGGTTTGTTTATTATCTTTAACAAACGTTCAAAATCACTTAAGATCAGATCAGCCCGTTTATAGGTCGCAAAACGCCGTGCGAAACCAATTGTCAACGCGTAAGGATTTAATAAAGCACCAGAAGCAATCACCTGAACGGGATGAACCTCATCTCGACCCCATTGAGAACGAGCCCTTTCTCTCATATAGAACACAAGTTTTCTCTTCAGATGCCTGCGTACCGCCCAGAATTCTTCATCGGGGATATCGGAAACCGCATTCCAGATCTCTGGATCATCGATATTCTCCAGCCAATCAGATCCCAGATATCTACCATAAAGATGACTCATCCGCCGGGCAAGCCAGGTTCCGGTATGGATACCATTGGTGATATGGCTGATCGGAATTTCATCAGTTTTGAGATCAGGCCAAAGGGAACTCCACATCTCCCGAGCAACTTCACCATGCAATTCAGAAACGCCATTGCGAAGATTAGACGTACGCATGGCCAAAACCGGCATACTGAAGGTCTCACCCCAGGATACATTATGGCGGGCCAAATCAAAGAACTCATCCCGAGACAAACCAAGCTGGTGCTGCATACCGCCGAAATATTTATCAATTAACCAATCAGGGAATTCATCGTTGCCAGCCGGAACTGGTGTATGGGTCGTAAAAACAGTTTTCGCCTGGACATAATCCAGTGCCTCTTCCAAGCTGGTACCCTCTTCTACTTGCTCACGGATCCGCTCCAGGACCAGGAATGCAGAATGACCTTCATTCATATGCCAAACTGCAGGGGTTTGTCCTAGTTTCCGAAGAGCTCTCACTCCTCCAATACCAAGGATGATCTCCTGTGAAATCCTCAGGTCAAGATCACTGCTGTACAATCTTGAAGTAAGCTCGCGATCAGTATCTGAATTTCCATCGACATTGGAGTCCAAAAGATACAGGGGAACTCGACCAACCTGGATCTTCCACATTCTTACTAAAACTTCCCTACCGGCTAATTCCACAGAAACAGTGGCTGGTTTTTCCTCCTCATCCACCAATGGCAGCACCGGAAGTTCATCAAAATTCAATTTTACATATTGAGCTTCCTGCCAACCATCTTCACTAATAATCTGTGTGAAATAACCCTTCGTATAAAGGAACCCCATCGCTACTAGAGGTAGCCCTAGATCACTTGCTTCTTTCAGATGATCCCCGGAAAGGACACCCAGGCCGCCAGCGTAGATCGGAACTGTCTCATGAAGTCCAAACTCGGTGGAAAAATAAGCAATAACCTCTTTTTCAATATGGCCATGGTTTTTCTGGTACCAGGTATCCTCTCGCTCCATATACTGGTCAAAAGCCAGCATGGATCGGTCATAAAAATCCAAAAAATGACTGTCATGGGTCACCGCGTTCAATTTCGCCCGCTCTACTTTTCGTAGAAATCGGATCGGATTATGAGAAGTCTCTTCCCATAAATCACTATCGATACGTTGATAAAGACGCTGGACATCAGGATTCCAGGTCCACCACAAGTTGTAGGCAAGTTCACCCAACCGTTCTATTTGGCTGGGAAGACTGAATTGATTTGGTGTTTTTTCTTGAACTATATCAAGAGTCAAATTAATCCTCCTCGTATTCTCGGAATACGATCAATACATTATTAAAAACCTCGCTCATTCTACCATTTGAGTAAGATTGCGTAAACTTTAGGTTTTTAAGGGTTGGGATATTAAAATCCAGGCTCTTGAAAAAAGAACCTGGATTCAGGATACACTAAAATACTTTACCTTGTTATTACAGGACTTCAATTCTGGGATCGTTCTATTCCCCATTTTTTCAGTGTGGCAGGTGGAGCAGACACTTCGCCTACTTCTCTGCGGACCAAAATCATGGCCTCTTCTGGACAGGATGGAACGCACAACCCACAGCCAACACAGTTACGCGGGTCGACCTCACAAACAATTCCGTTGACATCTAGAGCATCAAACTGGCAATGGTCAACACAATCCCCACAGGCAACACATAACTCGCCGTCCACAACAACCAAAAAATCTGATTTAGCGATAGCTGTTGAATTATTGAACTCAGCCACAGACCTCAGAATTCCACAACTGCAGGTACAACAATTGCATATATAGGAATTCCGGTCCTGATAATTACCGGTGGTATGTACTAATCCCGCTTCTTCAGATTCGCGCAGGATCTGGAGCGCTTCATCTTTTGTGATGGACCGATCAATTTCACTGGTATCAAAATATCCTTCTACCGGTGCAAATACCAGGCAATTCTCAAGAGGATGATCACAGGGATCTCCGATCAATTTTTTCTGTACCCGGCATATACAATCCCTTACCCCCCAAGCCTTTGCATTTTCAATTAAATCTGAGGCTTTTTCATAAGGATAAACCTCCATCTCAAAATCAATTGACTCCTGAACTGGTATCACTCGATGAACAGACAAACCTTTCCCTGTAATACCACCCTTGGTCTCTTGGAAGTATTCCTCAAATAGGGCTGCAATTTCCTTGTTCAACCTGGGAAGTAATTCTTCGTAAAATCCTACAACAAAAGGCATTAAGCCAAAGACCAGCGCTGATTCTCCCTTCGAAAAGAGGATCATTTTTTTTCTGACCATGTCCTTCAACGTACGGCGGGCTTCTTTTTCTGGAACATTGGCCCGGGCAGCGATCTCCGCAGCCGGTTCTTTCGGATAGAACATTTCTGCCGCTAGAAGAGCTTCTTCAGGAGTAAAGATCTTCTCAAGTAAACGGATCTCTATCCCACTTTCTGTTGCAGGATAACTATGCGGCATTGTATCGAGTTTTTCGGCCAATTTCTTATAAGTATCTGCAGTCATTAAACCTTCCTTGCTGACGGGAATCCACCATCAAAATACATATTGAAAATATATCTAAGGCAACAATTTTGCTGCTTCCTGGACCAGTTCATCTGAAATGTCAGATTTCTCCATCACTGGCAACTCTCTGATCTGTCCATCTTTCCATATCAATATTACCTGATTTTTATCTGATCCGATACCTCGATCATCTCTGCTCACATCATTAGCGACAATCAGATCTAGATCCTTATCCTCCAACTTGGACTTTGCGTTTTCAAATAGATTTTCCGTTTCCGCTGCAAAGCCAATCACTGCTCCGGGACCAATTTTTTTCTTAGATTTATCACGGGCTACTGCCTTTAGAATATCAACAGTTTTTTCCAGATGAATGACGTCCAATCCGCCCTGATCCTTCTTTATCTTGCTATCTGCTGCTTGGGAAGGTTTATAATCTGCCACCGCAGCAGCCATGATTAACAGGTCTGCATCCTTGGATTCTGAGAGAACTGCCTCAGCCATCTCGCTTGCAGTTTTTACTGAAACCAATCGGGCTCCAACAGGTCCTGCCAGGGTCACAGGGGCTGTGATCAAGATGACTTCAGCACCCTGATCCAGAGCAGCCTGGGCGATTGCATAACCTTGTTTCCCAGAAGATCTATTCCCAATAACCCGGACCGGGTCTATTGGTTCCTGGGTCCCCCCTGCTGTGATAACTACTTTCTTCCCTTGAAGAACCCCATTTCTACCTAGCCAGGATCGCAGGTATCCAAGAAGCAGGTTTGGTTCCAGCATCCGCCCTTTGCCTGATAGGCCAGAAGCCAAATGGCCAGCTGCCGGCCCCCAGATCTCCACTCCTCGTTTTTTCAAAAGATCCAAATTTTCTTGGGTTGCCGGGTGACTGTACATCCCTCCATCCATGGCTGGCGCCACGAGAAGAGCCGTTCGTGATGCCAGGGCAGTCAGTGTTAATAGGTTATCAGCCATTCCATGGGTTATTTTTGCTAAGGTATTGGCTGTTGCCGGTGCTATTAAAAAGGCATCATTCTTCTCACCTAATTCAATATGCAATACATGGTCATCCACTTTCCATAAATCTTCATCGATATAGGCTTTACGCCCTGTGACTGAGGAAAAAGTTATTGGGGAAACCAGTTTTGAAGCTGCTTGTGTCAGGATCACATCAACCAGTGCACCGGCCTTGGTTAATGACGAGGCCAGGGTCACTGTCTTATAAGCTGCTATCGATCCAGTCACACCCAGAATAATTCTTTTGTTTTCCAGTACTTTCATGTGTTTTCCTTCTTGCCAGTAAAATTATAATTCGCGGACTTACTGATTCATATCCCAAATAATCCGCAGACCATCCAGCGTTAACCAGGGGGCGACAATCTCAATCACCTTGGTTTCACGGGAGATGATCTCAGTTAACCCACCTGTTGCGACAACTTTCATCTTGGGACCCAATTCCTCTCTAAACCGGGCAACCATACCTTCTACCAAGCCGATATAACCAAATATCAATCCAGATTGCATAGAATGGGGAGTATTTCTTCCAATAACTGATGGAGGAGTGTTTAAATCTACTTTTGGTAATTTAGCAGCCCGATGGAATAGCGCATCAGCAGCGATACCAATTCCTGGAGCTATTGCGCCTCCCAGGTAATCTCCTTCTTCGGAGATCGCGTCAAACGTAGTGGCGGTGCCAAAGTCCACTACGCATGCCGGCCCACCGTAAAGGTGGTGCACTGCAGCGGCGACAACTATACGATCAGCCCCTACCGAACGGGGAGTTTCATAAAGTATGCGAACGCCAGTCTTTACTCCCGCATCCACAACAAGGGGATCCAGATCAAGATACCCCTTACAAGCCTGCTGGAAAACCCCTGTTAATCCTGGTACTACGGAGGCGAGACATACACCTGTGATATCCGCCGCAGTTAGACCCTCATGTTTTAATAAACCATCAATTTGCAAGCCATATTCATCCGGCATGCGTTGATGATCAGTCGATACTCTCCAGCAGGGTCCAAGCTCTTCTCCCTGATAGACACCCAGGGATATATTTGTATTGCCAATATCAATTGTCATTAACATAGAACTTCCTTTACTTGGTTCTCATCATCTACAAGCACAATCGTGGGTTTCCAATCCAGGATGTCTTCTTCCTTAACCAGTCCATAAGCCATGACTATGATCTTGTCACCGGTATGAACCAGCCTTGCAGCAGCGCCATTAATTTCTATTTTGCCAGATCCTGCTTTTCCAGAAATGATATAGGTTTCAAATCTAGCGCCATTGTTTAGGTTTACTACCTGAACAAGTTCATACTCCGCCATACCAGCCTTAGCAATCAAATCACTATCAATTGTAATACTACCCTCATAATCCAGATTAGAATCTGTTATGGTTGCCCGGTGGATTTTTGACCTTAGCAATTTTCTGTACATTTATCACATCCCTAAAATAATATTATCAATCAGTCTTGTCCCACCAACAAAAACTGCCATTGAGACCAGACATTCTTGGATTTCATTTTCAAGTTCTTCCAGGGTGTTAAGGTTAGCACACGAAACATATTGAAGTTGGGCCAATTTTTCTAATTCAACCTCATCCTTGACAATCTGCTTGATAACCTCCGCACACCTTTCACCTTTCTGGTATGCATCTCGAGCGAGGAATAAACCCCGTGAAAGGCATCTGGCTGCTAATCTTTCTGCTTGATCCAGGTAAGTGTTCCGACTGGACATTGCCAACCCGTCCGGTTCACGCACAATTGGACAAATATCAATTTCAACCTGGAAATTCAAATCCCTTACCATCTGCATAATAACTGCTGCCTGCTGGGCGTCCTTCTGCCCAAAGTAAGCCTTATCTGGACCTACCGCATTAAATAGCTTTGCAACCACAGTAGCAACTCCCCGAAAATGTGTTGGCCGGTAGGAGCCTTCTAGAACCGAAAATAAATGATCCATCTCAATCCAAGTCTGATAACCTTCTGGATACATAACTTCGACAGTGGGAATCCAAACCAGATCCACACCCGCGTTTTCCAGAAGTCCGACATCGCGGTCTATATCCCGGGGATAGTTATCCAGGTCTTCGCCCGGTGCAAATTGAGAAGGATTGGCAAATATACTTACAACCACAGCAGCGCTATCATCCCGAGCTTTATCCACCAGTGAGAGATGACCTTCGTGAAGGTATCCCATAGTAGGCACAAAACCTACTGGCTGATCCAGATCGGATAATTCTTTTCTCAACTCACTCATTGTTTTCACTATTTTCATTTTCAGAAATCCTCACTAAGCTTTCTCGCGCTTGAATCATCAACAACATGATCTCATTTACAGAAGTATTCAATTTCACCGACTTTCCCGCCCGGACAACAGCGCCACACAGGGCCTCGATTTCTGTTGGAGCTCCCCTTCTGATATCCT
>Ga0180430_10002913_pt1 | contig 15080 bp, 13 predicted proteins | sample SS_ome_9_FD_132999 | JGI IMG/M metagenome (GOLD analysis project Ga0180430, IMG submission 132999) | Hypersaline lake sediment archaeal communities from the Salton Sea, California, USA - SS_1_S_2 metaG | ecosystem: Environmental > Aquatic > Non-marine Saline and Alkaline > Hypersaline >... | reverse complement strand
CACCATTTCCGCAGCGGATTCTTCTCACCGGGTTCGGGATACGCCATTTGCGCCGACGACAATGCGAACGAATCGGTCCAGTCGGCCAAGGTGAAAGGCGCCGAGCGAGAGCGACCGGACCAGATCAGATCCAAGCCCGCCAAGTGGATTCGCCGCCTGCCGGTGCGAGTCAGGGCGATGGTGCTCGCCGGCGATACGCTGCTGACGGCCGGTACGCCGGATGAAATTCCCGCAGACGATCCGCTGGCCGCCCTGCAAGGCAGAAAAGGAGCGATCCTGACGGCGTTGTCAACCAAAGACGGTAAGACAATCGCCCAGCACAAACTGACCCATCCGCCGGTATTCGACGGAATGGCCGCAGCGAGAGGGGCGCTCTTTGTCGTACAGAAAGACCGTCGGATCATATGCTTCAGATGATATCCGCAGTAGCGGCGTCAATCAGGACCCTTGCCTTGAATCTGTTTAAGGCTTCGGTAGTAGTCGGCGACGTTCTGTTTGTCATAGAAGTACCAGGCCATGAGCGCGAGATGAGAGAGCATTATACAGATTGATATCACCCACACTCCAGCGTTGGCGAACTCGGACCAAAGCAATACGTGCCCCAGTAGTATAACAAGCGCCATCGCCGCTATCGCCAGATGTCGAGACCATGCTCTGTCTTTCAGAAAGCCATACGCCAGCGGCGCCGCAAACGCCGCTACGGCGATCTCCAAGGGCAGAACATGGCTATTCCAGTATTCTCTGGTGACCTGGCGTCCGTTGATTGTGAATACGGAATCTGCAGAACCAAGCAGCGGAGCTACTGTGACGATGATCGCGACAGCAGCCCAGAAAGGCAGAAATAACCTCAGCGCGGTGATCAGAAGAGGTCTGCGCGCGATCGGCTCGCATCGCCGGGGGGATTGATCGATGCTCTTGACCGCCATGGCTAGATCGGCCCGCGCCTTATCCGAATTGGTCTGCATAAGATCAGAATAGAGATCTTCGATTCGGCTGTCAAGCGTTTGGTTGCGGTCTCCATCGACGCTTTGTCAACCCGGACGATTATGCTACAATACGGCCCCGGGGTGGGATACATCGAATGCTTCATGAGTTTTATCGAGCCCATAAAGGAGATTCTTCGTGAGAGTAAGATTGCATACGTTCATGGTTTACGCGGTGCTGGCGGTTTTGGTTTTTTCGTGCGGACAGGCGGCCTTCGCCGCTGAGCCGGGCGTCTACAAGATGACCGCCAAGCCGCCGACTGACGGGCTGATCGGTTCGAACTACACCCCGGCATACGCGGTTAACCAAGTGCAGTTCTGGCATGACTTCCGCGCCGACGTTGTCGAAAAGGAACTCGCCGCGGCGCGCAAATACTTCGGCGTCAACACGCTGCGGGTCTACCTGCACGACATCAACTTCTTCCAGGACAAGAAAGTCCTGATGGCCAACATCGAGAAATTCCTGGTCATCTGCGCAAAGCACAAGATCCGTCCGGGTTTTGTCTTCTTCGACGGCTGCCATCGACATGAGGGGATCTACCTCGACAAGCCGACCAGGCCGGTCTACGGTTTCCACAACTCGCGATGGGCCCAGTCGCCTCAGGCCCGCGATATTGATCCGAAGAACCTCGAGAAGTTCAAGCCGTACGTTCAGGAGATCATCAAGCCGTATCGCAAGGACTCTCGCGTGCTGTTCTGGGAGATCCACAACGAACCGCCTCCGGGAGACAAGTATCGCGATGAGCTTAAGCGAGCCGGCTACCGATGGGCTAAGGAGCTGAAGCCCACCCAACCGGTCCTGAACTGCGAGAAGACCTCCGGCTGGGGCGACTGCAAGGACTCGGACATCGTAGACTCCCACGTCTACAACAACGCCTGGGGCTTCTGGGAGGCGTTTTCAAAGATCGGTCAGGAAAAGAACAAGGGAACCGTCTTCACAGAGGCCGGAGCCCGATGGAAAGCCACGCGACGAATCCACGGCGGGGCGACCGATGTTATCTCGTGGCTGGAAAAACGCAGAGCGGCCGGTAAGTCTACGCCCGGAGTCTACCTGACCTGGGAGCTGATGGTCGGCAACTCCAACTGTCGCTGGCACTGGGTCGATAACGGCCACAAGGTCGGCAAGCCCGATCCCGAGCCGGAAATTCCATGGTGCGGACTTATGTGGCCCGACGCGACGCCGGTTTCGCTCGCTGAGGCCGAAGCGTGCAGGAAATACGTGACTGGTAAGTCCAATGCGTTGCTGTTTGAGAGCTTCGAGTCCGGCGCCAAAGGCTGGAAGTTCTACGGCGTAAAACACATGGGCTCCAACCACGGTCTTTACGTTCCGCACAGGTGCAAAGCCGTCGCCGGCGACGCCAAGTGGACCGACTACATTCTCGAAGGCAAAGTCCTGGTCAAGATCCCGTGGAAGCGACGCGGCGCCAAGACGCCGGTGTATGAAGAGGAAGGCGATCCGACCGCGGGCCTGCTGTTCCGCGTTAACGCTCCGGGCCAGGAGTTCGAAGATATGCGGGCCTACTCGGTCAGCCACACGGGCAGTGTGCTCAGGCTCGGGAAATTCTCCGGCGGTGACTGGAAAGAGCTCGCCTCGTATGACCTGACCGGCCTGAAGACCAAGTCTCGCATCAACGAGTGGAGCCTTATCCGCATCGAAGCGATCGGCCCGAAGTTCCGCATCTGGTTCAACCGCACCCATGGCGAGGCGTGCAAGGGTCTGCGAATCGAGTATACCGATAAGGACGATCCGATCCTCTCGGGCGCTATCGGCGTCGGAGCGTTTAAGACTACCGGCATGTTCGACGATCTTGTTGTGCTCCCGATCGAAAAGAAGAAGTAGCCTTGTGCCGGCAAACAGGTGAATAACCGTGTCAACACACTCCAGCGATGATACAAGCGAACCGGTGCGGCCGCGGCGCAAGCCGATCCGGCGGGCGGTCTATCGCATGTTGAAGATTGCTATCGTGACGCTGGCCGTGGTGCAACTGTTTAACATCGCCATGTACTTCAAGGCCGACGCCGAAGCGCGGAAGATCGTCGACACCGAATACGGCCGGTCATTTGAGTCTGTTGATTACATCGGCGACGGCGATGTCGGCGTTCTCCTGTTCCATGGGCTTCACGGTACGCCGCGGAACTTCCAGGCCGTCATGACCGGGCTCGAGCAGCGCCGGATTCACTACTACGCGCCGATGCTAGGCGGCGAACGTCCGTCGCCGGCCGATGGGCTGGGATTCAACGCCAGACGCTTCGCCGCAGATGCAGAGTACGCATACAGGCTCCTGGCCAAACGCTGCAAACGGATCGTTGTCGAGGGCCATTCGTTCGGGGCTCTGCAGGCCACGGACGTCGCTTCACGCCATCCCGTGGCCGGTCTGGCGCTGGTTTCTCCGGCGTATCGAATCACACAACGCTGGTATCTGCCGCCGTCGATGGAGTCGTGGGTCAAGACCCTCACGCCGGTGATGCCGCTGTTGCCGAAGTTCTCGCCGGCCAGGATGAACGATCCTGTCGGTCTGGAACAATACTCGGGATTCAATATGTTTTCGCTTCAGTCGGTAAGCGCTCTGATCGACTACACGCACGAAGTTCTGCCTCGGGCAGGCAAGGTCCAGGCTCCGGTGCTGGCCCTGATAAGTTCCGGCGATGAAGTCATCGACATCCCGTCGGCGGAGGCCGGCGTCAAGTCGCTCGGCTCGAATGATAAGGAGATTATCCGCTATACTCGTTCAAATCACCTGATACTGCTCGACTACGACCGCCGAGAGGCCAACGAAAAAGTGCTGGGCTTCATCGTCGATCATCTTGATAATATTTCGGAGCCTCCTCGAGCGAGAGATGAACTTTCAGACTAAGGATTTTACAGCTATGGACTCAAGCGGCGGCGGACTGACGTTTTACGATATTCCTGACGGATCGGTGATCGAATCGTTCGATGCGGCGCAGGTCGACGCCCTGGAGAAGATTAACCAGAGAGTAGCGGCCGCCGACAGCGTCGAATCGCTCATCGATTTCCTGTTCGAGACCAGCCGCGAACTGTGCCCGTGCGATAGAGTCGCGTTGGCGTTCGTGACTGACGAAGGTCGGCGCGTCACGGCGCACTACGCCCGGGCTACGTACGAACCGCTGCGCCTGAACAAGGGCTACGCCGAGCAACTTGCCGGGAGCACGCTCGAGACGATTATCGAAAGCGGGCAGGTCCGCGTTATCGGAGATCTCGAAGCTTACCTTGCCGCCAGGTCGCAGAGCAGTTCGACTCAGTTGGTGTTGCGCGAGGGGCTCCGATCGTCGATGACATGTCCGCTGAGCGTTGACGGCAGGAATGTCGGACTCCTTTTCCGAAGCTCCACTCAACCGAACGCATACGACGCCAAACAGGTCGCCTTCCACGCCGCGATTGCCGAACGCCTCAGCCAGGCTGTCGAAAAGGCCTGGCGGATCGAGCAGCTCGACGCGGCCAACAAGGCCTACACCGAGATGCTCAGCTTCGTCGTGCACGAACTCAAGAGCCCGGTGGCGTCGATGATCATGGACGCCGAAGTGCTCATGGGCGGCTACATCGGCGACATAACCGACAAGCAGACCGAAAAGCTCCGCCGCATGGTCGCCAAGGGCAAGTACCTGCTCGGACTGGTCAACGACTACCTGAACCTCGCCCGGCTCGAAGGCGGCGAGATGGAGATCAAGCTCATCGACGGCGTTGACTTCGTCGGGGACGTGCTGACCCCCGCGATGGAGATCAACGCCCCCCAGGCCGAGGGCAAGTCGATGCCGATAGTGACCGATCTGCCCGATTCGGCGCCGATCCAGTGCGATCCGAACCTCATGCAGATAGTCGCGGTCAACCTGCTGTCGAATGCGGTGAAGTACGGCTTCGAGTCCGGTCGGATCCATGTGAGCGTAGCCGACAACGACGACGCGATGGTTTTCAGCGTGCGAAACGAAGGCCCCGGTTTCGACGAGGCCGCCAAGTCGAAACTTTTCGCCAAGTTCTCGCGTCTCGACGATCCGGAGCTGAAGAAGGCCAAGGGCACCGGCGTCGGGCTCTACACCGTCTGGCGAATCATTCACAAACACGGCGGTGCGATCGTCGCCGATTCGGAAAAGGGCTCCTGGGCTCAGTTCACCGTAACGCTTCCCAAACACCGGGATGACTAGCCGCTCAAGGAGACCTTCGTGAGGCGATCGATACTTATAGCTGTTGTTGCTCTTATGATTATCCGCCCGACCGGCGCGGACGATACGTCTAAACTCGTCGAATCTGCACTGAAGCGGGCCGGCGACAACGCCGCCGAACTCCGCAAGGCGATCGACAAGGCGCCCGACGATCAGAAGGAAGGCGTGCGGTTCCTCGTCGCCCACATGCCCGATCGCGATCTGACGAGCCTGTCGGCCGAGTTCCTCCTTAACAATACTCGCGGCGCCTACGCCGCGTGGAGCGCTGCGCCCTGGAGGAAGAGCATCTCCAACGAGATGTTCCTCAACAACGTGCTGCCTTACGCCAGCGTAAACGAGCGGCGCGACGATTGGCGTGAGGATTTCCGCAAGCGATTCACCCCTCTTGTCGCCGAGGCGAAAACGCCGGGCGAAGCTGCGGTAATGCTGAACGAGAAGATATTCCCGATGCTGAAGGTCCGGTTCAGCCGCAAGCGTCCCAAGGCCGACCAGAGCCCCTTCGAAACGATCGAAGCGGGAATGGCGTCGTGCACCGGACTGTCGGTGCTGTTTGTCGACGCCTGCCGGTCGGTCGGAATCCCCGCACGATTTGCCGGCACGCCGCTGTGGGCCAACAAGTCGGGCAATCATTCGTGGGTCGAGATATGGGACGGACGCTGGCGCTACACCGGAGCGGCCGAGCCGGCGGGCGGAAAACTCGACAAGGCCTGGTTCACCGGACGGGCAAAGACCGCGCAGAAGGACAGCCGCCTCCACGCGATCTACGCCGTCAGTTTCAAGCGGACGAAAACGACTTTCCCGATGGTCTGGGCGCCTCGGGCCAACTACGTCTATGCGGTCAATGTCTCCGATCGCTACGCCGGCCCCGCGACAAGCAAACCGGCGCCGAAAGCGCCGCCGGGATTCGACGTCGAAGCCTCGCTTCACGCGGTCGACCAGTTGGAGAAGTACTTGCAGGGTGATTCGGACAAGCGCCCGCCGCTGGACGAGCAGGGCTTCGCATCAGTCGCGCTGACCGGCGCCGACGCCGGCAGAGCCTGCAAACTGCTCTGGTCCGATCACGTCGCGCGAATCAAGAAGACCCGGGCCGCCGAAATGAAGGCTCGCGTGCTGACCGACGGCCAGGTCAAGATGCCGTTTTTCTTCAGCGTAACCGGCAAGCCGCCGATGACCGGGCGGAGCCTGTACATATCGCTCCACGGAGGCGGCGGGGCGCCAAAGCGGGTCAACGACAGCCAGTGGCGGAACCAGACGCGGTTGTACAAAGTGCCCGAAGGCGTCTACGCAGCTCCGCGAGCCCCGACCGATGCGTGGAACATGTGGCACAAGCCGCATATAGACGTCCTGTTCGATCGGCTGATCGAGAACATGATCGTCTTTGCGGGCGTGGACCCCGATCGGGTCTACGTGCTTGGATATTCCGCCGGCGGCGACGGCATCTACCGCCTGGCGCCGCGAATGGCCGATCGATGGGCGGCCGCCTCGATGATGGCCGGCCACCCCGGAGGGGCATCTGCGCTGAATCTCCGCAACACGCCGTTTTCGATACACGTCGGCGCAAAAGACGCCGCGTACAAGCGCAACAAAGTCGCCCGCCAGTGGGCCGACAAGCTCGCGGCGCTGCACAAGGCCGACCCGAAGGGCTACATCCACTGGGCGCCGATGTACGAGGGCTTGGGGCACTGGCTCAACCGCAAGGACGCCGCGGCGATTCCCTGGATGGCCAAATACAACCGAAACACGCTGCCCAAACGCATCGTATGGCGTCAGGACGCCCACCGGCGTTTCTACTGGCTGGCGACAGACGAGTTGAAGCAGGGCGCGGTGGTCCGAGCCGATCTGAAGGATCAGACGATCAATCTCACCCAGTGCGACGCCAAACAACTGACCATCCGCCTGAACGACAGAATGCTCGACCTCGACAAGCCGGTGATCGTGACGTCAAGAGATAAGAAGCTTCACGACGCCGGCGTGAAGCGGACGATCGGAGTGCTCTCAAAGACGCTCGCCGAACGAGGCGATCCGAAATCAATTTTCGCCGCAGAGATTGTCGTGAAGATGGCGGAATGACAGCCCGGGGGCTGCCTTGCGGAGCGACGGTGTTGGCGTTTCGCCTTTCGGCGTTTCCTGCTGAACACGGACTTGCGGTTTCGCCCATCGTCGTTGACGCCGTCACCTTGCAAGTGTCGACGGTTCGGATACAATCGCATGCGGCGGTCAGGAGACAATATATGGCTGATCGGAAACTGGGTGTTTTGATTCATGGCGCCGGGTGGGTTTCCACCCAGCATATCGCGGCGTTTGTCGCAAATCCGAATACGGAAATCGTCGCGATCTCCAGTCGGACGCTGGCAAGTGCGCAGAAACGCGCCGACGAGGCCGGGCTCGATGCCGCCTGCTACGACGACTACGAAGCGGCGCTCGCGCACGAGGGCGTCGATATCGTTTCGGTCTGCACGCCGCAGCACGTTCACGCCGAAAACACGATCGCCGCGGCCAACGCCGGCAAGCATATCGCCATCGAAAAACCGGTTGCGATGACGCTCGACGAGATGCGGGCGATGCGGGATGCGATCGATGCGGCGGGGGTCAAGACTGTCGTCAGCTTCGTTCTGCGGTGGAATCCCATGTTCCAGAACTGCAAATCGCTGATCTCCGCGGGGGACCTCGGTGAGATCTATTCGGTCGAAACTGACTACCAGAGCTATCTCGGCCGATGGTGGGGCGGCTACGAGGAAGGCCGGCGGCTCGACACCGGCGGCAGCGCGATGCTCGTGGCCGGATGTCACGCGATCGATGCGCTTCGCTGGTTCGCGGCGCCGGGTGAGTTCGAGGCTGCGGTTCCGGTTGAGGTATTCGCTTACGCAGGCGGCAAGCGAAAGGGTACGGCCCGTCAGTACAACCCGATGACCGGGAAATGGGCCGACGGGGCTCCGCTGGAGTATGACGGGCTCGAGATCGCGCTGGTTCAGTTCAGCAACGGCGTGCTGGGCAAGGTTTCGGTGAATTTCGAGTGCATCCAGCCCTACACGTTCCCGATCCGCGTCTTCGGCGACGCCGGTACGATAGTCGACAATCGCATCTACTCGCCGGGCGGGGCCGACGATCCCGGATGGCGCGAGATACCCGGCGTCCGGCCCGACAGTTCCGACGTAACCCACCACCCGTTCCAGGCCCAGTTGGATCATTTCGTTGAGTGCATAGCCACTGACATAGAATCGCACTGCAACTTTGCGGATGCCGTAGTGACCCACGAAATAGCCCTGGCGGCACAGGAAGCAGGCCGCACGAACCGCCCCGTATCGCTTCCGATGATCTGAGTTCTGCGATAACGGCAACGGTCACGGCTAACGGCTTTTTACCACGGATAGCACCGATAGCACAGATGGTTACGGCCACGGCTAACGGCTAACGATGACAACGCCTGTACTGCTTGGGTCGTCGTTGCCTCCGTTCTTCCGCGCTTTCCGTGTTTTCAGTGGTTAGAGAAAGCCGTCGCCGTTGGCTTGCCGTCGCTGTAGCAATCTGTGCTATCGGTGCTATCAGTGGTAAAAGCCGTCGCCGTTGGCCGTACTGCGATTCGTTCTTAATGTTGACTATCTCACTCGGTTTGCGTACAGTTACTTGCCCGACTGCTGCGGGCGAAGTGCATTTGCTCAGCCTCAGCAGTCGAATTTAGTTTAGCCCGGCCGGGGGTGCGTCTTGTGGACGCATCTGGCCGCCGGGCCGAGAAAACGGAGCTTTACAATGATGCCCGACGAAGAAAACGTGCAAAACGAAGAGACCGCCGACGAGCATATCGAAGATACAAGCGAACAGGTCGAAGCGGCGGAAGGCGAAGAAATCGCCGAAGATGCCGAAGAAAACCTGATGGACGGAAACACCGTCGATGTCGAAGACGCCGGCAAACTGCGCAAGAAGCTCACCGTCACGGTCCCCCAATCCTCAATCGACGCCAAGCGCGATGAAATGTACGGCGATCTGGGCGATTCGGCCCAGGTGCCCGGTTTCCGTATCGGACATGCTCCGCGACGACTCATTGAAAAGCGATTCGGCAAGGAAGTCGCCTCCGACGTGCGAAACGCCCTGATCGGCGAATCGCTCGGACACGCGATAGAAAAGGCCGAACTGGAAGTGCTCGGCGAGCCGGATCTCGAACTCGACGATATCGAACTGCCCGACAGCGGCGATATGACGTACTCGTTCGAAGTTGAAGTCGCGCCGGAATTCGACCTGCCCAACTTCAAGGGCGTGCCGGTCGAGAAGCGAATCGTCGAAGTCGGCGACGAGCAGATCGACATGTATGTTGACGAACTCCGCTCGACCAGAGCGACCTTCGAGCCGTCGGAAGGCCCCGCCGCCGACGGCGACAGCCTTGTGGCCTCGGCGAAGGTCTCAGTCGACGGCTGCGACCCGGTCGAGCGAGAGACCGTATCGCTTCGCGTCGCGCCCGGACAGGTCGAAGGCCTGCCACTGGTCGAACTGGGAACGGTTCTGGCCGGGAAATCGGTCGGCGACGTCGCCGAACTGGAAGTCGACGTGCCCGAAGCGCACCCCAACGAAGACTGGAAGGGCAAGAAGGCCAAAGTCGAAGTCACCGTCAAGTCGCTGACATCGCGCTTGCTGCCGGAGGCCAACGAAGAGTTCGCAAGCCAGCTCGGGTTCGAGACTATGGACGAACTCCGCGAGTTCGTCAAGGGCCGGATGGCCGAACGCATCGAGGGCGAAACCGCACGCAACATGCGTTCGCAGGTCTCGGAATACCTGCTGGAGAACACCGATTTCGATCTGCCCGAGGGCGTTGCGTCCAGGCACACCGAGAACGTGCTCCGCAGGCGTTACATCGAGCTTCTCCGCGCAGGGATGCCCCGCGAGCAGCTTGAGGAGAATATGACCGTCATCAAGGCCGAAGCCGAGCAGCAGGCCGACCGCGAACTTCGCCTCCAGTTCATCCTCGGCAAAGTCGCCGACGAGATGGAGATCGAGATCTCCGACGGCGACGTGAACTCGATGGTCGCCAACATGGCCGCCCAGTACCAGCGACGCCCCGAGAAGATGCGTCAGGAGCTGGAGGCCGACGGTTCGCTGGAGAACCTCCGGACCTCGATGCGCGAGGATGCGGCGCTGGACAAGATCCTCGCCGACGCCGAAGTGACCGAGGTCGCCGAAGAGCCGACCGAGAAGGAACAGAAGCCCAAAGCCGGGAAAGCGGCGAAGAAGACCGCCGAAAAGGCCGAAAAGAAGACCGAGAAGAAGGCTGCAAAGAAGACAGCCGGGAAATCGGCGAAAGAATCCGCCAAGAAGTCCGATGATGAATCGGACGATGAATAGATCCCGGGACGATTCGCAATAACGCCCTGCAGGAGTTGAATAATAATGAAACGATCCTCTGATCCGCAGGCGATGGCGTATCCCGATTACGCCGCCAGGCGCGAGATGACGCTCGAGGAGCGGCTCGCCGAGGAGCGCATCGTGTTCCTCTGGGGAGAAATCGGTCCCAACACCGCCGGATCCCTGATCATGAGGCTGCTGGAGCTTCAGGCCAAGGCCCGGGAAAGACCGATTGCGATCTACATGAACTCGCCCGGCGGCTCGGTCGACGACACCCTGGCGATCTACGACACGATTCAGTTCCTCGAATGCGAAGTGTCCACGCTCTGCGTCGGACAGGCCGCAAGCGGCGCGGCGATCATTCTCGCCGCGGGAACGCCCGGCAAGCGCTACGCGCTGCCCCACAGCAAGATCATGATCCATCAGCCGTGGGGCGGAGTGACCGGTCAGGCCTCGGACATCGTGATCCAGGCCAAGGAGATCATCCGGGCCAAGGGCGTGCTGAACGAACTGCTCGGAAAGCACACCGGACACACCGTCGAAGAAGTGCGAAAAGACTGCGAACGCGACTACTACATGTCCGCCCAGGAGGCGGTCGAGTACGGAGTAGTCGACGAAATTATCCAGAACCTCAAGGATACCGACAAATAGCCGCCGTCACGGGCGGTCTTTGGACAATAATATGCCTATCTACCCACCGATGGTTATCGAAAGAACCGGCCGCGGCGAACGCAGCATGGACATCTACTCGCGCCTGCTGGCTGATCGGATCGTCTTTGTAGGCGGCGGCATTGACGATGATGTCGCAAACGTAGTCGTCGCGCAACTGCTGTTCCTGTCGAACGAGGATCCCAACGCCGACGTGCACATGTACATCAACTCGCCGGGCGGAAGCGTCTCGGCGGGGCTTGCGGTCTACGACACCATGCAGTTCATCCGACCGGACATCCGCACGTACGCGGTCGGAATCGCCGCCTCGATGGGCGCTGTCCTCCTGGCCGGCGGAACGGCGGGCAAACGCAGCACGCTGCCGTCCAGCAGGGTGCTGATCCACCAGCCGCTGATCTCCGGCGTGCTGACCGGGGTGGCTACCGATCTGGATATCGAGGCCAGGGAGATCACGCGCCTGCGCCAGCGTCTGTACGAGATCCTGGCCCAGCACACCGGGCAGACCGCCGAACAGGTCCACGCCGACTGCGATCGCAACAAGTGGCTGTCGGCCGAAGAGGCCGTCGGGTACGGGTGCGTCGACAAGATCCTCGAACGCATGCCCGAGACAGAGGCTTCGGATAAGAAGGATAAGAACAAATGATCTCCCGCCGCATGCTGGCGACGATTTCGGCTGCATTAGTCTCAGCCGCTGTGACCGGCTGCGGCGGCATGGATATGTTTCAAAATGACGAGAAGGTCGAGCGATTGACCGCCGAGTTGTCGACCGCCCTCGCCGAGGCGAAAGCCGCCAAACAGGCCGCCGCCGACGCACAAGCCGAATCGGCCCGAAAGCAGAAGCGGATCGACACTCTGGTGGGGATAGACGCAGGCCGACTGGAGAAACTCAACCGCCCGACGACGCTGAAATTCGGCAAGTACGCCGGCGGAGCCGATCTCGACGGAGAGCCCGGACACGACGGGGTCAAAGTCTACCTCAGCCCGATCGACCAGCACGGCGACGTGATCAAGGCGGCCGGAACGGTGAAGATCCAACTCTACGACCTGGCGGCCGCCAGGGACCAGACGCTCATCGGACAGTACGAGTTCTCAGCAGATGAAGTATCCAAGGCGTTCTCCAGCGGCTTCATATCGTACCATTTCACATTCACCTGCCCCTGGAAGCCCGCCCCGCCGAAGAACGAAGAGATTACGATAAGAGCGGAATTCACAGACTATCTGACCGGAAAGAAACTGAGTGCCCAGAAAGTCTGCAGGATCGAACTTGTGGGCCAGTAACCCGTAATTCCGGGAAGGGTGCTTCGCCCCCCCGTTTAACGGCAGGGCGGCACGCCCGCCTATTCACGACGCAGTCGTGACGCCGTTCGATGTTTAACAAGATGATCTACGACATCTCCAAGCCGCTGAGCGAATCGACGCCGGTTTACCCCGGCGACCCCCCGGTGCGCGTAGATCGCCTGAGCGACGTCGCCTCCGGAGCCGAATTCACGCTAAGCGGATTATCAATGTCGCTCCACGCCGGCACGCACGTCGACGCACCGTCTCACTTCATCGCCGGCGGCCCGACGGTCGACGAAATCCCGCTGGCCCCCCTGATCGGACCGGCCCTGCTCGTCGACATCCCGAACCCCGGACCGATCACGCCGGAAGTGATGAAATCGCTGTCGATCCCGCCGAACGCGACCCGCATACTTTTCCGCACTCCCGATACGCCGGACGATACGGCGCTGGACGCCCCGGCGGTCGAGCAATTAGTGGAGTCCGGAGTCAAGCTCGTGGGAATAGATCGAATGTCGATCGCGACGACCGATCGGGAAACGCAAGTCCACCGCATCCTGCTGGCCGCCGGCGTGGCGATCATCGAATCGCTGAATCTGACCGAACCCCCGCCCGGCGAATACCGCCTGATTTGCCTGCCGCTGAAGATCGCCGCCGCAGAAGCCGCCCCCGCACGAGCGGTGCTTATAGGCTAGGTTAGAGGTTAGGGGTTAGAGGTTAGACTCTCACCTCTAACCCCTAACCTCTAACCCGCCGTTCAATACGCCAACTCGGCCAGCAGGCGGTGGTATCCGCTTCGGGACAGTCGCGTCAGTTCGTGGTGTATTCGCACCGCCACCAGGCGCCGGGTCACTGATCGCTCGTCCTTGGCGGCGTGATCGACAATCGCAAGCAATTCTTCGACGGGGCGCTTCTTCTTCTTCTTCTTCTTCTTCTCGGGTCGGCTGCGGATCACCCGCGAGATGATCCCGCGCCGCAGGCCTTTGCAGTCGATGTGAAACGCCGTTTCGACTGCGCGCAGCTTCATCGCATTTTTAGGGTCCAGCAGTTCGCCGCGGTGTTCGCGAAGGAATCGCTTCAGTGCGATTCGCCCCTTGCCCGCTCGGCGGCTCAGTTCGCGAGCGACCTGCAGATCCCGCGGTTCGCGGCATCCCGATTCGAGATCGCCCGGCCCGTTGTAGCCCAGGTCGCCCAGGCAATATTCCGCGTCGTAGCGCATCCGCAGTTCGGAGGCCATCGCGAAATCCAGGTAGAGCATCCGATCGAGCACTTCGCCGGCTGTCTCGATGTCCGGCCCGAACACGTTTCGGATCGACTTGCGCCGCAGATCGAGCACTTTGTCGCGGGCTCCCTCGAACTTGCCCAGCCAGGTCGAGTCGGCCTCTGAAGGCCAGAGCAGAACCTGCGAGTTGAACAGATCGGTTTCGTACCTGCTGTTGAGCCGTTCGACCGCCGAGCCGACCTCCATCGCGATCATTCGCGTGATGAACCGGAACCAGAGATTCCGCGAGAGCTTGCGGATCATGAACCGCCTCATGCCGAACCCGCCGAACAGTCCGACCCGCCGCCTGACGGTCGTCAGCGTCGCGTTGCCTTCGAACTGCTCGCTGAGCTTGGTGTCGCTGCAGTCGAGATAGGCCCCGTCCCGCCAGTCCTCCAGGTACCGCAGGTCCAGGCCCAGCAGGTGCATCTGGCGGATCTGCGGCAGGTGCGAACTCAACGCTTCGGTCGCCCTGGCCAGGAAGTCGGACTTCAGCAGTTCCATCGCCTCATCGTCGGGGCGTCCGTCGCCGTCGAGATCCGTTGACTTCGGGCGGCATTCGAACCGAAACACCCGCCGCCACAGCGCCTCGATATGCTCGTCGGTCTGCGTCTTGCGATAGTCCTCCATCAGGTTCAGGTCCGAGGCCTGCGCCACGGTCTGCAGGCGAGATGAGATCAGGCCGGGGATGATCTTCAGCGCGCTTCCGAGCACCAGGGACAGGCCGCCGATGATCAGCGGCAGGGCGATCGCCTGGCGAACTGTCAGGCCGGGCAGGGAAAACGAACTGGCCAGCAGGCCAAGCAAGCTGATCCCGACCATGAGCATAGTGTACCGCAAAGACTTGCGGTAGATCATGTTGCCCACGTGGTACATCACGTCCAGCGGCGAAACCAGACGCCGTATGTCGCGGAGCAACGCTCGGAATGTGCTGGCGGTTCGACTCACGCTTCATCATCCGAATCTTCGGGGGAAACCGACCATTTTCGTGACGCCACGAAAACGGTCTGATTCTTCATAACCTGCTGTGCGGCATGACTCTACGGCCCGTTGGATCGCCCGGAGGAAATTCTCCCATCTTGCGTATCCCAGCGGCTCGTGCAGTTCTCGGGCGAACCAGAACTCGATCGCGTCATCGTCTGAGATTGCACGGGCCAACGCATCGAACCGGGCCTGACGCTGTTGAATCATCTCGCGGCTCATTGCAATTCTCCAAACCATCGCCCCGGCGGCGGGAAGGGGGCTACTTCATCTCATAGCTCGACAGATATTGTAGCGACCGGCCGTCGAAATGCGAAGTCCCAGCGCCTCGCGAGCAAAAAAAACGGCCGACCGCGTCCAAAGACGCGACCGACCGCTTGCCGTTATCGTTAAATCCGCCT
>Ga0180430_10002912_pt1 | contig 15088 bp, 13 predicted proteins | sample SS_ome_9_FD_132999 | JGI IMG/M metagenome (GOLD analysis project Ga0180430, IMG submission 132999) | Hypersaline lake sediment archaeal communities from the Salton Sea, California, USA - SS_1_S_2 metaG | ecosystem: Environmental > Aquatic > Non-marine Saline and Alkaline > Hypersaline >... | reverse complement strand
GCGATCGTCGTGATCACCTTCACGACCTGCCCGATCTCGAGGCTCGAGGTGCCCAGCGCGTCCATTGTACCGCTGGTCGCGTCGGCCATCTCGACGGCGTTGCGTGCCACCCTCGCCGCTTCCTGGGCGTTGGCGGTGATCTCGTGGATGCTCTGCACGAGGTTCTCGACGGAGCCGGCGACTCCGCGGGTATTGCCGCTGACCTGTTCGGCGGCGGCCGAGACGAGATTGGCCTGGGCGGTGGTCTCCTCGGCCGCGGCGCTCATCTGCTGGCTGACACTGGTCAGTTCCTCCGAGGCGCTTGCCAGCGCCTGGGTGTTGTCGACGATGCCCTCCACGAGGGCCGCCTGCCGCCGCGCCTCCCGGGTGAAGCGTCGGGCGATCGCCGTGGAAACGATCAGCACGCCAAGGGTCGTGACGGCGAAAATGCCGGCGGCGAAATTTCGTAGCCGATGGATCGGGGCGAGCACCTCTGCCTCGTCGATCTCCGAGATCAGGGCCCAGCGGACCGGCCTCCCGCCGCCCTGGCCGCCGGCATGCACGGTGATCGGAGTCCATGAAGAGAGCACGCGGCTGCCGCGGTAGTCGACGCCCCGCGCGGTGCCCGCAGCGTTGGCCCCGAAGCTCTCGCTGACCGGTGAGGTTTCCACCCGGACGTCGGGGTTGATGATCGTGGTGTCCACGCCGAGATCCTCGAGGAACCGCGAGTCGGTGCGGAACAGTCCGTCCCGGCCGACGGCGTAGGTCTCGCCGGTCTCGCCCATGCCGGTGGTCTCGGAGGTGATGGCGTTGAGGCGGTCGACGGGAATCTGGAAGACGATCGCTCCCTGGACATCCCTGCCGTCGTAGATCGGGGCGGCGACGAAGCTTGCCGGAGCGTTGTAGCTCGGCAGATAGTTGGCGAAATCGGCGAAGGCGACCTCGTCGCGACGGCCGCGGCTGACCGCCTCGTTGAAGACTTCCCCGAAGTTACTGCCCGAGAAGGAGCCAGTTTTCAGCGAAGTGCCGAAGTCGGTTTCCTTGCACACGGAGTAGACGACGGTGCCGGTTTCGGCATCGACCAGAAACAGGTCGTAGAGGCCGAACTTCCTCTGCATGCTCCGCAGGATCGGATGAAACACCGCGTGGGTGGCGGTGTAGGCCGAGTCGTCGTCCGCGGCATCCAGCCGGTCCTTGAGGCCGATCGGGTTGTCGTTGCGGCGGAGATAGAGGTCCTGCAGCACGATCCCGCCGTCGTCCATCGCGTCGAGCAGCGGCCGGCTGTCGGGGGGGCTTTCGCCACGGTCGCGGAATCCCGCGGCGAAATCGGCCTCGTAGAAGGAAGCCAGGTCGCCGCGAATCCGCCGCACCGCCGCTTCGTCGAGACCATCATCGGTCACGATGTTTCGATACCCGTCGCGAAACTGTCGCAGGGCATCGAGCACCATCCGGTCCTCGGCGAGCACCCGCAGTTGATCCTCGAGGTTGGCAAAGTAGCGTTCCACCGACTTGGCCGTGATCGTGCGGACCGTTTCCAGCTGGGCGAGCGCCTGCCGTTCCAAGGAAGCCGAGGCTGAGCGATAGGTGGCGATCCCCATGAAGGCCAGTGGCAACAGCGAGACCGCCAGCAGGGCCAGCAGCAGACGGTTGCCGAGCAGTCCGACCCAGCCCCCGTCGTCGTGCCGGGTGGCCGGGCGGCCGGCCGTCTGGCGGGGCGGGGTCGTGTTGTGGATGTCACTCACGCGTCGTTCTCCTGGGGGATTGGTGCGGGGGTCGAGGGGAGGCGTGGCCGTGCTGAGGGTCGCACGACCTGCGGGAGGTCGAGCAGATAGACCAGTTCCCCGGCGGCCGCATGAATCGCGGTAGCCGCTTCGCTGGCCCGGCTGGCCCGCTGGGCGACGACCGGCTCGACCGCGTATTCGGGGATGTCGATCACGTCGCCGATCTCGTCGACCAGAAGGCTGCAGGAATCACCCGCGTGGCAGACCACGATCATTCCCCGGTTGTCGGCCGGTGGTTCGTCGCCGAAGCCGAGGCGTTGCCGCATGTCGACCACCGGGAGGATCCGGCCACGGAGGTTGAGCAGGCCCAGGAGATCCCGCGGCCCGCGGGGAACCGGGTTGACCGGTCCCTCGTGCAGCACCTCGGCCACGTGATCGGCCGCCACCGCGAAGCGTCGGCCCGCGACGGTGAAGGTCGAATACCGCTGGGTGAGCGTCGGCTGGGATGGCTCCTCGCCTGCCGCGGGGGCCGCACAATCACCAGCGAAGGTGACCATCTCGGCTGCGGCGCCACCGAGACTCACGATCGGCGTGTCCTGCTCGCGGCCGCTTGCCGGCACACTCGTGGTGTCGATGTCGAGGATCTCGTCGACCACCAGGCCGCGGAGGCCTTCGGCCCCACCGGCCACAATCACGTGGGTGTCGCGCCGCTCGAGCGGCCGGGTGTGGCCGTCGAGGCAGTCCTCGATGTCAACCAGCCGCAGATACCCGTCGTGGTGACGGACGACGGTGCCACGGCCGGTCTGCTCCAGTTGGTCGACGCGGAATCGCTCCAGCCGCGCCACGTCGGCCACGGGTACGGCGAGGCGGCGGCCCGACCGGGAACGGCACAGCACCAGCCGCGTGATCTCGCCGGAGCCGGGAGGCATCTCAGGCACAGACGGCTCCTCCCGCACCCGGCGGAGGCGGGCAGGGATCTCGGCGGCCCGGGCGATGCCCCGCAGATCGAGGATCAGGGTCACGCCGCCGTCGCCCATCACCGTCGAGCCGGCATAGAGGCCCAGCGGCGAGACAAGCGACCCGACCGGTTTGACGACGATTGTCGTCAGGCCCGCGGCCTCCGCATCGCCTGCGGAGTGGAGGCAGTCAACGACGAGGCCGAATTCGTGGTCATCCACCCTCACGCGAACCACGGTGCCGCCGCGATCCGACCGGTCGGCCGGCGGCAGGCCGAGCAGATCCCGCAGATTGACCACCGGCAGCAGCGAGCCGCGAAGCCGGATCACCGCGGCGCCGTCGAGGCCCTCGATCACAACGCCCCGACGCTCCCCGGCAGCCTGCTGCTCGCTGCAGCCGGCGGCGCGATCGAGCGGCACGAGTTCGCAGACGGAGGCCTGTGGGATCGCCAGCCGCTCCGACCCGCAGGTCACGATCAGGGCCGGGATGATGGCGAGGGTCAGAGGAATTCGCACGCGGATCGTGGTGCCCCGCCCCGGGCTGCTGCGAAGATCGACCGTGCCGCCGATCGACTCGATGTTTCGCTTCACGACGTCCATCCCCACGCCGCGGCCCGAGACATCGGTGACCACCGCCGCAGTGGAGAAACCCGGCTCGAAAATGCACTGCAGCACCGCCTCGTCGGAAGCCGTCTCCGCGGCCTCCGGTGCGAGCAGTCCGCGGGCGATTGCCTTCTCGCGGATCGCCTCGATCGGGATCCCGCGGCCGTCATCCTCGATCTCAATGCAGACCTGCCCGCTCTCGTGGAATGCCCGCAGCGATAGCCGCCCCTCCCGTGGCTTGCCGGCCGAGAGTCGATCGGCCGGCGGCTCGATGCCATGATCGACGGCGTTGCGAATCAAATGCGTGAGCGGATCGCGGATGCTCTCCACGAGGCTGCGGTCGAGTTCGGTATCGGCCCCGTCCACGACGAGCCGCACCTCCTTGCCGCAACTCGCCGCGAGGTCGCGAACCACCCGTGGCATCCTGCTGAAGACCTGGGAGATCGGCTGCATCCTCGTCTTCATCGAGGTTTCCTGCAGGCCGCCGGTGACCGCGTGGATCCGCCGCACGGCATCCTGCAGGCGAGGGTCGGATTGATCAGCTGTGACGAGCCGCAACTGGTTGCGAGCGAGCACGAGTTCACCGACAAGGTCGAGGATCGATCCGAGCAGGCCGACGTCAACCCGCACAGTCGATGCACCGCCGGCGGCCGGGGGCCCGGTCGCGGTGTCGGCCGTGGCTGCAGCCTGCCGCTGGTGCGGCACAGGCGTTTTCACGGCCGCCGGTGCGGGCGTGGATGGTGCAGCCTGCGTGTCCGACTCGACGGAGGTCTCCACGGCGGGAGTCAGCCGCTCGATGGTCAGTTCGCCGGCAGTCGGCGCCGACTCGGCCATCGAGGCGATCGCGTCGGAGAGCTCGCGAAAATCGGCGGCACCCTCGCCACCGGTTTCCTCGATCGTGCGGAGGATCGTGCGAACCGCATCGACCATTGAGAGCAGCGTGCCGGCGATCTCGTCGGTCAGCTCGAGGGTGCCGTCGCGGAGCCGGCCGAGAAGATGCTCGCCGCTGTGGGTCAGGGCCCCGAGCTTGGAGAACCCGAAAAATCCGCTCGTTCCCTTGATCGTGTGGACCGTGCGAAAAATGCTCGCCAGCCGCTCGGCGTCGTCCGGACAATCCTCGAGCGCGACGAGATCCCGGTCGAGCTGGTCGAGGTTTTCCGACGACTCGACGAGAAACTCCTGCACGAACTCCTGCACGAACTCCTCGTTGTCCCCCTGGTTGTCCTGCTGGTTGTCCTGCATGGCGGTGTCCTGCGGGCGGGCGGCCTCCCCCTGCCTGGTGCTGTCAAGGCGGCTGGTGCTGCCGAGGCACCACAAGGCAAGCATACACCGCGGATTTCGCCGCGGAGCGGGGGCGATGATGCGGTCGGGTCTGGTAGACTCCGCCGAGCGAGGTGGCTCCTTGTGCCGCCATGCCGTCAGCCACGCCTTCGGAGAACCCACACCATGGTCCGCACCCCCAGCACCATGCTCGCCATCGGCACCCAGGCCCCTTCCTTCACGCTGCCCGATGTCCACGGGCGGCCGGTGAGTCTCGACGAGGCCGCCGGCGAGCACGGCCTGCTCGTGATGTTCATCTGCAATCACTGCCCGTTCGTGAAGCACGTGGCCGACGAGCTGGCCGCGATCGGCCGCGACTACCTGCCACGCGGCGTCGGTATCGTGGCGATCAATTCCAATGACGTCGCCACGCACCCCGCCGATTCCCCCGAACAGATGGTGCACGAGGTCGAGCAGCGGGGCTACACCTTCCCGTATCTTTTTGACGAGGATCAGGAGGTGGCCAAGGCCTACCAGGCCGCCTGCACCCCCGACTTTTTCCTCTTCGACGGCGAGGGACGGCTGGTCTATCGCGGGCAGCTCGACGACAGCCGTCCTGACAGCGGGCTGCCGGTGACCGGCAGCGACCTCCGCGGGGCGATCGATGCGTTGCTCGAGGGCCGGCCGCCGGTCGCCGAGCAGAAGCCGAGCATCGGCTGCAACATCAAGTGGAAGCCGGGCAGCGAGCCGGCCTATTTCAGCCAGGCCTGAGCCGCCCCGTTGAATCGTGGACGAGCGTCGCGGCCGCTATCGCCTCGGACCGTCGCCGCCGGGCATCGGCCGGCGGCCGGCAAGTTTGCCGATGTCGCGGGTCTCGTCCGGGTCGAGCCGGCTGGCACGCAGGTTTTCCCGCTGGATCGCCTCGTAGACCTCCTGGCGATGCACCGGAACCTCTGAGGGGGCGTTGATCCCCAGACGGACCTTGTCTCCCCGGATATCCACGATCGTGACGACGATATTGTCGCCGATCATGATGCTTTCGTCGCGTTGTCTGGAGAGTACGAGCATCGTGGGTTCCTTCCTGCCGGTTTCCTTTGGGGATATGCCTCACCGCCGCTGATCCTTCGGGCGAGGCACTCGATTATGCGCTCTTTTTGAGCGGGGGGCGTTCGTGGATCAATTCATAGTTCATGGGAAGGTCGCCGCTGGCGACGACCTGACGGCCCGTGCGGGCCTCGACGTTGATGACGATCGGAGCCTTGAGGTTGAGTGTGAGGTTTTTGCCGTGGCGGGCGACGATCACCAGCAGCTGGGCGTCTTGGACGTTCCGCATTGCCAGGGGTGTGAGTTCGCTGCGGGGGATCCGCACCTGGTAGTCCGGCACGAACCGCCGGGGGCAGACGACGGCCAGGGCCACGTCGCATCGCGTGGTGCTCTGCAGCCAGCCGAGGGCGTCGTTGGTCGAATCGGCCAGCAGCGCCCACTCGCGGCAGTCCTCGAGCCCGGGCAGCCCGCTGATGAAATGCAGGACATCGTCGGCTTCGATGTCGATGCGTCCGAATCGGGTGGTGTTGATACGCATGGCCTGTGGCACTCCTTTGCCGGAATCGTGACTGGCATTTGCCCGGAGGGTTCTCCACCGCCCTCCGCTCCTCCCTATGGTTTCGGAACGTGGGGCTCGGATATCCTCTGGCGGTGGAACTCCCGTTCCACCATGCTTGATCGGTCGACTCGGAGGGTGGTGTGGAGCGAAAACGATTGGCGAAGTGGGCGAATGTCCGGTGGCGTTTCTGGTCGTGCGGGATCTGCCGGTTGCATCGGCCGGGCGGGGCTCTCGGCCTGCTGGGGTTGACCGCCGCGGCACTGCTTCTTGCCGGCTGCCACGATTACGAGCGTGACTACACGAAGCGAATCGAAGCCTTCCGCCGGGATGCCGAGTTTGCCCCGCTGTTTTCCCGAGCGGTGAGCCTCGATGAAGGGCGTCTTTCGCTGCGAACCCCGAAGCTGCTCGGCAGCACTCCCCTGCGGGAGGACTCGCCCGATCCCGAGCCCGGGTTCGCGGCCCCAGACACCTCCGACGGCCGGCCGCGGCCGATCGATCCCCGCCGGATCAAGCCACCCTTCCTGCAAAACTTTCCCGGATTCATCGAGGCCTACGAAGCTTTGATCCCTCTTGCCGACCAGCCCAACCGCAAGATGTTTGCCGTGCTTTCCCTGGGCGTCGTGCCGCTGCAGGGATCGGATCCCGATCTGGCCGGGATGATCCTCGAGCAGGTCCGCGGCATTCCCGCCTTTGCCGAGGCCCGGTGGCGGCTCGAGGAACTCTCCGCCCCCGCCGAGGGCGGCCCTGCCCGCTGGCAGGTGCTCGATCTGACCGGGGAGCAGCTCTTCGATCTCATGGAGGGGGCGGCCACCGAGTTCAAGCCGATGCCCGGCCGCTGTCTGGTGTGGCTTTCCGACGAGCCGGGTCAGCCGGCTGCGGCGGTGCTCGCCTGGCGAATCCCCGACGAACTCGCCGGACAGGTCAAGCTCGATCAGCTCGCCCCGCTGGTGGCCCGCACGGTGAGGCTCGCCGAGGTTGCCGTCCCGGCACAGCCCGAAGAGCCGGCCGGCGAGCCTGCTGAATCGCCTGCCGACGAGCCAGCCGAGCCTGGCGAGCCTGGCGGGGCCGGCGAGCCTGGCGGGGCCGGGGTGGGCGGGAGCTGAGTGGCGTCATCGCCACATCGGCTGGGCGTTCCAGGCGGCCAGAGGGGCCAGGATCAAAAGCGGGAGCCAGGCTCCCAGCGATGGGCTGAGAATCGCGTTCGACGCGAGGGCATGGCAGCTCAGTACGGTGAGCATGAATCCGGCGGTCAGGAGCACCGAGAAGCCCACGGCCATGAAAATCCCCTTGCGGACCGGGCCGACGACCAGCGGCAGGCCGAGCACCACCAACGCCAGGTCGAGGGCGGGCGCCACGAGCCGGGCATGCACCCGCAGTGGCACGTCGGACGTCACGCCGATGCTCGGGTTGCCGATCGCGGAGATGAGTTCCTGCGTCGAGGAATACATCCGCCAGTTTCCCGAGCCGATCATCTGCTCGAAAGCGACGTCGCTGGTGACAAAACAGCTTCCCGGTTCGAGCCAGTCGGCCCCGCGGCGGGTGAGAACCACGTCGGTGCCGCCGATCGAGAGTCCTTCGAGCCCGTCGATGCCTGGCGGATCGCTGACGCCCCGCAGCAGATAGCCGGAGGGCCTGCCATCGATCGCCGGCACCCACTCGGCGGTCTTCGCATCAAGCTGAGCTGCGAAGCCGGCCATCGTGGGGGGCAGCAACAGGCTCACGTCGTCGATCTGCCGTCCGGCGAAGCGGGCTGCCCGGCCGCGGAAGAGAATCTCCGTGCGGTGATCGTAGCGTGGCTCGAAGGTGTGGGCGGTCTCGCCGTCGAGGTCCTGGGCGTTTCGCTCGAACGCATGCCGGATGCGGGGCAGGACCAGCTCGCGGTTGGCCATCGCCAGCACCGCGATCATGGCCGCGAAGATGATCGTCGGCCGGGCGATCCTCCAGCGGGTGACCCCCGCGGCGAGCAGGGCGGTCAGTTCGTTGTGCCGCTCCAGCCAGGAGAGGGCGAACATGGCGCTGGCCAGCGCGATCACGCCGCTGGTGGCGTCGAAGAAGGAGATCAGGCGGTAGCCGTAGTAGCGACCGAGCACCAGCCACAGCCCGCCCGCCTCGTCGGCATGGGCGATGAACTCCTCGATGTTGTTGAACGCATCGACCACGAAGGTCAGCCCGGCGAGGCTCACAAATACGATCAGGAAGGAATTGAACTGGGCCTTCGTGATGTAGCGGTCGATGAGCACGGGCGGTTCCCCGGGATTTCGGGAGGGGCTTTCCCCTGCGGATGGGGAGGGTAGGGTGGCGTGGACGGTCGTCCGCGGTCGTCGTGTTGCTGCGGGCCGCTCGGGCGGGCGGCGGGAGATTAGGGATCATGGGTCGAGGACGTCAACCGGAACGGACGCGGCCAGCCCGCATCGCGGGCGGTGGCCCCCGCATGCCGCGGATGCCGATTGCTTTCCGGTCGCTCGACAGGCCGTTGGCGGCGGCGGGAGACCTCCTCTTTCCGCCCCGCTGCCTGCTCTGTCGGCGAGACCTGCTGCGAAACGCCGCTGCCGACCCCCGATTGCCCCGGCATTTCTGCCGTGGCTGTGCCGCCGAGCTGACCGCCGACGTCGATCGCTGTGATCGCTGCGGCGGCGCGACCGCCGGCGGCTGCCGGCGGTGCCGTCATCGGCCGCCGCCCTGGCGTGGGATGGCGGTGCTCTCCGGGTATGATGATCGCCTCCGCGAGGCGGTGCTTGGCGGCAAGCGGGCCAGTGGCGAGCCGCTGGCGGCGGCTCTCGGCAGACTGCTGGTTGTCGTCACTGCGGGGCGGCTGGCCGCCTGGAATCTTGACGGCGTGGTCGCCGTGCCGATGCACTGGCTGCGGCGGGCCATGCGGGGCACGAGTGCCGCCGACGTGATGGCCGCGGCGATCGGCCGTTCGCTGGGGCTGCCCCGGCTGCAGCCGCTGCGTCGGGCACGGGCCACCGTGATGCAAAACACGCTGCCCCGCCCGCAGCGTGCTGCCAACGTGCACAACGCCTTTCGTCGGCGTCATGCCGTGGCCGGCCGGCGGCTGCTGCTCGTCGACGACGTGGTCACCACCGGGGCGACCGCCGCGGCCTGCACCCGCGAACTGCTCGCGGCCGGAGCCGCCGCGGTGTATGTTGCCGCAGCCGCCAAGGCGGAGGCGACCCACCCCGGGCCGGCCGAGCCGTAGCGGGCGGTGGCCCTGGCGAATTCGCGACGGCTCCTTTCCCTCGAAGCATGTGGTGATGCCAGATTTGATCACCCTGGGAACTCGCGGCAGCCTGCTGGCCCGCACGCAGACCGAGAGCGTCGCGAAGCTTCTTCGTGATCGCGGGGCGAAGGTCCGGCTGGAGGTGATTTCGACTCGCGGCGACACCTCGCGGGATGCCCCGATTGCCAGCCTCGGTCGCGACGGTGTCTTCGTCCGCGAACTCGAACACGCCCTCCTGGATGGTCGCATCGACCTCGCGGTGCACAGCTGCAAGGATCTCCCGACGGCCGAGACGCCTGGTCTGGTGATCGCCGGCATGCCACCGCGGGCCAACCCCTTCGATGCCCTGGTCTCCGCCGGGAACCTCCCGCTCGAGCAGCTCCCCGGGGGGGCTGTGGTGGGCACCTCGAGTGTCCGGCGGGTCGCCCAGGTGCGGCGGCTGCGTCCCGACCTCGTTTGCCGTCCGATTCGCGGCAACATCGACACCCGCCTGCGAAAAATCGCGGAGGGCGAGGTGGCGGCGGTGGTTCTCGCTGCAGCCGGTCTGGAGCGGCTCGGTATGGCGGGCCACGTGAGCGAGTTGCTCCGCCCCGACCGCTTCTGGCCGGCGGTTGCCCAGGGCGGGCTGGCCCTGCAGACCCGGGCCGACGACGCCGCCACGATCGCCGCGGTGATCGAAGCGGCCGACGATGCGGCAACCCACCGGGCGGTGCTCGCCGAGCGGGCCTGCCTGGCCGCCCTCGCCGGCGGCTGCCTGGCGCCGGTGGGAGCCATCGCCGAGGAGTTATCTCCCGGCCAGATCAGGCTTTCCGCCTGCGTGCTCGAGGAGCCGGCGGCCGGTGGCGTGCGGCGGATCGTGGCTGCGGCGGAGAGATTTCTCGAGGTGGATGGTGAAAAATCCCCCGCGGAACCCGGCTTCGTGCGGGCTACCATGCAGGAACTCGGCCGCGAGGTGGCCGGGATGTTGCAGGCACAAGGGGCCGACGCGATGCTGGCGGCGGCCCGTGGTCAGGGAGTGATTGACGGGCCGCCCCGCGATCCTTCATCGTTCGGGTGAGGGCGGCGGATCGCCTCGGGAGAGGGAGTTTCTGCCGAAAACGGGGAGACCGTTTGAATCAAAATTTTTGAACTGGTAATATCTTGTGAAGGACGCGCGGCGATGGCTGCCGCGAACGCCTGTGCCGGTTGCTCGCGCCCGTCGGGTGCGGACCGCGGCAGGCGAGACAACCAGGCACGCAGAGGAACACGATGCCGATCAAGGTGGTGATCGCGGACGATCACGAGGTGGTTCGCAAGGGACTGGCCGGTCTTTTTTCGGGGTCGAACGTCAAGATCGTGGGCGAGGCCTCGAGCGGTGACGAGGCGATCAAGCTCACGAAGAAACTCAAGCCCGACGTGCTTCTGCTCGACATCCGGATGCCCGGCAAGGACGGGATCGCGGCGCTGGAGCGGGTGCGGGCTGACATGCCGGCGGTGCGGGTCGTGATGCTCTCGACCTTCGACAACCCCACCTACGTGGCCCGGGCCGTGGCCGCCGGGGCCCACGACTACATCCTCAAGGGCTCGAGTCGCAGCGAGATGCTCGATTCGATCACCGGAGCTGCCGCGGGCGAGCAGCCCTTGCGGGCGGGAGAACTTCGCCGCGTGGCGACCACGATGGCCAACCGGATCGCGGCGCCTGATCCCGACATTCCGCTTACCCAGCGGGAGACTCAGGTGCTCAGGCACATGGCGTTGGGGCTGTCGAACAAGGAAATTGCCCAGTCGCTGACCATCAGTGTGGAGACGGTCAAGGAGCATGTGCAAAACATCCTCCGCAAGATCGCCGTCTCCGACCGCACTCAGGCGGCGGTCTGGGCGGTGCGACGCGGCCTCGTCTGACTGCCCGCGGCGGCAGACCTGTTCTGCAGTCTGGCAACAATCAGCTGCCAAAATTCAGCTGCCAAGGTTCAGCCACGGCCGGATCGTGGATGGGCCCGGTCGAAGGCCTCGAGCAGCCGGGCGGTGGTGACGTGGGTGTAGATCTGCGTGGTCACGATGCTCTTGTGGCCCAGGAGTTCCTGCACGCTGCGGATGTCGGCCCCGGCATCGAGCAGATGGGTGGCGAAGCTGTGCCGCAGGGTGTGGGGGCTCGCACGACCAGTCAGCCCGGCCTCGCCAAGACGCTTCTCGAGCAGTCTGGCCACGCCACGCACCGAGAGCCGGGTGCCGAAGCGGTTGGTGAACAACGGCTTCTCGGCGGTCCGTCGGGGAGGGCGGGCTGCCAGCCATGCCCGCACCGCGGTCGCGGCATGGGAGCCCACGATGCCCAGCCTTTCACGGCGGCCCTTGCCCCGGATGCGGATCGTGGCCGAGTCGAGGTCGAGGTCGCCATCGTCAAGGCTGGCCAGTTCGCCCACGCGAACCCCCGAGGAATACATCAGCTCCAGAATCGCCCGGTCGCGAAGATCGGCCGACCGCTTCCCGCGGGGGGCTGCAAGCAGCCTGGCGATCTCGTCGCATGTCAGAAACTTCGGCAGCGGCCGGCCCCGCCGCGGGCTTTTCACCGGCCGGGCGGGGTTGCCCTCGACCCAGCCCTCCCGTTGGCCAAAGCGGTAGAAGCTCCGCATGCAGGCAAGTTTTCTCGCGGTGGTGGAGGCGGCGTAGCCGGAGGCATGCAGGGCCGCGGCGTAGCGGCGCAACAGGCCGCTTTTCGCCTCGGCCGGTGAGTCACAGCCCGCGGATTGAAGGAAGCCGGCAAGCTGCAGGAGATCCTCGCGATAGCTCTTGCAGGTCAGCGGCGAGGCGTTGCGTTCGGCCTCGAGATGGCGGAGAAACCGCTCGATGGCCCGCCCGCATGCAATGCCCGCCGCGGGCGGACCTCCGCGATCCGTTCGGCGGGGACGTTCAGGCGGCATGGTCGGCGGGTGGCACGAAGCGGGTGCGGGCCGATCGGCAGGCGCTCTGCCGCACCTTCTGCCCGAGTACGGCCGCGTCGTACCAGGAGAAACTCAGGTCGGGGTCGGCCGCGTAGCGGCCGAGCGTCTTGAGCGCCTCAGTGCGGCTTTGGTCATCGAAGAGAAACACATACCGCTCCGAGCCCTTGACCAGAGCGATCACGTTGATGTCGCGGGCTGCCATGGGTGACCTCTCGCTTGTGTTGCTGGATGGGACGACCGCGGCAGTGCCGCAGGCCGCCCGGCGCGCCGGCCCCGCTGCGGCTCGGCTGAGATATCGGCCGTGGTGCGGCAAGAGGCCCAGTTTTTGTCGCCACGGCCCGGGCGTGCGGCCCGATCGTGTCAGGGGGTCGGAGGTCTCCGGGAAAGGCGGGGCGGCTCTGCGGTTTGGGACGGATGCAGCGATCCCCGCCCCGCTCGGCGAGCCGGGCCTCAGCGAAGCAGGCCAAGCCCCGTCAGGCCCACCGGCTCCCGGGCGTAGAAGGCCTCGCCGTGGCGGCAGCCGATCGAGGCTCCCCACCAGGCGGCTGCCGCCTCGACCCGCTCGAGCACCCCCGGAGGGCCGTCGCCGGACGGTGGCGGGAACTGGCTGGCATAGCAGCGGAGGCTTTGGAGCTTGAGGTCCCAGGTGTCGGTCACGTCGACCACGAATGCCGGCGGGTCGACTATCTGCAGATGCACGCAGGGGTAGTAGAAGATTCTTCGAGGGTGAAACGGCTCGCCGGGGAGGTCGGTCTTGGTGAGCTTGGCCCAGAAGCGGGCTGCCTCGGCCAGCGTGGTGGCGGCAAGATGGTCGGGATGGGCGTCCTGCCAGTGCGGTGCGAAAAGCCACCGCGGGCGGGTGCGGCGGATCACGCCCGCCACCACCGCCCGCGCGGCGAGCGTGGCTTCGAGACTGCGGTTGGGCAGGCCGGCCTGTTCACGCCAGGGGATGCCCAGCACGGCGGTCGCCTCGGCCGACTCCCTGGCCCGCAGTTCACGGCTGCCGCGGGGGGTCGGCTCTCCGTCGGTAAGATCGAGCACGCCCACGGCCATCCCGTCGGCGAGCATCCGGGCGATCGTGCCGCCCATACCCAGTTCGGCATCGTCCGGGTGCGGGGCGATAACCAGTGCGTCGAGCTGCATCCGTGGAACCTGTCGAAGTCTGCGGGGGTTTGCCTGGGCGTGATCGTGTCCCACAATCGTAGTCACCGCCAGCCACTTTCTCCCACGAGGCTCTCGTGAACGATCCCGCCGCCGCGACCCCGCTCAACTCGCCCAACGACATCGAAGGACCATCCGACGAGCTGCAAATTTTCAGTGAGGTCTGCAAACACGCCCGCGGGACGGCGGTGCTGGCGGATGTGGAGGCGCTGCTCGGCTGGGACGAACAGACGATGTTGCCGCCTGCGGCAGCGGGCTACCGCGGGGAACAGGCGGCGGCCCTCGCGAGCATCGTGCACGAACGCTGGATCGACCCCGCCTTCGGTGACAAGCTCGCGAGGCTCGCCGAGGGGCCGCTGGCCGAGGGAGACGACCCCGACGCGGCCGCCACGATTCGGCTGCTCCGCTACGATCGCGACTGCCGGACGCGGATGCCGTCTCGACTGGTGGAAGAGCTGGCCTCGACCGGCGTTGAGGCCCAGCAGGCCTGGGTGGTCGCCCGCCGTGATTCAGACTGGGCGTTGCTGGAGCCCTGGCTGCAGCGGATCTTCGCACTCAAGCGGGAGCAGGCGGCATGCCGGCGGCCCGATCTCGAGCCCTATGACGCCCTGCTCGACGAATACGAGCCAGGGGGCCGTGCCGCGGCGATCGCCGAAACCTTCAGCAGCCTTCGCGAGGGCCTCGTCTCGCTCCTGGCACAGCTCCGCGGAGGCCCGCGGAGCCCGAGCGATCGACCGGTCCGCCGCAGACTCCCACGCGAGGTTCAGGAAGCCCTGGTGCGGGAAGTGGCCGGGCGGATCGGTTTTGACTTCGACCGCGGCCGGCTCGACACCACGGCCCATCCCTTCTGCACCACGATCGGTCCGGACGACTGCAGGATCACGACCCGCTGGGACGAGGACTTTTTCCCGACCTCGTTTTTTGGCGTGCTGCACGAGGCGGGCCACGGCCTCTACGAGCAGGGTCTGCGGCAGTCGTGGCACGGGCTGCCGCCGGGAGAGGCCGCCTCGCTTGGCATCCATGAGTCGCAGTCGCGGCTCTGGGAGAACCTGGTCGGCCGATCGCCGGCATTCTGGCGATGGTGCCTGCCGCTGTTGCGAAAGGCGAGCGGCGGCTTCGCCGACGTCAGCCTCGAAGAGATGCACGAGGCGATGCTCGTCGTGCGGCCCTCGATGATCAGGGTCGAGGCCGACGAGGTGACCTACAACCTGCACGTGATGCTCCGTTTTGATCTCGAGCGGGCGATGGTCCAGGGAGAGCTTCCGGTGGCCGACCTGCCGGCCGCCTGGAACGAGCGTTGTGAGCGGGACTTCGGCCTGCGGCCGTCGAATGCCGCCGAAGGGGTGCTCCAGGACATCCATTGGTCGGCGGGACTGGTGGGCTACTTCCCGACCTACACGCTGGGCAATCTGTATGCGGCCCAACTGATGGCCGCGGTACAGCGGGAGCAGCCGGGCCTCGAGAAGGCGATCGCCGAGGGGGATTTTCGCAGCCTGCTCGATTGGCTGCGGCAGCGTGTCCACGCCCGCGGCCGGCTGCTGGAGTCGGGCCCGCTCGTCGCGGCGGCCACCGGCGAAGCCCCGACGGCGGACTGGCTCCTGGAGAGCCTGGCCCTCCGCTACGGGCCGGCTCACGGTGTTGAACCGGCGTAGCCGACCCCGCAGAAG
>Ga0180430_10002909_pt1 | contig 15107 bp, 7 predicted proteins | sample SS_ome_9_FD_132999 | JGI IMG/M metagenome (GOLD analysis project Ga0180430, IMG submission 132999) | Hypersaline lake sediment archaeal communities from the Salton Sea, California, USA - SS_1_S_2 metaG | ecosystem: Environmental > Aquatic > Non-marine Saline and Alkaline > Hypersaline > Sediment... | reverse complement strand
TGAAGCCCGTAGAGTTCGTTCATCAGAGGGTCGCCGCCGGGGTGCCACGCCGAGTCGTCGTCCGCGTCGTCGCAGACGAGCGTGAAGGGCGCCCACTCGCCGGGGTCGAACGCACCGTCGACCGTGACGCCCGTGTCCGGGCTGTAGATGACCGGGACGTTGTCCGAGTGGTCCGTGTCCGGATTCCCGTTGAACCACACATCGAAGAAAGAGTCGACGTTCATGTCCAGCTCGGCCGCCTCCTGCTCGAGCGCCTCTATGAGCGCCGCAGTGACGGGGTCCAGCTCGATCTTGATCGTCACCGAGTCCTCGTCGTTCAGCACCACGCACGCCGGCGAGAGCAGAACGTCGGGCACCCCGTCCTCGTCGTCATCGACGCCCACGCCGGTCAGATCGTAGCTGTCGTGCTTCACCATCTCATTGAAGGTGATGTCGAGCCTGTCCGCGCCCGGGTAGTAGTTCGCCACGACCGGCACCGGAGGAAGCTCGTCCGACAGCCCCGCCGAGAGCGCCTCGAGCTCGGCGATCTCACCCGCGACCGGCGCGCTCGTGAAGCCGGCGTAGATGTAGAACTCGAACTGGCCCGTGCCCACTATCTCGTCGACCTCGAGCAGGGTCGCGGTCGTCGTCAGGTTGTGCGCGGCGCCGCCGCTGCCCAGAACGTACGCGGCGGTCGCGCCGGACGAAGTGTTTCTCCGTCCGCAGTAGCTGCCGGTGCCCGGGTCCCACACGCGGTCGAGTTCGGGGTCCCAGATCAGGTCGACGAGGTCGGGCGTCCATCCGCTCTTGATGTAGGCTGTCGAACCACCCGCGTCGTAGACGACGTCGAGGTACGGGTCACCCGTAGTGAGACTGACTCGCTTCTCGACGGCCCCGCCGGAGTGCGTCAGCTTGAGCTCGACCGTGCTGCCGGAGCCGGACACGACCTCCATGTAGTAGTCGTCGTGCTCACGGTCGAGCCCCGCGACGCTGACGTCCGACAGACCGGCAGTGTGGTTGGTCTCGTTCCAGTCGCCCGCGGTCTCCGCCCAGTAGACGTTGCAGTTGCCGACCACGGAGTAGCCGTAGCCCGCGCCCTTGGCGAAGACCCAGTTTGCCTTCCCGCCGATGGTCTCGAACACGGCCATGACGCGGTCGTTCCAGATGACCGCCTCGTCGCGGCCGTCCTCGTCGACGTCCCAGAGCGAGCACCCGCTGGGATTCGACGCGTAGGTCCCCGCGTCCTCCGCCCACAGGGCCGCCTCGGAGTAGGGATTCGCGTTCTTGATGTGGTTCGAGTAGCGGTGCTCCCAGCCGGCTATGTCGCCGCCGTCGTGCCAGCCGGTCTCGTGGAGCATAGACATCATCACATACCACGCCGACTGCGCCAGGTCGTTGTCGGGCCCCGCGACGACCTTGTCGTGCGCGAACTGCCACGCTCCCTGGTAGCCCCACTTCGGGTCGTGTCCATCCAGGTTGTCGTCGCCCGTGTAGCTGGACCAGTTGCAGTACCACGAGTTGTTGCTGCCGCCGTACCCGTACCACTCACCGAGCAGACCGTAGGTGCCGTTCTGGAGCGTGATGGATGTTGCCGGGAAGTTAGAGATGACGTCCTCGAGCTTCCACACGCTGATCTGGTCCGAGTAGGTGCTGCACTGCTGCAGCACGTAGATGTAGTTGTTGAGCGCGTTCGGGTGCGAGATGTCGAACCCGGCGACCTCCGCCGCGACCTCCCAGTCGTTGCCGTAGAGGATGATCTCGTCAGACGTCCCGGCCCAGATGGTCGACATCGCGGCGCCGGCGTCGTAGCCCATCTGCCCGTTGAAGTCGTTGTCCATCGGCAGGACCTTGAGACCGTTGTCTATCTGATAGACGTGGTGGTCGTTGAACGCGTCGTTGAGGTAGCCACAGTGTACGTAGTCGTCGAGGATGACCGCGTCGACGTCGTTGTCGAAGAAGTCGTCCTTCAGCGTGCCGTCCTGGATGCACGCGTCGGCGAGGATGCCGTTGCCGTCGTTGTCCGGGCTCTCGAGCCACACGCGCTCGGGCACCCACGCTACCAACGGCCATTGACCGTAGTAGTGGTTCGTCAGCTGCCTGTGGATGTAGACGGACCAGCTGTTCATGTCGTCGTAGACGAACGGCATGATGTGCTGCGCGTAGGCCGAGGTCAGCATCTGTACCCAACCCTCGGCGATACCGTTCTGGAGCGAGTCGTTGAAGGCCGGGTCGTGCCACTCGGCGCCCGTGATGAGCGTGCCCGCCATGTGGAAGTTGCCCGGCAGGTCATAGTAGTCGTGCGCGTCAAGGAGCTCGTCGAAGCCGTCGTCGGGGTTCGCAGGGTCGCCAGGATAGGCCGAGTTCTCGCCCTTCTCTCCCCAGAAGACGGTCGTGTAGGTCAGCCCCTGGTTGCCGTGTTGGGCGAACGCGACGTTGTGGTCGCCTCGGCGCGGTTCGTTGGTCGCCGAGATCTCGTCGACGACCCGGCCGTCCACGACGGCCACAACGTGGTAGCGCACTGGCGTCGACTCCGCGTCCGCCAGCTCACCCGCCGCCCTCACATACTCGTCCTCGGACAGCCCCGCCGCCCCCGCGAATCCCGGCGGCAGGTGGATGGAACCCTCGAGCGTGTGAAGTCGCGGCACCACCGCCGACCCGCGTACGAGGTCAGGAGTCGCGTTCAGATCGGGAGCGTACACCGCCTCCTCGAACTCGCCGCGCTCGCCGTATCCCAACCGCACGCAGGCGTCCCACATGATCGGGACGCGCTCCACAAGCCCGTCCGGCAGCGCCATCGTGCCACCGTTCCTATAGTCGACGAGAACGTAGACGCGAGTGCCCGCCTGGCGGAAGCAGTCGCCGCTTGCGTCCATCATCTCCATCATGAACATGCCGACACGGAAGGTCAGCCGGTCCTCCCCCTGATCCGCGTAGAAGGCCATCAGGTCTCCAGCGTTCCCGTCGGGGTCCGCGTCGTCGTAGATCGTATCGATGGCCTTGCAGTTGACGGCCTCGTAGTCCCTGAGGAAACCGTCCGCCTCGATCGTGGTCTGGGCGGCGACCGCCGGGAGCGCCGCGAGAGCCGCCAGCACCACCCCCAGCACGGCGGTCGACCACGCGCCCTCGATACACCTGGACATACTACCCCCTTCCACCGTATCTCCCCGGCGGGACTGAGCACTGTGGGAAACACCCGATTTGCACCATTATACCACAGAAACGGCGGCTGGTCAATGAAACGGGGTCCCGCGACCGCCTGTTCGCGCAGTTCGGAACGTCACTCGACCACGAGCCATCCCTCGACGCTCGAGCTCGGCAGTCGGAGCATCTCGAAGAGCGACGCTATGTAGCTCCCGTCCTCGCCGGCACGCGCCGGGCTTACGAACTCCCACACGATCTCGCCGCCGCGGGTCACCTCGAAGGCGCGTCCGCGGTCCGTCTCGCTGATGAGCGTGTTGCCGTTGGGAAGCCTCTGCTGCGACCCGCAGGTGGCGGAGTGGAATGTGTTCTCCTCGTCTCCCTTGTAGACCCAGACGATCTCGAGCGTCGCTGGATTGAACTCGAGGATGCGAGACTGCTCGCGGCTGCCGCCGTTGTCGAAGATGAGCATGTTGCCGTTCGGAAGCACCTCGGGCTGGTGCTGCTTGAGCCACGGCCCCTCCAGTCCCCAGACGACGATACCATCGTCCATGTCAATGACGGCGATGTTGTCGAGCTCACGGATACTGATGAGTACGTTGCCCGCTTCGAAGCCGGGTATGCGGTCGGCCAGACTCCCGTCCAGGACCTCGATCGTGTTCGTGTGGAATATGTCGCCGTGCTCTTTCATGCCCTCGAGCAGGTCAAGTCTCCCCGAACGTTCGATGGCCTCCAGCTGCGACACACGCTCGAGTTCGTTGCCGTTCTCGTCGAGGATGACGACGAACTCCTCGAGCACGGGATGTTCGGGGTCTATCCGCGGGATGATCCTCGGCTCGCGCAGGAGGGTGTAGATGCGTCCGTCTTCCATCACGTCCATGTCGTGGTGGAACCCCCCGAACTTCGCCCACAACAGACGCGAGTGCGCGTCGATCTTGATGAGGGCGTGCCCGTCGAAGACCGCCAGCAGGTCTCCGTTGTCGTACAGGTGGACCCGCCGCCAGAAGCCGGACCCCTTGCTGGACTTCGGCAACTCGCCGCCGGGCCCCGCGCGCCACGCGTCCATGAAGCTGTACCTCCACGCATAGAGCAGGTCCCCCTCCATGTCCATCAGGAACGCTCCCGGCTCGTGGCCGGAGACGAACAGGTTGATGCCGTCGCAGGCTCGCAGCGTGTCGTGGACGGTGACGCCGGACACGACGGGCGCCGCGGTCGACCCCGCGAGGTAGCCGATGGACTCCAGCCTCTCGAACTCGCTCCGCTGCTCGGCCGTGAGCCCGGAACCGTCCACGAGGTGCCACCGGCCGCCGGGCGCGTCCCACGTCCCGTCGGTCCTCCAGGCGGACGATTCGTCCTTCTCGGTCTCCGTGTCGGCCGGTCCGCAGCCCGAGACCACAACGAAGACCGCGAAGAGCACCACCATGGTCCTTGTGATCGGCGTCGTCCTGATACTCAATCGTCCTCCCCGCCGTCGATACTCCTGGTGATCAGACGCGCCGCGATCTCCGGGTCGGCGCGTCCGCCTGTCCGTTTCATAACCTGCCCGACGAAGAACCTCAAGAGCTTCGTCTCGCCCGCGCGGTATCTCTGCACCTCGTCCTGGCTCGCTTCGAGCACCTCCGCCACCACCTCCGCCAGCGCGCCCTCGTCGCCTACCCTGGCGATGCCCAGCGTCTCTATCAGACGCTCAACAGGCGAGCCGGTGTCCAGCATCTCATCCAGGAGCGTCCTGGCCGCCGGCTCGCTGACGTCTCCCCTAACGCGCGCCACCACCACGTCCGCGACCCTCCCGGCGAGCGGCTCAAGCGCCTCGGTCGCTCCCTCCCGTCCGACGTCCGCGCCATCCGAGCCTGCGGACTCGGCGTGGGCCCGCGCCAGGTCCCCCACCGTCGTCGCGCGCGAGTTGACGTACCCGAGAAGTGGGCCCATGACCCAGTTCGCGACCGTCTTGGGCAGGTCCGCGGGCGCGCTTTCGCCCAGCGCCCCTCTCCCTGCGGTGACGACCAGTTCGTACAGACGCAACGTATCGGGCTCGGCGGTGATGACCGACGCGTCGTAGTCCGGCAGGGCGTACTCCGCGGACAGCCTGGCGCGGGCCTCCTCGGGCAGTTCCGGCATCGCCTCGCGAACCCGGTCGATCCTGGCCCGGTCCACCGTCAGGTCCACCAGGTCGGGCTCCGGGAAGTAGCGGTAGTCCGAGAGCCCCTCCTTGGACCGCATGGGCACCGCGCGGCCGGACGCCTCGTCCCACAGCATCGTCTCGTGCCGCACCTCCCCGCCGCCTCCGAGCACGCCTGCCTGACGCCGGATCTCGAACTCGAGCGCGCGCCGAACAGACCTGAACGAGTTGAGGTTCTTGATCTCTGTCTGCGTTCCGAGCGTCTCTTCGCCCGGGCGACGAAGCGACACGTTGGTGTCGAAGCGCAGGCTGCCCTCGTGCATCTTCCCGGTCGTCACGCCCAGGTGGACGAGGATCCTCCTCAAGGCCGTCAGGAAGCCGTCGGCCTCGTCGACCCCTCGCAGGTCGGGTCGCGTCACGATCTCGACGAGCGGCACGCCGCAGCGGTTCATGTCGACCAGGCTCACGAAACCTCCTCCGACCTCCGCGTGCACGCTCTTCCCGGCGTCCTCCTCCAGGTGCACCTGACGGATGCCGACACTGCGGACACCTTCTCCCGTCCGCACGTCCAGTCGGCCGTCGCGCGCAAGAGGCTCACCGAACTGCGTGATCTGGTAGCCCTTCGGAAGGTCGGGGTAGAAGTAATTCTTGCGCGCGAACGCGGTGACCTGCGAGACGCGCGCGTCGAGCGCGAGCGCGACCTTGATGGCCGCGTCCACGGCCGCCGCGTTGAGTACCGGAAGAGCGCCCGGTAGCCCCAGGCACACCGGGCACGTGCGCGAGTTCGGCGCTCCGCCGACCGCGTTCGCGCACCCGCAGAAGAGCTTTGTGCGCGTCGTCAGCTGGGCGTGAACCTCGAATCCTATTACGGGCTCGTAGTTCAGACGACCTCCGAGTTCAGGCGACCGTCGCTACCGGCAGCGGGAACCCCGCCACTCGTCCGTACTCCCGCGCCACGCGGAACATCAGCGGCTCGTTGAACTTGGCGACCATTATCTGCACGCCTATGGGCAGCCCGCCGGCGTCCCGACCGCACGGCACGGACACGGCGGCGTGTCCTGCCAGGTTGACCGGCACCGTGTAGACGTCCGAGAGGTACATGGCTATCGGATCGTCCAGGCGCTCTCCCAGTTCGAACGCCGTCGTCGGGCTGGTCGGAGAGACCAGCGCGTCGAACGACCCGAACGCGGCCTCGAAGTCGTTGGCGATGAGCGTGCGCACTCGCTGCGCCTTGAGATAGTAGTCGTCGTAGTAGCCGGCCGAGAGCGCGTAGGTCCCCAGCATCACGCGCCGCTTGACCTCAGGTCCGAATCCCTCGCTCCTCGACTCGAGGTACAGCCGCTCGATGTCCGACGCTCCCGTCGCCCTTCGCCCGTACTTGACCCCGTCGTACCGCGCGAGGTTCGACGACGCCTCGGCGTCGGCCACCAGGTAATAGGCCGGGATGCCGTAGTTCAAGTGCGGCACGGAGACCGACTCGACCGTCGCTCCAAGATCGCGGAGCACCTCGACAGACTCGCGGACTGCCGACTCGACCTCGGGGTCCAGACCTTCAGCGAAGTACTCCTCGGGCACGCCCACGCGGACCCCGGAGAGCCCGACCCCCCCCGTGAGCATGTCCGGCACGGGCTCCGCGGCCGTTGTCGCGTCGCGCGGGTCCTCCCCCGCGATCGCCGAGAGCAGCGCCGCGGCACCTTCGACGTCTCGGGAGAACACGCCGATCTGGTCGAGCGACGAAGCGAACGCGATGAGGCCGTAGCGCGAGACCCGTCCGTAGGTCGGCTTGGCTCCGACCACGCCGCAGAACGAGGCCGGCTGGCGAACCGACCCGCCCGTGTCGGAGCCGAGAGCGAGCGGGACCTCGCCGGCCGCGACCGCCGCGGCCGAGCCGCCGCTCGAGCCGCCCGGCACGCGCGTTACGTCCCACGGGTTGCGCGTCGGACCGTGGGCGGAGTTCTCGTTCGACGAACCCATGGCGAACTCGTCGAGGTTGGTCTTGCCCACGAGGATGGCTCCGGCCGCGCGGAGCCTCTCGACCGCCGTCGCGTCGTATGGAGGAACGTAGCCGTCCAGGATCCGCGAACCCGCGGTGGTCGCGAGTCCGGCCGTGCTGATGTTGTCCTTTACGGCCACCGGCACGCCGAGCAGCGGCGACGAAGCACCACCCGCACGACGTCCCTGCTCTCGTCTCTCGTCGGCCGCATCGGCTTCGGCCAGTAGTTCTTCGCGGCCGCGGACCCCGACGAACGCGCGCACCACAGGCTCGACGCTCGCGATCCGATCCAGGACCGACAGGACGAGCTCGCGCGACGTCAGCCCGCCTTCGTCCAGGCCGCTCACGATCTCGCCGAATGTCAGTTCGAAGGGTCTCATCGGTCGGACCGGTCGTCCGGCAGGAACGCCGGCACCCTGAAGGAGTCTCCGGCGCGGTCGGGGGCGTTCGACAGGGCGTCGCCACGGGAGAGCATGATCGCCGGCTCGTCGGGCCTGACGACGTCCAGCCGTCTCAGGACGCGAAAGGCGGGCTCGACCCCCTCTGTTTCCACCTCGCTCAACTCCGCGAAGAGACCGAGGATGGCGTTCATCTCCTCCACGAACGCGTCGAGCTCGTCGTCGGTGAACGAGAGCTTCGCCAGCGCGGCTACGTGTTCGACGTCACTCCTGTCGACAGACACGGGCCACCTCCGATCGGAGTCGTCGAGCCGCGGCCCGTCGGGGCGAGCCGCGACAGGCAGCTCATTCGGTCACGATCTCCAGCTTGCCGTACCTTAGCATGATGCGCTTCTCGTCGTCATCGCCGAATCGGATGCGGGCGATCGCGTCGCCGGAGAACCCGCTGACCTCTATGACCACTCCCTCGCCCCACCGTGAGTGACGGACACGCGTTCCGGGACCGAACTGCGCTTCCTCCTGGGAGTAGTTCTCGTAGTCGGGGAAGTCACTGGTCCGCGCTCGCGACGGCGACGGTCGCCGTCCGGCCCCGCTGCCTCTCGACGCCCGCCCGAGACCGGGGCGGGCGAACGCGGTCGCCGGAGGTGCGAGCGTATCGATCTCGATGTGCGCCGGATCGATCTCGTCCAGGAAGCGAGACGCCGAACGAAGGTCCATAACTCCGGCGCGCCTTCTGGTGTCGGCCGCGAAGAGGTACAGCTCGTCCATTGCTCTCGTCATGCCGACGTAGAACAAACGCCGCTCCTCCTCGAGCTCCTCGTCGTCCGCGAAGGCCGACTCGTGCGGGAGGAGGCCGTCCTCCAGACCCGGTATCATGACGACGCCGAACTCCAGACCCTTGGCGTTGTGTAGCGTCATCAGCGAGACGGCGTTGGAGCCGTCGGCCCAGCGATCGATGTTCGCGACGAGCGAGACCTGCTCGAGAAAAGCCGACAGGCTCTCCTCACCGCTCGTCTCGACGAACTCGCTCGCCGCGCTGACGAGCTCCTGCACGTTCGCTATGCGCTGCTCCGCCTCTTCCGTCCCGCTCTTCTTCAGCCACTCGAGATAGCCGGTCTCCGAGAGGAGACTCTCGAGCACCTGGTCGACCGGGTCGCGCTCCGCCCTCTCCGACGCTCTCCGGAGCGCCCCCGCAAGGGCCTCCCCCGAGGTCCGGGCGGCCGCCGGCAAGCCGTCTATCTGCGCGCTCGAGCCGAGGGCCGACAGCAGCGACGTGCCACTCTCCTCCGCGAACGCCTCCAGCCTCTCAACGGAGCGGTCACCTATCTTCCGTGGAGGCACGTTGAGTATTCGTCCCAGGCTCACAGAATCGGCGGGGTTCGAGACCACGCGCGCGTACGCGAGCACGTCCTTGACCTCGGCCCGCTCGTAGAACCGAACGCCCCCGACGATGTCGTAGGGCACGCCCGCGCGACGCAGGCTGTCCTCGATGACCCTGGACTGCGCGTGCGTGCGATACAACACGGCGAACTCGTGATGACCGCGCCGGCCGCCCGCGGTCAACGCGACCACGCGGTCACGTATGGCATCGGCCTCCTGGTACTCGTTGGAACACCTGAGGAGCGAGACCCTGCTTCCACGCTCCCGCTCTGTCCAGAGCTTCTTCTCCTTGCGCCGCTCGTTCATGCTCACGACGTCGTGCGCCGCGTCCAGGATGTTCCCGGTCGACCGGTAGTTCTGCTCGAGCCGGAGGACGACGGCGTCCGGATGGTCGTGCTCGAAGTCAAGGATGTTGGAGATGTCTGCGCCGCGCCAGCCGTAGATGGACTGGTCGTCATCGCCGACAACGCAGATGTTGCGGTGGTGAGACGAGAGCAGGTTGACAAGCTCGTACTGCGCGTGGCTCGTGTCCTGGTACTCGTCGACGAGGATGTGCTCGAAGCGCTGCGAATAGGCGTCCAGCACCTCGCGTGTCCCCCGCAGCAGTCCGACGGCTCGCATGATGAGGTCGTCGAAGTCGAACGCGTTGTTCTCCACCAGGCCCTTCTCGTACTCGACGTAGACCTTGGCCACACACTCCTCGAAGTATCCCCGCGAGGCCTGGCCGCGGTACTGGTCGGCTGTGAGCAGCCGGTCCTTCGCCCTCGAGATGGCGGACAGGATCGCCTTCGGAGAGAACACGGACGACGCGACGCCCGCCTTCTCCATGCACTGCTTGACCAGCGCGGTCTGGTCCGTGTCGTCGTAGATCGAGAACGACGGCGACCACCATCCCCATTGGGCCTCACGGCGCAGAATGCGCGCGCACACGGAGTGGAACGTGCCTATCCACGTGTTGCGGGCCTTCGCTCCTATCAGCTCCTCCACGCGGCGCTTCATCTCGCCGGCGGCCTTGTTGGTGAACGTCACGGCCAGTATTCGTCGAGGACTGACCCCGAGCTCGCCGATCAGGTACGCGACCCGGTAGGTCAGGACGCGGGTCTTCCCGCTGCCGGCCCCGGCCAGCACAAGGAGCGGCCCGTCGCCGTGACGGACCGCCTCCTGCTGGACCGGATTGAGGTCGCGAATTAGGTCCCTTGCCAGTGGTGTGTCCTCCCGAAGGGGTCGTTCTGCTCGGGGGCGCAAAGCGCGCGAGCCTCGTAGCGCCCTGGTTCTCTAGAACTCGGCGCCCAGTGCGAAGTGGGTCTCGACGTCGCCGGTCGTCCGAAGGTCGGTCGGCCAAGCCCAGTCCACACGGATGGCGAACATGGACAGCCGCATGCGGACACCCACGCCCGTGCTCGCCTTGATGCCCTGCAGGCGGCGGCCGCCGCCGCTTCTTGACACTCCCCTGAAGTCGTCGTCCCACGCCGCGCCCGCGTCGAAGAACATCACGCCGCGCAGCCCCCAGAGCGACAGCGGCAGCGGCGAGGCGATCTGCAGGTGGTCGATGAACGGGTACCTGAACTCGAGGGACGCCAGGGCCAGGTTCCTGCCCCTGAACTCGAAGTCGTCGTATCCCCGCAGGCTGTTGACGCCGCCCATGTAGAAGTTCTGCGCGTTGCGACCGGAGCTTCTTGCGCCGACGAGCTTGACGGCCAGGCTGTGGCGCGAGCCGATGCGCATGTACCGCCTGACGTCCGCGATGGCGGTCAGATACGCGAAGTCGCCCCCTGTCTCCCACGCCCGCTGGAGCGAGACGGACGACCTTCCGCCGCTCATCGGACCGACGGTGCCCCAAAGCGTCGTGTCGTTGACGAGTCGGAGACTGGGTATCATGAGCGACCGAGAGACCTTCTCGTCAGTCAGTTCGATGTAGCCGTCGTCGTTCTCCTCCGCGAACCGCCTGTCCACGGAGAGCGCCGAGACGTCGAGCTCGACCCGCGTGAACATCGAGAACGGGTACGCGACGCCCGCGGACATCCCGTAGCTGCGCTCAGAGAAGTAACGCTTCTCGCCCAGGTCCTCACCGAGGAACGTGCGCTCCGAGTAGTAGTAGTCCTTGAAGTTGTAGACGCCCAGCGAGAAGTTCGCCCGGTTGGCGAGGTGCTCGTAGAGCACGTGGAAGTTGCTCGACTCCAGGCTGGAGAAGAAGTTCGTCGCGATGTAGAAGCGGTGGTTGCCCAGCACGTCGCTGACCGCGATCTGCGCGGCGCCGCTGAACCCGTACCCCGACGTGTACGCGAACCCGCCGCTGATCCAGTCGGGGGAGAATCGCGGGCGATAGCGCTCGACCGTGCCAAGCCTGCGGTCCTCTTCCTCGTCCACACGTCCGGGCTGAGGAGGCGCCGGTCCGCCGAAATCGGGGGCCGCCGCGCGGTACGCCGCCCTGGCCTTCTCGACCGTTCCCTGCTCGCCGGACCGTTCGCCGTCCTTGACCTCGCGGTCCGCCGGCTCGCTCCCGTCCGGCGCTCGGCGCTCGTCCTCGGGCGCTTCGTGCGGCGCATCTCGCTCGCCCGCGCTGCCGGGTCTGATGACCTCTACCTCGTCGAGTCTACCGTGGGAGACCGCCAGCAACTCCGCCGAGGTCGGCCCGTCCTCCGCCGCTTCCTCGGGTCCGGCGGGACCTGCTCCCTGCCCGCCCTCGCGCTTCTCGGGACCGGCGACGACCGCCGACATCCACGGACCGTCGACGACCTCACCGCCGAGGTAGGCGGGATCTATGCTCGGCTCGCGAACGCCGCTCTCGATCTGCTCCGCGAACGCTGTCAGCGGCTCCTTGACCGCCGCGATGTCCCACCCTACCCGGCCGTAGACGCCTAGAGCGAGACGGTCGGAACCGCCGCTGTTCGCCCAGCTGGGCGCGTCCGCTCCTCCGATGAGACTCGTCAGCTGTACGGACGACGAGTCCGAGAGGTCGGCCATGTGCAGCTGCGGAGAGCCGCTGGCGTCCGAGATGAACGCGACCTTCGTCCCGTCCGGCGACCAGGCCGGCGAGTGCTCGTCCGCGACCGTCGCGACCAGCCGCTCCACGCGGCGCGTAGACACGTCTATCGCGTAGATGTCGTGGCTGCGCTTGAAGTCGCCCCTGACGGGGGCGTCGCGGTCGGAGGCGAAGGCTATGCGTTCTCCGTCCGGGGACCACACGGGGTTGCGCTCGTCGAAGAAGTCGCTCGTCAGGCGTGTGACGTTCCCGCCGTCGGCGTCCGCCACGTAGAGGTCGGAGCCGCCGCCCAGAGTCCCTACGAAGGCGATGCGCTCGCCGTCGGGAGACCACGCGGGAGTGAAGAGGCCGTCAAGCGGGAAGCGCAGTTTGGTGCGCCGCCTGCCGGTCTCGGCGTCGACGATGTGGATGGCGTCGTCTCCGCCGGCCTTCGCCGCGAGACACAGCTCGGTCCCGTCCGGCGACCACGACACGCCGGGCCTGAGCACGTGCAGCGTCTCGAAATCGTCTGAGCGCTCCCCTCGCACGGGACGGCTCAGGAGCTTGCCGTCGAGCATCGACGCGACGTAGATGTCCGAGTAGCCGCTCCTGTCTGTGACGTATGCGACCCGCTGCCCGTCAGGCGATACCGACGGACCGAGGTTCAGGTACGAGTCGTCCTTGCTGTGGTCGGTGATGAAGCTGAGGACGTCCTCGCCCCTGTCGCGGTTCGAGATCTCCGGCCAGTAGCGCTCCTTGAGCCACCGCTCCCACTCGGCCGACAGTTCGGGCGTCGTGAAGCCCGTCGCCTCCATCAGCGCGCGCTCGAGGCTGTGCGTCCTGGCCACCGTCCTCACCATCTCGGCGATCTTCTCTGGACCGTAGGTCTCAGCGATAAAGCCCAGGGCCGACTGCCCCTCCTTGTAGATGAGGTAGCCGCCTGAGAGATACTGAAGAGGCACTATGGTGTCCGAGAGGGTCAGGTCGCGGAGGATCATCTCCGCCTCGGAGTCCCATCCCCGCGAGACATACTCCGCAAGCCCCTCCGTGAACCAGAGCGGGACCGGATTGGTGTACGCCTGGCGAATCACGGACTCGACGAGCCCGCCGTAGACGATGTCGAACATGAAGACGTGCGTCAGTTCATGATAGAGAACGTGCCGCAGGTCCTCGTACGAGCCCGTGAAGGGGATGACGACGCGGTTCTTGAAGAGCTCCGTGAAGCCGCCAACGCCCTCGCTCAGATGCGAGTCGATGACGTTGGTCTGGAGGAAGTCGTTGTGCGAGGCGTACACGATCACGGGGATCACGGTCGTCAACTCGTGACCCAGGACGACCTCGAAGTCGTCGTTCGCCTGCTCAATGATGAGTGAGACCGCGTCTACAAGGTCCTCCGACCCCTCGTAGAAGTAGACGTCGAAGTGCTCAGTGCGGGTGATGTTCCAGGTGAAGGCCCCGTACTGGACCTTGTTGCGACCGAAACGTGCGGCGCCAGCGTCCGCTGCCATGAGGAGAAGCGCGGCCACGGTCGCGACGAGGGCGGTTCTCGCGCGCCTTGAGTGTCTCATCTGGGTGGTCCTCCGGGGCGCCGGTCAGTGCTCGGGCGAGCGCGCATCTACAAGTTCATTCTAGGAATCGAGTTACGGCGTGTCAACCGCGGCGGTTGACTTGGTCGGCGTGGCCCGCGATGATTGTCGATGTCCGTTCCACAGGGATTTGACGCTCGGGAGGCGCCGGTGATTCGAGAACCATCGAGAAGCGTGAAAGCGGGGGCGGTTGTCGCCCTCAAGGCGGCGGCCGCTGCCTCCTGTCTGGCGCTCATCGCGCCGGCTTTGTCCGGCTGCGGCCAGGAAGACGAGGGCTTCCACCCTCCGGTCCAGCACGCCGGCGCCGCCATCTCGGAGAGCGACTACATCGCGCACGTGTCCGCTCTCGCGCTCGCCGTCGAGGAAGGGCTGTACGGTGAGGCCGCGGCCGCCCGGGCCCGCGAGCTCGGAGGAGGGGAGCCCACGCGTGAGGAGATCGAGCGCTTCGCGGATCACATGAGGAACCGACCCGCGCGCTGGGTGGAGATCGAACAGGAGATCGAGCGGCGAGTGACGTCGCTGAGGAAGTCCGTGGAAGAGGCCGAGAGCGAGCGCTCGGCCGCGTCGGTCGAACGCCCGACGGACCGGACGGGTCCCGGCGCCGCTTCCGGGCGCTAACCCAGTCCGACCGCGTCTCTCACGAGAAGGAACGCCATCAGTCCAACGAAAAAGACGAGCCCCACCTGCTGCCACACCATCAGCTGCCGTTCGGACAGACCGCGTCCTCGAACCCGCTCGAGCGCCATCAGGAGGAGGTGTCCACCGTCCAGGATGGGAAGCGGCAGCATGTTGATGATGAAGAGGTTGAGCGACATGAACGCCATGAAACTGAAGAAGTAGGTTGCGCCCCACCGTGCGCTCTCGCTCGCCATCTGGACGACCCGTATGGGCCCACCCACCATGCTGCCGGAGACCCGGCCCGTCGCGAGGCCCACGAAAAAATCGAAGATGGCTCTGAGGTTGACCCAGGTCAGCTCGAGTGCCGTTACGAGCGCGGCGCCGAAGCCCAGCCGTTCGTTCTCCCACGACCTCATGATGCCGATCATCCCGACGGTGCGGACCTCGGTGTTGCTGACGGCCTCCTCACCCTCTTCGGGAACCACTTTCGCGCTCATGGTCGCGCCGCCGCGCTCCCACACGATGTCGAGTTCGAGGCCGGCGCTCTCGTAGATGACGCCGCCGAGTTCGCTCCAGGTCCGGACCTCATGGCCGCCGACCGACACGACCCGGTCGCCGGCCTCCATTCCGGCCCTGTCGGCCGGTCCGCCCTCAAGCACGTCGCCTATCACGGGCGGAACGTACGCGGTCAGTCCGAGGTCGATGCCGCCGCTCTGCGCGTCCTCCTCGTACGGAAGAGACACCTCGACCGAGACGCCCGGTTCTTCGCCGCGGACGACGACGAGGTCTATCGCCCCGTCCTCGTCCTCGGCCGCGATCTCTACGACGTCGTCCCAGCCGTCCACCTCGACGCCTTCGACAGAGGCGATCCTGTCGCCGAGCATCAGACCCGCCCTGCCGGCCGCGGAGTCGGGCTCGACCTCGCCGACCACGG
>Ga0180430_10002908_pt1 | contig 15113 bp, 14 predicted proteins | sample SS_ome_9_FD_132999 | JGI IMG/M metagenome (GOLD analysis project Ga0180430, IMG submission 132999) | Hypersaline lake sediment archaeal communities from the Salton Sea, California, USA - SS_1_S_2 metaG | ecosystem: Environmental > Aquatic > Non-marine Saline and Alkaline > Hypersaline >... | reverse complement strand
GCGCCAATGGCTTTGGCCGTTCCCCGGGCGTGGTAGAATTGGTCGTCCAAGTCCAAACCGAGCCAAGAATCGTCCGGTTCCAAGAGCGTGCTCACTTCGGTCCGAAGCAGCTCCCGGTAGCTTTCGCAAACGGCTTTGAGCTGGGGAGCCTCCGTCTTGATGGCCGCTTCCCCGGATTCCAGCTTGCCGAGATAGGCTTTGAGCTCTTCCAGTGCCTCGTCGTAGGCGCTTTCCGCCGACGGAAGCCAGAACTTGAAGGGATCGCTTTGCAGCAGGGCTTGGGCTTCGTCCAGGCCGGCATCGGGCTCCCCGGCCAGCTGGTCCTTGAGGAGTCCTACGGAAGCTCGCACGACCTCCAGGACCCCCAACTGGATGTTCTCCGCGTCGTCGGTGAAAATGGACACGATGAGATCGTTGGGGCGCCATCCCATGTAGCGTTGATGGAGCTCGAAATTCAGGAGTCCAATGGTTGCGTCCACATAGGCCGTCCCCGGTCCGGCCGTCGCGGGGGAGGGCTCGGAGGCCGGCTCTTCGGCTGGCTCGGCTTTTTCTTCCTGAGCCTCGGGAGCGGCTTCGGACTCTTGGGAGGAAGATTCGGCGGGATCGCTCCCGGAAGCCTCCTCGGAAGCGCTTTCCGTTGCGGGTGCCGGCTCCTCCGGGGAAGGCGACGGCTTTTCCTCCGCACCCGCCTCGCCGGTTTCCGCGGATTCCTCCGGAGTGGTGGCGGCCGGCTCTTCGGCCGGCTCGGCTTTTTCTTCCTGAGCCTCGGGAGCGGCTTCGGACTCTTGGGCGGAAGATTCGGCGGGCTCGCTCCCGGAAGCCTCCTCGGAAGCGTTGTCCGTTGCGGGTGCCGGCTCCTCTTGGGGCGAGGGGGATGGCTCTTGGGATCCCGTTTCTTGCTGGGAATCCGCAGGAGCTTCCGCGGGCGGAGAGGTGGCGGGTTGCTCGGTAGCGCTTTCTTGCGTTGCGGAGGTCGGCTCGCCTTCCGAAGCGCTTCGGGCGACGGGGGCCGAAGCTCCCCAAAGGACGAAGACGAGAATCCATACGGCTATACCGCATGCAAGAAGTTTGGAGCCCGTCCAGCCTCTCTTTTCCTGGCGTTTGAGCTGTATCTTTTTCATGAGCTCGACTCCCTTGCCGATGGATCGTCCACGCCGTCATGAATCACGGAAGCGCAGGCATTGTCGGATTCCCATGCGGAAACCCGCTGTACCCAAAGGTCCTCGGTGTTGAAATGTTCCCGCAAATGGTCGAAAATAAATCCTGCTATGTTTTCCGAAGAAGGGTTGCGATTTTGAAAGAAGGGGAGATCGTTGAGATACTGGTGATCCAACTGGGCCAGCAAGGAGCGAGTGGCTTGCTTAAGCTCGCCGAAGTCCAGCAGAACTTCGCTTTCATCGAGGCGGCGGCCCCTAAGAACCACCTCCACTTTCCAGTTGTGGCCGTGAAGGTTTTCGCACTTGCCGCGAAAGTTTCTCAGATTGTGAGCGGCGGCGAAATCCGTGACGATCTTGATTTCGTAAAGGGATCGGGGCAAGGAATCGCCTCCTTGTTCGAGTGTGCGCCATCTCCGCCCGCAGCACCCTTCTCCAAGGACGCCGACGGGCGCATCAACCGTTCAATGGCCTCAACTAGCCGAACGGTGGAGCTTTGTCAATCGATTCCGCCCGGGCTTCAGGGCTCTTCGACGCCGAAGACGGCCGCCCAGGTAAGAATGAACAGAAGCAGTGCGTAGAGGGCCCCCACATAGGGAATGAGCAAACAAGAGAGAAAACAAATCAACAAGCACGCAAGAGATCGCACAATGGAATGTTCCCGATTCTTTGGAATCCATGGAAAGCCCAAAAGGCGCCGTCCGCTCGACCCGGCGGCGCCTGCAATCTCTATTAACATGATTGCGAGGCTCCTTCAATGGCGGGAAGAGTTGCCACACTGTTTGTCCAAGCCTTCCAGATCGCCTCGCAGAATTCACATCAATGCCATGGGGAAGTCACCTCTTGAGCAAACCGGAACATGCTACAATTTGGTTTAAACTCTGTCCCATGGTCAAATGCGTATCCAGGAGGAATCGATGAGCCCATTGAAAAAGACTTGGACCTTCATGGCGGGAGCGGTGTCATGCGTGTTGATGGCGGTGTGCGTACCATCGGACAAAGCTCAAGCGGGCTCCGTGGTGCAGATTCTTCACGCTTCGGATTTGGAAGGGGGGGTCGAAGCCATCGCCAACGCTCCCAACTTCGCTGCGATCATCGACCGCCTGGAGGAGGAATACGAGACGACGCTGATCCTTTCCGCAGGTGACAATTACATCCTCGGGCCCTTCTTTTCGGCTTCGGGGGACGAATCCATGCGCGAAGCTTTTCGCTCCGTACTGGGAAATCCCGACGTCCGCGAAGGGGTGGGGCGCGTGGACGTTTCCATCATGAACCTTATAGGTTTTCATGCTTCCGCTTTCGGAAACCATGAATTCGATGCGGGAACCGCCGTCGTCGCGGAGCTTTTAGGAACCGATATCGTGGACGCCGATGGCGACGCGGTTTTGGATGAAGCCGCCTGGCTGGGGGCTCGTTTCCCCTATTTGAGCGCCAATCTGGATTTTTCCGGAGACGAGAACCTGTCCGGGCTTTTTACCCGCCGGCTGCTCGACTCCAATGCGTTTCACTCTTCTTTGGACGACTTGGAAGGCGGGGCCGCAGCCCCCGGGATCGCGCGGGCCGCCGTCGTCGAGCAAAACGGCCAGCGGTTCGGAGTCGTCGGCGCCACGACGCCCCTGCTGGAAAGCATTTCTTCGCCGGGAAAGGTCAAAGTCGAAAATCCCGGGGCCGGGACGGAAGACATGGACGCCTTGGCCTCCATCCTGCAACCGGTGATCGACGAGCTTTTGGAGCGAGGGATCGATAAGATCATTCTAAGCACCCATCTTCAGCAGATATCTCTGGAAGAAGAGCTCATCACCAAGTTAAGGGGAGTTGATATCGTCTTGGCCGGAGGATCCGACACATTGCTGGCCGATGAAGAAGATGTGGCTCGGAGGCTCCGGCCCGGCGATGCTGCCGAGGGGGATTATCCCGTTGTGACCGTCAACGCCGACGGAGAGCCCGCCATGGTGGTCAGTACCGACGGCGAGTACACTTACGTGGGGCGTCTGGTGGTGGAATTTGACGACAAGGGGGTGCTGATAGCCGAGAGCGTCGATTCGGCCGTCAGTGGAGTGTTCGCCACGACGACGGAACAGGTGGAGGCTTTGTGGGGCTCGCTGGATCGGGCCTTTTCCCCCGGCACCAAGGGAGCGCGGGTCCAAGCCCTTGTAAAAGCCGTTCAAAGGGTGGTCGAGGAAAAGGATTCCGCCGTGCTTGGCCTTACCGACGTCTTTCTCAACGGGCTCCGGGCCGATGTTCGCACTCAGGAAACCAACCTGGGAGATCTCACCGCCGACGCCAACTTGGCAGCCGCTCGACGCGCGGATCCCGCGGTACGGGCTTCCTTGAAGAACGGCGGCGGGATTCGGAGCTCCATCGGCGAGGTCGTGGAAGCGAAATCCGGGGCTTACGAGAAGAAGCCGCCCCGAGCCAATCCTCTCTCGGGCAAGAAGGAAGGGGGTATCTCTCGCTTGGATGTTGAAAACAGCTTGCGCTTCAACAATAAGTTGACCCTTCTGACGGTGACGGCGGAGCAGCTCCTGAAAGTGGTGGAGCACGGAGTGGCCGAAACGGGCCCGGGGGAAACTCCCGGCCGTTTTCCTCAAATCGGGGGAATGGCGTTCAGCTTCGATGCGGCGAAGCCTGCGGGGGAGCGCGTGGCGTCCTTGGCTCTCCTTGACGAAGCCGGTCGTCCCGTAGAGACGGTGGTCGAGAACGGGCAGGTGACGGGAGATCCCCGGCGGCCCATCCGTCTGGTGACCCTGAACTTCCTGGCCGGCGGTGGCGACGGATATCCCTTCGACACGTTCGGCACGGACGTGGTGGAGCTGGAAACGCGAGAGCAGACGGCCCTGGGCGATTATCTGACGGCGAATTTCTCCGTCAATCCCGTCCGCATTCCGGACGTGGGTCCCGATTTGGACGAGCGTATTCAGAATCTGTCCGCCAGAGGGGACACGGTTCTGGCCACTTTGGAGCCGGACATCAAGGTGAACAATCAAGACCTGCCCGCCGTGGGGGATTCGACGACGAACTTTTCCATCACCTACAGTCTCGGCGCAGGGAATCGGGAAGGACGGGAGCTCGATTGGTGGTTGATTCACAGGTCCCCCCAAGGGTGGATGATTTACGATGAATCGGAGGGGTGGTCCCCGGAGATCCGCCCCGTGCGCCAGATGGCGGTTTCGGACCAATCCTCTTTGGAGGTCTATAACGGGGTCCTTTCTTCGGGTACTCACATCTTCTATTTCGGCTTGGACAGTCAAGTGGATGGAATGTTGAAGTTGGACGGTTCGGAGCAGGTGTGGTTCGATTTCGTGGAAGTTCATGTTGATTGACGCAAGTTGAAAGACGGAAAGGGGCCGGTGAGGCCGGCCCCGGATATCTGGAGCTGCAATTGGCTGGAAAGTCGGATCTCATGGATTTGAAACATTTGCCGGAAAACCCCTATTTGTTGTTGACTCCGGGGCCTCTGTCCACCACCAAGAGCGTCAAGGCGGCCATGTTGCGCGACTGGTGCACCTGGGACACGGATTACCACGAGGTGGTACAGGAAATCCGCCGAAAGCTGGTCCGGATCGCCACCGATCGGGAAGGCTACACCTCCGTGCTCATGCAGGGCAGCGGCACTTTCACCGTGGAAGCCGTCATCGGCTCGGTGATCCCTCCCCATGGGAAACTGCTCGTCCTGGCCAACGGAGCTTACGGACGGCGCATGGCTCAGATCGCCGAGCGCTTGGGGATCGCCCTCGTCGTTCAAGACGAAGGAGAAGCCAGCCCTCCCCGTGAAGGCCTTTTGAGGGAAACCCTCGATTCCCACCGGGATGTCACTCACGTGGCCATGGTTCACTGCGAAACCACCACGGGGATGCTCAACCCACCGGAAGGCGTGGCACGGATCGTCGGGGAAGCCGGCAAGACGTTCATCCTGGACGCCATGAGCAGCTTCGGGGGGATTCCTCTGGATGTCGCTTCCCTGGGAGTGGATTTCCTCATCAGCAGCTCCAACAAGTGCATCCAGGGAGTGCCGGGGCTCGGATTCGTGGTGGCCCGCCGGGAGGCCCTGGAAATGACGCGAGGTTGGGCCCGGTCCCTGAGCCTGGATTTGTACGACCAATGGGAAGTCATGGAAAGGCACGGGGGCAAGTGGCGGTACACGTCCCCCACTCACGTGGTGAGGGCATTCGCCCAGGCCCTGGAAGAGTTGGACGAGGAGGGCGGGGTGGCGGTCCGCCACGGGCGCTACAAGGAAAGCCAGCGGGTGTTGGTGGAAGGAATGCGGGATCTGGGCTTCCAGTGCCTTCTGCCCCACGAGCTGCACTCGCCGATCATCACCTCCTTTCTGAATCCCGATCATCCACGGTATTCCTTCAAGACCTTCTACGAAGCCTTGAAGTCCCGGGGATTCGTCGTTTATCCCGGCAAGGTGACCGCGGCGGACACCTTTCGAATCGGAAACATCGGAGACGTGTATCCCCGCGACATGGAGCGATTGCTGGAAGCCGTGGCGGCGTGCATGTACTGGCGTTGACGGCTCGGTGGGACTCCGGAGCTTCTTCCGACTTTTCCCAAGTCCGTCAATAAACTTTTCGCGTGCCGTGACGCTTGCCCAGCACTTCCAGGGTATCGTTGATCACCATGAAGGCCTCTGGATCGATGCGATAGACCATGGCCTTGAGGCGGGGCAGCTCCGTCAGGGCGGTGATGGTGAAGATCACTTCCTTGTCCCTTTGGGTGTAGGCTCCGCAGCCCTTGAGAAACGTCACGCCTCGGTCGGTTCGGGCAAGGATCTCACGGGCGATGGCCCGGGATTCGTCGGAAACGATGAGGACGGATTTCCTCTGGTTGAATCCCGTGATGACGGCGTCCGTGAGCCTGGCGGCGGTGTACATGTAAACGACGGAGTAGAGGGCCGGCTCCAATTGAAACAGGAAAGCGCCCCCCGTGAGAATCAGGGCGTTGGAGGCGAAGATCGTCGATCCCGGACGAAAGCCCCACCTTTGGTTGAGATAGATGGCCAGAATGTCCATTCCTCCCGCCGACCCCGAAGAGCGCAGAATGATTCCGGAGCCCGCTCCGCAGACCACGCCCGCCAGAAGGGCGGCCAGCATGGGGTCTTGAAGGGGGGGCGGAGAGACGCGGAGGGTTCCGGCCGCCACGGAAAAAACGACGATGCCGAGAACGGAATAGACGGCGAACCGCTTGCTGACGTAAAACCACCCCAGGAGCAGCAAGGGAATGTTGAGGACGAAGTAGGTCAGGCCGACGTTGAGGTCTTCCAGAAGGTAATGGGCGATGAGGGCCAGTCCCGTGAGGCCTCCGCTGAGGAATTGCTGGGGGATGAGGACCCCGTTGAGGCCCACGGCGAAAATGCAGCTTCCCGCCGTGATGAGGGCCATGTTGGCGAGAAAAGTCTTCAACGACCCCATGCGGGCCGTCAGAGAATCCATGGAGAGCTCGATCTTGAGGCGCATGAACTGGGTTTTCCCTTGGCCGGGGCTTCGGACCACCCCTCCCTCCTCTTGGCATGAATCACCCGTCCCACTGCAAACCGTCCATGACGCCGTGACATCGGCAGGCGGTGGACACCAAGTACTTTCCGGCTTCCCCGCGTATCTCCTTCAAAACTTCCAGAAGCCGCCCGTAAGTGTAGCCTCCCACCCCCGGGGCCAGTTGGTGGCTCCGGATCACGACATCCTTCCACCCTTGGACCCGCACATCCCCCAGGACCTGGAACAGATTGCCGAGGCGGGGCTTGCCGGTGTGGGTGCAGATGTCGGCGGGCTCGCTGCAGGCGTCGGGACAACGGAAGGTGGCGAAGCTGGCGTACAAGGTTCCCGAGGGGACCCGGTAGGGGTTGGGAACTTGAGAGTCCGCGGCTTCCGGCACGGGCAAAGCCAGGGCCTTCCCGCGACGGCTCAATTTCTCGAGAATCCAAAGAAAGGCTACGTGAACGGGAACGGCCGGGACGATCCAGGTGTCCGGCGAAGGGTTTTCCTTGGCGAGAAAGGAAACGGCATCGTCTTGGTGAACGGGCAGGCCGTGGTGCCGCTCGATCTCTGCCAACCGGTCACGGACGGCGTCGACGACCAGAAAGGAAGCCGCGGGGTGTCTTTTGGAAAGCCTCTCGGCGGCGATGGCCCCGAAGCGGCCCGCCCCGAGGATCCACATTTTCTGAAGGGGGGAAGGGTGCTCGGGCGCTTGTCCGGAGGTCGAGCGGGTGTTATGGTGCATTCGATTTCTCCATGATCGACAAAGGTGCTTCCACCGGGATCCGAAAGGGCGGAAATGAGCAACATCACGGCGGTGTTCGAAAAATTGGCCGAAGAGAGCATCCGGGAGGCCATGAAGAAGGGTGAATTCGACGATCTGCCGGGCAAGGGACGACCTCTTGCTCTGGAAGACGACAGCCACCTTCCCCCCGACCTGCGCATGGCCTACAAAGTCCTCAAAAACGCGGGCTGCATTCCCCCCGAGCTGGAACTGAGAAAGGAAATTCGCAGCACCGAAGCCCTTCTGGCGGCCATGCCCGACACCGAGGAGAAGTACCGTCAGACCAAGAAGCTCAACCTCCTCATCATGAAGCTCAACGTGACCCGCAACGTATCCCCTCTCCTGGAAGAAGGCCAGCGCTACTACGCCAAAGCGGCGGAAAAAGTGACCACCCGCAAATCGGAAAAGTGAATCAGGGGCTTTGACCTCTGAGCCGCTGGATTCCCGGGACTTCCGACATGCGGCCCTTGAGCTCGTTGAGCTTGTAGAGGAACTCGCGGGTGGCTTCGTCCTTGCCGTGCCGGATGATGTGGGGCGTGATGGCGATGACCAGCTCGGTCCTGGTGACGGTGTCGCTGGTGGTGGAGAACAAAGGCGAGAGCAGAGGCACGTTCATGAGCAGGGGAATGCCGCTTTTGGTCTTGTCGTGGGATTCCTGAATGATGCCTCCGATGATCACCGTCTGGCCGTCCTGGGCCAGCATGGAGGTCTTCACCACCCGCTCGTCGAACCGGGGAGACTGAATGCCTTCGGTGGTGGCGTCGGCCACCCTGCGCAGGGTCTGCTCCACTTCCATGCGCACCAAACCGCCCGAGTTGATGTGGGGCGTCACGTTGAGGATGATGCCGGTGTCCTCGTACTGGATGCTGTCGGTGGTGTTGCCTCCGCTGGTGGTGGTGGTGCCCGTGCGCACGGGCTCGCGGCCGCCCACGGTGATGGAGGCTTCCTTGTTGTCGGTGGCCAGCAGGGTGGGGGTGGAAAGGACCTTCACGTTGGTTTTGGCCGAAAGGAGGCGGATCATGGCCGCGATGTCCCCTCCCAGGCTGCCCCAGAAAAAGCTGAAGCCTCCGGGAATGGCGTTGGCCACCCCCTGGGCCGAATCCCCCAAGGTGAATTCGCGGTCGGCCCCGGAGCCGCCGCCGAAGGGGGTTCCGAAGTCCAGAGCCGAGCTGTACTTGCCCCGCTCGCCTCCGGGCAGGGTCATGCCCTTGTTCTTGAAATACCACTCCACCCCGTATTCCAGATCGTCGCCCAGGGTCACTTCGGCCAACGTCACCTCGATCATCACGATCCTGGGCACGATGTCCAGGGTTTCGATGGCCTTGCGGATTTTTTCGTAGTCGAAAGGATTGGCCTTGACCACTATGGCGTTGTTGACTTCGTCGGCGATGATGGCCACTTCGCCCGTGAGACGGGTGCTGGTGCCGTCCTGGGTCGTCGTGGTCTGGAGGGGCTCGGGCTGGGGCGGCTGGCCGGGCTGCGGCGCGGGTTGCTGGGTGGCTTCCACGATCTGCTGCTGGGGCCGCTCGTCGTCGCGCTTCCTGTCCACGTCGAACACCTTGTCCAGGATGTCGGCGATGTCCTTGGCCAGTCCGTTCTGCACGAAATACACGTGCACCTGCTCGCCGATCTCCTGACCCTGGACGTCCAGAGCCACGAGCCATTCCTTGGCGGTCTTGAGCACCTCGGGGTCCTGTCCCAGGATCAGCACTCCCCCGAATTGCTCCAGAGGAAGAAAGGCCAGATTGCTCTTGATGGCGGTCTGCTTGAAAATGTCCAGCTTGTTCATGAGGGTTTCGATGCTCTTCACGGCATCGGCGGGGGTCAAGGCTTGAAGGGGGACGATCTCCATGCCCACTTCGTTGAGCAGGTCCATGTCCAGAGCCTTGAGCAGGTCCACCAGGGTTCGGGCGTTTTCCGTTTCCTCGGCGAAAATGATGCTGTTGCTGGCGGGATCCACGGTCATGGGCCGGCCGGGAGTGAGAAAGAAGCGCAGGACGTTCACCGCCTGCTTGGCGTCCAGATACCTCAGCCGGTAGATGATGATGGCGGGCTTGACGCCCTCTTCGTCTTCCCGGATCACGAACCGGTCCGCCAGAGGCAGCCCGCTGCTGGCGTTGCGCTGGATGGGCTGGATGTAGTAGATGCCTTTCTTGGGCACGATGGAAATGTTGCTGGCGTTGTAGGCTTTGGTGATGATGTTGAGCAGTTCCTTCCTGGTGTACTCCCCTTCGAGATAAAGGCTGATCTGTCCTCGCAGCGCGGGGTCCATCACGTAGTTGACGTCGAGAAAGTCCTTGCCGAAAAACAGATTGGTGACTTCGGCGATGTCGGCTTTGTCCAAAAGGAGGGGCTCCACCTTGATGAGCTCTTCCCCTGCGGAAGGGGACGGAACGGGGGCCCTTCGACCTTTTCGCCCTTTGGAGAGCTCCACCAACCCCGTGCGAATCTTGGCCGGGATGCTGTCGGGAAGATCGGTCAGTGCGGAGCTCGTCGAAGGGGAAGCGGGCGAAGATCCGGCGGGCTTCGCAACCTCCCCGGGAGGGGGAGCGGAACGCTTGACCTCCAGGTCGCGGACTTCCACTTGAGCGGATCGGGCCGGAGGAGGGGGCTCCGGAGCTCCGGTTTGGGTCCGGGGCGTTGCGCAATGGCTCGCGAGCATCCATACAGCCAGCAGGGTCGCGATGGATCTGAACCGTCTCACGTGCTCCGTTTCCTTGCGATTTCCGTTCACTAAGACTTGCCTCCCTTTTCCATCAAAGCGGCCAGAACGACGTTGACGATGAGGTCGGATCGGTTCTTGCGCCTCACGCTTCGGATGTCCAGTTTTTCCACCTGCACGGCCGAAGAGTGCTTCTGAAGGCTTTCGAGAAACTCGTGAAGGCCCGAGATGGTCGTGGTGAAGGAAAACCTCAGCCTAGCCTCCTGATAAAGGCCGTATTCCTTGGTGGAAACGACCTGGTAGCTCTTGATCACCAGATCCTCCGAGCTTTCCGAGAAGGGCTCGGCCAGGTTCGCCGCCAACTGGTAGGGGTCGTCCGCCTGAAAAAGGCCTTCCTGGAGCTGTTTCAGCTCCTGCTCCCGCATTTGCAGCTCGACTTTGAGCCCTTCGGCTTCGGCGAGCTTTTCCTCGTATTTTTTGATCAACTGCTTTTGTTGACCCATGTAGTCCCAAAGGTCCTGGCGCTGATCCATGGCGGGGGCCACCCAGACCAAATGGACCGCTCCTATCCCGGCAACCGTCAGAAGGAGCAGGATAAGAGCGAGTCGATGCTTCCTGAGGTCCGCCCATTTAAGCTTGATCGGCTTCACGGGATGTCTTTCCTCCATGCGGGCTTTCGTCGGCGGGCTTCATCTTGCTGACGGTTTTGTTGTCCGGGGCCTGAGTGGCCGCCCCGTCGGCGCTTTCCGCGCCTTCCCGCGACCGGGATTGCTCCAGGGCCCCTCGCAGCTTGGGCGGGTCGATGCGCACGTTGAGCACCAATCGCTCCCGGTCGGACTTGGGCAGGCGGCTCACCGGCGAAGCGAACTTCACTTCTTCGAACCCTTCCACCGTGGAGAGCTCCGTAAGATATTTGATGGCCGACTTGCTTTCTCCTCGCAGAGTGAGCTTCGTGTCCTGTAAAGAGAAATAGTTCAGCCACGTGTCTTGGGGCGTTCTTTCCGAGAGCATGTCCAGAAGATCCAGGAGGGGATAGCTGTTTTGTCCGAATTGCGCCAAGGACTTGTGGTCCTCCTCCAGTCGAGCGATGCGGGCCTGGAGCTGCTCGATGGGCTTCCAACGGGTTTCCAATTGGGTACGACGGTCCTTCAAGGCTTGGGACCTTTCCAACAGGGCGGCGGTCTTGTCCATCTGGTGAAAAGCGAAAAAAGCGTACAGGCCCACGGCCGCCGCCAAAGGAAAAACCACCCGGGGCATTTTCCACGGCTTGAGACGCAAGGGAGATTCGAAGCTGCGCACCTCGTCCTGTTGCAGGAACTTTTGGATCCATTGCGTCAGAACGGACGTGCTCAGGGGCCGTGTTTCTATGGGAAGGCCCGCCTCGCGCCACTGACGGGCGTACCCTTCGTGGCATTCGCCCTCGGAGCACAAAAGCTGAATGGGGATCTCCCCGGAAGACGCTTCATCCGTCAAGCATCCCAGGGCTTCCCGAAAGAGGGTCAGTCCGTTCTTGTCTCCGTTGACCAGCAGGGAGTCCACCAGCGCCCCCTCGTAGAACCGGTGAACTTCCAGGTGAGCCGGGTCGATCATCCGTCCCAGCAGCTCGTGGGGCGGTGTCGCGGGGGCCCCGCTTGAAGGCTTGGAAGACAAGGTGGCGTAAGCCAGGGAACTGGGGACGGGGACGAAGGCCTGGTAGGCGTGTCCTCCCAGGGCCTGTTGGAACTTGTCGTGAACGCCTTGCTGCAGGGAGAAAATGGGCACGGTGGACTGATAGCTTCCAGGAAGAAAAGGACCGAAAAAGTGCAGGCTCCTTTCAGGCTCGAAAAACAGGTTCTCCTGCCAGTCGAACTCCAGCACTTCCTTCAGATGGTCCTGAAGGTTGGCGGGATAGTATTCCTTGTGAAAACTGTAGTGGGTGAGGGGGAGAAACAGCAGCAGCGCCGACAATCGCTTGGTCGGCGGACGCAAATTCAGGCGCTGAAGATAGTCGAAGATCCCTTCGCCCTGGGGAACGGTGAAGCGCTCCGGAGTTTGGATGCGCCAGGAGCGCCAGTGGCGGTGAGCCCTCAGAATTTCCACCTGCCCGGGCTCCACGTAAACCGCCGTGAGATGCTTGGGTCGTCGTTTGGAGAATGCCTTGAGCATTCCTGTCCCTCATATTCGAAGCACGCCCCTGCGGAGCGTGGCCTTTAAAGGATTTTCCGGAAAAGAATTTCGTATCCGGGCTTCTTGTTGGGGGTGTACTGAACGATCATGCAAAGCAGGACCGGCGGAGGTCCCGCCCTGCACTTGGCGCACGCCAAAATGCGGTAGATTCCGTTGGGAGCCCAGGGCACCTCCTCCTCTTCCTCCTCTTCCTCCTCCCATGCTCCGGACTCGTCCCCCAAAAGGTCGCCTTCCTCGTCTTCGTCGCCCGAAAACTCGGCATTACTACCATAAACGGTGCCGATCTGAAATAGGGAATCTTGCCCCGGCCAGGGAAGGTCCCGATACTTTTCATATTTTTCCTTTTCGAAGGGGGCGGCCGGCTGCCCGTAGCCGTAGAAAAGCTCGGGAGTGAAGCCCGGAACGAGCAGCAGTTGATCGATGGCGAGAAGAGGGCCGTTGAAAGGACCGTAGGAAAGCCCCATCGCCTCGTAATCGCTCTCTTCCGCCCCGTCCAGGTTGGTCAGGTCGTCGGAGTCGATGAAGTCGGCCAGGACGTCCGCCAGACGGTCCACTTCCTCCGGGTCGGCCCCGGCCTCCTCCAGCAGGTCCTTGAGGGCGTCTCCGGAAACGGCGTTGAGGCTCACCTTGGCCGTCTCCTCCTCGACCACCACCACCACTTCGCCCGTTTCGTACTCCAGGACGTTGGGGCTCCCGTTGGGCTGCCAGCGGTTCTCCTCCTCCTCGTCTCCCTCCACCGAAGGCCCCATGCGGGCCAGGGTTTCCTGAATCCCCCCCATGGCGAGATACAACGCCCGGGCCCGGCGCACCAGATGGACCTCCTCCTCTCCTTCCAGTCTCGCATCGAAGCTGATTTGCAGGGAAAGCCAGGTGACCAAAGCGCAAACCCACAAAACCGCTATGATGACGAGTCCTCTTTGGGCTGCGCTTCGGCCGGGGATTCTTGAGAGGGCTGTCCATCGACCGGTTGGGGATTGACTTGTCTTTGTTGTTTCCATGAGCTTCCTACCGAAGCGTTGCCTACGAACCCTACCACCAGTCGTTCGACGATCTCGCCAGGCTCCTCTTCCTCGTCGTCCCGCGCGGGAGTCCAACGGATCAGGATCGCCGCCGGAACGTCGTCGTCCTTCTTCTCGCCGAGCCCTCCATCCTCCGCCTCTTCCACTTCGCAGGTGAAATCCTCCAGCTCCACCCAGAAAAAAGTCGGATCGGAGCCTTCCTCTCGAGGCTTTTCATCGAGGAAGTCTTCCAGGGGCTCGGGGTGATAAGGATCCAAGGGCGTTTCCGCGTAATAGAGCTTCTTTTCACCGTCGTCGAATACGTAGCGGGCCACCACCGTCACCCCTTTGGAAACCGCTTTCACGGAGTGGTCGGTGACCAGTGTCAGGGAATGCTCTTCCCCCTTCAGCAAGGGTTGGTCCTTGCCTTCGAAGCGCACCGGAAAGCTGTTGAAGCTGCCCACTTGAAGGCCCATGAGATCCATCAGCAAGGGAGCGTCCGGCGGGGTGCGCTTGCGGTAGTGCTCCCAGGTTTGCAAGCAGAACGTGAGGGCCACCGAAACCATTCCCACCACCATGGAGGAAATGAACGTGGCCAGAACCAATTCCAGAAGCGTGAATCCCTTCGAATCGGTCCCGACACCCTTGGCGTCCATCAGAATCCTCCCGATTCCGGCACGATGAGGCTGAGCTCCAGAGAATCCTTTTCATACGCGAGGCGCACCCGGTAGAGACGCCCGAACCGGTTGCCCGCTTCCAGTCCGTCCGGGCGGTACACTTCCGTCAGCTCGATGTCCACCTGCGGACTTCCCTCCAGATCGTCCAGCTCCAGGGAGCCGTCTTCGGCCTTCTCGGGCCGGGCCAGAAGCTCCCGGGCCGCCGCTTCCAGAACGGGCCAGTCCCGCCCCACCCGGGACACTCTCAAGCTGTAGTTCAGGGCCGCCGAAATGGCTCCCATGACTCCCCCCACCAGAAGAGTCGCGATGATGAGCGCCACCATCACCTCCAGCAAGGTGAAGCCCCTTTCACGGACACTCCGACGCGACTTCACAAGCATCAGCCCGCCTCGCCTTTCGCCGACCACTCCACGTTGCCGAAAAGGGGATGGATGGAAACGGCGTAGAAGCGCTCCTTGTTGAAAACCACTTCCATTTCCCCCGAAGCCGAATGACTGCCGTCGGGATGGAAGCGCACGAGGAAATCCCCCGTTTCCGGGTCCGTATCCAGATCGTCGGCGTAGATGTCCACCGTTTCCGGAATGGGCTTTTCGGGAGGAGACTCCATGCCGTAGGTTCGCTGGGAGCCGTTGATGCGGAAGGCCGTGGTCTTGCCCGAGCTCATGGCCCGCAAGCGCGCCCTTTTGATGGTGTTCACGTAATCCTGAAGGAAATCCCGCTCTTCCAGCCGGCCCCAGCCCGCCCCCACCCGGGGAATCACCAGGCCCGCCGTAAGGGAGGCCAGAATCAGCACCACCAGAAGCTCCATGAGCGTGAACCCCCGGGGGGCGTCTTGCCCGGGGAGGCCGGCCGCGAGGGTGGAGCACGCTCTTTGGAGGCGAGCGGGACCGTGTTGGGAAATGGCGTCGTCGAGCATGAAGCCTTCTTAGAATTGGATCTGGTTGATGCCGAAAATGGCGGAGAACATGCTCCAGACCATCACGCCGATGATGCATCCCGTGGTGATGATGACCAGGGGCTCCATGAGATTCATGAGTCTTTTGAGGGCTTCCTGCAATTCCCGCTCGAAGTAGTCCCCCAGTCCCAGGAGCCCCTGGCCCAGGCTTCCCTGCTCTTCGGAAATGCGCAGCATGGTGGCCATGCGGAAAGGGAACAGGGAGTTGGATCTGAAGTAGCTGCTCATGGAGTGGCCCATCTT
>Ga0180430_10002906_pt1 | contig 15121 bp, 8 predicted proteins | sample SS_ome_9_FD_132999 | JGI IMG/M metagenome (GOLD analysis project Ga0180430, IMG submission 132999) | Hypersaline lake sediment archaeal communities from the Salton Sea, California, USA - SS_1_S_2 metaG | ecosystem: Environmental > Aquatic > Non-marine Saline and Alkaline > Hypersaline > Sediment... | reverse complement strand
TGCAACACGAGGTCGTCGGGAACCTGCATATCCACACAACCTACTCGGACGGCACGGGCACTCCTGAACAGATCGCCGCCGCCGCCCGTGAGGCCGGGCTCGATTTCCTGGTGATCAACGACCACAATGTCCGTGTCCCCGAGCATCAGGGCTGGCACGACGGGCTACTGCTGCTGGTCGGCGAAGAGGTGCATCAGCCCGAAAGCCCCCATCAGAATCACTACCTGGTGTTCAATGCCGAGAGCGACATGGCGCCGCACGGCGAGCAAGGACCAGCCGAGCTGCTGCCCGCGGTCCGCGAGGCAGGTGGATTTGGCGCCATCGCCCATCCCTATGAACGGGCGGGCCGCTTTTCCGGCGAGCCGGTCATCCCTTGGAGCGACTGGTCGGTCGCCGACGCCGAGGCTATCGAGATCTGGAACTATATGTCCGAGTTCAAGTCCTATCTCACCGGCCCGCTACGCACGCTGCTCTATGCCTATGCACCTCGGCTGGCCATCCGCGGGCCCTATCGCGAGACGCTGACCCGTTGGGACCAACTGCTAGCTCGGCAAGAAACCGTGGCTGTTGCCGGCTCGGATGCCCACGCCACGCTCTATCAGGTTGGCCCGCTCAAGCGACGCGTGTTCAGCTACGACCACCTGTTCCGCGCCGTCAACCTGCATCTCTGGTTGCCGTCGACCTGGACGAAGGATTTTGGGCGCGATGCCGAGATGGTCCATGAGGCCATCGTCGCCGGACGTTCGTTCGTGGGATACGATGGGCTGGCCCCCACGCGCGGGTTCCGTTTCTGGGCCCAGGGCAGCGACGCGCTCTACTACCCGGGGGATCGCTGCGAGTCCGATCGTCGCGTCAAACTGATCGTCGAGACCCCCGCGACCGCCAAGATTCGATTGATGCTCAATGGCTTTTGCGTGGCAGAGGAACAGGGGCGCCGACTAGAGCACATCAGCGACGCCCCCGGGGTGTATCGCGTCGAGTGCTATCGTCGCCATGCTTTTCGGGAGCGCGGCTGGATATTCACCAACCCGATCTGGATCGGCGACGACGCCCGTCGCGCCGGACGTCACGAGGTGGGCCAAGATGACCCTACACGACGGTAAACGACTCGAACCCGGCTCGGGACCCGTTCTCGGCGACTCGCCGCTCCCCGAGCCATTGCCGGCCTGGACGTTCCTGGTCTATATGGCCGGCGACAACAACCTCGAGCAGTTCGGCCTGCTCGACCTGGCCGAAATGAAGGCTATCGGCTCGACAGCCGATGTCAACATCGTGGCCCAGTTCGACCGCATGACCGACGGCGTCACCCGGCGCTATCACCTGCGGCACGATACGCCACTTGACGAGGATCAGGTCGGCCCCGAGCTGGGCGAGACCAACTCGGGCGATCCCCGCGAACTGGCCCGTTTCCTGGCCTGGGCCGTCGAGGCCTATCCCGCCGAGCGCTATGCCCTGGTCATCTGGAACCACGGCGTCGGCTGGAAAGAGGACGATCTCTATGCCTCGTTGAGGCTCGGCTCGCCCTCGCAGTCAAAGGCATCGGGCGAGCGGCAAGCTGACCATGTCCGCCTGCTGGCCCGAGAGGTCGCGCAACGCCGTGAGCGTCCGGTCATGTTCAGCGATAGCATCGATGCCATCATGGCCCGCGGCATCGGCTATGACGACACCTCCAGCGATTTCCTGGATAACAGCGAGATGCAGCGCGCCATCGACGCCGGTCTGCTGCTCACCGGTGTAGAAAAGCTCACGCTGCTGGGCTTTGACGCCTGCCTGATGAGTATGCTCGAGGTCGCCTACCAGATCAAGGACCTGGCCGAGGTGATGGTCTCATCCCAAGAGACCGAGCCGGGCGAGGGTTGGCCCTATGGCGACATCCTGGCCGAACTGGTAGCCAACCCGGGCATGGACGGCGCGGCCCTGGCGGCCTGCATCGTCGATAGCTACATGGGCGGCTTTGTCGAGGCCGAGTCGGCCACGCTCTCCTCGCTCGACCTGGGCCGCATCGACGAGGTGCGCCTGGTGCTCGACGATCTCTCATCCTATGTCATGGAGCATATCGAGGCCTGCGCCTATATCATGGGGCGGGCCTCACGCCGCGCTCAAAAGTATGCCGACGAGGACTATAAAGACCTCTGTGATCTCTGTCTGCGCATCATTGAGCGTAGCGCCGATATGCCGGACCTGGCACAGCGCGCTCGAGCGGTGGTCGCATCCATCGATCCCGCCGGACCCGACCGTTTTGTGCTCCACGAACGGCACCTGGGCTATCTCAGCGCCGCTTCGCACGGCGTATCAATCTACTATCCCGCACATGAGATGTCGCCGTTCTACCGACGCCTCGATTTCAGCAGCGAGGGGTTGTGGGACGACATGCTGCACATGCTTTTTGGCGTATAGGCGTCCGATGCGCGCGACCGACCACCTTTCGCCGGACGCTCAGGGTGCGCCCAGGCCCCTCTGCATCGTGGTCACAGGCCCGCCGTGCAGCGGCAAATCGTGGGTCGCCAGGCACCTCTCTGAGCGCCTCGGACTGCCGCTGATCACCAAGGACACTTTTAAGGAAACGCTCTTTGACTGCCTCTGCGATACACAGCCGCTCGATGATAAGGCCATCAACCATGCCGCCTACGAACTGCTCTATGCCACCCTCGAGAGCCTCCTTTGCGGCGGCGTCTCGCTGGTCGTCGAATCCAACTTTCGACCCACGCGGGCCAATTTGCGCCTGAGCGAGATGTTCCGCCAGCACGGCCATGCGGTCCGGCAGGTGCACTGCAAAGCCCCGGCAGAGGTCCTCTTGGGGCGTTTCCGTAGACGCTGGGTGGCCGGGCAGCGCCATCCGGGCCATGCCGACGACGGCAAGATCGAGGCCGTCGCCACGAGCCTGCGCGAGCAGCGCTATGGACCTCTCGACCTCCCCGGCCCGCTCGTTCACCTCGACACGACGGACTTTGGGCGTGTCGACCTCGACACTCTCGATGCCCAGCTTTTTGATCCAGAACCATAGCGCGGCCCCCGAGTGTTTGTGAGCCCCCCTGCGCGATGTTATAATCGCGCCATGAGCCGCCAAGCGCCCCGACAGTCCCCATGATGGCACGCCTCGCGCCAACGAGGCCGAGCAAACGTCATAGTTTGCGCCGGCAGCTCTTGCTATCCACTGTCGCCCCCCTGATCGGCCTCTTGATCGCTATGGCCGCTGTCGGTGGTTTTGGCTTTACCCGACTGGCCCAGGAACTCGTCCGTCAACGCGATGCCGAGCTGGTGCAGTTGGCCGCCGGCCAGATCGCCGATGACTTTCGCGATTCTGTGCTGCTCTTGACCCAGATCGCCGCTACCCAGGCAATCCTGGAAGGCGACACCGACGAGATCATCGACCTGTTGCAGGCCGACCAGGCTCTGCGCGAGCGCTTTGACGAGTTGGCGGTCACCGACGAGCGCGGCACGATCATTGCCAGCGTCGGCGGATCTGGCCCCGAGCCAGCCATCGGCGACCAACCCTTTTTTGAGCGCGCCCGCCGTCTGAGACGTCCTGTACGCTCGAACCTGAACCAGGACGACAAAGGCAACCAACGCATCACGGTGGCCGTGCCCGTGTTTGACGTCTATGGCCGCTTTGCCGGCTGTATGCTGGGCATCTGGGACTTGTCCAAGACCCGCCTGGGACTGCCCATAGCCGGAGTGCGCGTCGGAGAGGGCGGATTCGCCTACTTGGTCGACGAGCAGGGCACGATTCTCTACCATCCCGACATTGCCCAGGTCGGCAGCGACTCGAGCTACCATCCCGTGGTGCAGGCCGTCATGCAGGGCGAGCGTGGCGCCGAGCCGATCTCGGAGGGTGGCCTGGCCACCGTAGTGGGGTATGCTCCCATCTCGTTCCACGGCGTGTCGACCTCTCTGATGGCCGACGAGAGCTGGGAGAGCTGGGGCCTCCTGACGCAGGAGCTGTGGGAAGACCTCATGTCGCCGGTCCGGCCTTATATCGGGCTAATGCTCCTGCTCATGGTGACCGTGATCGGATTTCTGCTCGTTCTGCTGACCGCCAACAGCCGACGCGTGTCGGCCCCCCTCGAGAGCCTGGCGCGCCAGGCGGACCGCATCGCATCAGGGGAGTTTGACTCACAGGTCTCGATCAACACCGGCCCCAAAGAGGTCCGCGAACTGGAGGATTCGTTCAACCTGATGGTCGAGCAACTGCGTCAGTATCGAAACGACATCCAGGACTATGTCGTCTCGATCCTCAGTTCCCAGGAGCGCGAGCGCAAGCGAATCGCCCGCGAGTTGCACGACGAGACCGCCCAGACCCTGATCGTGCTGGGACGCGAGATCGAAATGGCCCAGGAGATGGCCACCAGCGAGGACCTGACCGAAAGCCTGGCCTATCTTCGCGACGCGGTCGACGGCGCCTTGCAGGGCGTGCGCCGCTTTACCCGCGATCTGCGTCCCCCACTGCTGGAAGAGCTGGGGCTCTCTCGCTCGCTCGAAATCCTGGTCGACCGCCTCGACCGCACCGAGTCCTTTGATGTTGAGCTGGCCATCGTCGGCACGCCGATCCCGCTCTCCCCCCAAGCCGAGCTGGGGATATACCGTCTGGCGCAAGAGGGCCTCAGCAACGTGCGCCGCCATGCCAAGGCCTCCCACGCCGACGTCATCCTCACCTACCGACCGCGTGGCGTAACACTCGAGGTACTGGACGATGGCGTCGGTTTCGACGTCGAACAGGACAGCAAGGAACTGGTCCGTATGGGCCGTCTGGGCCTAACGGGTATGCACGAGCGGGCTCGCCTGTTCGGGGGACGCGCGCGCATCGATTCGCGCCCCGGGCACGGGACCCGCGTGTGGGTCGAGATTCCACTCTCGCCGATCGTCCAGCGCGAGCGGCGCCCCTAGCTGATCCGCGCCGGCGCCCGCGAAATGTCTGCCACGGTCGCGCCCGTCAGGGCCACGAGATCGGCGACCGCCAGTTGCAGGTTGATGCCGCGCTGTCCGGCACTCACGGCGATCTGGGGCCATTCGCGCGCCGAGGAGTCGAGGAACACGGGCCAACCCCTGTCCAGGAGCGCCAACGCCGAGATACCACCGACCAGTAACCCCGTCAGCCGCTCGGCCTCCTTCTGCGGCGCCATCCGCAGTCGCTTTTGCCCTGCAGCGTTCGCCAGCCTTTTGAGGTCCAGCTCGCGATCACCGGCCAGGATGGCCAAGACCGGACGTGGTCTGGGCCCCTCAGGCAAGACCACCAGCGTCTTGAAAACCTGTCCCTCGGGCAGCCCAATCTGGGCGGCCACCTCGCCGGCCGAGTGGCGCTCAGAGGGATACGTGTGTGTACGGTAGGCAATGCCTCGGGCATCGAGGACCCGCATCGCATTGGTGCGGCCGCCCTTGCTTTTCTTGGCCATGATCGGATATCCCCCTTGTGAGCATTCGGAGCGAACGGAACGCGCAATCTTTCGATTGCGCGTTCCCGTTGCCTATTGGTACGAGTCACCCCATCGAGTTTGATGTCTACTCGACGATCACCTTTTCCGTGGCGCTACGGCCAAACACCTCGGGGGAATACATCTCCTCCGCCTTGGCCGGCGGGACCACATAGCGGCCCGGTGTTGTGGCGCGCGCCACGTACGTATAGGTGTGGATGCCGCTCCACAGCAGGCTGGCAAAGGCCTCTGTCCTGTCATCGCGCAGATTCTGGTGCTCGTACCACGTCCAGCGCCACCACCAGTAACGATACGTCGGCTTTGACTCGGTATCCTGCGGGATCGAGCCAGTGACCGCCAGGGCTGGGTTCATCGACTCTAGTCCGGCTGGCAGCGGATCGATCAGCGCGACATGGTAGCGTCGCGATGGCGCGACCAGCCGCAGGCGAATGCGCACCCGCGCCCCAGCGCGAATGTGCCACACCCCATCATCGTCGCGCCAAACATCCTCGGGATCGTCGACGGCCTCATAGGCCCGCTCGACCGCGAATCCGGCCTCATAGGGCGGCAAATCCAAGTCAGTGGGCGCATAGCGCAGTCCCAGTCGATAGTAGAGCCTGCCGTCGCCCTCTTTGGAGAGGACCAGGGTCTGCTCTCCCCCCGCCTCTGCGAGATAGCTCATGGGCACGCTGGTCGCCTGATACTCGGTGCTGCGGCCCTCAAAGGGGAACTCGGCAACATACTGCTCGCCCAGCCAGACACGCGCCACAAAATCGGGCGTCTGCGCCTCATAGGTCTGAAAGTAGCGATCCAAAGCCAGCAGAATGAACACGTTCTCCTGCGTGTTGCCCCAGCGACCCGCCTTGCGGTGAGCCAACAGCCCCTTGACCAGCTTGGGGATCAGATCGCTGTCGGGCGTGACGCGAATCAGTCCCTCCAGGATGATCCCATCGGCCCGACGGTTCGAGGATAGCAGGAGGTAGCCGTCCTGTTCGCGATAGTTGGTCACAAAGTTGGCCGCACCGGCCGTCTCGCTGACGCGATTCCCCAGATAGTGCAGAATCTCGTCCAGCGTCGCTTGGGAGCCTGGATCGTCCGACATGACGGTCAGCAACCACCCGAGCGCCTCGGGGCACAAACCTTCGGGCCCCGCCTCTTTGAACAGACGCCGCGCGCGCGCCGTGTCCACATCGCCCATCTGATAGCGCACATAGAGCGCATAGGCCGTCAGCGTATCGCGCGCGGTCTGCGAATAGTAGGATGGATAGTGCCGCTCGATGTCCCGTAGGTAGCCCTTCGCCATGGCGAGCGCCTCGCCATCGACTGTCAGATCTTGGTCGCGGGCGCGCGTCAGGGCGTGCGCAGCGTGAATGGAGTGATAGGGCCAGGAATCATACCCCTTGCGCCAGATCGGGAACCCGCCGTCGCCGTTCTGCAGCCCCACCAGGCGGTCCACATCCCTTTGGGTGGCTTTGACCAGATCGTCCGGCTCGGGCAGCCCCTCGGCGTCAAAGGCGTCCAGTACCGGCTGTAGCGCGGCAACCGCAATGATGCGCGAAGCCAACTGCTCCGAACAGAGAAAGGGATAGTCGACCAGATAGAGCACCGCGTCGGTCAGGGCTTGCACAGCCGTCGACGAGGTACTGATCTCGAGCCCGCCGAATTGGGTATAGGCATCAGTCGGCGCCATCACCGGCTGGGCAATCGCGCCCTCGTCGAGGGTGCCATAGGTGGCGAATGCCTCCGTCGTTGCCGGAGTATAGACCGGGAACGACATCTCGGCGGCATCGGCCCAACTACCAGACGCGGCACCCACCTGGATGCGCGCCGTTCCCACGCTCTCGGTCCGCATCGGGAAACGCACCTCGACGCGATCACGGGCCGGGACAGTCACTTTTTGTCCTGCGGCGCCCAGCAACATCAGTTGCGTCGCCTGCAGAGCCACATCGACTACCATTGGCTCGTCGGTCTGATTCTGCAGCACAATCGGCAGCTCGATCTCGTCGCCAAAGTTTAAAAAGCGCGGCGGCGAGGGACGAACCATCAGCGGCAAGCGCGCCGTCAACGTCGACTCGGCCTTGCCAAAGTGCTGATCTCCGGCCACCGCCACGGCCATCACGCGATAGCGCGTCAGGTTGTCGGGCAGCTCGACCAGAACCAAAGCCGTGCCATCGGCATCGGTAGGCACCTCCGGAGCAAAAGTCGCCAGGGCACTAAAATCAGTGCGCATGCGGATCGGACTGGCCTCCTCGCCATCGGCCATGCCCTTGGCCATCTCAGCGGGGGCCTCTTCCATGACCATCGAGCGCGTGGCCTGCGGAGCCGCTCCAGGTGCCGCCATGGAGAACACTGCGTCTTGGGCAACGGACGCCTCCATGTCTAGCTCCAAGCGGTTGGGATCGGCCAGCAGCACATAGCTGCGCGCATACCGTTGGCCCACGCTCGCCGCGCGGTGCGGATAGAACAGGGCGATAGGATCGGCCAGCGCATAGCCCGTCAGGGCCAGCACCGCCTCATCAACCACGATGATCGCTACCTCGGCGTTCTCCACCGGCTTGCCGTCAGCATCGGTCAGCCTCACGTCGACGACCGTCTCTCCGCCCGGCTCGAGCTCGCGCTCGCGAGGCTCGACCGTCATGCTCAACGTCCGCGAATAGGCCGGCACCGAAAGGTCCAGTTGGCCACTGGCATAGGCCGGACGCTGGGCCAGATTCGGCAGCGGTTCGCCCGAATCGTCGAGCCGATAGGCCGCGCCGGTCAGATCGACCTGCACGTGTACATTGGGCATGTGCGCCTCGACGATGGGGATGCGCAGCACGGTGCTGCTCTCGCTCATCTGGAACCGCTCGGTGCTGATCACGCCGTTGGCACGAAGCGTCAAAAGCCCCTCGGCCGGCACGAATGGCGTCTGCACCATGATCTCGGCTACGTCACCGGGTTGGTACTCGGCCTTGTCGGGGATCAGCATACTCTCTTCTTTTTCGACCCGACGGGCAACCGGACGCTTGCCGCCGCTGACCCAGCGTGTGAGCTTGGTCATGTTGAGGCGGCCTTGACTATCCTCGACCAACGCCGTGACCTGGTAGCGACCACCCTGCGGCGTCTCAAAGCTGCAAGTCAGCGGATCGGCTGTCGATGTCAGATTGCAGATCTGCTCGTCGGCTTTTGCTTCGATCCACTCGCCCCGCTCATACTTCCAGCGAACGCGCACGCAACGAACCGTTACAGGACGTCCCGCCACAGCCTCGCCGTCGAGGTCTGTGACGATGGCCGCCATTTCGATCGGATCGCCCTGCTCTACAAACATCTTTTCGCTCTTGAGCCCCACATAGACGTCGGCCGGATGGACCAAGAGCGACGCGCTGGCCGCCCAGGCCTGCCGATTGACGTCCATGACCACCGCCTCCGCCGACAGCAGGTGCGGGCGCGGGGGCTGGGCCTCCTGCAACTGGATGGCGATGGTGTGCGATCCTGAGGCGTCCGTTTTTCCATCAAACGTCTGTACGGACCCTTCGACCAGGGATGGATGGCTCCAGCCACCCATCCGCCACCAAGGCACCCAAAAGCCAAAGGTAAAGTCATCCCAGTTCGGGGGACGATAACTGCTTGCCGACGAGGAAACCGTCCAGGAGGCATCGGCGTTGGGCAGCGGGCCACCCGCATAGTAGGTAGCGTCGACCGTGGCCGTCGCCTCGTCGCCCACAAAGTAGGGTCCCTCGCTGGCGGTTGCGCTCACCTCGAACTCGGGGCGACGGAACTCTTGCACCTCGAAACCATGTGAATGGCTCGCGCCACGACGGTCGGGTTTGCTTCCCAGACTGAGCCGCAGCGTCGTCGGTCCCAGGTTGATGGCCTCGGGCAGGGCGATCTCCATATGGAATCCACCCAGCGCGTTCAGTTTGAGGTCCCCCTCGGCGACCGTGTTGCCCCGCACGTCGATGACGTCATAGTAGAGCTGTGTGCCGGCCGCCGGTGGCGTGAGCTGGTCGCCCGCCTTGGCCTGGAGCGCATTGCGCACCCAACCTTTGATCTGCACCGTCTCGCCCGGGCGATAGATGCCGCGATCATCCAGGACATACCAGCGCTGTCCACCGCCGGGACTGGTCGCGCGCCAGCCGCCCTTGGCCCAACCATAGCTATCCTGCGGCAGAATGGCGGTGTCGCCGTCCAGCTTGGCCACCAAATAGGCCAGTGCCTCGCTGTCCCCGCTCCTGGAGAGCTTGAGCGTGGCCAGCCCCTCTGCATCGCTGCTTCCGGTAACCCCGCCGGGAGAGAGGGTCAGTGCGGCCCCCTCGACAGGCGTGCCGTCGCTTAGGCGTGTCACCCAGGCGATGGCCTCCTCATAGTCGACCAGGGCATCGGCAGCCAGCTCGGTGGCCTGCACCCAGATGCGAATGATGCGTGGAGTGCGCCGCCCGAGGATCGACTCGATCAGCCCTTCCTCCGGCTCAATCACCAGCACGAGATGTCCCTGGTACGCCCCGTCCCGCGACTCGGCATAATACTTGGTCAGGTCCAGTACCGTTTCAGTGAGCGTGTCCTGCCTGCTGGCAACGCGCACCCGCTCGTCCCACACCAGATCTCCGGGAGGCTCTGCCTCGAAATGCGAGTTGGCCTTGCGACGCCAGGACACAAAGTCCTCCCAGTCCTCAACCTGGACGCGATAGGCCCGGACGTGCAGGCGACCATAGTTGATCGTCCAGACCGAATAAGCGGGGGCCGCCTGTGGATCGAGCGTCACCAGCGTCCCGCTAGGAACCGAGAGGCTCGGGTTCGCCGACCCGACTTTGAACGTCACCGTCTTGTCGCGTTCCAGGGTCTGGTCAAACTGATCCCGTAGTGTGCTGTCCAGTGTCACCTTGTAGGTCGTTCGGCCGGCCGAGACGCCTCGGATCTGCATATAGTCGCCGCGCACCGTGATCTGGGCGTCCGGCAACTCGGGCGATATGGACACCTGCGAGGGGTCAAAGGCCTCCTCGTCCAGAGGATTGCTAAACTCGATCGCCCAAGGCGCCATCGGCGTGCAGTTGTCACCCCACCCGCACGAGGTCTCGACAACGCGCAGCGGGCCGTATGTTGTAAAGGAAAAGCTCTGCACCGCTTCCGTGACCCGTGGCCCCTCGGCCGAAGGGGTGCCCGGCCCCACATTGATGGTCACGGTCGTGTCATAGGGCAGCTCATTATCGGCCTTGAGGGCCAGCCAACGCCCCTCGCCGGCTCGCTCTGCCATACGGCGCGCGCCATCGTCGTCCCCCAGCCCCGCTAGCGTCAGCCGCGAGAGCGCGTACGATTTGCCCTCAGCGCTCAGACTCACGGTGCTCATCACAGCTACTGGGTCGATGCGCTGATCGAACGTCAGTACGATGACCGGCGTCCGCGAATGCGGCCCACCACTCGGATAGGTCGAGGTGACCGTCGCCGGCGGCGTAGAGAACGACCAGCGGACCGCCTCTTCAAGCGCCACGCCGTTGGCCGACTCGGTTCCGGCCGGCACAATCACCGTGTACTCGGTCGCCATGGCGAAACGCGTGACCGGCTCGAACATCAGCGTCTTGGTGCCCACCCAGCGCCACTTTCCCTCGGGCTCCGGATCGAGGGTCACGGGCACCTGCAGGCGGCTGAGATCGCCGACTGAGGCGAGCGCCACCATCGGCTGATCAAAGGTGATCGAGAGATAGGGCGCCAGATCGACCGGGCCCTCTGGGCTGAACCGCAGCACCTGCAGTGGCCCAACCACCGGCTCGACCACAGGCGCCCCACTGGCTTCTGGGGGAAACGCTTGGTCAATCGTCTCGCCAGGCCGGGGCGCCGGCAGGCTCGATACCGGCAGGCGGAAATCCTGCGCGTCGCCAGCCGCGCCCTCGATGCCAGGAAGGCGATCGAGCACGGCGTCAGTCGCTGCACCGTCCAGGTCCTGCGACGGCGCCAGCGGCAAGCTCTCGTCTGTGGCAACCTGCTCAGAGCCCTCGCTCAGGCCAAAGCGCAGACCCTCCATCTCTTCCTCCTCGACCTCCAGGGTCGGTCCCTCACCAATCACCGACACCGTGGGCGTGGTGCCATCGATTGGTGTAGGGCGCTTGACGGGTTTGACCGGGGTCGGCGTGACCACGCCGTCGCACCCCACCAAAACCAACGCCAGAACCATGGCCAGGTAAAAGGCGGCCCGGCTGACGCCACTCGGGTTGCTCTTGAATCGACCTTGCTTGCCCTGCGGTCTCATGTTCTCCTCCCCAGTACGCATGAAAACGCGCCGAAACGCGACGAGCTTCTGTTCAGCAGACGCCCGCGCAAGGCCGTTGGTTCCCAAAGCAAAAGAGGCGACGTATCCATAGCGACACGCCGCCTCGCGATCCCATCCGCATCCTCTAAGAGTAGAGCGTATAGATCAGCGCCGCGTCGCCATTGTCAAAGTAGCGGTCTAGACTCCCTCGATACCGGAATCCCTGCTTGAGCAGCATCTGCACGGCGGGATCATTGCGACACTGCAGCGCCACCGAGAGCGTGTCCAGTTCGCTTCCCCGGGCCCACTCGGTACCAGCGGCGAGCAACATCGAACCGATTCCCTGCCGTCGTACCGCGCGATCCACAATCAGATGCAACAGCCAGCCTTGCCAGTCGCTACGATCCACGGTCAGGTCGAGGTAGCCAAAAACAGTCGCGCGCTCGCTGGCCACCAGCAGACACTCGTTCCGCCGCCAGTCGGCATACAGATCTCGAGGCGGGCCGGGATAAGAGACCTCGATCACCCGCGGCGTACGAACCCGTCGCAACGTGGTGTTGATCCGCTCCTGACCCACAGCCGTATGCACCTGCCAGATATGGCCGGTTGTATAGTTGCCATCGAGCCGCTCACAGCGATCCAGGTCGGCCGGGTTGGCGGGACGAACGATCACACCCCGCCCCCCGCAATATCGGTTTGGCCCACCACGAGGCGACATGTTTCTTGACGCAGCATGCTAGTCGCCGCCATTGGCCCCGGGCACGGGCGTCAAACTGACGATATCGCGGATGACGTCGCGCGTGTCGACATTCTTGATGCGCGCCGACGGACTGACGATGACGCGGTGCGCGAGCACCACCTCGGCCAATAGCTTGATGTCATCGGGAATGACATAGTCGCGACCTTGCAGGGCCGCCATCGCCTGACCGGTCTTGTAGAGCCCCAAAGAACCGCGCGGACTGGCCCCCAAATAGACATCGGGATAGTTGCGCGTGGCGGATACGAGGGCGATGATATACTCTTTGATCAGGCCGTCCACATAGACCGATTTTACCGCCTCCTGCGCCTCGAGCAGTTCGGCCACCGAGACGACCTGCTCCAGCGTGTCAACCGGGTGCTGGAACTGCTGTGCATCGAGAATCTGGACCTCCTCCTCGGGCGAGGGGTGGCCCAGCGTCACGCGCATCAAAAAGCGATCGAGCTGCGCCTCAGGCAGCGGAAAGGTACCTTCGTATTCGATCGGGTTCTGGGTGGCCATCAGCATAAACGGCTCGGGGAGCGGGTAGGTGGTCTCATCGACCGTCACCTGGTGCTCCTCCATGGCCTCCAACAGGGCCGACTGGGTCTTGGGTGTGGCGCGATTGATCTCGTCGGCCAGCACGATCTGGGCCATGATCGGTCCAGGACGAAACTCGAATTCGCGCGTCTTGGTGTTATAGATCGACACGCCGGTCACATCGCTGGGCAGCAGGTCTGGTGTAAACTGCATCCGCCGGAAGGAACACCCTATCGAGCGACTGAGCGACTTGGCCAGCATCGTTTTCCCCACTCCGGGGACGTCCTCGATGAGTATGTGCCCTCTGCAGAGCATGGCCGCAAAGGCCAGTTGCACCTCGTGACGCTTGCCGATAATCACCTTTTCCACGTTGTCGACGACGCGATCGCCGATCTGTTGCACTAGAGCCATGGGTACTCCTTGTCATCGCGACTGGCATCCCACCGGTATAGTACCGGCGGCTCGCTCAGGTTACCCGCATTACTCGGCGCTGTCAAGGAATCCGCGAGGCAATGGACTTTGTTTTGACACCACCCCCGGGCAGGACTAGCATCGGCCCATCATTCAGGAGGCCCTGATGAACCAACTCGACCTCTGGTTCGGCCGCGAACGACTAATCGCGAACGAGGAGCGCGTCCGTGCCTTTTGGCATGGCGCCGAGCGGCTGTTGATCTCAGTCGAGAGTCAAAAGTTCCGCTACCGCCAGACGTTCGATGCCGACGAAATACTGCGCCTGGCTCCGCTCAACCTGCAGCATCAGGCCAGCCTACCGGGAATCAACCTACCCTCCTTTTACCCCGACTATGGCACCATCTCGACCGCAAAATACTGGGGAGGCACCACGCGCTTTGATTCCACCGGCGGCAACATCTTTTGCGATCCGGTGGCCCGCAGCGTCGGGGCGGCACTGACCATGGCACCTTTGCCCCCCGATCACCCCACCATGGACGGTCATCGTGGCATCTCGGCCTACCATCGCCTCTGCCAACAGCTCGAAAGCGACGCGCTCTGGCTGCGCTCGCCCGACATGCAGGGCCCGCTCAACACAGCGGCGCTGGTGGTCGACCAGCCCGAGCTTCTCATGTCGATGGTTTCCGAGCCGGACGCGGTCCACGCCCTGCTGGGGGCGATCACCGATTGGGAGATCGGGTATGGCCAGTATCTACGCGACGAGAGCAACGAACGTCTCTGCGGCAATATCTGGCCCAATACGGCGCTACCCATCGACTTGGGCCTGTCGCTCACCGAGGACATGATGCCCCTGCTCTCGGCCAAGGCCTACCGCACCTTTGCTCCACCCTATCTCGAGCGCCTGGACCGCGCATTCGGCGGACTGCTGATCCACTGCTGTGGCGACTGGGGGCGGCACGCCCAGACCCTAGCCGACGCCGATATTCGCTTGCGCGGCGCCGAGTTCCACTATCCCTTTACCACCATCAAGGAACTCGCACCCCTGGCCGATAGCACGGTGTTCATCCCCTATATCAGCCTCGACAAGCAGAGCCGCTATGGTAGCGCCGTCGCCTACTACCACGACCTCCTGGAGAACACGCCAGAGCACTATCGCTTTTGGTTCGCGTTCGCGGAGGAGAGTGCCGAGGCCGAGGCCTTTTGTCGTCGGCACGGATTCGGAGTCTAGTTGATGAGCACACAGCATCGTTCGCGCGTCGCCCTGATTGCCTGCCCCGACTATGATCCCGAGGTCGTCTACCAAGCCGTCGGTCGCGGCCTGGCGCTATTGGGAGGGGCGACGCAGTACGTCCAGCCGGAGGAGCAGATCCTGCTCAAGCCCAACATTCTGGCGGGTGAGCTGCCTGAGGCGGCAGTGGCGACCCATCCGTCCGTGTTTCAAGCCGTGGCCCGTCACCTGCTAGAGGCCGGGGTCAAGCTGACCTATGGCGACTCGCCCGGGCTCGGGAAACCGAACGTGGTCGCGCAGCGCTCCGGTTTGGCCGCCGCGGCCGATGCACTCGGCATCCCCCTGGCCGATATGGAGACGCCCCAGACCGTCTCTTTCCCTCAGGGACAACTCATCAAGCAGTTCACGGTAGCCGCCGGTGTGCTGGCAGCAGACGGCATCGTCTCGCTGCCAAAACTAAAGTCACACGGGCTAACGCGTCTCACCGGCGCCATCAAGAACCAGTTCGGCTGCATTCCTGGCATCCTCAAGGCCGAGTTTCACACCCGTCTGCCAAAAGTCGCGCCCTTTTCGCAGAT
>Ga0180430_10002898_pt1 | contig 15146 bp, 11 predicted proteins | sample SS_ome_9_FD_132999 | JGI IMG/M metagenome (GOLD analysis project Ga0180430, IMG submission 132999) | Hypersaline lake sediment archaeal communities from the Salton Sea, California, USA - SS_1_S_2 metaG | ecosystem: Environmental > Aquatic > Non-marine Saline and Alkaline > Hypersaline >... | reverse complement strand
GGAGTGCCAGGTCCGGCGAGAACTTGTACTGGTAATCAAGGTGCCATGGATTCCCGATTTCGGCATAGAATTCTGTCTTGTCATAGGGTGCCAGCATGAGTGTATTGTATGTCGCTGTCTTTTCTCCATCTGCTATGTTGATGACGCGATCCAGGAATATCTTGGTTTCGTTCCCCCTGGCAAACCCGACCCGGGTGGTCATGTTCTTATACAGCAACTGTCTTGGAAGACCCAGGCTGAAATCCCATTTCACACCGTTTGGATTTTTCTCCCATGCAATTTGAAGCTTCATATTGCTGCCCAGGAAGTTGTCGTCTCCTGCTCCCAGCCGATAATTGTAGTCATTCTCGCTGCTGTGATCGATGGTAAACAGGGGATAGAATTTCACTGCATCCAGGGCCGTGATCTTCAGGATATTTCCTTCCGGACCGGTTTCAAGGCTGTAATCCACATCTGCAAAATTCCCGATGTTCCATACCTTGTTCATGGAAGTGTCGATCTCACCAAAGCGCACCCATTCTTTTTCCCCGAACAACAATTCGTTTTTAATGATAAGGTCCCAGGTGATCCAGTTTTTCGAGATCTCGATCCTGTCGATCCAGACGGAATCCGCTACATTAACTGAATCCTGTCTGAATCCCTTTTGTGCAGAAAGGTTGAACGACAGTGCAATGATGAATGACATGACAGGCAAAAACCTGCGCGTCAATGCGCTTTGGTTCATGGATAAATATTTAATGACAGATATGTCACCAGCAAATATAAGCCCTTGAGCTATACGATTTCTTGACATTTGTCAAGAAATGTGCAGCATGTTCATAATCAACCCCCTGCAGAGCATCCGGGACCACCGCCCGTTGCATCAACCGGGAATCGTGTTTGGTGCAGGATGTATATGCCGGCGCTATCTGTGTTTCCTGATCCTGCTCAGTGTTTCGGGAGAAATTCCAAGAAAGGAAGCGATCTGGTGCAGGGGAACCTGCTGGATCACCTGCGGAAATTCAGACAGGAACTGATCGTACCGGTCCTGTGCAGTTTCAATCTGAAGGGAGATGGATCGTTTTTCCATTTCAAAATATGCATCTTCCACCAGGATCCTGCCCACCTGCTGCCATTTCCAGTTTTCAGTGTAGAGCGTATACAAGTCATCCCGGTTGATTACAAGCAGTTCTGTATCGGTGACTGCCTGGATGTTCTCGATGGAAGCCGTCTTTTGCACAAAACTTTTCAGGTCCACTGCAACACTTCCCGGGAGCTGGAAGAAAGTGGTTGTATCCTTCCCTTTCAGGATATAGAAGGACCGCAGCAACCCCCGGCTGACAAAGCCAAGCTTGCCTGAAATGTGCCCGGCCTTATTAAAAAATGCATTTTTTGTGATGGTCTGAGGATGAAAGAAAGGCAATGACTGCTCCAGTTCGCGGTCAGAAAAAGGTGCGATGGATTTCAGCAACTGTATGAGTGATTCATGCATGGACCAGGTTGATTTGAACTGGAACCGGCTGTTATGACCTGTGTCGAGTATTTTGCCTTCCGTGTAAATATAAACAATATGTACGGAAGTGACCAAAAAACCCGGGCAATACCCGGATGGTTTCAGATCATACCTGTTTTTTGATCCTGACAAACGCCGGAAAGCTGATCAGCAGCACTGCCACGGGCACCAGCATGTGGGGCAGGCGGTAGGCAGTTTCAAACAAATTCTGGTGCAGGCTGTCAATGGGAAATTCAATATAAAAATTCGCCCAGGTTCTCGCCAGGGCCGTTAATCCACCCCATGCTGCCGCATACACCAGGGAGATCCGGGCAAGGCGGGGAATAAAAATGGTTACCGAAATCACAAAATCAAGTATCCCGGCTACCTTGAGGAAGGTTTTTGCAAAGGATTCGCTGCAGTGAAAAATATGGATGACCATATCGACAAAATTCCCTGGCTGGGGATAGGCTCCGAATGCGTACAACCCATGTGAGGTGAATGTCAGCGCGATGGCAATCTTCATTCCCAGGTTCAGTTTTGAAAGTTTAATTTTACGGGTCAGCGCAAAGATGAAAAACAGCGGAAGCAGGAACTGGATGCTGTATTCAAAGAACTGCCCGACATGATAAAACTTTTCTTTAGAGTATAGGAATGCCAGGAAAGCCAGGGAAAGGGAAGAGACCATGTACAGCCAGCTAACTTTCTTCCACCTGCGTGTAACAAAAAGTGTCAGTACCGCCATCAGGCTGTAAAAAATGCCAAAGCCGAGGGTCAGCCATTGAATAAAATGGTCTGCCTTTTCACTGGTGACATAAGCCTGCCATGTCCCGCCGGTAATCCGCACAATACATCCTTCCATGATCTCCTGGTCCCACAAAAGAGCCCTGAAAGGGGCATCCCAGAACAAATGCTGCCAGGCCCGGCCTGCAAACAGAAAAAAAGCAGCTATGCGCAAAGTAAGAATAACCTGGTGTTGGTCTGGTTGTTTCATATGATTGCCTGGCATGTACGAAATACTTTGATCGGAACATACTGGTTATCCTCCGCGGTCAACGAAGAACATAATAAATATATACAACGAACATGACAAATAAAAGTTCTTTCCAGGCATCGATTGATAACCAGGGAATCACGGTTTGTGCTTTGGCCTATAACCTCTATCTTGCTGGCTGAAATGAAGGGCAGGTATCTTTTTGCCTTTCAAAATTTCCTGACAGGGGCAGATACATCCTGAACTTTAAGGCACCTGAACCTGTTAGAGCAATACGGATGATAAAAAAAAGGCAACAAATGAAATTTATACTTTTAGCTTTTCTCCTGGTATTGCATGTTCAGGCAGGGGCGAAAACAGACAAATACAGGCTTACATTGCGCGACAATCCTTCCTACACAGTTGTCATTGGCTGGAACCAGGTCTCAGGAGACCGTCCGGTTGTATATTACGACACGGTTGACCACGGATCGGAGTGGGAGAAATACGGGTTCAGTGCTTCACCCGACCGGGAGGTGAACTACGCCGAAATGGAAAACAAATTCGTCAGGCTGAAAGGCCTCACGCCGAATACCTCCTATTATTTTGTGATCGGGGACAGCGAGGGTGTGAGTAAGCGTTTCTGGTTCAAAACCGCCCCTGGCGGTCCGGATGCCCGGTTTGCGCTGATAGCCGGCGGTGATTCGCGCAATAATCCTGAACCCCGCCGAAACGCCAACCTGCTGGTAAGTAAATTAAAACCCCACGCGGTGCTGTTCGGGGGGGATATGACCAGCAGGGGAACCCCGGAGCAGTGGATGGCGTGGCTGGACGACTGGCAATTTACCATCAGTGAGGATGGCAGGATGTATCCCCTGATCGCAGCGCGGGGCAACCACGAGAAAGAAAATGAAATGATCTTCAACCTGTTCGATGTACCTTCGGAAGCTGTTTATTATGCCATTACCATGGGTGACCGGATGATTCGTGCCTACACGCTGAATACGGAAATATCCATCGCCGGGGAGCAAACCGAATGGTTGCAGGCCGACCTGGAGGAGCATGCGGACATCCCATGGAAGATTGTCCAGTACCACAAACCCATGCGGCCGCATGTTTCAACAAAGCGGGAAGGAAACAGTCAGTATATGGAATGGGCGCAACGCTTTTATAATGCACGGGTGCCGCTGGTGGTTGAGTGTGATGCCCATACGGTGAAAACAACGTGGCCGGTCAGGCCCTCCACCGAAAAAGGAAGTGAAGAGGGATTTGTCACTGACTATGCAAACGGAACCGTTTATGTGGGAGAAGGGTGCTGGGGTGCTCCCCTGCGTGAAAGCGATGATCCGAAGAGCTGGACGCGTGACCACGGCATGTTCAACCAATTCAAATGGATCTTCATCGGCAGTGAACAGATCGAAGTCAGAACCATCAAGGTGGACAATGCTGCTGATGTTGGTTCCGTTTACAATGAGGATCCCTTTATGCTGCCTGATAACCTTGATGTATGGGCTCCGGAGCATGGTGCAGTTGTGGTGATTGATAAGCCGTTATGAGCGCCGGCCGAAGCTCCTTACTGTTATAACTTATACTGCCAGAGCGCTTATTACTGAGCAGGTGAAGGCCATCGGGGGAAGTATTGTATTTTCCATAACAATTCTTCCTGAATACACAGTTGCTGGTGTCCTGCAATTAAAAACAGCTGACTGCAGTCACGATCATTTTACAATACCCAGCTTAATGCCGACCGTTGGAAGAACGCCCGAGAAATCCACATTCTGCAGTTCCTTGTATTTGGTAAACCCTTCTTCGCCGTCGTATTTGCTCAACCGGATCATGCCCCCCAGGTAAACATCTGCAGTAACCACATCCCAGAATACAAACTGCCAGCCGGCAAGGAACCCGCCTGAAAAAACATTCAGATGCTGAATCACCTCAACCGTCTCATAGATCTCCTCCTCTTCATTGAAGATATTATCGAAACCTGAAAGGGTGAGCCGGCGGAACATTCCCATCAGGGCCACGTAGGGTCCGCCTGGTGCAACGTAAGCAGCATCGGTCCTGGCCAGCAGGTAATTCTTCCATGCAGCAGAAGCTCCGAAACCGGTGATGTTCTCACTGTTGTATGGAATATAATCGGCAACATCTGCATTGTAGTATTCCAGTTTCTGGTTGGCCAGGTAATACCGTGCAAATCCCTTTTTCGAAGCGTAGGTAGCCATGGCCGAAAGCTCGACTGCATTTCCTTTATTGATGACACGCTCGACGGCAAGTTCCATTGTACCCTCAAACAGCCGGACCGGCAGCATGGAAATGACATATTTGCCAGGTGTGTATCTGCCCGTACTGGTAAAAGGAACAGCGACAGGGCCTGTTGAAGTACTTGTTTCCATCACTTGAAACTGGTTCATGAATGCATTTAATTCTTCCAGGTAAATCTGCCTGACCCTTTCCAGCGAATCCAAAGCTGCATATTTTTCCTGAAGCTGGACGGGGACCGTTTCAATTTGAGCGATTCTATCCTCAACTTCGGCCAGTTTTCTTTCCAGCACAACAGGTTTATCCTCCAGCAGTTTGATCCTGGAATCCAAAAGTTCAAGTTTGGAGGCAGCCAGGTCGATCCTGAGGTCGATAAGCGCTGCTTCCTGCCGGCCCGGATCCTGCGCCGAACTGTCAGATATATACAACAGTGTAAACGCCATTGCAAAGCAGGAAAGAACCATTTTCTTTTTCATAGGTGTCGGGGTTAGGTGATTAAAAACAACAATTGTCAGCTTCAGGATGAAACCGATTCTTGATTGGTTGCGTTGGGGGCTGACCGAAATAAGGATTTCCAGGGGTTCGGGGAAATATAGATTATTTGGTGCAAATGATCCTTCATATACACACATCCTGAAAACAGCAAACCATGATGGTCCGGAAAGGGTAACTTTCCGGACCATTATTATTCAATTTCTGAGGATTAATTAATTCATTTGAGAATCAACAGGCGCTGTACTATCTGCCTGTCTCCATGGCTTATTTTTAAGGTGTAGACACCTACCGGCCAGTCATCTGTATCCACCGTTTTCGATGTGCCCTCGAGTGCAACCGTGCGGACCAGTTGTCCGGACATGTTGCTGATTTCCATGAAGCCGGCCAAATTACTTTGTCCGGGCAGGGATACCGTAAATGAACCTTTAGACGGGTTGGGATAGACCCGCACCGGGTGCAGTATTGTGTTTTCCACATCAATTGTTCCGGATTCAGCAATATTTGAACTTGCCTGGTTATAATCCAGTGCCTTTTTGGTTGGGGCACACTGACCGTCTCTTTCCACAACCACCTGGTAATACACCATCCCTGACGGTGGATCAAAATCAGAATACGAAGTTATGTTGCTGTTGATCTGTGCAAGCAGTGTAAGGTCACTCCTGCTGGTCCCCCTGTAGATATCATATGTCAGAAACGCTATTCCAGTATACGGACTCCAATTGAGGTTATTTTCTCCACCGGTACCGACGTTTGCCGAAAGATGTATCGTTTTGTGTGGTGTACTCATTTCAGACTCATTACCGCAAGTGTCGGTATAGCTGATCCGGTAGGAATGTGAAAAAACCTCGGGACTGGATGTTTCATCAACAAACACACTGAATTCATCTGCTGGTTGTGTGCCCAGCTCCAGGTAAATACCGGCCTGGTTTGATTCGCGATAAATGTTATATGCCACGATACTTGCATCATCGAGCTTGTTCCATACCACCATATATTTTCCCGATGCCTCGTCATTGCCAACAATACATATTTCCGGCACGAACTGCGGACCGGTCATCCATACCTCGAGGGTGTCTGAATTTTCACCGCTACATTGTTCCAGTTGTGTCTCGGCAAACAATTCGGCGGTACCGTAAAAATTTTCATTCCATGTAACGGAAACAGAAGCTTTGTCCTGGTTCAGGATGCCTGCAGTATCGGGATGAATCTTCCAGGTATAATCAATAATCAGTTCATTTCCGGGCAAGGAATATGCTGTCGGATCACTGCCCTGGCATAATGCCGTCGGTCCGGAAGGTGTTCCCGTAAGCGCAGGAAAGGCATACATATCGATATTAAAATCCACTGTCAATGATCCAACATCATTTGACACCAGGCACCAATACGTTCCAGTGTCTGCAGCTGTTACCGAGGCTAACTCCAGGATATTCCCGGTCATCTCCGGCAGCAGTTGATCTCCAAGGTACCATTCATAGGTAAGTTCAGCCGGTTCAAACATCTTAATATTCGTTGAAACTGCCTCCCCCCGGCAAACCAGGAAATCAGCAGGCTGTTCATCCAGGTATGGCCTGGATGCAATCCACAACTTATTGTCCCACTTATAGCCATAATCCGCATATGCTTCTATCATGTAGGCCCCGGGGTATATCCCATATGGAGGTATGATGGTTGCCTGCAGAAGGGTATCATTCACAATGGTAAATTCTGTTACCTTAACGGTATCATTACAAGCGGGGCACAGCTCACGATTAAAGTATTCCGAAGGCATGATATTAATGATGATGGAAGAGGGATCATTATAGGCTAAATTCAGGAATACTTCGTTTGCTTCACCTGCGACCAGGGTGTCTTCAGATATCAGGCTGAAATAGTTGTCCTGGGCCTGTAATAACAGGCAGGTACATGTCAGTATTGCTGAAATAAGGAAGGGGTGCATCCTTTTCATAATAGTGGTTTTAAGTTAGTTTATTGTTGAATTCCGCTGAATGAACGCCATGTCCGGGTTCAAAGACACACCTAAATTTAGGAAATATATCTGAAGGAAAAGGCCCCTGCAGGAAAAAAACCAATTCCGGAAAATACATATGAACTGGTTTCCACGGCTTGTATGGTCAGCGGTTGCTTGATAATGGTACTTCCCGGGACAACAGCATACGTTGAGACCTGCATATGAATGGAATGGTGTCTTGGCGGTGCAGAAAGTGTTCTTGCTGAATGTGTTATATATAAAGCGAATGCCTGCTCACTGGCTGGTGGTTGCAGTATAGGTCATTTCCCAGCCCTTACCGGTTTTTCGGCCGTCGGTTACGAACCATACCAGCACGCTGTTGGTACGGGAGGTCACCTGCGGGGGAATTTCCGGTCCGCTGAACTTCGCGATGAGGTTTCCCGGGATGCTTGATTCGCCATCAAAAAGATAGACAAAATCGACTGCCGGTTCGGTATCAAATTCAGAAAAAAGGAAGCTGACCTGTTTTCCCTCCTCCACTGTGATCTGCCACATGCAGGAGCTGTTGTTGGCATACTCCTGCGCCCCGCTGCCATCGCTTATCTCGCCCGAGGGAAGGGTGTAGCGGGAGGTCCCGCTGCAGAAGAGGGTGCTGGAATCGATGGGGACAGCAGCATAGGAAAGGGGGGGCGTTGGTTTTCTGAAAATGCGGTCATCGGAGTACACGAGTTCAACACTGCTGCCAGGAATGAAAACCCTTGCAGGTGCCTGGTCGAGTGAAGATGCATAGAAAAGTGTGTCACCGCTATAAAACGATAGGTGCTGTCTGGAGGAAAAGGAACTCCTCCTGTCTTTCCCCGGGACAGGAAGGGTAAAGGCAAATCCACTGAAGGCGCCTTCGGGGTGTATCGCGAAGGTACTCCCGTCGTTTGTGGCCTCAAGGCAGATGGTACCCCTGGTCCGTTCACTGCTGAAATAGCCTGCCCGTTCTCCGGGGTTTGAAAGGTAACGGACCGCCTTCTCCAATGATGGTATCCCGGCCCCGAGCTTACCGGTGAAGGATGTGTTCAGCTGATCGACGGGAGTGGCTGTGTTCACCAGGGAATTATATAGCTCGTCCGGTGTTGCCTCAGGTTGCACGGCCCTGAGCACGGCAATGCAACCGGTCACCAGTCCGGCAGCCCCGGAAGTGCCAGCCCCGTAAAAATAGGCATTATCGGCAAGCGGATGTGCAGCCCTGATGTTCCTGGCCGGGGCCACCAGGTCCACGCCAGCCCCGTAATTCGATTCGGTTGTTTTCCTGAACAGCGTATCAACTCCTGCAACGGCCAGGACGCCTTCAATGGCCGCCGGGTTATCCACCTTTTCGCTAAAAGCATTTCCGGCGGAGCCGATCAGTGCGATCCCGGCCTTTCTTGCAGCCCCGACAATTTCCTGTTCTTCTTGCGTCGCTTCCCCCCCGCTCCAGGCAAGGCAAATCACATCTGCGCCCTGTTCAATGGCATAGGCGATCCCCTTGTAGCCGTCTTTCAGAAAAGGCACCTGTTCATGATCTGATAGCACCTTTACGGGCAGGATTTTAAAAAGCTTCGAAGCATCTTCACCATACACCTGTCTGAGCAGGGTGATAATGGAACCGGTAATAAATGTTCCGTGAAAATATTGTTCCTCCCTGCCTTGAGGAGGAGAGACATTGTTGTCATTGTCGGAGATGTCCCATCCGTTGGTGTCATCCGCTTTCCCGTTGCCGTCATCGTCGATGTTGTTTCCGGGCCGTTCAAGCGGATTGGTATAAATGAAATCCGCCAGGTCCTTATGTGAGAGACGGAATGCATCATCAACAACAGCGATAACAATAGGATCTCCGCTGAAGGCAGTTTTGCTCTTCTTTTGCTTCGCCTGGCCTGCTGCAATCAGGTTTTGGGATAGCCCGGGAAGATCCAGCGCATCGTAGGCCCAGTAGCTCAGTTTGCTGGTCGCAGGTTCAGACGAATTTGGTGTTTCGTGCTGCGCAAAGGTGTCAGGAAAAAAACCCACAGCAATGAGCAGTGCTATTACCGGCCACCTTCTTTGGTCCTGCAATGCTTCGATCACCTTAACAGGTAAGAAAGGTTTCATCTGTTTATACTCTGTTTTTATTGCTCAGATGGAACATGCCATGACGATTGATCGTGGTTGTTTGCCAACAGAGTGAAATAATGATGATCGCGGTTCATAAAGATGATCGTGGCGCGGTTCATTTATTCAAATATAATGGTATGGCTGTGTGAAGGTAAATTTTGAATGGTAAGGGAGACCTGCTCTGCTCCGCCTCTCTGGCCTATCTGGTATGAGGAAAGGCCGGGACCCTGTCCATAGTTCACTGGTACCCTTCCGCGAAGATCCGGCAATGCGAAGGTCGTTCTCCCGTCTCCGCCATAATAGGTGCCAACCAGGGAGAAAAGCGCTGAGTATTGTGCGATAGGCAGTAGCTGTCCATTGCACTGGGCCCATCCGCGAGGCGCAAAATTGAATCCGAATATGCCAATAGTACCGACAAAGGGGTCCCAGTTGCGTGAAGGGTAGATCCCCTCCAATGCCATGCAATAGTTTACGGCCAGGTAGGGTTGCACGATGCTGATTGGCTGGTTGTTCCCGGTCGCTGCTATGCGGATATCCTTAGCGATCCAGTTCATGCCATCATAGGTGACCAGGTTTCCGGATTCCGCTGCACCGGTCAGGAACATCGCGCTGTCGAGCCGCATATCTATGGTATCGTTCCAGTCGGGGGTATTGGTAAGGCTGTTATAATCGCCGTCAAATACATTTCCGGCAACTGCTGCATAGCTGGCCGTATCGGCGTAATGGGCTGAATCGGCATACGCTGCCATTTCGGCGAATGCTGAGGTATCCGCGTATGGTGCAGTTTCCGCAAAGGCTGCTGTTTCGGCATGTATGGATGCTTCTGCAGCTGATGCATGGAGCGCATAAGGCACACTCACAAGGGGCGCTGCACCGAGATCCGTATAGTTGTTACCCCCGGCAGGGTCCACTTCTGCTTTGATGAAATAGGGTCCATCGCCCCAGTTGATGTTTTCAAAATCACCATTCACAGGAGTTCCGTTTCCGATTTCAAGGGAAATGAGTCCGAAATTACTGGTGAGCGGTGCAAAAGACTCCGCATACACGGGTGAACCGTTTTCACTGTCCTGCAGGATGCTGATCTGAACCCCGACAGTGGTATTGGCAATAACATCCCCGTTCGTGTCGCGGACAACGGCCTGGTAGTTAAAAGCATTGGGAGACTGTGCAACAAGTGTTACAACAAGCAACAATGTTGGGAAAAAGGTGTAAAGTTTTTTCATGATTCAAGGTATTTAGTTAACCTGGTTGAACATTACAGCGGGGGTGCAGATCAGGTAAACAACTGATAAGGGTAAATAGTTCTCAAAGAGGAATGATCGTTCCGGTGTAGTATTGATAAGACCCCGGGATGGACCTGGTGTTTATGAAAATTTATGTTATTTTGGCAACATCAATACCTGGAGCATCAGCGATTTATATTACAGCTGGTACAATAACCCAAAATTATGAGATTGCGCATTGTACATTACTTAAAATATGCATCTGCCCTATGGGCAATTTTGCTATTTCATCCTGCAGTTGGGCAGCATCCTTCCGGGGAAGAAAATTCTGAAGCCGTCAAAACATTCAGGCAGGAATCAAAACACACGGTGTATGCTGAAATCGGCGGACGCACGTTTGTCTGGGGATCAATGAATTATGAATATGCCTTCGGCAACCGGATTGCAGTCGGTGGTGGATTGGGTATGATTAATCTCATGTCGGGAGAAATATCCCGCTTTTACAATGGAGCAACAGAAACTGGCAAATATCTTGATATTGCTACGACCCAGATGATCTATGGAAACTATTTCGTGGGGAAAAACAGGCACCAGATCTATTTCACCGGGGGGTTGACCAACTTCCTGGTAACCTACAGGAACAAATATCCATCGGAGACAGTATTTTCGGCCGAGGCACAACTGGAGTGGAATGCCGGAATCGGATATCAGTTTTCGGGTAAAAGAACTTTTTTCAGAATCACCGGGTATTGTATCAGTATGCCAGGACCTTCCGACTGGTTTCCCGAATTCATGCCCTGGGCAGGAGTATCGGTTGGATTCAATATTTTCTGAAACCGGTCGGGTCCCGGTGATCCAGCAATACTTTCCCGGATTCCCCGGAAAAGTACGGGTTTAAGATCCTGGCAGAAATGGCGCAATGAAGCAAACAGTAACGCGTTGCGCAGTTCGTTTTCATTTTTCCTGTTTCCAAGTATTCCCGGATGTTTGAAACTGCTGTTTGTGCAATATTTCCCACGGCCTGCTTTGTAAAGAATGCCTGTATGAAAATGTGCATCGATTTGTGTTTGTCAGCATGAAAATGTATTACCTGTTTTATCGCAATTTACATATGTATTAAAAAAAAATTTAATTAGGTTTGAATGAATAACATGGATAGAAATGAAGCCCCGACCAATTACTGATATTTTCAATAGAGTTGTTATACTTATCATCGTGTGTTCATTATTCCATGGACATTCTATTGCCCAGGAAAATATCATTTCGGAAAATTCCTTCGTCTCCCGACAAACAGCAATAGCTGCTCGTCCACTTAACAAGGAAAAAACAAGAGCTGACAGTATTGCCAGGACAATGAACCTCCCCATAAGAAGAGAAAGTAAGACGGGTTCGCTCATTGAATTACAAAAAATTGCTTCCTCGGGCTTACCGGTCTACTATATGAGTCATAATCTGAATGCAGCCAAATCAACAGGTACAGACAAGTTGTGGAATGGTAATACTGGGGGTATGGAACTGGATGGTTCCGGCATTGTCGTAGGAATGTGGGATGGAGGGGCCGTGAGGCCATCCCACCAGGAATTTAACAACCGTGTAAGGTTGATAGATTACCTTGCAGAAAAGATCCATCATGCCACCCATATTGCCGGCACAATCGGTGCTACAGGGGTGCAAGGGGAAGCCAGGGGCATGGCAAATAATTGTATGATTGACAGCTATATGTGGGGGAATGACTCTGATGAAATGGATAAAGCAGCCAATGAAGGATTACTTGTTTCAAATCATTCATATGGCTATTTAATTGGTTGGCATTATAATGATGAGGAACGAATCTGGGAATGGTATGGAGATATCAGCATCAGTAGCGTTGAAGATTACAGGTTTGGTTATTACGACCAAACCGCCCGGACATGGGATTCCATAGCTTTTCATCACCCAAACTACTTAATAGTAAAATCAGCCGGGAACGACAGGAACGAAGGACCTGCACCCGGAACGGTGCATAAATACTGGACCGATTCAGGATGGAAAAGAACAAGTAAAATAAGATACACCGATGGCAATGATGGATTTGATTGCATTGACCCGTTGGCCACAGGAAAAAATATTTTAACCATCGGGGCAATCGACGATATCGTTCAGGGGCCGGATTATAATCCTCAAATTGAAGTTGCAGATTTTTCGGTCTTCGGACCTGCTGATGATGGCCGCATCAAACCCGATATAGTTGGTAATGGCGTTGACCTTTATTCACCGATTTCATTAACTGATTCCAGTTATGCTCTTGGATCAGGCACTTCGATGTCTGCAGCCAATATATCAGGTTCAATAGCATTAATTCAACAATATCATTTTAATTTATTTTATAAGTACCTGAATTCCTGCCTGATGAAAGGACTGATAATACATACCGCGGTGGATAAAGGTCTGACAGGACCTGATTACCGTTTTGGCTGGGGATTAATGAATGCTGCTAAGTGTATCTCGATCATAGAAAACGCAAATACTAATAACTTTTTTAATGCAGCACTCGATCAGGGAAGTGAAAATCGCTACAGCTATATTTCAGATGGTAATGAGGATATAAAAATAACAATATGCTGGACGGACCCACCCGGGCCTGTTCCGGTTCCTTCAGTAGATCCTGAAAACAAGGTACTGGTTAATGATCTTGATATCCGGCTCATCCGGAAAATAGATGGCAAAGTGTTTTATCCATTCTACTTAAGTCCTGATAATCCCGATGCACCAGCCATGTCGGGAGACAACGAGCTGGACAATGTTGAACAGATAATTGTAAAAAACCCGCTGCCAGGAGTTTATGAACTTGTTGTTTCACATAAGCATGCGCTTCAAAATGGGGAACAGGATTACGGCACCATAATTACCGGATTGCACAACGAACTGAACGCGAATGGAACAATTTTCCTTGATCAGCCAAATGGCGAAATATTGCTGACAACAGCAGGTAATTACCAAGATAATCTGTCAGTTAAATGGATCATCAACCCTGACAACGGTTTGCCAATAAAATTATATTTCGAACAATTTTCAACAGAACAGAATGTTGATCTATTAAAGGTATACGAAGTTAACAGTGAAGGCCGCTGGCTCATAGCAGAATTCAGCGGGACATTATCAAATCCTGATACATTGATTCAATCATCAGGAAATACAATGATGCTGGTCTTCAACTCAAATGGTCATATTACATCATCAGGCTTTAAAGCGCATTATTGTACGACTGCTCCAGGGAATGACCTTACAATACTTGGCAATACTTATCCATGTGAAAATACAACCTCCGATCTTTTTATTGCAAACAGAGATGGGTCTTCATATTCCTGGAGTTCATTCCGGGACTATATTATATCTGATCTGCCTGATAACGGAGTCAGGGTAAGCATCTTTAATCTGACAGATACGTTGACCATCGTTCCATATAATCGTTGTGGTGAGGGCAATTCATTAAAAAAACCAATTACACCACTATCCAGTCTTCCTGAAACATCATTCATAAATACCGATGTTATACTTTGTGGTGACAAGATTGTAAATATGAGCGTCAGGGAAAATCCGGGTACTGAATATCATTGGAATATTCCAAAAACATGGTGGGGACAAAGTGATTCTGCCGTACTTAAATCCATTCCAAGAAGAGGAGAACATACCCTTTCGGTAGTGCCTGAAAACAGTTGTGGAATCGGAGACAGTGTGTTTCTCGAAATGACAATACTTGAAAAGCCAGATAAAGACAGCATATTTACAATTGATGATCCTATATGCAAAGAAACCCTGCACGTTTTCTATGTGAAAAGTCAACCGCACCATTCATACAAATGGAAGGTGTATGATGATTGGAAGATATGGAGTGGTGGGGATAAGGACACCGCTGAAATATTTGTTGGAAGTTACGCCAATAACGTAGAGATTACTACAACCAATAAATGTGGAACTACCAGTAATGTAGAATTGTTACAGAATGAAAAACCTCCAGCTCCTCCAACAATAAGATCGGAGACGAACCGGTTTGGGTCCACGCTCATTTACGTTTCCAATCCGGAGAAGTTTGATGGAATTCAGTGGTTCTTTAATGATAAAAAGATAGCGGGTACAGCTGGTACGACTAATCCTATTATCACCAACAGAAATGGGATATATACAGTTGCATCAGTCGATGAAAACGGATGTTACAATAAATTACCGGTTGACAAAGGTGTCACTATTCAGGACAATAAGTACAATTTCCTGGCATATAGAAATACTTTGTCTACAGTAATTATTGAAAACTCATCCGGTTCTGCTGCCATCATGAAGGTGTTTACGATCACTGGAAAACTGATTTACACCAAAGTAGTTCAACCAGGCAAAAATGAAATATCATTTTCACAAACCGGGAATTTTGCTATTTCATTTGTTGCAGAAAGTACACGACAAAGCATCAAGGTGTTTCTCTAAACACTCAAACAGAACCTGTTTTGTTTATGATAGTGACGATCTATCAGTATTGTCGAAATTTGAATTTCAGGTGGTTCGAGTGCGATTGATACCATTCCTGACTTGTCCACCCTTTTGAGAAGTAAATTTTTTACTATTGTATATCAGGTTGTTACGTTGAAAAAATTATAAATTTACCGCACTAAGGTAAATTTATGC
>Ga0180430_10002895_pt1 | contig 15153 bp, 10 predicted proteins | sample SS_ome_9_FD_132999 | JGI IMG/M metagenome (GOLD analysis project Ga0180430, IMG submission 132999) | Hypersaline lake sediment archaeal communities from the Salton Sea, California, USA - SS_1_S_2 metaG | ecosystem: Environmental > Aquatic > Non-marine Saline and Alkaline > Hypersaline >... | reverse complement strand
TGCCTGCCTTCTTCTCCAACCGACTTGCCCTGGTTGGATATGAGCGAGTACCCCAGCTCGAGAGGGGCTCGGTCGGCCTGTTGACGTACTGGTGCGTCGGGGACCCCCCTTATGGTCAACTGCAGGCCTTCGTCCACCTGGTGAGAGAGGGGCAGTTGGTCGCACAGGATGACGGACTGGCCAGCCCGGCGGAGGGTTGGTCTAGTGGTGACCTTGTTGTTCAGCACCACGTGCTGACGGCGCCGTCGGGTACGCCGGCCAGCCTTTACGCCCTGGAACTGGGATTGTATAATCCCTCGACCCTGGAGCGGCTTACCATCGCAGGTCATGATCGGGTGCTCTTGAATCCGGTGACCCTCCCATGAGTGCAGGCGAGATTTCTCCCCGGGATGATATCCTTTCCGTGCTTCGGTATCCAGAGGTGTACGCGACCAGAGTATGGTGTGCGCGAGGATGGAAGACCACGGATTCCTTTGAGGCCGTGAGTCGCCGGTCTCCGCGCTGCCGACGTAGAGGCTTTGAGCTCAATCGAGGGAGCGATGAGTCGTGGATCGATGATTGCGCTGTGGGAACCGCCGGCAAGGGGCGTCACAGAGAGGCTGCCTCCTATCCAAATGCCGGAACCCAGGTCGACGCAGGACGGCTGTCCCGGCACGGGGGCATATCGTGAGCCTTGAGAGATCGGAGAGAGAGCGAAGCAGCGGAATCCGCGTTGCGCAGCGCTTCGCACGCCGCTGGGCCGTGGTGGCGCTGCTGCTCCTCTCGTGGGGTTTGGGGTTAACCAGTCTGGTCCAGAAGTCGGCGACGATGGACGAGCAGAACCACATTGCCCGCGGCGCTGCCTACCTGGGCACTGGCGATCCCCGGCTCAGCGTCGAGCACCCACCCTTGGTCAATGTGCTCAGTGCCCTCCCTGCCCACCTGCTCCTCGATCTCCATCTTCCTCTCGACCAGTGGTGGGAGGCTGGCGAATGGTATCACTTCGCCGACAACTTCCTTTGGCAGGCGAACCAGCGTGCCGATCTCATTGTCTTCCTGGCCCGCCTGCCCGTCATGGGCTTGGGACTGTTGTTGGTCTCCCTCATCTTCCGCTGGGGGCGAGATCTGTTCGGCCCCTGGGGAGGCACGCTTGCTGCCGCCTTCTGCGCCCTGGATCCCAACATCCTCGCTCACCAGCGGCTGTCGACAACGGACCTCGGGGGGACGTTCTTTGCCGTACTGGCTGCCTACGCCTTCTGGTGCCTCTCCCGTCGTCTAACGCCGGGTCGGCTGGTGGTCGCCGGTCTGGCACTCGGCCTTGCCTTCGCGGCCAAACTCTCAGCGCTCATCTTCGGGCCTATCCTCGCCCTGTCCTTCCTGCTGGCGGGCCTCGCCGAGCGAGAGGAGCGTGTCCGGCGCCTTTCGGGCCGCGCGGCGATGGCTGCCGTGGCAGTCGTCTTCTCACTTTTCGTGGTCTGGGCCAGCTACCTCTTCCGGCTGGAGCCAGTTGAGGGACTCCGATGGCCCGTGCCAGCCCCCCCATACATCCGGGGCATACGGGCCGTACTCAATCTGGCGGGTGGAGGACGCCCCGGTTATCTGCTGGGCGAGACCAGCACAGAGGGCTGGTGGTACTATTTCCCGGTCGCCCTGGCCGTCAAAACGCCGCTGCCAACCCTACTGGGCTTGATTCTGGCTACGGTCGCGCTGGCACGCCGACCTAGATCGGGGGATGTGTTTGTTGCCGTCCCGCCGCTGTTGTTTTTCTCAGCCCTTACCACGGCGCGGCTCAACCTTGGTTACCGTCACCTGCTGCCTGTGCTTCCGTTCTTCGCGCTACACATCGGGCGCCTGGCCGAACCCTCGGTCTGCTGGTTCAGGCGACGCGACCCGGCTCGACTCGCCGCTCTCTTGCTCACCGCCTGGCTCGGCGTCGGAACGCTTGTGCTGTACCCTCATTTCCTGGCTTTCTTCAACACCATCGGTGGTGGGCCGGAGAACGGCTGGCAGGTCTTGGTCGACTCAAACATTGATTGGGGGCAGGATCTGATCGGCCTCCGGCGGTGGATGGAGCAAGAAGGCGTCGATTGCGTCCGGCTCGGCTGGTTCGGGAGCGCCCCCCCGGAAGCGTACGGCGTCCGTCACGAGCTCCTGCCGGGGTTGCCCCACGGCTATGAGCTGTGGCGCGACCCACCGGTCGACCTTGACCAGCCCGAGCCTGGTGTATACGCTATCAGCGTCACCAATCTGGTGGGCGCCGTGCTTCCAGATCCCGCGCTCTATAGTTGGTTCTTGGGATGTGAGCCTGATGCTCGGATTGGCTATTCTGTCTTCATCTACCGGGTGGAAGAAGGACGATGACGCTGTGGACGGATGCTGGAAGCGACGCCCGTCGGCGAGCTGAGCTCTGGCTGATGGTCGGTATCCTCCTCGTCGGCACCTTCTTTCGCTTCCTCTCTCCGACCACTGTGCCACCGGGCCCCTCGCATGATGAGCTGAGAATGATGCAGTTGGGTGAGCTAATCGTCGACGGCGAGCGTCCCCTCCACTGGAAAATCAGCTATAGTGCCGAGCCTCTGTACATGTACTTCCTCGCCTTCGCGATGAGGATCTGGGGTTTCACCCCGTTCGCCGCCCGCCTGGTAACCCGCTTCGCGGGACTTCTCCTTGTGGCCGGAACCCATCACTTGATCAGACGGCTCTTCGGACGGCCGACAGCGCTTCTCACAAGCGGGGTCATGGCTATTAGCTGGTGGCCTCTCTTCTTCAGTCGGGTGGCCCTACGGGGTCTCACACTCCCTTTGTTCTTCACCGCGGCTGTCTTCTGCCTGTGGGTGGGCTTGGACCTGGGGCGACGCACGCGGGGACACCGGAGTGCGCATCTGCGTTGGGGCTGGCTCGTCACGGGTGCAGCCCTGGTCGGGCTCACTTGGTACACGTTCACGGGGGCTCGCAGCACCAGCCTCCTCCTGCCCATCCTGCTCCTCTATCTTGGGGCACTTGGGATTCTGCCCCAGCATCAGCTGTGGCGGGTTACTGTGGTGACGCTGGTCGTTGCGGGACTGGTAATCGCCCCTTTTGTCTATGAAGTGACAGTTCACCCGGGAACTGCTGAGACCCGCCTGGATCAGCTTGGCGGAATCATTGAGGCCCTGAAATCTGGCAATCCTCTTCCATTCGCCAGGGAGGTGGCGAATACCCTGGGCGTGTTTGTGCTGACGGGCGATCCCAACTGGCGGTACAATCTGTCGGGGCGTCCGCCATTCGGTCCCGGTCTCGGTTTTCTCGCCTCGCTAGGTTTCGTGGTCAGTCTCTTCCGATGGCGGCAACCGCGTTTCTTCCTGCTCGTGGTCTGGACTCTGTTAGGGCTCTCTCCGGCCATGCTCACCCCCGAGGCTCCTAGTTTCGTTCGAGGGATAGGCGCGCTGCCGGCGATTGTCGTTTTCCCAGCCGTGGGGGCGATCGCGCTCTGGGATTGGTCCGTGTCTGGAATCGGGTGGAGAGTGCGTCGCCTCGCGATCCTGGTCGTTGTCCTTCTCCTCGCTCTCAACGGACTCGACGTGTTCCGCGACTACTTCCTGACCTGGCGCACCCAGCCCCAGGTCCACGAGATCTACCAGACCGCGCTGACCGAGGCATTTCGAGATCTGAGTCACAGCCATCTGACGGGGGAGATATGGGTCTCTGAGCCCTTCCCCGACGATCGGCACCTGCTGCTGGCTGATCGGATGCTCCGTCGCGAGGAGATCGACCTGCGCTGGTTCGACGCAGAGCGAGGGCTCATTCTCCCGCCCGCGGAGGGTTCCCGACGCTATCTTATCCCTGGTTTCGTCGAGCCCGATGGGGCACTCTTCAGCCGGTGGATGGGGGAGACCGTCACGCTACTGCGGGGAGACCCACCCCCTGGGGCTCCCTCCTACCATCTCTATCAGGTCACGGGCGGGCCAAGGATAGAACGCGAACTGTCGGACATCGCGGTGCAATCCACGGCATCGCTCGATCTACAGGGAGATAGACCGCTGTCCCTGCCCATTCATTTCAGTGAGAGGGCGCATCTGATGGGCTACGAGCTCGACGACGCGGTCGTCAACGTCGGGGGCGAGGTGCGGCTGGTTGTCTACTGGCGGGTCGCCGGTCCCGTGTATGAACCCCTGGCGAGCTTTGCCCATCTGATTGATAGCCAGAACGGCGTGGTTGGACAGTATGACGGCTTTGATGTCCCGCCCTGGCACTGGAAACCTGAAGCCATTGTCGCCCAGATCTATCGCTTCCGCGTCGGGGAGGCAGCACAACCCGGTGAGCACTGGCTTGAGGTAGGGCTGTATCGCGCGGACACGATGGAGCGGGTGCCAGTGGTAGACGACGCCGGCACCTCGCTGGGAGACCGTGTCGTGCTGCCTAGCGTGATGGTGAAATAGGGCTACCGACACTACCACCTCGCCTCCCCCGCGCCTCCGAGCCTTGTTGTCGCTGGACGAGGACTTGTCGACCTTCAGGCGGAACCCCGAAAAAGTCAGAGAAAGAATGGGTCTGAAGCTCAGCAGCGGCACGCCACGGTTGTCGAACGCCGATCCGTACCCCTATTCGTGAGGCGTCGGCGAGCACGATGAAGCTGTGCCCGAATTCCTCACACGTTGACAGGAGGCATGGTCCGTAGTAGAATCTCCGCGTTGAGCATACTGCCCAAGTTGGAGTGGCGTCGCGAAGAACGGCATCACATCGAAACCGCGCAGCGCCCCCGACACAGTCAAGGAGCTGAAATCAAGTGATGAAGAAAGCCAAGAATACGGTCGGTTCCGAACACCGTCTTGCATGGATTCTGCTGACTAGTCTGTCCGCTCTGGCCCTGGTTGCGGTCCTGTCCCTGGCCCTGTCCCAGGCGGATGTCCGCGCCGAGCCTGCGCAAGAGACGGTCGCGGCGGTCCTGGAGCTAAGCAAGCAGGTGAATGAGGACACGGCGGCTCCGGGAGATACGTTGACCTATACGCTCCGGGTGGAGAACGTCGGGGACGTGGCCGCAGATGCCTGGTTGACTGACACGCTGCCTGACGGCTTGAGCTACGTGGTCGGCACCTTCAGTGCCACCAGCGGGGATTGGGGTGTCCAAGGACGGACGCTCACCTGGACGGCCGAGTTGGTCGGCTATAGCTACGCGACACTGACCTTCAATGCCGAGATCTCGAGTGAGCTCACGTATGCCGAAATCGTCAATACAGCCGTGGTCACGGGAGCAGGAGAGCTGGTTCAGGATTCAGCTTCAACGACGGCTGCGGCCGACCTGGGCAACCTCGACACGGGGGCTACGTTGAAGAGTGTCTCCTCTGAGGAGGGTGAACCCGGCGACGTCTTGACCTACACCATTCGCATTGAGAATACGGACGTTGGCAACCCCTATGACGTCCCCAATGTTCGGCTCACCGATACGTTGCCTGCTCATCTGACCTACGTCTCCGGTAGCCTCAGTGTCCTCGACCCGACGGCAAGCATCGGTGTCCACAACAACGTCATCACGTGGATGAACACGCTGGATTACCCCTCTTGGGACGAGATCCAGTTCAGTGTCGAGATCAGCCCGGGCGCACCTCGTGACAGCTGGATCACGAACACTGTGGAAATCGTCGCGCCGCTCCAGGCTTTCACGCGAACGGCGGGGACCTACATCCGTCCCGACCTACAATACGTCTACTTGCCCCTCCTCACCCGACGCTGGCCGCCGGTGCCCTATAAGCCGACGCTGGATGATATCAACAACCCCGACCAGAATGGCGACTACGCCGTTAGCTGGTCCTATGACGCCGGCCATCCAGATGTGACGGAGCCGGTCACCTATACACTCCAGGAGGCGACGCAGGAGGACCCCAGTGACTGGACCACCGTCTACGAGGGCTCAGGTACGTCGCAACCGTTCACGGATAAGGACGGCGGGACCTACTACTACCGGGTGCGCGGTCACAACGCGTTTGGGGCTGGCGAATGGAGCGATGTCAAGTCGACGTCGGTGATCGGCGAGCCCTTCGCGCCGGACCTGGATGAGATCGACAACGACGACGAAGATCAGAGCTACCGGGTCAGCTGGTCGTATGACGACAGCTATCCGGCTGCCACGCAGCCCGACAGCTACATCCTCGAGGAGGCGGAGAACGACGCCTTCACCGAGGACTTGAGGACCTACGACCCAGCCACCGATGAGGACTGCGAGTTCGATGCTACCGGTGGTTACTGCGATCTCGACAACGATAGCGGAACGTACTACTATCGCGTGCGCGGACAGAACCAGCACGGTGTCGGGCCGTGGAGCGACGTGGAGGACGTCTACGTCTGGGAGTACGAGGACGATTTCAGCGACGAGGAGAGTGGGTGGCCGCGGCTGTGGGAGAGAACCCGTGGAGCCCTTTACCAGGTGGCGCCTTACGAGCATCCAGACTGCGGGCCCAACAAGGACTGCAAGTACGAGGATGGTCATGGGTACATCGTCGCCCGTCGCGCCGAGGAGAACCCTAGGGCGCTGTTCACGCCGGACGTGGAGATCCCCTCCACCAAGTATGGGCTGGAGGTGGATGCGCGATGGTGGGAGGCATCCGTGAATGCCACCTACGAGATCTTCTTCTCCTCGGAGGACGACTTCGACACGTACTATGCTGTGAAAGTCCGGATCGACAATCCCGATAAGCCCGGTGGCGAGCGGCCGAAATGTGAGTATCGTGTCTATCAGCGGACCGACGAGGGGGACGAGATCTTCACGGACTTCTGGAACAGGTCGGACAGCATCAACTGCGGCGTCGTGTACTGCAACGGCGACGACAGCTGTGGGAACACGGCCTGGAACGAGTGGAAGATCCAGCGGGATGACAATTGGATCAGTGTGGAGGTGAACGGCGACCTACTCTACAGCGGGAGGCACGACGACCCCCTCGGCGCTGATCGGGTCTTCGGCTTCGGGGCCACCAACTACGAAGGCTTCACTCCAGCAAAGCCGGTGTTCGACAAACTAGAGGTCGAGCTCGAGGACTAGACAGCGTCGCGACACGTGAAAGAGGGGGAGGCGATTGGAGCCTCCCCCTTGCACTGTCAGCGACTCCTGACATCCATTCCACCAGTGCGACCGGGGGACCATGAATAGGCGTGCGCTCAACATCCTACGTGTGGTGATCAGCGTCGGAGCACTGGTCTTCCTCTTCTGGAAGGTCGTCAATCCTGATGAGACGTTGGGTGCTCTCGGTCAAGCCAACGTTCGTTATCTACTGCTGGCCCTCGGTCTCTACATCTCCAGCCTCGTGATCCGCGCCTTCCGCTGGTTTCTCCTCCTGCGAGGCCTCGACCTTCAGGTCTCGTTTTTCCGCCTAGTACGCCTCTACTTCATCGGGCAGTTCTTCAGCAGCTTTCTACCCACTCAGTTCGGCGGGGACGTGATGCGCGCCTTGGAGCTGACCGAGGATACTGAGTCACCGGCCGCCGTCGGCACCGTCCTGTTGGACCGGATGACGGGTCTTCTCGTGTTGCTCCTGATGGGGCTGGCGGCCCTCCCGTTCCTGGCCGGACGAATGGAGCCGTGGCTCGTTTGGCTGCTGGTGGGCGTGGCTGGCGGCGGTCTCGTCGGCGGTGCCTTGGTGCTGGAGGGACGTTTCCTTCGATATCTGACCTCGTGGCTTCCCTCTAAGGTCAGCCTGAGCGGTGAAGGGGCTCTGGCCCAAATCTACGCCGCAGTGACCGGGTGCGGATGGAGGGCCGTCGCTGGTGCCTTCGGGGTCTCTGTGGTATTCAACCTGATCAACATCCTCATCAACTGGCTGTGCGGCATGGCCGTCGACGTGGGGGTAGGTCTCGGCTACTTCTTCATTGCCAGCCCCCTTCTGTCCGTATCCGGAATGATACCCTCTATCGGTGGATGGGGTGTCCGCGAGGCCGTGAGCGCCGCGGTATTCTCCCCAATCGGCGCCGATGCTGACGTGGCTACGGCCCTGGCCATCTCGATCGGAGGCGTGACCCTGGCCACGGGACTTCTAGGAGGGTTCGTCTACGGCATCGAGCAGGTCCGTGGACTGCTGGGATCGCGAGGCAACAAGCAGGCTGATCCAGGTGATCACGAGCTCCGGTAACGACAAGGTCAAATACGTACGGAAGCTCCAGACCCAGAGGGACCTTCGTCACGCGGATCGGCGGCTCGTCCTGGAGGGGGTCCGTCTCGTGGAGGAGGTTACCCGGGCCAGCCTGGTTCCGTCCCTGGTCCTGCATACGGAGGACCTGACAGAGGGCGGGCGGGGCAAGGCGCTGCTAGTGACCTTGCGCGCCATGGAAGCCCCGACCTTCCAGGTCACCGACGAGGTTATGGCGTCGTGCTCCGACACGATGACGCCTCAGGGCATTGTCGCTGTGCTTCCGTTCCCCGAGTTTGCGCCTCCCCAGCCGCCAAGCTTCGTCCTCATCGCTGACAGGCTCCGGGATCCAGGGAACCTGGGTACCCTTCTCCGGAGCGCCCTCGCTGCCGGGGTCGAGCAGGTCCTGTTGGCGCCCGGCACCGTGGACTTCAGCAATCCCAAGGTGGTTCGTTCCGCGATGGGCGCCCATCTCTGGCTCCCCATCCTCCACGCTAACTGGGATGCGGTTGCTGAGGTAGTCGCTAGCTGCAACACGTGGCTGGCGGCTGGCGGCGGTCAGAGGACCTACACAGAGGTGGACTGGACGACGCCCTCGGCCCTCATCGTGGGCAGCGAGGCCCACGGCGCCGGCGATCGGGCCGCGTCGCTCGCTCAGGGACGCATCTCCATTCCGATATGCCCAGTCGTCGACTCCTTGAACGCGGCCACGGCCGCGTCGGTCATCCTGTTCGAAGCTGTGCGCCAGCGCGGGGTACCAGCCTAGAGTCTTACCCGGGCGAGGCGGAAGCGCTGACCCAGGCTGCGATGCTTCCTGCCAAGACACGCTCTAGTCGGAGTGGATACATCGTGAGAGCCTGCTCCTTTCCACGGCTCCCTGGGTTGACCCAATGGTCGAGCTTGACAAGAGCATGGTTCTGGGGCATAATCGATCGATATAGGAAAGTGTCAAACAACAAAGGCTGTGACGGAGAAAAGTAGGTAGATGGAAGCCTCCAGGGAGGCGGGGCCTTGGACTGAGAGCCGCGCCGGGCAAGAACACTACCGGAGTTCGCTCCTGAGCCGACGGGTGAACGAGGGATTGATGCGCTCCCCCAAGTAGCTCGCTCCGCAGGTCCAGCGTTATCGGGACAGCTGATCGCGCCTCGGTGCTGTCGGCGAGAGAGGTGGACCCGGACTGGGTCAATCAGGGTGGTACCGCGGGAGAACGATGCTCTCGTCCCTCAAGGGACGGGGGCTTTTTTTGTTTTTGTAGGAGGCGCGCAACCCCTCAGGGGCGCGATGTCGTTCTGCCCTCCATGCCGTCAGATCACGAGTAGGCGAGGCTGAGGGGTGTCTGATCCGATTTTCTTGGGTGGCCAGAGGCCGGGCGGGGGGGAGCCCGTAGTCGACGATCTCCTCGATCATGGCGTCCGGACATCCGGTTCGGCCCGTCTGTCGCGTGCCGAGGCTGGACGGAGACAAGCACAGAGGATGGAGCTAAGGAGTTGACCGATGCTCGATGAGCTAGAACGCGTTGAGGAGGAGGCCCGGGCCTCCCTGGAACAGGCAAAGCGCGGGGAGGAGCTGGAGGCGTGGCACAAGAAGTACCTGGGGAAGAAGGGCGCCATCACACAGATGCTGCGCTCCGTTGGCAACTTGCCCCGGGATGAGCGCCCCGCCTTCGGGCGCGCGGCGAACGCGGCCAAGCAGGCCCTTGAGCAGGCCTATGAAGCGCGCGCCGAGAGGCTGGAGCGAGAGGAGATGGCGTCGGAACTTGAGGAGGGCGCCATCGACGTCTCGCTCCCCGGGCGGCCCGTGGACTACGGCCACCTCCACCTGACCACCCAGAGTTTGCGCCGCATCTACGATATCTTCGGCGACATGGGCTTCCAGGTCTACGAGGCTCCCGAGGTGGAGACCGACGAATTCAACTTCGGCCTCCTCAATATGCCGCCCCATCATCCTGCCCGCGACATGTGGGATACATTCTGGGTCGACGACGGCATCGTGCTCCGGACCCACACCTCGCCGGGGCAGATTCGCGCCATGCACGAGTATTATCCCGAGCCCATCCGGGTGATCCTGCCAGGCAAGTGCTACCGGTACGAGCAGATCACGGCCCGATCTGAGCATCAGTTCTACCAGGTGGAGGGCCTGGCCGTCGGTCGGCACATCACCATGACCGACCTGATCGGGACGTTGACCGAGTTCGCCGGCCGCTTCTACGGGGGGGTGCGCAACCTCCGCATCCGTGGCTCCTACTTCCCGTTCACGGAGCCCTCCATCGAGGCCGATATCGACTGCATCCTGTGCGAGGGCGCGGGCTGTCGGGTGTGCAAGTATAGCGGCTGGCTGGAAATCGCCGGCGCCGGCATGGTCCACCCCGCCGTATTGGAGAACGGCGGGTATGATCCCGATGAATGGAGTGGCTTCGCTTTTGGCTTCGGCGTCGAACGCCCGGCTATGCTGAAGCACGGCATCGATGATATCCGCCTCTTCTACGGCAATGATCTGCGCTTCCTGAGGCAGTTCTAGGCAAAGCTAGCGTGCTGAACGGCTAACCAGACCTGCCCACGGCGATGCGGTGCCGGGAACGCTGGTCAGGGACTCCCGCCGCATCGCGTTGCCGCCAGATGGTTCGGACGTGAGGGGAGTTACGATACGTGAATGGACGTCTCTCATCCACAGGACCTATAGGGGCGTCCGGCCTTGGAGGACCTGATCGTGCTACACTCGACGATGCTATGTCGAGCTGCACAATCTTAGCCCAGCATGCGATGCAATCCTCATGCGATGGCGGCGATTGAGAATCTGGACTTACGCGGGGTCTAGGTTGCCTAAGATGAGTACATGAAGGAGATGTCCAGTGAGAGTTCCACTGTCTTGGTTGAATGACTATCTGAAGACCGACGTTTCCGTCGAAGAGCTGGCCGAGCGTCTCACCCTGGCCGGCCTGGAGGTCGAGACCATTGAGTATATCGGGCTTCCGCAGGCCGAGCTGCCCTGGAGTCCCGAGCACTTCGTCGTGGGCCAGGTCCGGGCTGTCCATGGCCATCCTAACGCGGACCGACTGGTCCTCGTCGAGGTGGACCATGGGCGTCCCGAGATGGAGGTCGTCGTGACTGGCGCTCCTAGCCTGGTCGAGCGTGAGGGTGAGGATGGGCTTCACCTTAAGGTCGCCTTTGCTCGGGAGGGCGCGCGGCTCTACGACGGGCACGCCCCGGACAAACAGGTGATGACCCTTCAAAAGGTCAAGATCCGCGGCATTCCGTCCCGGGCTATGGTTGCCTCGGAGAAGGAACTGGGGTTGTCTGACGAGCAGGTCGACATCCTCTACTTACCTGACGACGCGCCGGTCGGCACGCCCTTGGCTGGCTACATAGGCGACGCTGTGTTGGAGTTCGACATCAAGGGGCCTTTCGCCCACCTCAACTCGGTGATCGGTGTCGCGCGAGAGGCCGCGTCCTTGCTGGACGTTCCCCTCAAGCGCGAGGTCCTCAAGGTGCTGGACCGGCGCCCTGCCGAGCTGGCAGCCAACCCTGATTTCTTGAAGCTAGAGATCGCTGACCCCGATCTCTGTCCGCGCTACTCCGCCGCGTTCATCAAGGAGGTGGATGTCCAACCTTCCCCCTTCTGGATGCAGATGCGGCTGCGGCGGGCGGGCGTGCGTCCCATCAACAACATCGTGGACGTCACAAACTACGTCATGCTTGAGTTGGGCCAGCCTCTCCATGCTTTTGACTACAAGCTCCTACGATCCTGTCCGGGCGGGGACCGCCCAGCCATCATCATTCGACGGGCAGAAGCCGGGGAACGGATGAAGACGCTGGATGGGCAGATGCGCACGTTCGACGAGGAGATGCTCCTGATCACCGACGGCGGCGGCCCGGTTGCCGTGGCGGGCGTCATGGGTGGCGAGGAGAGCGAGGTCTCCGAGCACACGGACACCGTCCTTCTGGAGTCGGCCAACTTCCACTATCTGAACGTCCGGCGCACCTCTCGTGAGCTCGGCCTCTCCACGGAGTCGGGCCAGCGGTTCGGTCGTCGAGTCGATCCAGAGCTCACGGTAAGGGCCGCGGCGCGGGCGGCGTACCTGATGGCCGAGCTGGCGGGCGGGCAGGTCGCCCCTATCATCGGTGATCTCTATCCAGGGCGAAAACCGCAGCCGGTGATCCGTTTCGATCCGGCGTATGCCGCTCGCATTCTGGGCGTGGAGGTCCCCAGGGATGAGGTCGTGCGCATCCTCTCCTCTCTGGATTTCGAGGTCTCAGAACCATCGAAGGGGGATGTGCTGACGGTCGCTGTCCCATCGCACCGCCAGGACGTGACCAGGCCCATCGATCTCGTCGAAGAGGTAGGACGGATCTGGGGCTACGATCGCTTCCCCACCACCTTGCTGCGCGACGAATTGCCGCCCCAGAGAGAATCCATGCGGCTCAAGGGCGCTGAGCAAGTGCGCGATGTGTTGACCGGGTGCGGCCTGGACGAGGTCATCACCTACTCCCTGACCAGTCTCGAGGAGGAGGCGCGGCTCAGTCCGGGTCAGCCGTTCCCGGATCCCGATACCTATCTCCAGCTCCGGAATCCACTCTCGTCTGAACAGCATGTCCTGCGGCAGGCGCTCCTGCCCTCGCTGCTCAACGCCACGCGTCGGAATCTGCGTTTCTTGGACCGCGTGTCCATCTTCGAGATCGGTCGGATCTACGTGCCCGTGGAAGGGGCGGAGCTGCCGGACGAGCGTCAGCGGTTGGCGGCGGTTATGACCGGTCCTCGCGAGGAACGGTCTTGGCTGGAGCATCAAGACCGCGCCTGGATGGACTTCTTCGATCTTAAGGGCGTGGTCGAGACGTTGCTCTCCCGGTTGAGGGTGGACGTGGTGTTTGACCCCGGGGAGCACGCCGCCTTCCACCCCGGCCGGTGTGCAGACGTTCGAGTCGCGGACCGCTCCGCCGGCGTCGTAGGTGAACTTCATCCGCTGGTACGTGAGGCATTTGAGCTGCCGGACCAGCCTGTCGGTGCTCTGACCTTTGACCTGGATGTGCTGCTGGCGGACTGGGGTAGCCCACGGGAGATGGTGGGCCTATCAACTCATCCACCGGTCTACGAGGATCTTGCCGTCGTAGTCGAAGCGGAGGTCCCAGCGGAACGCGTGCGTCGCGTCATCCGGCGTGCCGGCAGTCCCCTGGTGAGATCGGTCGAGCTCTTTGACGTCTACCGAGGTTCTCAGGTGGACGAGGGTAAGAAGAGCCTGGCTTACCGTCTCACGTATCAGGCTGAGGATAGGACGCTCACGGATGGCGAGGTGGCAGAGGTACGCGCTGCCATAGTGGACGAGCTGAAGGACGCACTGAACGCGAGGTTGAGAAGCTGACAGGTCTGCTGCAGATCACTCTCGACCCGCTCGGTTCTCGAGCTGTCGCCCCACTGCGGGGGGCAGCTCGAGAACGCTCTTCTGAGGCTGGCGTGGCGCTTGCTCCGCCAACCTCAGCTACTGTCCACCCCCGATCAGCCTCGTACGAAAGCTCAACAGACCGCGGAGCGCCTTCTGGCCCGCCGATGGGCGCTCGAGAGTCTCCAATCCCGCCTGATAGGTCGCCAGGCCCGCCTGACGATCGCCCGACTTCCATTGTTGAACACCCAGGGCGAGCAAGGTCTCACCCTGACGCTGGTCGTCGCCCACCTCCGCGAAGATAGTGGCGGCCTCCCGTAGAGACGCCACAGCCCTCTCCCGCTGCCCCTGGCTGGCGTACAGGCCGCCCAGATTGCCCAGCACCTGGGCCTCTCGATCAATGTCACCTAGAGCGGCAAACGCGGACTGGGCCTCCTCAAGAGCAGCCACCGCCTCGTCCCACTGGCGCCGCATGCGGTGGACGATGCCCAGGTTGTTGAGCATCTCCGCCGCCTCCACGACGTCACCCTCCGAGCCGAATGCCTGACGGGCCTGTTCGAATCGCTCAGCGGCCTCCGGGTAGAGACCCTCTTGAAAGAGCCGCAGGCCCTCTTCCTTCATCTCTTGAGCCGACCTCGTCTGATCGGACGTCGTTTGGTCCATCTTCGCGCCTCCAGTCTTAGGTGCGTCTTGCGGGCCGACCGCAAGTCGAAGCAGCCTTCTCATCGGACGCTAGTAGGTGATCTCCAGCAGGCCCTCCGCGATCTCGCGGAGTCTACTCGCCGGCATGTGAGAGAGCTTCATGGCTAGCTCAAGGTACTTGACGTTGATCGGCTTGGCGACGAACGCCTTAATGTTCGAGGGGAGGTCCTGGAATCGACGGTCGATCTCCCGCTGCTGCTGCCTCGCCGCGATGGGGCCGTCCCCCTCATCCCGAAAGTAGTCCAGCGGGAGCTCCAGGGATCGCGCCAGCGTCTCAAGCTGAGTCACCGGGATACTACGTTTCCCAAGCTCATAAGCCTCAACCTCGTCCGTGGTGCAGCCGAGCCAATCGGCCAGGTCGTGATGGTCCAGGTCTGCCTCCAGCCGTGCCTGTCGGACCAGGGTGCCTATGATCCGGCGTCTGAGGCTAAGGATCGTGGCGAAATCTGGATCCCTTTCGTCCGTCGTCAGCTGAGAATGAGGATCGATGAAGTGGCTTACCGGCGCATCCAACACGTATCCAAGCACCTCGAGCTCAGGCAGTGAGATCGGTTCGCGGCCCTCCTCGTATGCTTCGATGTCGCTCTTGGACACGCCGAGGGCTTCCGCGCATTCCTCCAATGTGCATCCCTCGCGGCGCCGGGCGTCACGCAGGAGCACGCCGATCATGCGATTGCGGAGCGCCAGCCTTCTCTCATCCATGGGTTCCTCCTCTAAGCGGCTTGGGTCCGACCCGATTATAGCATGTCGCGTTTCGGCAGCAACAGCGCGCCAATTCTTCCACGGCGCCCGGGAGCACGGAACTCAACAGATTGGGTCCTGTCTCACCCCAGGTTACCGCGTCGTCGTGCGACGCGATGACCAGAGCGCAGCCTCATGGGGATCTGCTCCAAATTGCCGGACCGACCCGGGCTCATCTATCGGTGGCAGCCAGTCCGGCGACCAAGAGATCTAGAGCGACCTCGGCTTCGATCTTGCCCGTCTTGATCTCCACGTCGATTTCTGATA
>Ga0180430_10002894_pt1 | contig 15153 bp, 8 predicted proteins | sample SS_ome_9_FD_132999 | JGI IMG/M metagenome (GOLD analysis project Ga0180430, IMG submission 132999) | Hypersaline lake sediment archaeal communities from the Salton Sea, California, USA - SS_1_S_2 metaG | ecosystem: Environmental > Aquatic > Non-marine Saline and Alkaline > Hypersaline > Sediment... | reverse complement strand
CCTGGGGCGCAGCAGCAAGCTCAACCCCTGGGCCGGAACGCTGGCGTCGTGATGGGCCAAAGACTAAACGCTCCTCTGCCTGCGGAGGATCCTTCGGCGGCGGCATCATCTGCAATTTCTCGTCTCCCACGATCACGGGCAACATCGTCGTCGGCAACGAGACCGATTTCTCGGGCGGCGGCATCTGCTGCTGGCTCTATGCCGAGCCGATCATCACGAACACGATCATCGCGGACAACGTGGTCAACACCCCCTTCGGACAGGGCGGCGGCCTCTCGTGCTGGGGTGAGTCGAATCCCAGGATCGTCAACTGCACGATCTGCAAGAACTCGTCGGCCTACACGGGCGGCGGCATCGACGTCTACAACTCGAGCCCCGTGATCCGGAACTCGATCATCTGGAACAACACGGCGCCCGACGGGGCGAGCATCTACGTCGACGGCGGCGCGCCCAACGTGCGTTACAGCGACGTGCAAGGCGGCTGGGCGGGTGACGGCGGCCGCAACATCGACGGCGATCCGCTCTTCGTCGATGAAGGGAACAACGATTTCCACATCACCATCGACTCGCCCTGCTTCAACGGCGGATCGAACTTCGCGCCCGTCCTGCCCGACTACGACTTCGACGGCGTGGCGAGGGATTTCAACGGCTTCCCCGACATGGGTGTTTACGAGTACCCGCGCGAGGCGCTCCTCGCCGACGCGAGCTCCGTCTCGGCCGCCGCGGGCGGCACGATCGGCTTCGATCTCTTCATCTCGTCCGAGTACGACGGAAGGATGTACTTCCTCCTGGCCAGCGCCGACGGGACCTTCCCCGGCTTCATCATTCCGGGAAGCACGTCGAAGCTCGCGCTCAACTGGGACAACGTGGGCGTTCACATTCTCCACAACTACAACAACGCGACCTTTGTCGACTTCCGCGGCTTCCTCGATGCCAACGGAGATGCGGCGGCGACCTTTGAGGTGCCCGCCGGATGGATCCCCTCGGGCATGGCGGGAAAGACGCTCGATTTCGTCTACGCCACCGAGTATCCCAACGACTTCGTTTCGAATCCGATCCCGCTCGACATCACACCCTGATCGAGAGCGTGCAAGCAGCAAAAAGAGGACGGGCTTTCCCGTCCTCTTTTTTATTACCCGAGGGAATTCCAATTCCCATACATATGATATAATTTTCATCAATCTGCACCCGTTCCGATCGACCCACTGAGGAGGAAAGAGGATGAAAACAGGTTTGATGCTCGCACTCGGAGTGCTGCTCCTGTCGAGCGGCACGGCGCTCCGCGCCGACGCGCCCGTTCTCGAACCGGGCGTCTATATTTATGATGGGACTCTCCCGATCGAGGTCGACCGTCACTCCTCTCCGTGCGTGGTCGACTGGAACAACGACGGAGCCAAGGACCTCGTCGTCGGTCAGTTCGGCTACGGCCACATCACCCTCTTCGTCAACAGGGACAGCGACGTCAATCCCAAGTTCGAGGGAGGAGAGTTCATCGAATCGAACGGAACGCCGATCACCACCTCCTATGGATGATGCATCGGCTCGACTCCACGAGTAGTGGACTGGGACGAAGACGGACGCAAAGATCTCCTCACCGGCGAAAACTTGGGCACCATCAGAATCTACCTCAATACCAACACCGACGAGGCACCGGTCTTCAGCGGGTACTCGCTGCTGCAGATCGACAACGCCGACTTTGACGTGGGATCCTACTCGTCGCCCCACATCGTCGACTGGAACAACGACGGCAAGAAGGATGTGATCTGCGGCGACAGCGTGGGAAACGTGACGCTTCTCATCAATCTCGGGACGAACGCCGCGCCGGTGTTTTCGAACCTGGCCCGGTCGTTCATACAGGACGGTACGTCCAACCTCGATGCGGGAACGACGGTCAGCCCCGTCGCCGTCGATCTCAACCGCGACGGCAAGAAGGATCTCATCGTGGGCGAATCGGCGGGAAGGATCTGCTATTACGAAAACCGCAACACCGATGCCAATCCCGTCTTCGATGGGTACTCCTTCCTCGAGGACTCGACGGGCGTCGACATCGACGTGGAATACTATGCGCGCCTCTGCGCCGCCGACTGGGACAACGACGGGATCGTCGACGTGATGAGCGGCAACAGGAACTACAATGCCGCGCCGAGCGGCGGTGTCTGGTTCTTCAAGGCCGTCGGCCCGCTCGCCGTCGATGCCACGGCTCTCAGCCGGTCGACGGGCGGAGACATCACCTTCGCCCTCGACGCGGGCACGGCCAACGGAGGCCGCAACTTCTTCCTCATGGGAACGGCCAACGGCACCTCACCGGGGACGGTCCTGCCCGGCGGCGCCATCCTGCCCCTCAACTGGGGGAACCTGTCGAAGTTCATCTTCAACAATTACAACACCTATCCGCTCACCAATTTCCGGGGTGTGCTCGATGGAAACGGACAGGCCACGGCCGAGCTTCACGCGGCCTCACCGCCGCTGCCCGTGGGACTCGTGCTGAACTTCGCCTACACGACCGAGGTGCCCTACGACTTCCAGTCGAATCCCGTTTCGGTGGAGGTCGTTCCCTGAGAGGCTAATCCACGCGCCTCACGCGTGTCCTACGCGCCTCACGCGTGTCCCACGCGCCTCACGCGTGTCCCACGCGCCGGATGCGCGGATCGGTAAAGAGATCGGTCTCATCCCGGCTCGTGCTCGAGAACTCGGAGAGGATCGCACCCTCGTCGCCGGCCTGAAACCAGTGCAGGCTGTTGGGCGGCAGCGTGTACTGATCGCCCGGACCGAGCTCGATCTCGTGGAAGACGGTGTAGTAGGCTTCGCTCCCCGCGGGGATGCGGGCGTGAATGTTCGGTGTGGGATCGCCTTCCACGTAGAGCCAGACCTTGCCTTTTCGCAGGCGGAAGGTTTCCTGCTTGCCCCGATCGTCGCCCACGGGCGGATGGCGGTGCTCGGGACAGGTCTGCCCGGGAAAGAGGACCAGTTCCTTGGCGCAGTATCGGTCGTTGTTCTCGTAGACGAGAATCTGGACGCCCGTCCGCTCGAGTTCGCCGAGGCCGAGATCGGCGACTTCGATGGCAGCCTTCTCCGCCTCGGTGATGGCGATACCCGCTTCGTCGAGCATGGTAATCGTGCGGCGGCGCGCAGCGTCCGCCTCTTCGGCAGTGGTCATCGTCTTCTCCTCGTTCCATCAGAAATCGGCCGGTCCGATCCAGAGCGTGCCCTCGCGGCGCCATCCCTTTCCGTCGACATCGAGCGGTTCCGTCGGCCAGCGTCCATCGACAGCGGCGCGCAACGCGTCCCAGCTTTTCATCCCCGAGAGGGTGTCGGCCGCGGTCAGGTTGGCGGCGCCCGCCGCGGCGGCGCTTTCCAACGCACCGCGCGGGCCGAGCCCCTTGAGAAAGGCCGTCAAGAAGCCGGCGATCGCCGCGTCGCCGCTACCCGTGGCGTTGACCGGCTCGTCGACCCGGAAGGCAGGGATCCAGAATTCGCGCCCCGCCCAGCGCCCGCAATCACCGGTCGCCGCGCGCCCGAGATTCTCGAGAGCAGGCGCGGTGCGCAGATAGATTCCCCGGCAGCCGCACTTGATCGCCACCACCTTGGCACCGAGATCGAGAAGAGCGGAACCGAATTCGTGAAGATCATCGCCGCTGAAGAAATAAACCCCCTCCTCCGATCCCCGGCGGCGGAACTCCTCGAACCGCGCCCGGTCGAGCATGAACAGGATCTCCTCCACACTCGGCAAAAAGAGGTCGACGTGAGGCACCACCGCGGCGAGCAGGGCGGCCCAGTCGACCCTTCCGGCTTCCGAAGCGGGATCGGGGAGGGACATGTCGAGCGAGGTCGTGGCGCCCCCGGTCTTGGCCCGTTCGAAGAGGGCACGCAGCTCCTCCCCGCCGGCGGCCCGCATGCGGGCCAAAACGGGCGGATAACCGAGGTGAAAAAGCCGCGCGCGATCGACAAGCTCGCAGTCGACATCGTCGGCGCCGAAGGTGTCGCTCGCCCCGGGAGAATGAAGAATCATCCGATCGAGCCGGCCCGGCGCAACGATCACCGAATAACTCGTCGCCGCCCCCTCGGCAACGATCAGGTCGGCACCGTCCCCCCCATTCCGATCGAGCAGATCGCGTACCAGCTTGCCGAGCGGATCGTCGCCCACCTTGCCCACGAGGGCGACCCTGTTGCCGAGGCGCACCATGCAAAGGCCGGTGTTGCTCACGGCGCCGCCCGTGCTCAATGAGACGGGCCCCACGTTGAGTACTTTGCCGGGCGTAAAAAAGTCCGCCCCACCGGGGAGATCGAAGTGTTCGAGACCGGGAGTGATGTCGAGACAGAGACTCCCGGCGACAACAACATCCAGTTCGCGATCCATAACCGCCAAACTCATTCGCGAATGAAAATTTCCATCAAGTTCGTCAGCTCTGACGCCGGATTGCTCTGGGGACCGGCAAGCGCCTGAAAGGGGTAAATGTCCCCCGCCGCCCAGCTCGAGGGCAGGTCGGTGGAAAAGACCAGAATGCCGTCGGCCGGAATCTGGCCGAGAGCATACTCCGAGAGCGGCGGCCACTTGATATAGAGCGTTCCGAACTGCGTCTCCGTCGGTTTGGCTGCCACACGCTTGCCGAGAAAGAGAGTGACCGGCGTCGTGTAGGGCTGTCCGGCGATCCTCACATCGATGTGGCCCCCGGGGGCGGCGTCGCCCGTGTAGTAGAGATGGAGGTGGAACTCGTCAGCGCCCATATCGACGGTGCCGTCGACGATACGCGGATTGCCGTCGAAGTCTTCCGACGAAATGCCGAGAGCGGTGTTGTTGCCGGCGTTCTTGCAGGGCGATCCCCAGACGAGATGAAAGTCGCCGCCGGGCACGTCGGCGAGAAGCGGATCGACGTCGATATTGCCCAGTCCGCCCCATCCTCCCTGCACGTCGCTGTAAGTCACCCGCGGCACGCCCGACTCGACGTAGATCTCCGGCCCCGTCGACGCGGCGTCGCCCCAGAGGATCGAGTTGGCGAGCTCGGGCGACGCATTGGAGCAGTAGAGCGCCCCGCCCGCGGTGAACGCCCGGTTGTCGGTAAAAGTGTTGCCCGTCATGATCGGGCTGCAGTCGATGAGATAGAGGCCTCCACCGAGGTAGGCCGCATTGCCGGCGATCGCGTTGTGGCTGATCTGCACGGCCGAGTTCTCCACGTAGAGTCCTCCGCCATTTCCGAAACGGGTGTTGTTGGCGATGATGTTGCCGTTGATGACCGGCGCCGAGTCCACGCAGAAGATCCCGCTGTTCTGGTTTCCCTTGATCCTGTTGTTCTCGATGAGGGGCGCCGCGCCCTGGCCGCACCAGATGCCGCCTCCGTAAGTGGTGATGCCGTTGCCCGAGATGTCGTTTCCCACGATTTCGGGCGCCGAGCCGAGGCAGGCGATCGCGCCGCCCTGCGTCGCCTTGTTGCCCTTGAACAGATTTTCCTCCACCATGGGAGATGCGAGACCGGCGCAGAAGAGGCCGCCGCCCATCGAATCGGCCTCGTTGAGCCTGATCTCGTTGCGCCTGATCGTGGGCGACGAATCGACACAGTAGATGCCCGCGCCATTGGAGGCGCGTCCGTTGACGATCGTGAATCCCTCGAGCCACGAATCAGCGCCTTCGCCGTTGATGAAGCTGACCGCGCTCTGCGTGAACCCTCCGTCGATGAAGGTCACGCCCGGTCCTTCGTCGGAGAGGATCTTGATCGCCTTGCGCCTGAAGTTGATGTTCTCCAGATAGGTTCCGCTCGACACGACAACCTCGTCGCCCGCCAGAGCCGCATCGACGGCGGCCTGGATCGTGGCATACTCCGAGGGAACGAGGCGCGTCGCACCCGCGTAATACTCGTCGGCGCCCATATCGGCCGTTCCGTAGGCAACGCGCTCACCGCCGCCGTGGTCGTCGTCGGGAAGAGCCGGCGCGCCGTTGTCGCCGCGATTGCGGCAGGGCGAACCGGCGTTGAGGGTCAGGTCGCCCGCGTCGGGATCGACAAAGGCCGGATCGAGGGCGATCATGCCCGCTCCCCAGTCGAGAGTGCATCCCGACTCGACGTGAGTCAGGTCGATACCGCCCTGCACGTCGCAGTGGCTGATCGTCAAAACCGAGGGGTGGGCGCCGATACCGATCCAGATCGAGCGTCCCTCCCGCCCCCTGTTGCCCCAGAGTATGGTGTTCGTCACGCGCACCGAGCAGCCCACGACGCAGTAGATCCCTCCGCCATCGCCGGCCGAGTTGTCGAAGAGCGTGTTATTGGTGATCGTCGGGGCCGCGTTGTTCCAGCAGCAGATCGCGCCGCCGTGGCCGTAGGCGTCGTTGCCGACGATCATGTTGTTCACGATCGTCGGATTGGAAAAATCACAGACGTAGATCCCGCCCCCCTTGAAGACGGCGTTGCGCGCGATCGTGTTGCGCGCCACGCGGGGCGACCCCCCGCGGCAGAAGAGGCCGCCGCCCATCATGGCCGTGCAGTTCTCGATCGAGTTGCCCTCGATCGTGGGCGACGCGCCGTCGCAAAAGATGCCGCCGCCGAGGTAGGTGTTGTTCCACATCCCCTTGGTGCCGCTGCCGTTGAAAAGGCGGAAACCCTCCAGCACCGAGCCCGGTCCCTCGCCGTTCGCGAAGGTGACCACGCTGCCCGACCGGGTGCCGTCGATGACGGTCGCTCCGGGCCCGTGGCTGCTCCGCAGGGTGATCGCCTTTCCGGCGAAATCGATGTTCTCCGCATAGATCCCCGGCTTGACGACGATCACGTCGCCGTCGACTGCGGCGTCGATGGCGTCCTGGATCGCCGGGAGATCGTCGGGAACGATGAACGCCACCGGCGCCAGCTCGTCGCCGCCCATGTCGACGGTGCCGTTCATGACGCGCGGATCGCCGTCGAAATCATCGCCGGGCAGAGAGGGCGCGCTGTTCGTGCCGGCATCGGCACAGGGCGAACCTCCGGTGAGATGGAGATCGCCTCCCGCGAGATCGGCCAGGATAGGATCGGCATCGATCATGCCGTCGCCCCAGTTGAGGGTGCAGCCGAGATCGACCCAGGTCCCTGCCAGGCCCTGGCGCACGTCGGAGTAGCTGATCGACAGGGTCGAAGCGCTCGATGCATGGCCGACCCAGATCTCGGGCCCCTCGAAGGCCTTGTTCTCCCAGAGAATCGTGTTCGTCACCTCGAGCGTACAGTTGATCACACAATAAATCCCGCCGCCGTCGGTGGAGGAATTGTTGGCCAGCGTGTTGTTGGTGATCGTGGCCGACACGTTGTTCCAGCAGCAGATTCCGCCGCCGTGGCCCGACGCTTCGTTACCGGCGATCATGTTGTTCTGAATCGTGGCGTCGGCGTGATCGTTGAGATAGATCGCCCCGCCCTTGAAGGCCGAGTTGTCGACGATCCGATTTCCCACGATCGTGGGAGATCCGTTGCCGCAATAGATGGCGCCGCCGTCATTGGCCGTGTTGCCGCTGACGATGCAGCCGCGGATCGTGGGCGAGGAATCGACGCAGTAGACTCCCCCGCCGAGATAGTTGTTCCACATGCCCTCGGTCCCGGTGCCGTTGATCAGACTGAATCCATCGAGGACGCTGTCCGATCCTTCGCCCGATGTGAAGGAGACCACGCTTCCGAACTGAGCGCCGTCGATGATGGTCACCGCCGGGCCGTGGCGGCCGCGCACGGTGACCGCCTTGAGCTTGAAATCGATGTTCTCCACGAAGGTCCCCGGCTCGACGAGGATCTCGTCGCCCGGCGCGGCGGCATCGATCGCTTCCTGGATCGTCGCGTAATCGAAGGGAACGCTGATCGTGGCGCCACGGGCCCTTTCGGCTGAAAGAGCGAACAGGCTCGCGGCGAGCAAAAAAAAGATGGGGAGCAAGGCGCCTCGTCGAGGATTCATTTCTGTGTACCCTGAATAGGCTTCGGTCCGAAAACGACGGCTTGATGCCAAGGGGCTCAACATATCAAAATCGGTTTTTATTCTCAAGCAAAAAGCCGCTCTGAAAAGATTACTCAGCCCCCGTGGTATCGGGTATAACGCCTCGTGACAGCCCGCATTCGGGCGGTCGTCTGCGACCGGGGCGGTCGTCTACGACCGGGGCGGTCGTCTACGACCGGGGCGGTCGTCTGCGACCGGGGCGGTCGTCTGAGACCGGGGCGGTCGTCTACGACCGGCCACAAGCCGGAGGCAGCAACCGATGATGAATCTCGACGAACTGGCCGGTGACTGGCTCACTCCCGATGGGGAGGAGGATTTCAGCCTGCCGGCGATCACCAATTTCCACGGCATGGTGCAGGCCGCTTGGGGAGTCACCGGAATCCGCAACTGGATCTGCCCGCCCACGGGAATGGCCACACCGACGGCGACCCTCTACGTCCGCCGCGACGGCGCAATCGGTCCCGTCTCGCGCAGGGCGCGCTACAGGTGGAAGGCCTACGAAATCGAACGGCGCAACGACGAGATCTCGACCGTGCTCCGCATGCCGGCCGGACTGCCCGCAGTGGAAGAAAAGATCCGTTTCGAGCGGGACGGCACCTACTTTCTCGTTGTCCACGGACTGCCGCGCACGTGGCGATTCGTTCACTACTGGAACCTCCCCCCCTGGGATGTGCCCATGATGAACGTGGCCAAAACCGAGGGAGGTTTTCTTCTCGACGACACCAAAACTTTTGGCCGGGCCGAGTTCTTCATTCCCGGCGAAGGGCAGGTCTATGCCGATCTCGAATCGTGGCTCCACAACGGCCTCCCTTGCGAGCGCGGCCGGGTGGGCGTTGTCGAGATCGATGCCCGCGCCGGCGACGAGATTCTCTGGGGCGCGGTGCAGGGATGCGAGGAGGCCTTGCCGCACCTCGATCTCGAGGCCGCGTGGGACACTGGCCGCACCCACTGGGAAGAGCTGTGGCAGGCGGCGTTTTGTCCCCGCAATCGGTTTTTCTCGGGACACCTGCCCCCCTTCGCCGGCGAATTCGAACGGCTCTATTTGATGTCGGTCCTCTCCCTGCTCCAGTGCCGCCGCATCGTTCCCGCGCCGACGCGCCGTTCGAAGATCGGCACGGGCGCCCAGTGCATCTGGAACGGCGGGGAGATGAAACCCCTCGAGCGCGCCTACGTCTGGGGTGGGCCCGAGGGGGGAATGACGACCCTCTTCCTCTGGGAGCTCGAATTTCAGGCGCCGCTCCTGGCGCGCCTCGACCCGGACGTTCTCCGCGCCCAGATGGAGGCGATGATCCGCGTCGACCTCCACGCGCACTGGGGCGTGGAGACGGTGAGCGGCCAGGGCGCCGGAATGGAGTACGGCATCAATCCCGGCGGCTTTCTGTCGTGCGTGGCCGACTACGTGCGCCTCACCGGAGACCGCGCGTGGGCGCTGGAACAGGCCGACTACCTCCGGAGCTGCTGCCGGCCCGGATTGACCGACTACGGCGCATACGAAAACGTGCTCGAATGCGTGAGCACCTACGAACACACGATCGCCTCCTTCAACGCCCTCAACGTGCAGGGAATGCGTTTCGTGGCCGGCCTGCTCGACGACCGGTCGCTGGCGCGCCGGGCCGATGAACTGGCCGCCGCGGTGGTCGACCTCTACGAGGGCGGTCCCTTCGCCTGTATCCAGCCCGACGGAACGCGCCGCGTGGCGCGCACCGTTCTCGACTTTGTCTATGTGGGCCGGTGCATGACGGGCGACCTGCCCGATTCGGTGAAAGCCGGAATGGTCGCCTTCTTCGAGAGCGAGCTGCAGACCGACGACTGGCTGCGCGCCCTCTCTCTCGACGATCCCAACGCGACAACGAGCTTTCTCCCCTCCTTCCAGACCTTTCGCGCCGACCACCAGGCGACCGGCTCCTATGACGGTTGGCCCGGCCGGGCGGCGTCGGTTCTGCTCCGTTTCGGCAAGCGGTCGAAGGCCGAGGCCTGGCTGCGGCGGCTGCAGGAGACGACGCGCGAGGGGCCCTTCGGACAGGCTCACCTGATCCACGACGATGGCGCCCGAAAGGCGAGCTTTTTCAACGGCAACTGTTACTTCAACGCCTCGGGCAGCGCCTATGCGTCGATGCTTCTCGACGATTTTGGGGCGCTCGACGATATCGAGGCGACCTCATGAAGAGCGAGCGAACGATCACCGTCGTGGGCAGCGTGAACATCGACCTCGTCGTCGAGATGGACGCCTTGCCGCAGGCGGGCGAGACGGTTCTGGGAAAAACCTTTCGCGTCACACCAGGCGGCAAGGGCGCCAACCAGGCGGTGGCGGCCGCTCGGCTCGGGGCGCGCACCGAATTCGTCGGTTGCGTGGGCGACGACGAGTACGGCCGCACGGCGCGGCGCAACCTCATCGACCAGGGCGTCGGTGTGGCCGGGCTGCGCACCGTCGACGATCACACGGGTGTGGCGCTCATCATGGTCGACAGCGAGGGGCGAAACATGATCAGCGTGGCGCCCGGCGCAAACCGGCGCGCGAGTGGTGCCGGCGGGCGCGCGATTGGTGCCGGCGGCTATGACATCGTCGTCACCCAGCTCGAGACACCCTACGAGCCGATCCGCGGGGCGCGGTGCGTGATTCTCAACCCGGCGCCCGCCGCGCCCGTCGACGTGGACGGCGTCGATGTGATCATCCCCAACGAGATCGAAGCCGAGCAGCTCACCGGCTGCGCCGATCCCGCCGACGCGGCGCGCGCCCTCGAGGCGATGGGTGCCCGGAGAGCGATCATCACTCTCGGAGCCGACGGCGTCTGGGATAGGGAATTGAAGCCAGCCTTCGCCGTCGACGCGATCGACACGGTCGGCGCCGGCGACACCTTCGTGGGCGGATTCGCCGCCGCCCTCGCGCTGGGCGTCGACGACCCGGTCCGCTTCGGCCAGGCGGCGGCGGCGCTCCAATGCACCCGGCCGGGCGCGCAGAATGTTCCGTCGAGGGCAGAGGTCGAAAAATTCCTCGCGGCCCCCCCTTAAGAATAGTCCAAATTTGTTAAGTAATATCACTGATGGATCATTGCCGATGGCAATGGATTTTTGATATATTTGCTCTGTTCACTCTCACGTTGGCACGCTAAATTAATGAGTCACCTATTTATTCCGAACGGGGTGCGCCGCACGCTGAATCGAAAGGTCTGCGCCACCCCATAGAGGTCAGAGTAGAAGGCACGATCGAGAGATCCGGATCGCGCCGAGCGGCGCGGCGGAACCTGTGATTGGAGGCACATCGGCTAGAGATAAAATCACTCTGAATAGCGCTGCAACAAAACCCTTTCCGGCCATCTGAAGGAGTTCAACATTGACGAGGGAAAAGGTTTTCCTGATAGGCTCCCTGTTGTTTCTCTGCACAGCCTCGAACCTTTTCAGCACTGAAATAGAAAACCCTACCGACGCCCTCCGCCTCGTGGCCGATCGGCTTTTCGAGGGGGATTGGGCGGAGACTGCCGGCAGGCGGCTCTCGGTCCATCCCAGCCTGCTCGAGCCGGGCGCAACGATCGACTCGTGGCGCGGGCCGGCGCTCACCACTCCCTCGGCGGGGTATGTCGTTTTTGTCGACGATCACCCTTTTGCCAATTTTGCCCATCCCTGCCGGTACGTCTTTGTCGATCGCGAAACAGGCGCCCTGACGATCAGCCACGCTCTGACGCCGCCCCTCGATCCCACCGGATGGATCGAGATGGAGACCGACGCTCGGGCGCGCCTCTCGCAGGTGAAAAACATCCGCCCCCAGCGGCCGGCGGTCAAGTCACCGCCGCGCAAGAGCCGCCGGGGGGGCGAACTCTACGCCGTTCTCATCAGCGGCGGCTACATTCAGCCCTACAACTATCCCCGTTACTGGAACGACCTGGCCAACATCTATACGACCCTCGTCGACGTTTACGGCTACGATGAGGACAAGATCACCGTCTTCTGCTCCGACGGGCTCGATCCGGCGCCCGATCAGTCGGACGGCACCAACTCAGACCCCGATCTCGACGGCGACGGCGACGCCGACATCGACTTCGCCTGCGATTTCGCCAGCATCGACAATTTCTTTTACTGGTTCAAATACACGATCCAGCCCGAGGACCAGCTCTTTGTCTTCACCACCGATCATGGAAACAGGATCAGCGGCTGGGACGCATACATGAACCTGTGGAACTACGATTATCTCACCGACGAGCAGCTCGGCGATATGGTTGACGCCCTGCCCCAGTGCGACATGATCTTCACCCTGGAGCAGTGTTTCAGCGGCGGATTCGAGGACGATCTCTGCGACGACGCCGGCCGTGTTTTTTCGTCGGCCTGCGCCCACGACGAGTACTCGTGGGCCCTTCCGCCCCACTACGAGTACGACGCCTACGTCTTTCACTGGACCGCCGCCGTCAGGGGCGAGGACGCCTACGGGGCCGCCGTCGATGCCGACTTCGACGGCGACGGCGCCGTCTCGATCCGCGAGGCGTTCCTTTACGCCGAAATGGAGGACGACGAGAACGAGACCCCCCAGTACTGCTCGGAACCCGCAAACCTGGGGGAGACGCTCTTTCTGGGCGAGACGCCCACAGAATTTATCGTTGCCGCCGATGGAACGGGCGACTTCTCCCTGATTCAGGACGCCATCGACGCGGCGCCGTCGGGGAGCACGATCCGTGTGGCCGCTGGAGTCTATGACGAGCGCATCGACTTCTTGGGCAAGGAGCTCATCGTCGTGAGCGAACGGGGCGCCCGCGAAACCGTGATCGACGGGCAGCAGACGGGGAGCGTGGTCACCTTTGCCAACGGCGAGGGGACGGGCGCGCTCCTTCAAGGATTCACGATTCGCAACGGCAGCGGATCGTACACGGTGCAGTCGGGAGACCTGGGCGGGGGCATCATCGTCGCCAACGGCGCCGCGCCGCGGATCGACGCCAACGTGATCGCCGATAACGGCGCCGACAAGGGCGCGGGACTTTTCTGCACCGCATCGTCACCGCAGATCACCAACACGATCTTCGCGAACAACAGCGCCGCCGACCTGGGCGGCGGAGCCTACTTCGGCACGGCGTCCCAGCCGGCGTTCGTCAACAACACTGTCCTCGGAAACAGCGCCGGTGAAAGAGGCGGTGGAATCTACAGCGCCCCCACCTCGTCGCCCCACGTGGTCAACTCGATCATCCGCCGGAACCAGGCGCCCGACGATCCCGAGATCCGAAACAAGGGATTGCTCACCGTGACCTACAGCAACGTCCTCGGCGGTTGGCCCGGCGCGGGCAACATCGACGGCGATCCGCTCTTTGCCGATGAGGCCGGCCTCGACCTGCACCTCGCCTGGAATTCTCCGTGCAGGGACTCGGGCGACAGCAGCATCGCGGGCCTGCCCGATCACGACAACGAGGGCGACCCGCGTGTCGCCGACGGGGCGGTCGAAATGGGCGCCGACGAGGTCTATCCCCATCTCTACAAGATCGGCGCCGCCCTGCCCGGGGCGAGTGTCGCGGTCTGTGTCGTGGGCCAACCCGGGCTGCCCGTCCTGCAGGCGCTGGGCGGCAACATCCACGATCCGCCCTTCGAGGTCGCTTACGGCTTTCTGTACATCTGGCCGATCGTCAACTACCTGCCCCTTGGCGACATTCCGCCTGACGGGATTCTCGTCTATCCCACGACGGTTCCGGCGGGGTGGATCCCCGGTGACGAGTACCCCTATCAGGCGCTGCTCGGTCCCCTCGGCGCTCCGTCGTCGATCCTCTCGAACCTGATGATCGTTGTTGTGGAGTAAAATTTTACCCGCCCTGCGATGTGGGAACAGTCCGAGGAGGAGATCGCAACATTCCGGTGCGGGGTATTGACATAACTACATCTAACAATTATCATTAGAAGCCCGAAAAGCCGATAAAGCCAGAATTCGAAGATTGGAGCCTTGATCCCCCAGCCTTAGGAGAACATGCCATGTCCCGTAGCACCCTGATTCCGCTCATTGTCTGTCTTCTCCTTTTGACGTCCGCCGCCGAGAGCGCCACCCTGATCGTCCCCGACAATTATACGTCGATCGAAAGCGCCCTTCTCGATGCCGCCGACGGCGACACGATCCTGGTCAAACCCGGGACCTATCCGGAACGGATCGACTTCTTCGGAAAGGCGGTCACCCTCCGGAGCACCGACGGCGCGGCGGTCACGATCATCGACGCCGGCCGGGCGGGCAGCGTGGTCACCTTTTGCACGGGCGAAGGCGCGGGTTCGGTGATCGAGGGATTCACCCTCACCAATGGAAGCGCCCCGCGCGGCGGCGGCGTCTACTGCGGCGCAGGCGTCACGGCCCGGATCGTGTCGAACAGGATCGTGGCCAACGAGGCGTCGGGCACCTACGGCAAGGGGGGCGGTCTCTTTTGCTATGAGGCGGCCGCGCCGGTGATGGCCAACAATCTGATCGCCGCCAACAGCGCCTACTGCGGCGGCGGGATTTATTGCAAGTACGCCGCTTCGCCGGTGCTCACCAACAACACGATCGTCGAGAATACGGCCGCCTTCGGCGGCGGCGGGATCTACTGCCGGCAGAGTGCGCCCATCGTCTACAACACGATCCTCCACGGCAACGAGGGGCCCAAGGGGCCCGAGGTGATTCTGGCCCACGCGGCGTCCCTGTCGATCAGCGATTCGCTCGTCGAGGGCCTCCAAGGGGGGATTCACGTCTACACCGGCTCCACCCTCGACTGGGGGAGCGGCATGATCGACGGCGATCCTCTTTTTGTCGATCCCGACCAGGGGGATTTCCACATCACCTGGAAGTCGCCCTGCCGCAACGCGGGCGACCTCTTCGCGCCCGAGGTGGCCGTCGCCGATTTCGAGGGCCAGCCCCGGATCAGCGAGGAGGCGGTCGACATCGGCGCCGATGAGTACTACATCGAAGACGGCGGCCCCTACCCCTTCGTGGACATCAAGTGCAACGGCCAGGATCGGGACGTTGTGCTGAGCCAGGCCGACAAGGTCACCGTCACCATCGAGGTGAAGAGTCATGACTACTCCGGCTTTCCGGCCGAGGTCTGGATGATGATCGTCGACGAGAACAACGTGCCCGCCTCGTACCAGAACGGCCGCTGGTGGCTCGGCTGGTGCCACCCCTATCATTCGGGCGGACTGACCGACCTCTCCGACACGGTGACCGACGGCTTTCTCGATCCGGGCACTTATCGCGGATGGCTCGCCGTCGACCTGACCCCCAACGGCCAGTTCAACCGG
>Ga0180430_10002893_pt1 | contig 15155 bp, 14 predicted proteins | sample SS_ome_9_FD_132999 | JGI IMG/M metagenome (GOLD analysis project Ga0180430, IMG submission 132999) | Hypersaline lake sediment archaeal communities from the Salton Sea, California, USA - SS_1_S_2 metaG | ecosystem: Environmental > Aquatic > Non-marine Saline and Alkaline > Hypersaline >... | reverse complement strand
TATGCCATGGGAATCTCCCTATTTGCGTGTCTATAGTGATATAACATATCGATATGATTATGGATAGTATAATTTCTTCCCCGGCGGAAATAATTGCGACACAGTCTCGCAGGCGGGGATCCACTTATTTCAATAGGTTATAGACTCCCGCCTTCGCGGGAGTGACGGTTTAAGGACTTCTTACGAGTTCATCTTTTCTGCCACGCAGAAGAAAACTAACGAACCGCCCTTTGGCTGAGATGGGATCGACATCGATGCTATTTTACGACAAACCAACCGGTTTTCTGCCAAGCGACAGCCACACATGAACCAGCCTTTTCAGGTGCAAGCCCGGCGATTCCTTGCCCACCCTTCGGCCCTGGCCTATCTGGGTCTGTTCCTGACCATGATCATATGGGCCATCGTACCGGTTTTTCTCAAGAGGCTGCTGGCAGTCCTGACCCCCATCGAATTGTCTTTCTCCCGGTTTCTGCTCTCCGGGGGCCTCCTGCTGGTGTGGGTGCTGCTGCGGAGCCGCCAGGCCCTCGTGGCCATGTTGCGACAGGATTTAAGGCTGGTCCTCCTCTGCACCGTATTGGGTCCGCTGACCGCCATGGTATGCTTCAATTTCGGGATTCTGCATATCACCATCGGCACCGCCGCCGTGTTTGCGGCATTAGAGCCTTTTTTCACCTATCTTCTGGCGGTCATCCTGCGTCAGGAACACTGGCAGCCCCAGCGGATGGTCAGCATTCTGGTGGCGTTGGCGGGCATGACCCTGGTTGTTTTCTCACGAAACGTGTGGGGCGTCTCCTACTGGGTCAGCCTGCTGCTGGTGACGCTGTCGCCCATGATCTGGGCGGCCAACAGCATCGTCACCAAGGAACTGGTCAAACGCCACTCCCCCATCGTCATGACCGGAGCCTCGTTCGTCCTCAGCTCCCTCTTGCTGGCCCCGGCCCTGTCATCGGATTACCCCGCCGCCATCACCGGCATGGGACCGATCTTGTGGCTGGCCCTGATGTATTGCGTGGCAAGCAATATTTTGGGTTTCAGCGTATGGTACTGGAGCTTGAAATATCTGCCGGCCTCCAGTGTCGCCGTTACGATGTATTTGATACCGGTCCTTTCGGTGGCGGCCGGCATGGTGTTTCTCAATGAAACGCTCTCGCTGATGAAAGCCATCGGCATCGCCACGGTCATGGCCGGGCTCTATCTTGTCAATGTGCGATGGCGATAAGAGTTGTCGCCACCCGACGGCGGGCGGGCGCTGACCTTTTAAATTGACAATGCCATTCATTTTCTTTAGTTATCTTTAACCGATGAGACACTATCCAGAGCACCTCCCGCAACCGCAGACCCCAGGAGCGTGATGAACGATCGCCAGACGGCCCTATCGGTTGAAAATCTCTACAAAAAGTTTGGAACCCTCGAAGTTCTGAAAGGGATTTCGGTATCCGCCCAACAAGGGGATGTCATCTCGATTCTCGGCGCCAGCGGATCCGGCAAGAGCACCCTCCTGCGCTGCATCAATTTTTTAGAAACACCCGACAGCGGTACGATTACGGTTTGCGGCGACACGGTCTCCATGATCCAGCGGCGGGGCAAAAGCGTGCCCCGCGACATCAAACAGGTGGAACGGGTGCGGACCAAGCTGGCCATGGTGTTTCAGCAGTTCAACCTCTGGTCCCACATGACGATCCTGGAAAATGTGATCGAAGCCCCGATCCATGTCCTCAAGGTTCCCCGCAAGGAAGCGCTGGCCAGGGCGGAAGCCTACCTCCAGAAGGTCGGCATCCATGAAAAGTGCCATGCCTATCCATCCCATCTTTCCGGCGGCCAGCAGCAGCGGGCCGCCATTGCCCGGGCCCTGGCCATGGAGCCGGAAGTCATGCTGTTCGACGAACCGACCTCGGCGCTGGATCCGGAACTGGTGGGGGAGGTCCTCCAGGTGATCAAGGATCTGGCCCTGGAAGGCCGGACCATGATGGTGGTAACCCATGAAATGGGCTTCGCCCGGGAAGTGTCGTCCCGGGTCATTTACTTGCACCAGGGACAGATCGAAGAAGACGGCCCGCCCCGGCAGGTCTTCGAAGCGCCCCGCTCCGAGCGCTTTAAACAGTTTATCATGGCCATGATTTAAGGATGTTTTGTGCACTTGGGGCGCGTGCCCTTTGCCCCCTTTCCAATACCAACCCATGAACAGGAGGAAGGTTATGAAAAAAGGATGGATCATCGTCGCGCTTGTTGCCCTGGTTCTGGCCGCCGGCACCGTTCAGGCCAAGGACTGGAAGAAAGTCCGTATCGGGGTCGAAGGCGCCTACCCGCCTTTCAGCTACGTCACCCCGGATGGTGAACTGGCCGGCTTCGACATCGACATTGCCAAAGCCCTGGGGGCTGCCATGGGCGCCGAAGTCGAACTGGTGGCCCAGGATTGGGACGGCATCATTCCGGCCCTGCTGGCCAAAAAATACGACGCCATCATCGCCTCCATGTCCATTACGGAAGAGCGCAAGAAAAAGGTCGCCTTCGCCGGCAAGTACTACCAGACGCCTGCTAAATTCGTCTGCAAAAAAGGCTCGATGACGGAATTTTCCAAGGAGAACATCAAGGGCAAGAAGGTCGGCGTCCAGCGGGCCACCATCCATGACAACTACCTGACCGACAATTACGGCGAGGATGTCGAGGTGGTGCGCTACGGCACCCAGGACGAAGCCTATCTGGATCTGGTGGCGGGCCGCGTGGATCTGCTGCTGGCCGACAGTGTGGCCCTTTCGGACGGTTTTTTAAAGAAACCCGAGGGACAGGATTTTCAATTCATCGGCCCCGACCTGACGGACAAGAAATGGTTCGGCGACGGTGCCGGTATCGCCATCCGCAAGGAAGATCAGGACCTGGTGGAAAAATTCAATCAGGCCATCGACAAGATTCGTGCTGACGGCACCTATAAAAAAATCCAGGACAAGTACTTCGACTTTAACGTCTTCGGGGAATAAGCACGCCCCCGGTTTTTGAAAAACCATGCGGCGGCGGCTTGTTGCGATAAGCCGCCGCCCGTTTGCCTGCTGTTGATCACCGCCCAACTCGGACATTCTTACCATGTTTGACCTGCACGGCTACGGCCCCAGCATTCTTGAAGGCACCCTGCTGACCATCGAAGTCTCCCTGTCTTCGCTGGTCATCGCGATGCTGCTGGGCATCCTGGGCGCCCTGGCCAAACTGTCGCCTTCACGGGGCCTGCAACTGACCGCCCAGACCTATACCACCATCATCCGGGGTATTCCGGACCTGGTGCTGATGCTGCTGGTCTTTTTCGGCGGACAGGTCTTTATCAACCAGGTGGCCCCGCTGGTGGGATACGAAGACTATGTCGACATCAACCCCTTCATGGCCGGGGTCTCCACCATCGGCTTTATTTTCGGGGCCTACATGACCGAAACCTTCCGGGGCGCGATCCTGGCCGTCCCCCGGGGCCAGATCGAGGCGGCCTATGCCTACGGCATGACACGGGTCCAAATGTTTGTCCGGGTCCTGCTGCCCCAGATGATCCGCCACGCCATTCCGGGATTCGGCAACAACTGGCTCGTCATGGTCAAGACCACCGCCCTGGTTTCCATCATCGGGCTCGACGACATGGTGCGCAAGGCCGCCCTGGCGGCCGGCGCCACGCGGATGCCGTTTACGTTTTATGTCGTCGTGGCCATCAACTACCTGATCATCACCAGCATCTCCGTCACCGCCCTGAAGTGGCTCGAAGACCGGTACAGCCTCGGCGTGATAAAGGCATAGCCCATGGATCTTTCCATCATTCTGGAAAACATCGGCATCTACTTCGAGGGGCTCCGGACCACGCTGCTCCTGGTATCGACCTCCCTGCTGCTCGGGCTGATGATCGCGATTCCACTGGCCGTCCTGCGAACCTCCAAAAATTATCTCATCCAGGCCCCGATCCGGGCTTTTGTCTACTTTTTCAGGGGAACGCCGCTCTTGGTCCAGATGTTTATCATCTACTACGGTTTCGGCCAGTTCGAGTCCATCAAGGCCAGCTTCGTGTGGTTTTTTTTCAAGGAAGCCTGGTTTTGCGCCCTGTTTGCCTTTACCCTGAACACCGCCGCCTATACCACCGAAATCATCCGGGGCAGCATCGAAGCCACGCCCCACGGCGAGGTCGAGGCGGCCCGGGCCGCCGGCATGTCCCGCCTGCTCATGCTGCGCCGGATCGTTCTGCCCAGCGCCTTTCGGCGCGCCCTGCCGCAATACAGCAACGAGATCATTTTCATGCTGCACGGCAGTTCCCTCGCCAGCGTTATCACGATCGTCGACATCACCGGAGCCGCCCGCATTATCAATTCACGCTTTTACAGTCCTTATGAAGCGTTCCTGACGGCGGCTGTTTTCTACATGGCGCTCACCTTCATCACCGTATTTCTCCTGAAAAAACTGGAAGGGCGCTGGTTTGCCCACCTGCAGCCGCAGACGACATCCAACGCCCCTAAAAAGGTCTGACCATGTCCACCCACACCGTCGCGTCTTTCACCCTGCCCGGCGCGAGCATGGGCAACACCCGAACGCTGGCCATCCACCGCTACGGGGACCGCTCCACGCCGGTCAAAGCCTATCTGCAGGCCGGCCTGCACGCGGATGAAGCCCCAGGGTTTCTCGTGATGCATCACCTCATGGACCGGCTGGACCGGGCCGACGCAGAGGGCGCCATCACCGGCGAGATCGTCCTGGTGCCGGTGGCCAACCCCATCGGGGTAAGCCAGTGGCGCGACGACTGGCTCCAGGGTCGCTTTGATTTCTGGAACGGGGTCAATTTCAACCGCAGCTACCCCGACCTCACGGCCCGAATTGCCGAAGAGGTTAAAACCGATTTAGGGGATGCCGCGGATGACAACATCCGCATTATTCGTGAAGCGGCCGATCGGGTTATCGCCACCCTGGCCGCTGAAGACGAAGCCGGCCATCTCAAACACAAACTCCTGTCCCTGGCTTACGATGCCGACATCGTGCTGGACCTGCACTGCGACTACCAGGCGGTTTTGCATGTCTATATGGGAGAATCTCTCTGGCCCCGCGATCGCGATCTCGCAGCCCAACTCGGCGCCCAAGCCACGCTCCTGGCGGACGATTCCGGCGTGACACCTTTTGATGAAGCCTGCAGCCGCATCTGGTTCGAGCTGGCGGCCCGTTTCCCCGAACACCCCATCCCGCCGGCCTGCCTGGCAGCCACCGTGGAACTGCGCGGCTTGGCCGACCTCACCCACGAAATGGCCAAGCAAGACGCCGACAATATCGTCACCTTCCTCACCCGCCGGGGTCTGATCCGCGGCGAAGTGCCGGAACTGCCGGCGCTGCCCCGTGACGCCACGCCCTTGAGCGGGGTAGAACACATCAAGGCGCCCTGTCCCGGTGTAGTGGTTTTCTTCAAGGCCGCCGGCGACACGGTTGCCGCCGGTGATGTCGTGGCGGAGGTCATCAACCCCCTGGCCGGCGCATCGCGCGACCGCGTTCAGCCTATCAAAGCGACCACCGACGGGATTGTTTTCGCCCGCAGCGTGGACCGCTTTGCCCGCCCGGGCCGCATCCTGGCTAAAATTGCCGGGCACAAGCCGTTGAAACCGGCCGGTGAAAATCTTCTCACCGCTTAAGACCACCTGCGCCGGGTTGACGAACACCTGATCATCATTTTCTCTTTTTGAAAGAAGATTTGTTGGTAGCCCCCTAAGCAGGGGCTTGAAAACGGTTTTGGATGTATTGTTTTTTTATTTCCCTTTGTCCCGCGCCGAGCATCGGCGACGCGCAGGATTAAGCGGGCCATGGCGTGCTTTCTTTTGCTTCGTTTTCTTGATGGTGTCGTAAAAACTCTCGGAATGGGCCGTTTCGTCATCCCCGCACAGGCGGGGATCCAGTTATTTCAATGGGTTATAGACTCCCGCCTTCGCGGGAGTGACGGATTGGGGGTCTTTTTACGATGCCATCTTTTCTTTTCCCGTCAAAAAAAAATAATGAATTATTTCAGAAAAGCACCCCCGATCGATCGCCCTTCTCCGGCTCATCCACCTGTGGTGGCGGATTGAAATCAAAAATAGCCCCCGACTAAAAACCCACCATATCCTGCCAAGGCCGCCCCCAAAATCACCAATAGAATATCGACCTTGAAAACCTGCATGGCCGCAAAAGCCGCCACCCCAATACCGGCCGCCAACCAGTTGAACGTGCCGCCGGCGGGCAACAGCACCTGGTGGCCGAACCAGACCGCCAGATTCAACACGACCCCCACGACCGCGGCCGTGATGCTGGACAGGGCCGCTGACAGGCGTCGGTTGTCGCGGAATTTTTCGATGTAGGGTCCGCCCAGGAAAACAAAGAAGAAACAGGGCAAAAAGGTAAAATAGGTGGCCACCAGCGAGCCCACCAGCCCCCCCAAGACCGGAGACCAGTCCCCGGAATGGTTCCAGCCGGCCATAAACCCCACAAACTGCACCACCATGATCAAAGGCCCCGGGGTGGTCTCGGCCAGGCCGAGGCCGTCGATCATCTGCCTTCCGGTGAGCCAACCGAACTGCCCGACCCCCGCCTGGGCGATATAGGCCAGCACGGCGTAAGCGCCGCCAAAGGTCAGAAACGCAGCCTTGGTGAAAAAAATGGCTTCATCCAAAAACACGCGATGGCTGATAAAGGCCTGGATGAAGAACACCGGCAAAACCCACAACACGGCAAAGCTGAGCAGCAAGAGGACGCTCCTTTGGCGCGATGGATCGATATGGCAGACCTCGGGATCCTCACAGATAGGGGCATATCCGGCGTCTTCGGCTTCCTTGCCGTGGCCCCGGATCACGTCGAAGGTGGCCGGATGCCACCGGCTGCCGATATAGCCGATCAGGCCGGCCGCCAGGATAATCAGCGGAAACGCGACCTTGAAAAAAAAGATGGCGACAAACGCCATGGCGGCCATCGACACCATGACACTGTTTTTGAGCGCTTTCTTCCCGATCTTGATCACTGCGGCGAAAACGATGGCCATGATGGCGGCTTTGAGCCCTTCGAAGATGGACGCCACCCAGTGAATCGTGCCAAAAGCCGCGTAGGCGTAACTCAGGGCGAAGAGAAAAAACATGGAAGGAATGACGAACAAAGCCCCGGCCACGATGCCGCCCGGAATGCGGTGCAGCAGCCACCCGATGTACACCGCCAACTGCTGAGCTTCCGGACCCGGCAGCAGCATGCAGTAGTTCAGGGCATTCAGGAACCGCGCGTTGCTGACCCAGCGCTTGCGCTCCACCAGTTCATGGTGCATCACGGCGATCTGGCCGGCGGGTCCGCCGAAGCTGATAAAACCGAGTTTGAGCCAAAATCGAAAGGCGGCACCGAAACCGGGATGCTTTTGGATGGCGGGGTCTTTGGCAAAAGTGTCCCGCTGGACCTGCGGATTATCCATAAGCGGCGTTTCCCTTCAACCATAGATAAAATAATGACCCAAAGCTGCGTTGACGAAGATAACCCCGATTGGCTGGGATTCAAACTTTTATATAAAAAAACAATTCACCCCGGAACGGTCGAAGCTCTCCGGATCCTGCGCCAAAACTGGTGGGTTGAATCAAAAAAAATAAAATGCGGTGGATCGGCATCAAGGGCAGGTATAATTCTTCTGGGGAGATATTCTGAAAAATGGCTGTCAGAAAGAGGCCGGCCCGTTGGGGTGGGCCATCAGAAGCCGGTTTTTCGGCGTGATTTCTTCAGGGATGTGCTGGGTGACGACGGTATACCCTGATGCGCGAAGACGCGCCGCCCGTGTTACGTCCACGGCCAGGGGGCCGTCGAGCCAGCCCTCGAGACCGCCGGTATCCGAACGTGCCAGGTCGTGGCAGCAGGGCAAGACCGCCAACCGGGTGCTGGCCTTGACCGACTGATCGATAATCCGGTCGGTCAGTGTGCCGCAGGCGTGGCTCGATACGATCAGGTCGTTCCCGGCAATCGCAACCGCTTCCAGGGGTGATGCCACCAGATGAACCCGGCCCCGCAGCCGCGGCCACCTGGCCAACATCGCCTCGGAAAGCGTTGCGGCATTTAAAGGAAGATGCGTGTCCACGGCCAGGGCTTCCGGCGAGCTGTCATCCAGCAGCAGCATGATATGGGCCAGGAGACCATGGCCGCAAGCCAGATCCACCACCCGCCCCCCGCGATAACGCCGCCGTACGCGGCGCGCCACCTCCCAGGCCTCATAGAGTTCTTTAGCCGGCAGGGTGCCCGCCCGACACACAGCCCTGGCAATCCGTTCGAACAGGGTATCGCCGGGATATGCAGCCAGTTGCTTGACCGTCAGACGACTTTTGGAAGATTTCTTTATCATGCTGCCCGGGAAAAGCCGGATTTATTGACAACGGCGCCGGTCATCCACCGGCACGCTTGACGGTGAAACCGTGATGCGATAACGCCTCCACAACGCGATCGCGATGATCGCCCTGGATTTCAATCGCACCGTTTTTGACTGTTCCCCCGGAACCGCAAGCCTGCTTGAGTTCACGGCCCAAGGCCTTCAACTCAGCCGGTGGCAGCGGCACCCCGGTAATCACCGTAACCCCTTTGCCTTTTCGCCCCTTGGTTTCCCGGGCAACCCGCACGACGCCGTCCCCTTGCGGCGGTTGGACCGCACGCCGGCAAAGGCAATCGGCCACCGGCTTGCCGCACGTGGGGCACATCTTCCCCTGGTCGGTCGAATAGACCAAACGACTGTCATTTTCCATGTCTGTACCTTCGTTCGTATATCAGGTTAACCGAATCGTCCGGCCAGTATCAGCCAGAAGCTGAAAGAGCCGGCTGATATCAGGGTGCTGGCGGAAATGACCGCCACCGCGAAATTCGTATCCCCCCGCATTTCCTTGGCCATCACGTAGGCGATGGTTGCCGTGGGGGACGCCAACAGAATCAGACCCGGCAGGTAGTCCGCCGGCGGCACATCGAAAAATCGATACAGCGCCAGCCCCATCCCCGGGAGCACGATCAGTTTGATCAGCACTGCCCCCATGACCGCGGAAATATGGTCGCGCATGACGCGAAACGACAGCGACGCGCCGATCAGCAGGAGCGCCGTGGGCAGTGCCAATCCACTCAATATATCCAAACTGCGTTCAACCACCAGCGGGATCGGGACCTCGAAGGCGGATGCCAGAATCCCGGCCAAGGCGGATATAATCACCGGATTGCCCAAAAGGGCTTTCAGCAGGCTGCCGGCGCCCGGCCCCTGGCGGCCCGGATGATGGGCCTGGAGGGCCAAAACCGACAGCACGTTCTGCAGAATCATCAGGAAACCGGCAATCAGGCCGGCCCGCACGAACCCCGTCTCCCCCAGGTAGTAAAATGCGACCGAAAGCCCGATGTAGCCCAGATTGCCATGCCCCGCGCTCTGGATGAAGATGCCGGCACGGGAGCCGATCACACGCCGCCAACGGCAAATGCTCCAGGCCACCAGGTAGGCCACGGTCGCTGCCGCCAGTGTAATAAAGAGCACCGCCCCGTGAAACTCCTGCCCCAGAGACGCTTTGGAAATCGCCAGGAAGATCATGGCCGGAATGGCCAGGTAATAGACAATACGGTTGGCCGGCCCCAGGAACTCGGGCGGCATAAAGCCCTTCCGATGGGCCATCCAGCCCAGAAAGACAATTGCGAAGATAGGAATAATGGTACCGGCGATTTCCATAATGGTCGGCAAAATAATGACACAACAGTAACGAAAAGAAAACCGCCCATCACTGAATAGCGCCCCACTTTGTGGTACCGGCATCCAGCGTCGGATCGTTTTCCCATTTCTATGAATTCAATTTCACAACAACGTCCCGTCGCCATCAAGAACATTGCGCCAACCTATTTGTATTCCTGATATTATTCTATTTTTCTAATTTCGGTATCTTTTTTGCAATGATGGGGCAGAGCACGCGCCGTCCGTTCAACAGGACACGCCTGACGGCTGCGTGGTGTATGGATAAGGACATGAAGAATGGGTGGGAAGGCCAATAATAGCCGTCTTCAACCCGCTTGCCAGGAGGGGCGATGCGCCGATCGCGGGAAACAAATGCGCATCCGACACCGTTGACGGAAAGACGTTCGGGGATGGACCGGCGCCGGAAGAGCCCGTTTAATCGTCGGAGTCTCTTCTCGGGCGGGCGACGGGAAAACGGACGGCGGTACACCGACCGGCAAAGGCCTATGCTCGCGGATCGTTATCAGCAATCCCTCTTCGGCGTCGTCGTGCTGATTCTGTTCTTGAGCGTAATCGACGCCATTCTCACCCTCTTTTTAATCAACCATGGTGCCATCGAAATAAATCCGATTATGGCCTTCTACCTCGGGGTCGGACCCTATACGTTTCTATTTGTGAAATACGCGTTGACGAGTGTCGGCCTGATTCTTCTGTTGTTGTTCAGGCGTTTCTTCCTGAGGTCTATGAGAGTTTTCGCAGGCTCACTGCTTTATTTAATTCTTATCGCATTTCTGGGCGTCGTTTCCTGGCAGCTCTACCTGGTTCATAGCGTCATCACCTAAGCGTTGATCGACATCCATCTACCGAAAACGCCACCCTCAAGTCAGCATGGGGTAACCCCATGTCGCTGTGAAGCGGTTTAACGTCTATAGTAAACCCGAATCCCTGCCCACTTTACCCGCCCGCAAGACATACCGGCAGCATAGAATCTTCAACAGCAATGACTACTTCTCTAACGCGGTAAATCCCGACCGGGCCACTTCGACAATTTTATCGCTGCCGATGGCGTCCACAAAATCATCGATCATCCGGGAGGTCCCCCCCACTTGAACGATAAACAATCCGTGGTTCTGGCGATCCAGAACCTCAAAATTATGGGTACGGCGGAGTCGCTCAAACTGGTCACCATCGGTCTCGAACTTGATAATCGCGACCTCCCGCCAGAAGCTTTGCTCGATGTCCAGTTCCCGGGCCGAAATCACCTCGGTCATTTTCTCCACCTGCCGGATCACCTGGAGCATTTTGTCGTCGCTATCTTCGCGCAGGGTCAGCGTCATGCGGCTGATGCCCGGCCGGTGGGTCTTGCAGGCCGTGATCGTTTCGACGTTGTACATCTTGCGCCGGATCAACATGGAAATCTTGTTCAGCCCGCCGGGGCGGTTGAGCATGTAGATCAGCATGGCGCGCCGTTTCATTGGGACCGAAGCTGTCATGAGGCCTTTCCTTCTATGGATACAATCATGTCCGCGATGCCGCCGCCGGCCGGCACCATGGGCAGCACGATTTCGCTGGGGTCGCAGATAAACTCCACCAGGTAGGCACCCCGGTGGGCGGCGGCCGCGGTCAGGGCCGCTTCGATCTGATCCGGTGAGGACACCCGCTGATACGGAATGCCGTAGGCCCCCGCAATGGCCCCAAAATCGGGGTTTTTCATCGGGGTCCCGGCATAGCGCCCATCGTAGAACAAAGTCTGCCACTGCCGCACCATACCGAGATAGCCGTTGTTCATCAAAAGGATCTTGACGTCGATATCGTGCTCCATGATCGCCCCCAACTCCTGGATGTTCATCTGGAACCCGCCGTCACCGCTGATGGCCCAGACCTGTTCTTCCGGCCGGGCCAATTTCACGCCGACCGCCATGGGCAGGGCACACCCCATGGTGCCGGCGCCGCCGGATGTAAACCAGCTGTTGACCGTCTGGAAGTTGTAAAACCGGGCGCTGATCATCTGGTGCTGCCCCACATCGGCCACCACGATATCTTTCCCCTGGGTCAGCCGGGAGAGTTCGGAAACCACGGTTTTCATGAGCAGCTGGCCTTCCCGGCCGACCCCGCCGGCGACCTCCCGCTGGACGGCGGCCGCAATTTCCCGGCGGTAGCTATCGATCAGGTCGAACCAGCGCTGCCGGGGCTTGAAGGTCAGTTCCGGATCGCGGGCCAGGAGCGTAAGTACCTCGCCCGTATCGGCATTGATGGCCACCGAGGTCTTGACATTCTTGTCGATTTCGGAGGGATCGATCTCTACGTGGATGACTTGGGCGTTCACCCCGAAAATATCCAGCTTCCCCGTCACCCGGTCATCAAACCGCATCCCGAAGGAGAGAATCAGATCGGCATTCAACAGCGCCCGGTTGGCCTCCACCGTGCCGTGCATCCCGACCATCCCAAGACTCAGCGCGTGATCCATGGGCAGCGCCGACAGACCGTGCAGGGTAAAGGCCACCGGGATGTGGGCGCGCTCCGCGAACGTCCGCAAGGCCGAGCTGGCCTGGCCGGCGATCACCCCATGACCGCAGAGAATAATGGGCCGCTCGCTGCGATTGATCATCCCGACAGCCTGGCGCAGGCGCTCCCGGTCGGGTTTGGGGGAGTAGTAAAATCCCGGCAGGTCGGGCGTATAGGTGCGGGGATCGAACCGATAGGCCGGTCCGGCTTCCTGGAGTTGGACGTCTTTGGGGATGTCCACCACCACCGGTCCGCCCCGTCCCGTGGAGGCCACGTAGTAAGCCTCATGAATGGTTTCTTCAAGCGTATCCACGGTCAGGGGCATGTAGGTTTGTTTGGCGATCGGCATCATCACCCCCACCACATCGCTTTCCTGAAAGGCATCGGTGGCGATCACTCCCGAAGGCACCTGTCCGGTGATGGCCAGTACCGGCACGGAGTCCATACCGGCATCGGCAATGCCGGTCACCAGATTCATGGCGCCGGGTCCGGATGTCGCCAGGCAGACCCCGATCTGCGGGTGATCCGTTGTCACCGACGCCCGGGAAATCCCCTGGGCCATGAAAACGGCCCCCTGTTCATGCCGGGACATAATGAAGTCGAACTGTTTTTGTTTCTCCATCTCGTCGAAAATCGGCATGATGGCACCGCCGGTGTAGCCGAAGATGTACCGTACCGCCTTGTCCTTCAACGCTTTGAGGACGAGTTCTTTGCCTTGCATGCTTGATCCTGTCGTCTCGGGTGGTCGTGAGATCGGGCAATGTCAGCCTCGCCCATCTCCGGAAAAAGTGTCAACTGGATACTATAAGCGTTTTTTGGCTTTTGGCGACCCACTTTCGGATCGATGGGTTGACGCAGGGGGCAGTTGTTGTCATCTTGGTCAGGCACCTAGCGTGTTTGTCAAAGCCCCTTGCCCTCATTGCGGTCTGAATTGGAAAGGCGAAACCATGGGAAAAACGCTTTTCGAAAAAATATGGGACGCCCACGTCGTGCGGCAGTTGCCCGACGGTACGGCGCTGCTGTATATCGATCGCCATCTGGTGCACGAAGTCACCAGTCCCCAGGCCTTCGAGGGCATGCGGCTTGCCGGCCGCGCCCTGCGTCGCCCGGAGCTGGCCTTCGCCACCATGGACCACAACGTCCCCACCACCGAAGACCGCCTGAACATCGAAGACCCCATTTCCCGGGCCCAGGTGGAGGCCTTGCAGGCCAACTGCGACGCTTTCGGCATCAGACTGTTCGGCCTGGGCGATGCCCGCCAGGGGATCGTCCACGTCATCGGACCGGAACTGGGCCTCACGCTGCCGGGGCTGACCATCGTCTGCGGTGATTCCCACACCTCCACGCACGGCGCTTTCGGGGCGCTGGCCTTCGGCATCGGCACCTCCGAAGTGGAACACGTGCTGGCCACCCAGACCCTGATCCAGGAAAAACCGGGCACCTACCATATCGAGTTCACCGGCCACCTGGCCCCGCACGTCTCCGCCAAGGACATGGTGCTCAAGATGATCGGCCTCATGGGGACGGCCGGCGGGGCGGGCCATGTGCTGGAATACGGCGGCGACGCCGTACGCCGCCTGTCCATGGAAAATCGCATGACCATCTGCAACATGAGCATCGAAGCCGGCGCCCGGGCGGGCATGATCGCCCCGGACGAGACCACCTTCGATTATATTGCCCGGCAGAAGCGGCCCTACGCCCCCCGGGGGAAAGAACTGGAGCGCGCCCTGGCCTACTGGCGGACCCTGCCCAGTGACGACGATGCCGCCTTTGGCCGCACCCTGACCATCGATGCCGCCCGGATCGCCCCGCAGGTCACCTGGGGCACGAACCCGGGCATGGTCATGAATATCGACCAGCCCGTTCCCGGGCCGGACACGGCGGACGGTTACAGCCGCTCCGATGTGGAAAACGCCCTGGCTTACATGGGCCTGACACCCGGCACCCGTTTGACGGACGTGGCCGTCGATGTCGTTTTTATCGGAAGCTGCACCAATTCCCGCATCGAGGATCTGCGCCAGGCGGCCGCCATCCTGGAGGGCCGCAAAAAGGCCGACCACGTTCAACTGCTCGTGGTGCCGGGCTCCCATGCCGTGCGGGAACAGGCCGAAGCCGAGGGCCTGGACCGCATTTTCAAGGCCGCCGGCGCCGAATGGCGCTATGCCGGGTGCAGTATGTGTCTGGGCATGAACCCGGACCAGTTGCGTCCCCGGCAGCGCAGCGCCGCCACCTCCAACCGCAATTTCGAAGGCCGCCAGGGCAAGGGCGGACGCACCCACCTGGTCAGCCCTGAAATGGCGGCCGCCGCCGCCGTGGCCGGAAAATTCGTCGACATCCGCACCTGGTCGACAAAGTGAGACCCATCCCGCAAGGCGGCGGGACTCAGGTAGCCTCTTCGAAGGGGGCTTGAAAACGGTTTTTGGGTTTATGGTTTTAAATTTTCCTTTGTCCCGCGCTGAGCACCGACGGGGCGGACGGCAACAAGTGCGCGGACTGTCTGAGTCCGCCAAAGCGAGGCGGGCGAGTTTCCGCGTGCGCCGGTCGCTTCAACTGGTTGATGCAGCAATCATCATGTTGTCAGACAAGGCGCCAACCGAAGCGAGGCGCGCAGCAATCGCCAGATTGTGAGCACCCGAGCGAGGTTGGCAACGCCGTATGGCGGCATGAGGCGCCGCTTCATCGGCCGGCTGGACGACGCGCAGGGTGTAGCGGGACACGGGCGTTTTCTTTTGGTTCGGTTTTCTTTCAGGTGAAAGAAAATGAACAAACATTATAAATCGTTTTTGAGTCGTACGCCCCTCTCATGGTCCTTGAATTGAGACGGATGGTTTAGATAAAATGAATATGGGGGAAATCATATCATGACACCCTTCACCCAGCACACCGGTATCGTGGCCACCCTGGACCGCGCCAATGTCGATACGGACGCCATCATCCCCAAACAGTTTTTGAAATCCATCAAACGCACCGG